>Ga0181574_10000062_pt1 | contig 100789 bp, 83 predicted proteins | sample 101ome_24_FD_145600 | JGI IMG/M metagenome (GOLD analysis project Ga0181574, IMG submission 145600) | Coastal salt marsh microbial communities from the Groves Creek Marsh, Skidaway Island, Georgia - 101410AT metaG (spades assembly) | ecosystem: Environmental > Aquatic > Marine > Intertidal... | reverse complement strand
AGCTAGACCTGAGATGTGGTCCCATCACTTTATAAAGATCATAAAATTACTATTTAAAGAGGGTCTTTATTTGGATGTTTTGACTGTTTTTGAGGGCAAATTTGCCTTTCGATTTGTGAACCGAAAATTTCACTCTATCGGAATGGACAGAAGGGCCTCTCGTATTTCGCGCTTGCGCATTCCTTCACAAACCCGTCACGAGCAGATACAGAACGCCGTAAATACGGGGAAAAGGGGGCCTAGACCGAATTGACGAGACAAATAGAGCGGTGTTCGTTTCTCGATGAAGTGGACGAACCTTGCCTTTGCCCTTGTTTTCTCCGTTACCGCTACGGTGACCGCATTTTCGAAAGAACAGCCCAATATTGTCCTGATCCTCTCCGACGACCAGTCGTGGACTGACTACAGCTTCATGGGGCACGAGCACATTGCGACGCCTCATCTCGATAAGCTTGCTGAACGTTCCGCGGTTTTCCGTCGCGGCTACGTTCCGACCGCGCTCTGTCGCCCTTCACTCATGACGCTTGCGACCGGGCTTTACACCCACGAGCACATGATCACGGGAAATGATCCATCTCCCTTGCTTACCGAAGGCAAAAAAGAAGGTCCAAAATACAACGCGCTCCGCGAAAAGCTCATCTCCAACGTCGATCGCGTCCCTACCATTGCCCGCATGCTCGGATCGAAAGGCTATCTCTCTCATCAATCCGGAAAATGGTGGGAAGGCAGCTTCCAGCGTGGTGGATTCACCCACGGTATGACTCGTGGATTTCCCCGTCAGGGTGGTCGCCACGGTGACGACGGATTGAAAATCGGACGCGAAGGAATGAAACCTGTATTCGATTTCATCGACCACTCCATCGCCGAGGAGAAACCATTTTACGTCTGGTATGCGCCCTTTCTTCCTCACACGCCACACAATCCACCCGAAGCGCTTTTCGAAAAGTATCGTGGCAAAGTCGATTCCGATCACGTAGCCCGTTATTATGCGATGTGCGAATGGTTCGATCAGACCTGCGGACAGCTCATTGATTACGTTGACCAGAAAGGTCTCACCGAAAATACGCTCTTTGTCTATGTTTGTGACAATGGGTGGATTCAGAGCAAGGAGAAACGGGGTTACGCTCCGCGCTCCAAGCAATCCGCTAACGAGGGCGGAACGCGCCAGCCCATCATGTATTCCTGGCCTGGAGTAATTCCTCCCGGCGATCGTGGCAACCAGCTCGCTTCCAGTATCGACATCGTGCCGACCATGCTCGCGTCAGCTGGTGCTGATATCCCGGAGAACCTGCCCGGGCTCAATCTGCTGCCCATTCTCAAAAGCGGTGAGGCAACACCCCGGAAAGAAGTCCTCGGAGAAGGCTTTGCCCACGACATCGCCGATGTCAATAATCCGCAGGCATCTCTCCTCTATCGCTGGATCGTAAAAGACGAGTGGAAACTTCTCCTCACCTACGACGGCGAAGTGAACCGCTACGCCAGTTCCCATCCGCGAACCGAAAAGCGTCCGCAACTCTACAATCTGCTCGAAGATCCGCATGAGAATAAGAACCTCGCGTCGGAGAATCCGGAAGTTGTCAGCAATCTCGCCGGAGAGATCAGTAAGTGGTGGCCCGTGACCGAGCGGAAAGTGCTTGAGAGCTGGGAGTGATCGGCTATCCCCTTAGACAGGCTACTACAGCTGCCAAGTTGTTCGTTTGCCGCTACTCGGTGACTGAAGCCTCCGCTTCCTTCTGTTTTTACCTCAATATACGATGAAAGAAAAAATCCTCATCGTGGCGGTAGTCTTGTCGTCACTTGTCTGTTTCCACGCCGCCGCCAATGATCGCCCCAATGTCATCGTCATCATGACGGATGACCAAGGCTACGGTGACCTCAGTATCACTGGAAATGAAATCGTCGAGACGCCGAATATGGATCGGATTGCGATCGAAGGTGCCTGGCTGAAACAGTTCTACGTCAGTCCCGTCTGCACTCCGACCCGGGCACACCTCATGACCGGTCGCTATGCCTATCGGACGAAGGCGATTGATACCTACCTCGGCCGTGCCGTGATGGAACCTGAGGAGTTCACCGTCGCCGAAGCGCTGCAAGAAGCCGGATACGCCACCGGGATTTTCGGCAAGTGGCATCTCGGCGACTACTACCCGACCCGAGCCATCGATCAGGGATTCGAGGAAGCCGTGATCCACCTCGGCGGAGGACTCCGCCAACCCGCCAATCCACCCGAGGGGGAGCGCTATCACGACCCCATCCTGTTTCACAATGGCGAGCCGAAGCGCTACGAGGGATTCTGCACTGATATTTATTTCGACGAAGCCGCGAAATACATCGAGACCAAGGCCGAAGCCGATGAACCCTTTTTTATCTATCTCCCCACCAACGCTCCGCACGGTCCCTTCGACGAACCACCGACACGGGAGCTCTATGAAGAATTTCTCGAAAAAGTCTCCGATGACAGGAGGAAAGAAACCCGGGCCGCCTTCTATTCGATGATCAAAAATGTCGATGACAACATGGGCCGTCTTCTCGCCAAGCTCGAAGAAGTCGGAATCGACGACAACACCATCGTGATCTTCCTAACCGACAATGGACCTGCTGGAGGTGGATCCGCTGGCCCTTTTCGTGGTTCCAAAGGCAATGTCTACGAGGGCGGAATCCGCACCGTATGTTTCGTCCGCTGGCCGGCATCGATCGAAGCGGGATCGGAAGTTGCTTTTACCACCGCACACATTGACCTCATGCCGACCATTCTCGAATTCTGCGACGTCACGATTCCAGAGAAAAACCCGCTCGATGGACGCAGCGTGCGGCCGCTCATTGCCGAGAAGGGCGTCACCAAAACGATGGGGTGGGAAGACCGTCATCTTTTTCTCCAGTGGCATCGCGGCAACAAACCCGAGCGTTACCGCAGCTTTGCGGCAATCGATCCGCAGGGAAAATGGAAGCTCCTCTACAAGCCCGGCCGCGGTGACCAAAAGAGAAAGGGAGAGCCGAAGATGCAGCTCTTTGATCTGCAAAATGACATCGGAGAGGAAACCGATCTTGCTGACAAGCATCCGGCAATCGTCGAGCAACTCAAAGCCGAATACGACAAGTGGTTCGATGACGTCTGCAGCACTCGCGATCCCAATTTTAACATGCCGCCCATCGTGATCGGATCTGATCAGCAGCCCACCACAGTTCTCACTCCTCAGGACAAACGGACCGACGGCAACGACACCGCCGGATGGCGAACGCCCGGCCACTGGCCCGTCGACGTCGAGAAAGCCGGTCCTTACACCGCACATGTGCGACTCACCGAAGAAACCACCGCCAAGACGGATGTCCTGCTCGTGCTCGATTTCGGGGACGAGAAGTGGGAGAAAACGCTAACCGTTCAACGCGGCGTGCATTCGACCGCCATCGGCGACGTCGAATTTCCCAAGACTGGAAAAGGCAAATTCACCGCCCGATTGCAGGGCGGTGAACAAGGGCTTGATGTGTATCAGGTGACGATCAAGTAGACCGATTTCGATGGCAGAGCAAACATGGTTGATTCGATGATCTGGCCCCGTAGCGTGGTTCGTCGAATCGTGTTTCCATCGAAAATGGAAAGAGGAATTCCGACTCAGTTTTTTGAAACAGCTCAACCTCCTCATGCCGGGCCGCGTTTCGGGATCACCGAGGAAGAAGAGATCTGGTTTGTCTGGGCGTAGCAGATTAGGCCCGGCGGTGATGTTTCTGACATGGGCGGAATAGGGATGGAGGGGGAATTTCCGCATTGCCCGCTTTTGGGTTGTGTTGATTTTGAAAGGTTCCGTTTGGGAAGAATGCGTATTCGGGCAATACGGAAACTGCCCCTCCGTTTCGCTGTCGCTGAGGACAAAGATAAATATATCTCGCAAAAATACCCGCCAGTGGGCTTTGTGCGATCGAGCTTTGAGCCCGAATTCGTTCAAGAATTTTCGTGCGCAATGTCTGACAGAACTGATTCGCTCACTCTTTTCCAACCGCACGCTTGCGACTGAGTTCGCCGATAGCTCGGAAGCCGGCTTTATCAATCTGGAAAACTTCGAGGCTCACGGGCAGATCCGCTGCAAGAAAATCTTCGACCAGAGAGGCTCCGTAGCCTTGAATGGGGTTTCCAGCGGCAGGGAAGAGGTAGACGAGATTTCGATCGACGACGAGAGCGTGTATGCGATCACCGAGCATGTCGCTGACTCGCGGCAGGAGTTTGCCGGAGGTCAGGATGCCGCTGAGAAACGGGTCTTTGTTTTCAATGAGGATGTATTCGACGACATCGTTATCGTTTCTGACCACATCGAGTTCTACGGACTCGGCGAGTTTGTCGGCGAGGGCCTTGGCGATTTTGTCGAAGGTTTCCCATGACATGTTTCGCTCTTCCCAGAATTTCTGGGTGAAGCTTCGAACGCCGTAGTCCCATTCGTAAAAGGGAACCAGGATCGTCTTCGACGCGCCTTCGGGGAGACGATAGATCTCGGGGGACTCAAACGAGCCCTCGAGAATGATTCCGATGCGCCTCGCTTTTTTTTCGTCGTCTCCGATAGCTGCGGAGAAGAAGGCGCTCGCCCCTGCAATGATCATGGTGAGTAAAACAAAAGAGTGCATCTGGTAGGGAAATCCGTTTGCCATAGGGCGGAGAAGGGCTTGGGTGAAAAGCAGACGATAGAAAAACTTTGAAACGAAAGTTTGCGGGAGTTATTGGAAAGAAATCGGCCTTTTTGCGCAAGCAAACGAGCAATCTTTCCACCCGGACCTTGCCAGAATAGGATATGTTTCGCAGGTTGTTTTTTCTGTTTCCTGAAAACCGATGATTACATTTTTACAAGGCACTCTCGAAGAAAGCTGGCCCGGACGTCTCATTATCAATGCTGGTGGCGTTGGCTACGAGGTGACGATTCCCATGTTGGGCGAGGAACTGTTCGGCCAGATGGGCGAAGAAACGAAGGTTTTAACGCACCACCACATTCGTGAGCAGGAGCAGACGCTCTACGGTTTTGCGACCGATGGAGACCGGGATTTGTTCCGTCTTCTCATCAACCGAGTGACCGGGGTCGGACCGAAGGTCGCGATGTCTGTGCTGAGTGGAATGGCGACGGATGATTTCAAACAGGCCGTTGTTTCCGGTGACATCGCAACGATTGCCAAGATCAAGGGGCTTGGCAAAAAGACGGCGGAGCGGATCGTCCTGGAGCTCGGTGACAAGGTTGGAGTGAAGGAAGCGTGGCAGGCGCAATCGTCCAGCGCACCGCAAAGTCCAGAGGAGGTTGCTAAAAATGACACGCTGCTTGCTCTGATTGCTCTCGGCTACAAGCAGACCGAGGCGCAGAAGGCGGTAGACCGTCTTCCGGCGGATGTTGTGAAATCGGATGAAATGTTGCGAGCTGCCCTGCGTTTATTACAGGGATGAATGCCACTTTGCGCCGACCGATGTCTTCCCCTGTAGCCAGCGATCCTGTAGCAACCGCCCAGCGGATTCAGGATGCTTTGCCGGATGGGGGGCTTTTTGCTGAGAAAGCATGGCGCATTTCTCCAGAGCCATTTGCGCTTACCAAGGGTGAGGTGAAGACGCTGGAAAGACTTGGGCCTCTTTTGCTGCGTTTTCAGCGGGCTTGTGATCTGATCTACCGGCGCAGCCGAAATGGCTCTTTACCGGGATGGATCGCGGATTATCTCGATCGGGGAAAACCGTCAGACCTCCTCGAAATGGGTCTGGCGACTCCCGTGGTGGAATCGGTGCCTCGGGTCATTCGTCCAGACTTGATACTGACGGAGCATGGATTTACGGCAACAGAACTCGACTCCGTGCCCGGTGGAATTGGCCTGACAGCGTGGCTGGAGGAAATTTATTCGAAAGAAAACCCCGCTGCCGAGCTAATTGGGGGAGCAGGAGGAATGATCGAAGGCTTCTCTTCGCTGTTTTCAGACGAGGGGGCGAACATCCTCGTCTCAGAGGAATCTGCCGATTACCGACCCGAGATGGAGTGGCTTTCTTCCAAGCTCGATGGGAATTTCGCGGTCTTCGATGCGGAAACCTATCAGCCGGACGGTCGGGATATTTACCGATTTTTTGAACTTTTCGATCTGCCGAATGTTCCCGGTGCCACTGCGGTAGGAAAATCTGTTGCCGCCGGTGAGATCGATATCGCGAGTCCATTCAAACCTTGGCTGGAAGAGAAAATGTGGTCGGCCCTCTTCTGGGCTCATCCGCTGAGAGAGGTCTGGCGGCGCGAGCTTCGCGAAGGAAACTGGAAGCGTCTCCAGTCTCTCTTCCCGATGAGCTGGGTTGTCGACCCGGCCGAAGTGCCGCATTATGCAGTGATCCCGGATCTGGGAATCCAGCACTTCTCGGAGATGAAGCAATTTTCCCAGACCGAACGTGATTTAGTACTGAAGCTCAGCGGATTCAACGAGCGTGCCTGGGGAAGTAGAAGCGTCACGATTGGTCAGGATGTCTCTCAAGAAGAGTGGGCTACTGCTGTTGATGAGGCGATCGACTCCTTTGATGTTTCGCCTTTTGTTTTGCAGAGATTCCACGGTGGAAAGTTGGTTGAGCATACCTGGTTGAATCCCGAAACCGGAAAAATGGAGGTTATGAAGGGCCGGGTTCGCCTTTGTCCGTACTACTTTGTCGATTCCTCCGGAAAGAATGTAAAGCTGGGGGGCGTTCTTGCGACGATCTGTCCCTCGGACAAGAAAGTGCTCCACGGAATGAGCGATGCGATTCTCGTTCCGTGCTCGGTCGAGAATTAGAATCTTCCACCTCTTTTTCCGTCGTGTGAGTGGATGAGTTCATCATGCCGCGTTGTGTCGCGTTTTCGCTCTCTATAACTGCTGGCACAGGTCGTTGACGCAATTCGACAAATAGGTGAAAATTATAAAATATAGAACACTAAAACAAAATTTTCGCATTACTGAGGGCTAATCTTCCCTTATTTTTAAAATAAATTAACAAAAATTTGCGTTTGTGAGTATCAATGTTAAGATTTTTGGACTTCGGCGGAATATCCGCGGAACTTCATGCCCAATTCAATCTAATTGCTGAACCCGGTGACACGTACTTTTTCTGAGTAAATACCTGTGCGACAATCGATTTCTGTCCCTTCCATATTGGAAACCTTGGAATTCGGAATCACTCAGAGCCGAACTCTCCGAAGCCGCTATCCGGAACCGTCTAATTCAACCTCGCGAATCGACGTGAAAAAAATCAAATTCACCTGTTCTAACTGCGAAGCGAAGTTGCGTGTGCCCACGCATCTAGCTGGCGTCTCCGCACCTTGTCCCAAATGTGGCAGCACAATAACAGCTCCGACCGATCTGGAGAATATTGTTGATGACTCCATCGAGGACAGTTCCGCGCAGAGTGCGCCAAATCCGCAGAGGGAGCCCGCCGTCGCCAGTTCGACGGTTCCAGAGTCCGGTCCTCCTTCGAGTGGGAACCAGGCATCTGTTGCAGCACCTCCAGCGGGGCCGACTATTTCCGCGAAAGCAAGTAGTGGCAGTGCCGTTGTTGGGAGCGTTGTATCCACGCCGGTGAATGAAGTTACTCCTCAGCCTGCCGCGGCTCTTGGTGTTCTAGAAACAGAACCGAAAATCCCGTCTGCTCCACAAGTTTCGGTAGAAGTCCTTCCGGCTGATGTGCCGGTAGGGGAAGAAACTCTTGTTATTGACTCTCCCGCATCCGAAGTCCCTGAGCCAGCTGTCAATGAAGTACCGGTGGAACCCCCTATTCCTTCTCTACAGGCTCCAGTTCCGATTGCGACTCCGCCAGCTGTTGCAGCTCCGTATGCTGATGAGACTCTCGTAGAGACGGAATTGGATCCGCCTCCGGCTGTTCCCGAGACACAACCCATTCAGGTGAACCCGCAGCCGTCTCACCTTCCGCCAATTCGTGGCCAAGAGGTGGATTCTACGGGTGAATTGCCTCGTCTCGATATAAATCTTGCCGATCAAGATTCGGCAGTTCCGGATTCCCTTGATCGGAATCCAGGCGCACCAGGTAGCATGACTCGAGTTCAGTTGCCTCAGCCCGGCACGGAAATGGAGTCATTTTCTCCCGATGATTTCATCATTCCAGCCCAATCCGAAGTTGCTGCTGAAGAGCCGCCAGCTTCGGTAGAAGAGGTGGTTGCCCCAGAATATACAGAGCCGGAATACGCTGCTCCAGAGGGATTTCCAGAGGATGGCGGGATACCGCTCGACGAAGTCGAAGCACCTTCGGTCGAGCAACCTCATGTTGACGAAGCTCTGGATGTTCCCCAGGGATCTGGTGAGTATGTCCCCCTTGAGTTGCCTCCGCTCGATTCCCAGGAGCCTGAAGTAGCTGAGCCTGAAGTAGCTGAGCCTGAAGTAGCTGAGCCTGAAGTAGCTGAGCCAGCGCTGGAATCCAATTTTATTACCGAAGCTGCCGCTGCGCAGGAAATGGCACCTGCAGTTGGCGAAGAAATGGCCACGCCCGCTATGGCGGAAGCTGATCTCCACGAGGGATCGATTGAAAATATGCTCTTGGAACAGCAAGGAGCTCCTGCGACGGAGCCTTCGTACGAGCATATGGAAACCGCGCCAATTGCCCCTTCCGGTGAGTCTCAGCCAACGACGGAACTTCCGGCGCAAGTGCCTCCAGCAGAGCAGGCAAACCCTGCTGGTGCGACGGAGCAGGTCAAGTCAGAGCGAGACATTCTCGATGAAATGTTTGGCAGCGCGCCGAAAGACGAAGGGACGAGAAATGCCACCAAAATCATGATTTCGGTCATGGTAGCTGTTGCACTGCTTGCCATCGGATTCGTCTGCGTTGGAATCTGGGTATTTGGTGGAGGAATGAATCCCTCACACGGACAGGGCGAATCACCAGCAGCGCCTGCCGCCGCGAATAGTAAGTCGGGTGCCAAGGCTGTAGTTGAGAAGAGTAACCTTAACAATGCTGCTATTCCCGAGCCATCGATCGACGATGCTCCGGCTGTCATTGATCCGGTAGCACAAGAGCGTGTTGAGGATACGAATTCTTCTGCCAGCACGGTGACCTTGCCGGGTGCGATGGATCAACCCGTGCGAATCGTTGATTCCTCTGGTAGTGCCTCTCGCCCCGCCGATATGACTGCGATACAGGCCGTTGAATCTTCGATCGGCGATGATCCTTCAGCGATTTCGGATCAGCCAGCACTCACGATCGACGAGCGCGTTCAGCAGATTGTGAACGGAGAAAATGAAGGCACGGGAGCGACGCTCATTGGAGGAGCCGGGAACCCACCGGCAGATCCAACTGAGAGTAATCTAGCGGATTTCGGCAGCAACACAGAGGAGCAGGCCCGCGACAAGATCGATGCGCTTGCCCCCGACTCTGCTGCTCGAATTACCGGCGAAAAACCTGAAGGTGCTCAGGCTGCTGTGCCGGTAGAAAATTACAATCCCCCAGCAAGCTTCCCCGCTCCGGAAGAGGGGCTTGGGCGTACACACGATCTTCTCGACGCCTTTCTTCGTGCCCCCGACTGGGAGACTCGCGTGAAATACGTTTACCGCGGAGAGTCCCTCCGTCCTGCGATGGAGGAATACTACAAGAAGTATGACATGGTGAACTACAGCCGTTATTCCAAGTTGCTCTTCCAGATGGAAGCGGATAAGGAACTTGGCGGTCCCTACTGGGTATATCTCATTTCCACAAGCGACACCGAGCAGGGATTTCCCCTCATCATTCGCGAGGAAGATGGCTTATTGAAGGTCGACTGGGAGAGCTTTTCCGAATTCGAAGATCGCCACTTCGTTCAGTTCCAGCGTGGCGCGATTGCAAGTCCCCGCCCCTTCCGACTTGTCGTGGAGCGTGTGTCTGACTACTACGGATCGGATCGAGACGGTTTTGAAACACTAGATGATTACTACGTTTACCAGGTAAATCCTCCCTACGGAGATCTCAACGAATTCTCAGATTATGCCTTTGTGAAAATGGACTCGGAAAGCGCAAAGAGACTCGATGAAGTAGTGGGCCTTGGTGAACAACCGCTCGCAGTGATCGTTACGATCTCGCAGGAGGCGTTTCCGCATGGCGTGAAGCACCTCGTGATTACCGATTACGTGACGGAGGGCTGGTTCCGCTAGGTTTCAGCCCGGCGGTCCTGCGAAAATGGAACGCGAAATTGATCGCTTCGTTCGATATCTTGCTATCGAAAAAGGCCTTTCCGATAACTACCAGTTGTCGGTCCGTCGTTCGCTTGAGACTTTCGCGGATTGGCTCGATGAGGAGCACGGGGTCGATGATCCTTCCCAGGTAAAACTCGATCACCTGACCGGTTTTCTCGCTTCGAGAAAGCTCCACGATCGCTTGGCTGCCTCCAGTTTGCGGGTTGAGTTGATTGCGATCAAAATTTTCTTTCGCCATCTCGCCGGAAGAGGAAAAATCAGTGAGGATGTTGCCGAACAGGTCGATTCTCCGAAGCTGGAGAAATACCTGCCCGAGACGCTCAACGAGCCGACCGTGAAGCAGCTGCTTGAGTCCGTTGACGATTCGCGTCCGCTTGCACGAAGAGATCGAGCGATTCTGGAGCTACTCTACGCTAGTGGATTGCGCGTATCTGAACTTACCGGCGCGAGATTGGAGAATCTCTTTCTCGAAGAAAGCGCCATCCGGGTAACTGGAAAGGGGAACAAAACGCGCATTGTTCCAGTTGGGGGAGCGGCCCAGAAAGCGCTAGAAGCTTATCTCAATGGTGAGCGCCCGCAGTTGGTAAGTCGCCACACGGAAAGTGAGATATTTCTCTCCAAGTGGGGAAAGAAGCTCTCCACCACGAGGATCTGGCAGATCGTGAAAGAGCGAGCCAAGCTTGCCGGGATCGATAGCAATGTCTATCCGCACCTTCTTCGGCACTCATTTGCAACACACCTACTGGGGAACGGTGCCGATCTTCGCGTGATCCAGGAACTTCTCGGTCATGCAGATATTTCCACGACGCAGATCTACACTCATGTCGATCAAAAGCATCTTCGTGATGTTCATCGCAAGTTTCACCCGCGTGGGTAGTGAGAAAGTGGTAGAGCCGGTGGCCCGAACCTACCTTTGAATGTTGAGAGTTCAGCGTTCGATGTTGAACGTTCGTCGCCCGGCGACGCTCAGTCTTCGTCTTGCATCCACCAGTCGGCCGGACGCTCCCACGGATCGAGTGTTTCAGTCGTCTCTTCCATGGGAAGATTGTCTTCGACGAAAAGGGGATTTGACTCGGCTGCTTCCTCGCGAGCGATTTCCTCAAGAAGAGCAGCCACTTCATCGTGCTCCTCTGAGTATTTCTTCCCGCGCCAGACGATGTAGCCAAAAAAGATGCCAATGCCGACAACCACTCCGGCGACCAATCCAACGAGGAAGAGAGCCAGGGCACTGTCTGCATTCACCCATGCACTTTCGCCAAATCCATACGCCGAAAGCGCACTCCTGTTAAGGCGAACCAGCGCATCGACAGCCATGAGCGCGAGAATGAATGCTCCCAAAATAAAGACAAGGCGGTTCGCGGTAAACTTCATAGGTCTGGTTTCGTGTTGTCAGATTTGCAAAAATGCTTCTCGGACGAGCGAAGTATATCAAATCTGAAGCAGTGAACAAACCGTAAATGCCATTTTCCCCGGATTTAGCGAAACTATTCTCAAATCAGAGAAGAAGGAATGGCCGAATCAGCCTCCGGAACGGAAAAAAGGGGGCTTTTCCCCCAATTCAGCCTTGGCAAGTCAAGCACTGACCGTAGAATTCGAGCTCGTGATCGAGATCGCGAAACCCACTTTCGGAGGCGATTTGTTTCTCCAGGTGCTCGACAGGGCAGGCGATATCAAGCACTTCTACCGCCCCGCATTCTCGACAGATCAGGTAGTCCTGATGCGCACTTTCGCGGAGACAATAGTGAGCCGCCCGGCTGTGAAACCCGATCCGCCGGACAATGCGTCTTTCCTCCAATCGAGTCACTAGCCGGTAGACCGTCGCCGGGTCGCACTCGACTTCCAGATCAGGGCTGGCCCCGATCTCCTGTAAAGTCAGCGGCTGATCGGACGAAAGAAGAACCTTAAGACAAGCACGCAGGGCGGACGTCCGACGGAGTCCGCTCTTGGCGCACTCCTCAAGAAGGGATTCCAAGTTTAGTGACGAATGGGGCATCTGAATGGGGAAGCAGTCTACTTCGGAAAAAGTGGCAGCGCAATTCTCCCTAACAAGCAATTGCCCGATTGGCAATTGCTTGTTACCACTGTGCCACCATGAATCGAACGACTTTTTTCGCACTCCTTCTCGTTTTGTTGGGGACTCTGGCCAAAGCGGAGCGACCCAATTTGGTTTTCTTTCTCACTGACGATCAGAGTACGTACTCCCTCGGTTGTTACGGGAATAAGGATGTGAAAACTCCCCACATCGATCAGTTGGCTGCCGACGGAATGATCTTCGACAATCACTACGACACCACCGCGATCTGCATGGCGAGCCGAGCCAGCATTTTTACCGGACTCCTTGAGTATCGCACCGGATGCAACTTCACTCACGGCCATCTCATTGAGAAGAAATGGAAAAAAAGTTACCCCGTGCTGCTTCGTGATGCAGGATACACGACCGCGATTGCTGGAAAAATCGGTATTGAAATCACGGACAAGCCAGAAGGAAAAGGATGGCTGCCCGAAGATGATTTTGATCGATGGGGGGCTGGTCCGGGTCAAACCAGTTACGATACGAAGAAAAACAAATCGATGGTGAAATATGCGGAGGAGTATCCACATTCCACCGTTTCCTACGGAGCATTTGGCCGCGAATTCATCAAGGATTCAGCGAAAGGAGACAAGCCGTTTTGCCTGTCGATCAGCTTCAAGGCACCTCACAAACCGGCCACTCCGGATCCGCAATTTGATGAGGTCTACAAGGGAAAAACTTTCATCAAACCCGGCAACTACGGGCGCGAGAAGGGGGAGCATTTCTCTAAGCAAAGTCAGCAGGGTCGGCAATACACTCGCTTTCACGAGTGGGGTTATGCAGACAATTACGACGAAGTCATGGCGATCTATCATCAGCAGATCTACGCCATCGATGTTGCTGTGGGCATGGTTCGGGATGCGATCAAGGAAGCGGGGGTCGAGGGCAATACCGTAGTCATTTTCACATCCGACAATGGATTCCTCTGTGGTTCCCACGGCTACGGATCGAAAGTCCTGCCCTACGAAGAAGCATCACGAGCTCCCATGATTGTCTACATTCCCGGTCACGAAAATTCCGGGAAAGGCCTGCGCTGTAAGGCGCTCACTGGCAATGTCGATTTTCATCCGACCATGTTGGAGCTGACGGGTCTTGACGTTCCCAAGGGAATTGACGGTCGAAGCCTCGTTCCGCTCTACGATGATCCCAGCGCCACAACGCACGAGCAGTTGCCCCTTATCAATGTGTGGGGACCGAAACAGGCCCACAGTCTCTCCGTCGTGACGCGTGATTGGAAATACGTCTACTGGCCCTATGACGAGGGCGTTTTTGAGAAAACCGAGGAGCTGTATTTCCTTCGCGAAGATCCCGGTGAACTGGAAAATGCCGCCAAAAACCCGGGGCACTCATCCGCTCTCGAAGACATGCGAAAGCGCTATGATGAGGAGGTGAAATCCTGGAAAGATAAAGCCGTGCCTTACCACAACTACGCTCCGTTTGGAGAATGGTTTGAGCGGGAGTAAGTGGAATCGCCCTCCCTCTGAAACAATCACGGAAGATCAGCGTAGTCCTGTGCTGATGCTGTTTCTCCCGAAAATCCAACAGGGTAAGGTGATTGACCTAACTCCGTTGAATCCCTCACTCAACACTCTTGCCTTGGGAGTTTTGGCTCCTTGAGCTGCTGAAGCGCATGAGCCGCCTTCGGAGCGGTCTGAAGTCTGTTTCTTTCTCGCTGTCGCTCAGTAAACGTCGCGCTGGTAGCGCTTCTCTTTCCGCAAGGCGGTGAGCCAGACTTTGGCGTCTTCGGGAGACTTCTTGCCGTGTTCCTGCGCGATGTCGAGGAGGGCTTGGTTGACGTCTTTGGCCATGCGGGTGGCATCTCCACAGACGTAAAAGTAGGCACCTTTTTCGAGCCATTCCCAGATTTCAGCGCCGCGCTCTTCGAGGCGGTGCTGGACGTAGATTTTTTCTTTCTGGTCCCGGGAAAAGGCGGTGGAAAGTTCCGTCAGGATGCCGTCCTCAAGATAGTCGAGCCAATCCAGCTGATACAGGAAATCGTATGAGAAATGCTGGTCTCCGAAAAAGAGCCAGTTCTTTCCGTTTGCCTCACGGGCGGCGCGCTCCTCAATAAACGCACGGAATGGTGCAATTCCGGTGCCGGGGCCAACCATGATTATTGGAGTCTCGTCGTTTTCGGGTAGGCGGAAGTTGTTGTTGGAATGAAAGAAGACCTTGGCTGTGCCGCCGATATCAACTTTGTCGGCGACGTAGGTGGAGCAAACCCCGACTCGATCCCGACCGTGTGCGCTGTAGCGTACTGCTGCGATGGTGAGGTGAACTTCATCGGGATGGGCTGCCTGGCTCGAAGCAATGCTGTAAAGCCGCGGAGCAAGTGGGCGAAGCAGTCCGGTAAATGTATCGACGTCCCATTTTTTGTTGGGATAGCTCTCGAGGAGATCGACGAGCTGGCGCCCCCAAATCCAATCTTTGAAAGCGGCCTTGTCTTCGAGGGCTTTCTGCAAATCCTCGCTTTCGACGACCTTGTTGTATTTCATCGCGATGGCGGGGCTCAGCGATGTGATGTCGAAGTCTGTTTTCAGCGCCTCGGCGAGAGTGGTGTCACCGAGCTTGGAGTTCGCTTCGAGGCCGGTCGCGGCGAGAACGGCCTCGATGTCCTCCCTGCGATTCTCGGGGTAAATTCCGAGTGAGTCGCCGGGCTGGTAGGTGAGGCCGGATCCCTCAAGAGAAAGTTCGACGTGGAGTGTTTCCTTGATCGATCCCGTGCCGTTGAGAACGATCTTTTCAGAAAGCTCGGAAGAATAGGGATTTTTCTTATCGTAAACGGTGGCGGAAGGTGCGACGGCGGGAGCGGCCGCTCCCGGTGCTGCAGGTTCCCCACTTGGTAGCGCGGCGAGAGCGCCGGTGAGCCACTTTTGGAATGGCTCTTCAAAATCGACGTCGCAATCGACGCGATCGTAGATGCGTTCACCACCAAGCTTGTTGATACGCTCGTCGAAGTCTTTTCCGATTTTGCAGAAGTGTTCGTAGCTGGTATCGCCGAGAGCCAGAACGGAGTACTTCACGTTCGGTAGTTGCGGCATCTTGTCGGACATGAATTCCTCGTAGTAGTCGGTCGCTCCTTCGGGAGGATCGCCTTCGCCCCACGTACTGACGATTACGAAAAGGTTTTCAGCCTTGGACATTGTCGCGGCATTGGCATCGGCCATGTTGACGACTTTGGTTTTGAAGCCCTGCTTGCCCGCGGCCTTGGCGACATCGCCAGAGAGCTTTTCCGCGTTTCCTGATTCGGAGCCGTAGAGGATTGTCAGCTCGGTTTTGGCCGCCGGTGCGGTAATGAGCGGCGCTCCAGTGTGGGCGATGCCGGCGTAAAATCCGGAGAGCCAGTTGGCCTGTTCAGCTGAGAGGCCGGCGGCGAGTTGATTCGCGATTTGTTGCTGATCAGGCGAAAGCGGTGAGTTGGCTGGAATGCTCATGGAAGAATAATCTGCTCGGCTACGTCAGTTCAAACGGAGAGGGTTGGCTCGACGAAGTCCTTGTGAAAATCGCGTCCGTTCTCGGTCGCTTTAATATAACCGGCACGAATTGTGAAATCACCGAAGTGCTCTCCGTCTTTACGGTTTTCTGCGTAGTCGCGAATGATAGGCTCGAGAACGGTTTTGATCTCGTCACTTTTAACCGACGGTGCATAGAGCTTGCTGAGGCGTTCGCCGTGAAAGCCGCCACCCAGGTAGAGGTTGTATTTGCCTGGAGCGCGTCCCACAAAACCGATCTCGGAAATGTAGGGACGGGCGCAGCCGTTCGGGCATCCCGTCATGCGAATGGTGATCGCATCGTGGCGAAGCCCGGTATCCTCAAGAACGGATTCGATTTCGGAAACCAGTTCTGGCAGGTAGCGCTGCGATTCGGCGAGGGCGAGTCCGCAAGTGGGAAGCGAAACGCAGGCCATCGAGTTGAGGCGCAGGGCGGAACGCTCGTAGGAGTCGACCATGTTGTATTCTTCAAGAAGCTTTTCGATCTCCGCTTTCTTTCCGGGGGAGATGTTCGCGATGATGAGGTTCTGGTTGGCGGTGAGACGAAAGTCGCCTGCATGAATCTTTGCAATCTCGCGAAGTCCGGTCAGGAGAGGATACTCTTCGGTGTCGTAGACCCGACCATTCTCCACAAACATGGTGTAGTGGAAATTTCCTTCGTGATCTTCGATCCAACCATAGCGATCACCATTGTCTTCGAATTCGAAATCACGTGGTTTCTCAAGTTTGAAGCCGCAGAGCTTTTCCACTTCCTCGCGAAATTTGTTGATGCCAAGACGCTCGATCGTGTATTTCAGTCGGGCATTCGTTCGGACGTCGCGATTTCCGTGGTCACGCTGAACGCGGACGACAGCCTCGCCGACTTTGACGGCTTGGTCAGGAGTGCAGAAACCGAGAATATCGGCGAGACGGGGGAATGTCTCCTCGTTTCCGTGAGTCATTCCCATTCCTCCACCAACAGTGATGTTGTAGCCGCCGATTTTGTCATCACCTTCAAGGATTGCGATGTATCCCAAGTCGTGTGCGTAAATGTCGACGTCGTTACTTGGTGGAACGGCGATGACGGTCTTGAATTTCCGGGGAAGGTAGTGTTTGCCGTAGATCGGCTCTTCCGGATCCGCAATGTCATCGATCAATGGGGGATCGTAAGTGACTTTTACCTTTTCGCCGCTCCCATCGTCGATCCAGATGTCGTGGTAGGCTCCAGTACGCGGACTGAGGTGATCGGAAATCTGCGTGGCCAATTCCAGCACGTCGCCGTGCACTTTGGACTGCATGGGGTTCGGGTTGCACATGACGTTGCGGTTCACGTCTCCGCAAGCGGCGAGCGTGTCGAAAAGTGCTTCATTGATTTCGGCGATCGACTTTTTGAGATTGCTCTTAATCACGCCGTGAAACTGAAAGGCCTGGCGAGTCGTCAACTTGAGGGCTCCGTTGGCATGTTCCTGAGCAATACGATCCATTTCGATCCACTGCTCGGGCGTCGAGACTCCCCCTGGCACGCGGACGCGAATCATGAATGAATAGGCAGGCTCAAGCTTCTTCTTTCTCCGCTCTTTGCGGATATCACGATCGTCCTGCTGGTAAATGCCGTGAAATTTGGTGAGCTGCTGGTCGTCTTTGGAAAGCGAGCCAGTCGCCGAGTCGGCAAGACCATCGAGAATGGTCCCGCGCAGGTATTCGCTGGCGTCTTTGATGCCTTCGTTAGCCGATTTTCCTAGAGTACTCATATGAAGAAGTTACGTTGAGCCGCCTACTTAGGTTTTGCAGGGACGGAGTCGCAAGCGGTATTTCCCGACTTTTTCTGTCATGTAATATGCATTTTCCGGGGAGATACTGGCAATGAAAGCCGGGAAAACCGGGAAAACCGGGCAAAAACTGCCCTGATAATTGGGAAAGGAGTTGGGTCAATCACGCTGCGTGTAATCGAATACGAATACCTTTTCCAGGCTCGGCTTCAGAATTTCCACGAACTTCTTGTGCTCGGGATGGGGGATATAGGTTTCCAGTCCCGCTTTGTCTTTGAATGAAACGAGAAAGCAGTGGGTGAAGTCGTCATTCAATCCTTCGACGCTCTCGGAAACGCCCCATTCGATACTGATAATGGTATCGATCTTTTCTTTCAAAAGAAGAAACTCATCGACGATGCGCTCAATTTCAGGGTCCGTTGCTGAATCTTTGAACTGGAAATAGACCGCGTGGCGGAACAATGCGCCCTCTGATTTCTCGTGATGATCGGCTATCGCGATGTTGGCGAGGAGAGAAAACGAAAGAGCGAGAGCAAAAGCAGAAAGAATTTTCATGGGGAAACCTTTTGCTTAAGGCGCCGATCTGTCGATCATAAAAACGAAATATGAGCGATTGGGCTACTTACCAGAAATCCGTAATCCGATATCCTGATATCGGGTTCACACTCGACACGAGCCGAATGAATGCTCCGAGCGAGTGGTCGGCGGAAATGCAGAGCAAGATTGCGCGTGCGTTTCGCGATCGCGCTGCGATTGAGGCGGGTGAGATCATGAATCCCGATGAGGACCGTGCTGTTGGTCACTATTGGCTTCGTAATCCTGATCTCGCTCCGGAAGAGGAAGGTGCCTGGATCCGCGACGTGAAAAATCAGGTGGAGGATTTGGCCGGAAAAATACTGCGTGGAGAAATCAAAGCGCCGAATGATCGCGCCTTTCGCCATATTCTCCTCGTCGGCATCGGAGGATCAGCACTTGGGCCTCAGCTCGTGGAGAAAGCACTTTTACCCCCCAATCCTCCCGTCGATATTCATTATTTCGATAACACGGACCCGGGCGGGATGGACTACACATTCGCCGAACTCGGGGCGGGGCTTGCTGAAACTCTCGTGATCGTCATTTCCAAAAACGGCGGAACAGCGGAAACGCGAAACGGGATGCTCGAAGCGGAAGCCGCCTTCGCTGCTCGTGATCTCGACTTCCCGAAATACGCGGTCGCTGTGACAGGAGAGGGGAGCCAGCTCGACAATTACGCCGCAGACAAGGGCTGGATCGCTCGCATTCCGATGTCGGACTGGATCGGCGGACGGACCAGCGTGATGAGCGCGGTTGGACTGTTCCCAGCCGCATTGCTCGGATTGAACATCGATCGTTTGCTCGCCGGAGCTGCCGCGATGGATGAGCGGACACGTGTCGACGATCTATCGACTAACGCGTCGATGCAACTCGCCTTGATGTGGCAACATGCCGGAAACGGAGCGGGAGAGAAAGATATGGTGATCCTACCGTACTGCGATCGCCTCGATCTCATGAGCAAATACCTGCAGCAACTCGTGATGGAGTCGCTCGGAAAAGAACACGATCTCGAAGGGAATACCGTGAACCAGGGGATCTCCGTATATGGAAACAAGGGATCGACGGATCAGCATGCCTATGTCCAGCAACTGCGCGATGGACTGCCGAATTTCTTCGCGACTTTCATTGAGGTTCGTTCGACGCGAGACTCGAGTTCGATAACGGTCGACGGGCACGGGTCCACGACCGGGGATTATCTTCAGGGCTTTCTCCGCGGAACGCGGAATGCGCTTTATGGAAGCGGACGCCAGTCGATGACGATTTCGCTCGATGAGCTGAATGCTTTCACTCTCGGTTCACTGATCGCTCTCTACGAGCGCGCCGTTTCGTTCTACGCGAGCCTAGTCAATATCAATGCCTATCACCAACCCGGTGTTGAAGCTGGTAAGAAAGCGGCCGGGGAATTTCTGGAGTTACTGACAAACGTCAAAAATCATCTCGCCGAAACGGGTGGCAGTGGCGTTACCGCTGAGACGATGGCACAAACGCTGGGAGAAGCCGACGTCGAAGCTGTTTACCACTGCCTCAATCACCTCAATGCGAGCGGCTTCTGCGAACGCGAGAATGGCGTCGGGCCAGGAGCTGATTTGTTTGGGTGTTAGGCGAGGCCTTAAGCGGGCCGCACCGGCACTCCGTGCTCACCCAGATACTGCTTCACATCCCCGACGGTGTATTCCCCAAAGTGAAAAATACTCGCTGCCAGCACGGCATCAGCTTTTCCTTTTTCGAGGACTTCGACCATGTGATCGAGATTTCCAGCGCCGCCACTTGCAATCACGGGAATGGAAATGGATTCACTGATAGCCGCTGTCAGTTCCAGATCGTATCCGGCTTTAGTTCCGTCAGCGTCCATGCTTGTGAGGAGAATTTCCCCGGCGCCTCGATCGTAGACTTCGCGAGCCCATTCTATCGCGTCACGACCGGTTGGCGTCCGTCCCCCGTGAGTGAAGACTTCCCAGCCGTCATCCGGTGAGTCGCCGCGCCGTTTCGCATCGATCGCTACCACGATGCATTGCGCACCAAATGCTTTGGAGCCATCTGAGACGACGTCGGGGTTATTAACTGCTGCCGTATTCACCCCGACCTTATCCGCTCCGGCGAGGAGCATTTTCCTCATGTCCTCGACCGTGCGGATGCCACCGCCAACCGTCACCGGCATGAAGCAGCGCTCGGCTGTCTGCTTTACGACTTCGACCATCGTGTTGCGCTCATCGGATGAAGCGGTGATGTCGAGAAAGACCAATTCGTCAGCACCCTGGCGATTGTACTCGACGGCGCAATCGACGGGATCACCCGCATCACGAAGATTTACAAAGTTTGTTCCTTTGACGACTCGACCATCGGTGACGTCGAGGCAGGGGATGATGCGCTTAGTCAGCATGGGCGGAACTTTCCCGTTTCCGTGGCAGCAATCAAGCGTTTCGAAGAAATTTGAAGTTTTTTACAAAAGTTCTGGTAATTTGAATCGATTAATGGTTAATTTTTCTTAAATAAGTATCTTTCCGTCATGGATCCTGTTGCCCACCACACGCCTCCCGCTTCCTCCGAGCTCTTTTTCGACGATTCCTTCGCCGTGATTCCCCGCAACTGTGACACTGCAGTCGTTTATTGGAACCTGACCAGCGAGCGCCAGCCGGTCCACTCCAAGGTTCGTCTTTGCCTTCAGGTGAATGGCAAGGATGGCAAAGCGGAGGAGACGATCTACCTTCACCGCGAGTCCGGCCATTTCATCGTTCCGTTGCTGGCTGACGATCGTGAATACACCGTTGCTCTGGGCTATACTGATTCCAGCGGGTTTCACTCGATCTTTGAACAATCGATTCGCTTGCCCGAATACACCAAAAAAACTGTGGGTGCCATGAGTAATTCGATGAGCTTTCGAGGCGCGCATTTCTGGCCAAAAGGCTACAGCCCTTCGGTAAACTGAGCCGAGATCTGGCTCCCACCTTTTGCCCTAGTGTTGACCGAAACAATTCCCGGAAGGCAGGCCCCCGAGCCGGGCAGCCCTGCCCCGGGCGACCAATCGCTAGATAGCTTTCTGGAGTATCTCTCCGTAGAGAAAAACTCCTCGCCCCGCACGCTGGTGAACTATCGCCATGCGATTGAGAAATTTCGTGACGCCGTTACGAAGTTTCGAGGATGGGATCGGGTCGATGCCGACGATTTTCGGAACTATCTCTACGATTGCATGAAGGATGGTTGGGCGCGTTCGACTGTCCGCCTGCACTTCGCTGCATTGCGAAGTTTTTACAAATACCTCACCCGACGAGAGGGGTTGCAGATCAATCCGGTTCTCGAAATTCAGCTTCCGAAAGCAGAAAAAAAACTGCCAGTCGTCCTGACCCAGGCGCAAGTAACGAAGCTTCTTGAAATGCCTTTTCAGGTAGATCAGCCGAAGCAGGCAGCATCGTGGACGGCATCTCGCGACGCGGCGATTCTGGAACTCTTTTACAGCTCGGGCATTCGACTTTCGGAACTTGCGGCACTGAACGTGGATGATTTCGACCTGCACCAGGAATGCATTCGGGTATTTGGAAAAGGAAGCAAAGAGAGGATTTGTCCGGTAGGAACGCCCGCAGCAGAAGCGATCCACCAATATCGGAATGAGGCGCGCGTTTTAGACGGACCGCTGTTTATCAGCAAGCTAAAAAAGCGACTCACGACGAGGGCGATCTCGGATGTGTTTCGCAAATACCACGCGCTTTCCGATATTCCTGTGAACGTGAGTCCTCACAAGTTGCGCCATAGCTTCGCAACACACTTGCTCGACCACGGAGCGGATCTGCGGAGCGTCCAGACTTTGCTCGGGCACGCGAGTCTTTCGACGACGCAGATATACACACATGTTTCCATTGAGCGGATGAAGACGGTCTACGAAAAGACCCACCCGAGAGCCTGAGAAGTGCTGCAATCAGGTTTGTTCCTTCCGGTCGATCCATTTGTCGAAGGCCTCGATTTTGACCTCGGAAAGTTGCTGTACCAGCTCGCTATGATTTTTCCCGATCAGTAATATGTCGAGGTGTTCCTGTTTAATGAATCGCTGTCCGACCATGTTTTTGAGAAAAGAAAACAAGTCGTCGTAGTAGCCGGAAGTATTGAGGAACGCGCAAGGCTTGGCGTGAAATCCGAGTTGGGTCCAGGTGAAGACCTCGAAGATTTCTTCCATGGTGCCGATGCCGCCAGGAAGTGCGATAAAGGCGTCGGAGAGCTCGGCCATCATCGTCTTTCTTTCGTGCATGGAACTGACCGTGTGTATTTCGGTGAGGCCGTGATGGGCCAATTCTTTCTCTGCGAGTGCTTTCGGTATGACGCCGATAACTTCACCCCCCGCTGCGAGAGCGCCATCTGCAACGGCACCCATTAGACCAACGTTTCCTCCGCCATAGACGACGCGAATGCCGGAGTTTGCGAGGTATCTCCCAAGCTCACTCGCCGTCTCGAGGTAGATGGGATCCGAGCCAGGGCTGGAACCACAATAGACGCAGAGAGAGGAAAGCTGGCTCATTTGCTCACTCAACCTTCTTGGGTCAGGGAGTCAACCCTGTTAGGCCATCAATTGAAATGGCTCTCTGGTCGTCGCACTGGCCGCGCTATCATCCCGCTCACGCCCTTGCATACCCGGATTATCGAGAGTTGGCAGTTCGCGATTTTCTTTACACGACTGGACTCGTATTACGTCCAGCTGCCATCCAGCCCTACATGCTTCTGCTTCGGGGACCTTATTGTTTTCTTTAAAAAGGTCCCAATACGGTGATTGGCTGATCGTTAGGAGTGTAGTATACTTATAGAACTATGATGGATTCTGAGGAAATGGGTGAACGGCGTCAGGTGAATCACACACCTGCTATTGCACTGGGAATTGCCGCAGTGCTGCTTTTGATTGTAGGAGCAATGAGCTACTCTGATTACGTCGAATCGGAGTTCGAAGAAGAGTATAAGGAAAAGGAGCGTCAGCTCTTGTTGCGCAACGGTTACCAGGTGGCTCCGATCCCGAATATGCAAAACCAACTGCAACAGCCGTATCCGCAGAATGGCCTTTACCCTCAGCAGCCTCAGCAGCCTCAGCAGCCTCAGCAGCCTCAGCAGCCTCAGCAGCAAGTTGCCAATCAGGTCCCACAGCAGCCCCTCCAACAACAAGCTCCCGTGAATCAACAGCTGGCTCAAAACAATGCAGGTTTAGCGCAGAACGCTGCGAATTTAAATGTGGAGTCAGCTTTACCGATTCCGAATGATCCGGAGATCGATGCGATTCGGAATTCTCTCGACCAGATCCGGAAGCAGGAAGAGCAGACTGAGCAGCGTTATCGTGACCTTTCCGATGGTGTTGATATCCTCGTGGAAAATGCCAAGAATCAGCTAGATAATACTGGAGGCATTGGAGATCTATCCACCGACCTTCCGAACTTTCTTCGCAATGCAGTCGAGAATCCTCCCGGCGGCAATCCCGAAATTGAGGCTGAGATGGCAAGGATGCGCGAGCGTGTCACGCGGGCTCCCACCCTGGCACAAGTAACGAGCGTCGATATGAAATTTGGATTTGTGACCTTCAATGCGGGAGTTTCTCAGCAAGTTGCGGTCGAGCAGAGATACGCGATTCGTAGAAGCGGAGAAATTGTTGGTTGGGTTCGCGTGGAAGAGGTTCATCCGAACGAAGCAATCGCCAAGCTTGAGAGTGAGCACGACGAATCCACGACTTCAGTGCGGCCTGCGGTTGGAGACGACCTGATTCCTTTCGAAGCTTTTTGATATTTGCGACGTGAGACTTGAGGACAAAGTGATCGTTGTCACCGGTTCCACCACCGGTATCGGAAAAGCAATTGCGAAGAGTTGTCTCGCAGAAGGGGCACGAGTCTTAATCCATGGGCTTGAGGCCGATCTTGCAGAAGCGACGCGGGACGAACTCGATCCGGATCGCAATCGAAGCGATATTCTCATCGCGGATCTGGCTGATTCGGATGCTCCTCAAAAGATACGCGAGGCAGTCTTGAATCGATTCGGGAGGATCGATGGTCTCGTCAATAATGCGGCCAAAGTTGCTACGGGGAACATTGTTTCCACAACTAGTGATCACTTTGACTCCTTCATGGAGGTGAATACGAAAGCTCCGTTTTTTCTTATCCGAACATTGCTGGATGATCTGCAGCAGACAGGGGGGGCAGTCGTAAATATTGGTTCGGTGAATGCCTATTGCGGGGAGCCGGATTTGCTGCCGTATTCGATTTCCAAGGGTGCGCTGATGACGATGACCCGCAATTTGGGCGACACGCTTCATCGCGAATACGGAGTTCGTATCAACCAGGTGAACCCCGGGTGGATACTTACCGAGAATGAACAGGATCGAAAGCAAGCGCAGGGGTTACCGCAGGATTGGCCTAAGCGACTCGATAACTTTTTTGCTCCGAGCGGTCGGATTTTCAGGCCCGAGGAAATTGCTGCAGCTGTTGTGTATTTTCTTTCCGCCGAGGCCGGGCCAGTCAGCGGATCCGTACTTGATATTGAGCAGCATCCGATGATTGGCCGAAACCCTGAAAAAGAAATCCCGGGTTAGGACGCCGATTCCTGAAGGAGCTCGTATGTGTAGCTCGTCAGCTTTTTCGCTTCGTAGGGCTTCTGAAAAAATGTGATTTCAGGATCTTCCCTGATTTAGTGATCTTCAGATTACTCGTTGCATACGCTCGTGAGGAGGATTCCGATATCCGGTGCTCTTCCGTGCAGAGCTTTTGCCAGATCCTATCCTGAAAAGTCCTCGAGTATGACCGCATCAGAAACGACTGCGCAATATTCAGGCCAGAGATCGAGAGCCTTTTTCCCGACATCGCTTTTACGAGAGAAACTGGTGGCAAAACTATTCTTTGGTAGCCTTCGATGCGCCCTTAGTCTGCGCTTTCGGTGCAGGAGCCGGGATTGGAGCGGCACCGCTTGGCAGACCTGGCAAAGTCACTCCCGGAGCGACCTCTTCTTCGCCTTCTTCGGTCTCTTCGGCGAGGAGTTCGGAGCGCTTTTTCAGGATCGAATCGATGATAAAGCTGCGAATCTTGAAAACGTTACCTTCGAGAGACTTTTCCTGAGCAAGCTTGTCTTTTTTTCGTTTTAGCTCATCTGTGAACTGCTTGTCGAGGCGCTCTTTTTCTTCGTCGCTTTCTTCTTCACCCGCTTTCCTTTTTTCTTCAAACTTTCCGTCCACCTTGAGAGTCATCGGGAGTTCGTTGAGGTCGTTTTTCTCTCCCAGCGCGATTTCGTAAGTGAAGCCTTCGAAAGTCGCAATCTTGAATGTCGCGTGATCGGCTTTTGTTTCCTTCAGCGCATCTCCTGTCAGAACGTCTTCCATTTGCGCTCGGGAGAAGGCGCTTCTCATGGAAGCGACCTTCGTGGAATCCAACTTTTCATTTGGCTTCGGCGTCGAAAACACGAGGTCACCATTTGGATCATCCCGCTTCAGTTTCCAACCCTCTTTCCCATCTGAGAAGGCCAATTCGATTGTCTTCAACTGAGCAATTTCAAAGAAGGTCTTATCGATCCACTCGGCGGGATCAGTGTCGATGCCATCGAATGTTTCAGACACGAGATACACGGAGTTGGTCGTGCCAGGTTTCACGTAGCGGCCGGCATCGCTCATCGATGTGCCACCCATTGGGCTAGGGCGACCATCCGCACGCTCGAATGTTTTTCCGAGCCAGAGTGAGGCGAGTTCCTTGTCCTCTGCATCCTTAAAGGAAAGGATGGAAGCCGCCTCATCTTCAGATTTTGCTTCGTCGGGTGAGACCAGCTGGAGGCGGCCATACTGGCTGCGACCGATGGTGACGGGCTGGCCGATGTTCAGATCCCAGATGCTTTTCAGCATCGAGGCGATTGGCTCAACATTGGCTGTGTATCCGTCGCGCTCTTTGACTTCCCAGGACTTTTCGCCCTTGGACAAGGTTAGGCTTCCTTCCTTTTTCTTGATCGTGACACTGGCCACGTCATTGATCGGGAAGTTGGCGAAAACTTTTTTCTTCGCGGTAGAGGGGGACTTTCTGGAGATGCCTCCACCGCCTCCGGCAAAATGAAGGATAGCTGCGATCACGCCGACAATGCCGAGCGCGATGAGGAGTCGAACGAGTGTTTTATTTCCCATGATTCGTTTCCTGGATTCAGTTTCGTAAATGTGGTTTGAGTTGGTGACTAGCGGGCTGCGACTCGTTTTTTGCGAACGATCGCAAGACCAATGCCAAAGATGATGACGAGAACAGGCATGAGGAGTGCGTTCCCAAATTTGTAGGTAGCCAGCTTGCGTCGGAACTCACGGGTGACTTCTTTTTGCAATTCCCGTTCACGCTTGCGGAACTGGATTTCCTCTTCTTGGAGCTTTCTCATTTCCTCCTGCACCTCTGGAGAGAGAAGTGCCTGGTCGATATTTTCTGGTGTCTGTGACAGGATCTCGTTCAGCCGCGTTTCAGCACCCTTTGCTTTCTCGCGGAAGTCTTTCACCTCCTCCGCGTATTTTTCCTGTGCTTCGCGATACCATTCATTCTGACGAGTGAACGGCCGGCGAACCGTGGTCCGGCTTCGAACCTTGATGAGATCAGGATCGCCCGACATTTGCTCGGCAGCGTTCTGAACGAGTGTGAGGTTCTCGTTCAGCATCTCCGGAATCACAATGTTAAGACCGGGGACCTGATTACGTCGGACAACATTCGCATCGTAGACAAAATCAACATCCGCAATGAGAAGGACGCGCCCGGGACTAGTCGATTCTTTGAGAAAGTCGGCCTTCTTCTCCTCGGGATCCTCTGCTTTTTCTTCGCCTTCCTTTTCTTCTGCTTCTTCCGACTCCTCTTCTTCCTTGGCGTCGGCGGGGTTGCCCTCAGGGAAGGCCGTCTTGAACTCCCCAGTGAGACGTGCCACGAGGGCGCGGCGTTGACCGTGAGGCTCAAAGCCCTCGCGAATACGATCAGCTCCACCTTCCTGCGTGGGGTCGGCATCGAAAGACCCGACAAGCTGGTTGTTTTCTGAGGAAAGAACAAGGCGATCCACTTCGACTCCGTCCTTAGGATTGATGTCAAAAGCACCTGGAGTGAGCATGTTGAGCTGATTCAACATGTTCGTCATTGGGTCGGTTAGCCCTGGGTCGGAAGCCTCTGATCCCAGTGCGTTCCGGTTCAATGTGAGGAAAGTCGGCGAGAAATTACCCCGTCGAATGATTTCAGATCCGAAATCCAGATCAGCAAGGACACGGTTGGCGTCGTATTTTACACCCCATGCATCAAAGAGCTTCGGCAAATCGGATGTGGGAGAGGGACCGCCCTGCGGAGGCATTCCGGGCATTTGCGGTTGTCCCTGCGCGAGCGCGCGGGAGTAGAAGAAATTCGGGTCGACGAGCACCATCACGTTTCCTCCGGCAAGAAGGTACTGGTCGATGGCGAACTGCGCTTCATCCGTGATGTCAAAGGGGTGTAGAACGATCAGCGTTGTTGTTCCTTCCGGAATTTCCGTGCTGGTGGACGGAATCAATTCCACTTCGTAGTCTTTTCCAAGTTGTTCGTAGAACATCCACGGCTGCTTCGGTGGTGCCTGGAAGTTCCCTCCGAAACCGCCAGCGACTTCCATGCCGGTCATGACTGCGATTTTCTTCTCTTTGCCACCGTGAACACTGGAAATCGCACGAGCGAGATCATACTCCAGCATCGTCTCGGGACGCGCCGGAACGAAGGGGATCGTCTCAGCTTGATCAAGGCACTTAATCGAGATGCCGAAGTAAACTTCGTTGTTGGTTTCCCCGGACATGCCTGCCTGCAGGCCATCCATGATCGCAGAGTCCTCTGCGTCGGTATTTGGCTCCGGGTTGAGCTTTTCCACCGTGAGCATTCGGACCTTTTGCGTTACGAATTCACCATCTTCATTGGTGAGTTCGATTTCCTTTGCAGGAGCGGCACGCACGAACTCGTTGAGCATGTCTTCGACGCGACGAACACGGGTGCGCTCACCTGGGCTCATCACTTTGCCGTCGTCGGTGACGTAAAAGCGAACTTCCACGGGAGTGTCGAGTTTCTCAAGGATGTTCTCGGTTCCGTCGGAGAGCGTGTACGTTTTGTACTCTGTAAGGTCAGCCCGAAAACTCATTTTACCAACGAGGAAATTGACGAGCAGGGCGATGACGAAGACCACAACCAAACCAATGATGGCTGTGTTGCGGCGCTGATTTGCTTTGGAAGAATGCTGATTCGATTCACTCATTTTGTTGATCGGATACAGGTTGGAATTGGGTTAGGCGCGCTTGAGGCGGATCGCAACCGATGTTGCGAAAAGACAGGTGGCGATAAAGGAGAGAAAGAAAACGATGTCGCGAATTCCGAGAACGCCCTTGGCCAACTCGGAGAAGTGAGGCATCACTCCGACGATGTGGATGAGCTTGAGGATCGGCCAGAAAATGAGCCAGCCACCCTTCATGTTCATCAGTAGTTCACTGACATTCGGCAACCCACCGAGCCAGAGGACGAGGCAGATCGCTACCGAGACGAGAAGCGCGACGAGTTGGCTTCGCGTCAGCGCAGATACGACGGAAGTAACTGCGAGAAAGCAAAGGGCGACGAGAAAAGTCGCGACAAAGCCCGCCATGATGACTCCGTTATCAGGATCGCCGAGGTAGTTGATCGTCCAGACAATGGGGAAGGAAAGAACCAGCATTGTGAAGAGCACAACCGCGGCGGCGAGATACTTTCCGAGAATCGCATGCCAGGGCGCGAGCGGCATTGTCAGGAGAAGCTCCATTGTGCCGAGGCGTTGCTCCTCCGACCAGAGTCGCATGCCGACCGCGGGAGCGATCAGGACGAGATACCAAGGGAGGTATTGGAAATAGGGAAGGAAAAGATCGGCTTCCCCGCCTTCCAGAACACCGGTAAAGAAAAACGACAGGGTGCTGGAAATGCCGAGAAATACAACGAACAGCACGTAGGCGATCGGCGAGGTGAAGTAGCTTTTCAGTTCGCGTTTGAAAATCGTCCGCACTTCGCGGGGAAGTAGGAATACAAGGATCGCCACGAAAATTGCAGAAACAATCAGCGTAGGGATCGCGAACTCCAGAATCAGTTTGATGAGAGCATCCATGTTGGTTTGATTCGAAATAGGTCAGTAAAGAAATTCAGGAAATCAGATATCAATCTTGGTCGTCCGTTTTCGTAATTTCACGGAAGAGCTCATCTAGGCGTCCTTCTTCGACATGCAACTCTTCCACCGTCAGGTTCTTATCTTTGCAGAGCTTGGAGACAGCCACGCCCAGCTCGGCGGATTTGCCCTTTGCTGGGAGAATACGAGCGGTGATTCCTTCATCGTCAGAATCTTCCACCCTTACCTCGCGGGCTTCAGAAAGTTTGCCCAGTTCCGCTTCGATTCCGGATCCGGCGAGACCTTTTGCGGAGAGACGAACGGAACCTGCGTTGCTTGATTTACCTTTCAGTTCATCGGGAGTTCCGTCTGCGATGACTTTGCCCCGGTCAATGATGATGGCCCGGGTGCAGGCTGCTTCGACCTCTTCGAGAATGTGGGTCGAGAAAATGATGGCTTTTGTTTCGCCCATACGACGGATCAGGTTGCGGATTTCGCTTTTTTGATTCGGGTCGAGACCATCAGTGGGCTCATCGAGAATCAAAACCTCCGGGTCGTGAATGATGGATTGAGCAAAACAAGTTCGGTGGCGGTATCCTTTGGAAAGCGTGTCAACGCTCTGGTGGCGGACTGGCTCAAGGAAAGTGGTTTCAATTGCCTTATTGACTGCCGCACTGAGTTCTCCAGCGGGAACGCCGCGCATTTCTGCCGAAAAGCGGAGAAACCCCTCCACTGTCATATCGGAGTATAGCGGAGCTGCCTCCGGGAGATATCCGATTTTTGATTTCGCTGCGATTTCGTTTTCCTCTATGTCGGCACCGCCGATTGAAACGCTGCCTTCCGTTGCGGGGAGGAATCCAGTTACCATTCTCATGGTGGTTGATTTCCCCGCGCCGTTCGGGCCGAGGAATCCAAGGACCTCGCCTTTGTTCACCGTGAACGAAACCCCGTCCACGGCGACTTTGGCGCCAAAATGCTTGTGTAGGTTATCTACTTCTATCATGGAAGAATCCGGATGGTTTTGCTGTGTTGTAGCGATGCAGAAACGCTGATTTGTTTGGAAAAAAACAAAAAAAGTTCCAGAGTGGATTTTTGCCTCTCCGCAAAGCTTTCGATGGATGTATTTCGCTTGCTCGCAGGAAATCGCAAGAGAAAAATCCCGGCCTCATTATGGCATTTGTAACCCCTGTTTGATTCAAAGCTTTACCCATGAAAATTGTCAGTTGGAACGTTAATGGAATCCGTGCGGTTCTGAAAAAGAATTTTCTCGAATTTCTCGCCCGAGAAAATCCCGATATTCTCCTGCTGCAGGAGGTGAAAGCAGAGTGCGATCAGGTTGATCATGATTTCGAATCGGAAGGCTGGCACGTGTATTGGAATCATGCCGAGAAGAAAGGCTATTCCGGTGTCGCCGCACTCAGCAAGACTCCGGCAGTTTCGTCGCGACGTGGCATCGGTATCGAGGAGCACGATCAGGAGGGTCGCGTCCTTACCCTTGAATACGACAATTTCTACGTTGTCAACGTTTACACACCTAACTCCCAGAACGAACTGCGCCGCCTGCACTATCGAGTCGGATGGAACGCGGCCTTTCTCGATTATCTCAAGGGCTTGGAAAAAACGAAGCCTGTCATCTTTGCCGGTGACTTGAACGTGGCCCATCGAGAGATTGATCTGGCACGCCCCAAGCAGAATCGCAAAAACGCTGGCTTTTCTGATGAGGAGCGCGCTGGGTTTGATGACATTTTATCAGCTGGTTTTGTGGATACCTTTCGCCATTTTTATCCGGATAAAGAGGATGCATATTCCTGGTGGAGTTACCGGGGTGGAGCGAGAGCTAAGAATGTGGGGTGGCGGCTCGATTACTTCTGTGTGACCGGAGATTTCGTAGAAAACGTAAAGTCGTCGGAGATTCTGTCGGACGTAATTGGGTCAGACCACTGTCCGGTGCGAATTGAATTGGCGTAAGACTCGCCAATATCGCCTGTCTCTAATGCCAGCCTAGCAGGTTGAAGAAGGCCTTTGGCTATTGACGGCCCCAATCCACCTTTTGAAGCGCCATGCGACTGAAACGCATTTTCTGAGCCAAATTAAACAGGGTAGAGTCTGCCACTCAACCCTGATGGGCCCTCGAGCCGCCCCTGTTAGGTCGTGCTGTTTTCCTTCCACCATTCCCGAAATTTTTCTAACGCCCGGGCGCGGTGGCTCATGCCGTTTTTGATCTCTTCGCTCAATTCGCCAAAAGTTTCTTCGTATCCTTCAGGGATAAAGATCGGGTCGTAGCCGAAGCCTCCTCCACCAGACATGGATTCAGCGATGCGGCCCTCGACAGTTCCGTTAAAGACGCCGAGAACATTTCCTCCCTTTGCGATCGTGACGACGCATCGAAAGCGGGCGGCCCGGTTCGTTTTTTCTTCCATCTCGATGAGAAGCTTACTCCGGTTCGTCGCGTCGGTGGCGTTTTCACCAGAGAAGCGCGACGAGTAAATCCCCGGCGCTCCATCGAGAGCATCGACTTCGAGTCCAGAATCGTCGGCGAGGATGAATGCGTGGGTATGCTCATGGCTCGCGGCGAGAGCTTTGATGGCAGAGTTTTCTGCAAAGGTATTGCCATCCTCCACCGGAGGTTCCAATCCGGGAATGGAAGTGAGGTCTGTGATTTCAGGGAACAAGTCGCCGAGAATCTTTTTCATTTCTCCGGTCTTGTGGCTGTTGTGTGTGGCGACGATGAGCATGGGTGAGTTTCAGGTTTTCAGTTTGAAGTTTCAAGTGGATGGTTGGGGGAAATGTTGTCTCATCCAAATACTGAATTGCTCGCTCCAGCGGGAAACTGGGAGTGTGCCCGTGCCGCTGTCGCCAATGGGGCCGACGCGATCTATTTCGGGATGCCGCGGTTCAATGCGCGGATGCGGGCAGATAATTTCACGGAGGATGATTTGCCCGAACTCATGGATTTTCTCCATGAGCATGGTGTTCGCGGTTTCACGGCATTCAATACGCTCGTCTTCACGCGGGAATTGGAAGCAGCGGCGGATCAATTGCACAAATTGAGCAAGGCGGGTGTCGATGCAATCATCGTGCAGGACCTCGGGCTGGCGACGATGGCGCGCGCGATGGTCCCGGATCTTGATTTGCACGCGTCGACGCAAATGACTATCACTTCGCCGGAGGCGCTGAGCTTTCTCGATGAGCTTCTCGGGCTCGATCGAGCTGTGATTGCCCGGGAAAACTCGATGAAGGAAATCAGGCTCTTCCATGCGACGAATCCCGACTCGGTCGAGTTGGAAACCTTCGTGCACGGAGCGCTTTGCGTAGCCTACTCTGGCCAATGCCTCACCAGTGAATCACTCGGCCAGCGCAGTGCCAATCGAGGCGAGTGTGCTCAGGCATGTCGAATGCCATACGAGATGGTGGTGGATGGGGATGCTTTCGATATGGGTGATCAAAAGTATCTTTTGTCGCCTCAGGATCTGGCGGGGATCGATCAGATTCCCGAGTTGATCAGACTCGGAGTGACGAGTTTTAAAGTCGAAGGTCGGCTCAAAACTCCCGAGTATGTCGCGGCAGTGACGCGAGCCTATCGAAAGGCGATTGATGCTGCTCACGAGGGGAGGGACGAGATCGCCACGGAAGAGGATCGCTACGAGTTGGAGATGGCTTTTTCCCGAGGGCTTTCTTCAGGATGGCTGGAAGGGATCGACAACAAGAAACTGGTTCACGCCCGCTTCGGGAAAAAGCGTGGAGCCTATGTGGGTAGGATTGTCAGGGTCGGTTCGGACTGGGTCGAGGTCGATGGCGACACTCCCCTGAAGAATGGAGATGGCATCGTTTTTGATACCGGTGGCAATACGGAATACGGGGCGGGTGGCCGTACCTACCAGGTAAATAAGCGCCGCATTTCGATGAAGCGAGGCAAGATTGACTTTGAGCGACTCGAGCCTGGCGATCGGGTCTGGAAAACGGACGATCCGGCATTGAATGCAGATCTGAAAAAAACGTGGAATCGAGAGGTGCTTCCTGCCCGAAAGACGAAACTCGATCTCGAGGTGTCGGGTTCTTCCGGAGAAAATTTGGTGGTTCGCGATCGCGAAAGTGGAGAGACGGTAGAGTCGTCGACTCCTTTGGAGAAAGCCCAGAACCGACCGCTGGACGAAGCGTTTCTCGAGAAGCAACTCAGTCGTCTCGGCAACACGCAATACGAGTTGGGCGAGTTGAAGGTGGATATCAGCGACGAGCCAATTTGCCCGGCTTCGGAATTGAATCGCATGCGTCGTGCTCTGGTTGAGAAACTGAATCGCCGGAGAGATTCTTCGTTTGAGAATCGACGAGTCACGGGAGCCACTGTCGCAGACCTTTTGCCCGACCGAACGGGGCCAGCCAATGACCAGGCGGAACTGCGTGTCCTTTGTCGAACCGAAAAGCAAGTCGATATCGCCTTGGGGAGTGGAATTAAATTGATTTACATCGATTTGGAGGATGTGCGTCGCTATCGGGATGCCGTGTCCCGTGTCCGAACTGATTTTCCCGATGCCCGAGTTTTCCTCGCCACTCCACGGATTCAGAAAGCCGGCGAAAGCGGATTGTTCCGAGTCGTCGAAAAAGCGAAGCCGGATGGAGTTCTTGTCAGGAACATGGGGGGCATTCGCCATTTTCGGAATCATTCCGATTTGAAAATGATAGGTGATTTTTCTCTGAATGTTGCGAATCCGATCTCCGCAGCGCGTCTTGTCGAGCAGAGTGGAATGGAGAACTTGACGGTTTCGTATGATTTGAACATTGAACAGGTCATCGATCTGTTGGGAGCGGCTCCGCCGGATTGGTTTGAGCTGACGCTGCATCAACACATGCCCATGTTTCATATGGAGCATTGTGTGTTCTGCTCGTTTCTTTCGGAGGGGACGGATGTCACCAACTGCGGTCGTCCTTGTGATAAACACGAAATACGATTGCGCGATCGGGTCGGGCAATTGCATCCGCTGAATGCGGATGTGGGATGCCGGAATACTCTCTTCAATGGGAGGGCGCAGAGTGGGGCTCGCTTTTACCGAAGCTTGCGGGAGGCTGGCTTGAACAAGTTCCGGTTGGAGTTGCTCGATGAGAATGCCAAAGAAACTGCGGAGGTGATATGCTCATACCAAGCGTTGCTGTCTGGTGAAGAGAATGGTGAAGCCATGTGGACCAAGTTGCAGGTCGATTCGCGATTGGGCGTGGTTGAGGGGACGCTGGAGGTGTAGGTAATCGTTCTCACTCTTACTCTCCATCGAAGAGTAAGAATTCAGTTTCGAGCAGCCTCAATAAACGCCTGCACCAACTCCAGATCCTTCACGCCCGGCGACTCTTCTACACCACTCGCGGCGTCGACTCCGGCAGGGGTCACTTGCTGGATCGCGTCGGCAACATTCTCGGGAACCAATCCGCCTGCTAGCACGATCTGGCGTTCCGGGTATTGGGAAACAGCCTCGGCCCCGAGCGTCCAATCCATCATTTCGCCACTGCCACCGTATTCGGTTGGGGCGTAGGCATCGAGCAGGAGGGTGGAGGAATCGTATTCGAGTGCAGTCTCCAACATCGCCCGGTCTTTCACTCCCATTGCCTTAAAAACGGGCAATCCCTGATCAGTTAACGATCTCACTCGCTCGGGTGATTCGTCGCCGTGCAACTGAATCAGGTCGATCACACCGGATTCGTGAATTGCAGCTAACTCGTCGTCACCGGCATTCACCGTGACGGCGACGCGGGTAATGGCCTGATCCAGATCGCGAAGCCACGATGCCGCTTCTTCAAGAGCGATATATCGCTTCGAGCGGGGCCAGAAATTGATCCCAAGCGCATCGGCGCCGAGCTCGATTATGGTCTCCGCCTGGGCGCCGGTGGTGATGCCGCAGATTTTCACGCCGACTCGACCGAGATCGATCGGGAAAAGTGGGGGCGTGGTCATGGAGTCAGCTTACAGCTTTCCGAGAGCATCGTCGAGGCAGCTCAAGAGATTGCCGATCGTCTCTTCGGTTTCGTCTCCCATATTAGAAATCCGGAAGGTCGTGCCCTTGATCTTTCCGTAACCACCATCGAGCTGAATTTTGTGCTCTGCGTGCATGATCTGTCCGAGCCTGGCAACATCGATCTCTTTGTTGTTTTTTACACAAGTCAGAGACTTCGAGCGGAAGCCTTCGGGGGCGAAAAACTCGAAGCCGTTGGCGCGGATCCACTCGTGAACGATGTTGTTGAGGTTCTCGTGGCGAGCCATGCGGTTTTCGACACCCTCTTCAAAAATTACATCGAGTTGATGACGGAGACCGAAGATCGTTCCGATGCAAGGCGTGCTCGGGGTCATTGACTTCGCCTGATTCTTTTTGAACTCGTGAAAGTCGAAATAGTATCCACGATCGTCCACTGTAGCAGCCCGATCGAAGGCGCGCTCGGACACGGTGAAAATTCCGAGGCCGGGAGGCAGAGCGAGAGCTTTCTGGCTGCCAGTGAGAAGCACGTCGATTCCGAGCTTGTCAAACTCGATCGGGACGACGGAGAAACTGGAGACGGTATCCGTAACGAGGCAGACGTCGTCGTATTTGCGAACAACGGCAGCGACTTCGGCGAGTGGATTCATCACGCCCGTCGATGTTTCGTTGTGAATGAAAGTCACAGTGTCGAACTCTCCTGTGGCGAGTTTTTCGTCAATATCGGCGGGGTCAACGGGAACGCCCCACTCGTATTGAAGAGCTTCGGCACCTTTACCGCAGCGTCGGGCGACGTCGACCCACTTGTCGGAGAAGGCTCCAGAGCAGCAGCAGAGGACTTTTTTCTTCACGAGGTTGCGAAGTGCGCCTTCCATCACACCCCATGCAGATGAGGTTGAGAGAAAGACTGGTTGCTCCGTGCCCATGAGTTGCTGGAGGCGCGGATGAACGTCATCGTAAAGCGCGACGAAATCTTTGGATCGGTGACCGATCATCGGAGTGTTAGTCGCTGCGTAGGTGCCGGGGGAAATTTCTACCGGGCCGGGAATGTGGAGTCGAATGTGGTCGCTCATGATTGGGCTCAAATAAGGCAGGGGATGGAAAAATCACAAACCGATTTTCGTATCGGCGATGGAGATTACGATGTCGCGGTAGAAGTGGATGGTGGGATTTTGAGGGGAGGCTTGCCGCCTTTTTCCCGCATCCAGTTGATAGCTCGATTGAGCGGTTTCATACTCACGAGTTTGATTTCGAGCCGGCGTTTTCCCGGGAAGTTGATCATCATGATTCCGATCAAAATTGTGAGGATGCCCTGACCGGGAGTGAGAAGCATTAAAATGCCAGAAAGGAGAACGATCCATCCCAGAAGATTTTTCAAAATGAGGAAAACGACACGCAGGACGGGATGGTTCTCGCGAATGGCGTCTGCCTTGGGGTCTTCCTCGAGGAAGTAATCCTCCGGAATTTTACGGACGAGAAACGGAACAAGCAGAAGGCTCAGGAGAAAAGCAAATGCCGAGATACTGGCGACCCAGACAAAGAAGGTTTTGTTCTCTTTCGCCCAGCTTAGTATTGGCTCGATCCACTCCATTGCGGAAACCTCCCGCCGGCGTGGAGGCAAATCAATCCATTTCGCGCGAACGAGGCTCGCGGTGCACGGTGCTGTCGGAGGTGGGAGACGTCACGAATGGGCCGCCCGCGAGAGGTGCCCGATCAGAAAATGCCACGTCGGGCATTTCGCTGGGACGACCTGCGAGAGGAAAATCTTTTCGAAGAGGAAAGTAAGGGAAGCCTTCCCACATGAGGATGCGACGATGGTCTGCGAGTCCTTCGAATTCGATCCCCATCATGTCGTAGACTTCGCGCTCATGCCATTCGGCTGTTGGCCAAAGCTGGGAGATGGAATCGGCTTTCTCTTCTTCCCCAAGCTTGTATTTGATGCGCAGGTGAGTGTATTCGCCGTTCCCGAGGGTGTAGAGCTCGTAAACCATTTCCCAACGAGGCTCTTCCCCGAAGTTGTCGAGGCTGCTGATATCGAGCAGGTAATCGTAGCTGAGTTCGTCACGGCAATGCGCGAGGATTTCTTTGGCACGGGCTTTTTCGACGATGGCGGTGTGTTCGCCACGAAATTCGACTGTGTCGAGAATGGCTTCACCGAACTCGGACTTCAGGGCTTCGATGGACGAGGCGCTCATAGCAGGAAAATGTCAGAGATTAGACGGAAGCTTCAGATTTGAAATGAGCTTGCGAAGACTCGCTTTCAGCGATTTTGTCCTGGAGTTTCATCAGGCCCTCAAGCAGTGCTTCGGGGCGAGGAGGACAACCGGAAACGTAAACGTCGACCGGAATAAGATTGTCGATGCCCTGGAGAACGGCGTAGCTGCGATACATGCCGCCGGATGAAGCGCAGGCTCCCATCGCGATACACCACTTTGGGCCAGGCATTTGATCCCAGACTCGCTTAACCGCGAGCGCCATCTTGTAAGTCACAGTGCCGGCCACGATCATGACGTCGGCCTGACGGGGAGAAAATCGCATTACCTCAGCTCCGAAACGAGCGATGTCATAGCGTGAAGCTCCTGTTCCCATGAGCTCAATCGCGCAACAGGCAAGACCCATTGGCATCGGCCAGAGCGAGTTTTTCCGCATCCAGTTGATGGCGGTATCGACGCGGGTGAATATGACATTGCCCTCGACTTTGGAGTCGTAGGCAGCATGCTGAAGTGTGGCTTCTGACATCGTAATTTGGCGGGTTACTTTAGGATGTTACGTCCGCCAATGCCCGGAGCAACACGTTTGTGAAATTTTTCACAAGCTACGAAAACATTCTTCAGGTCTTTTTGACAATCGGTGGACACTGGATTCTGTTCTTTCTCGAGCCGATGATTCGCATTGATCATGCCCCTTTCGCGTAGTATTCAGGGTGATGCGCAAACTCTTTTCCTCCAGGATACGTGGAGCCCTGCTCCTTCCCTTCATTGCAGTGATTGCCTGTGGTAACCTTGTCGCTCAGGACGAGGCGCCGAAAGAAGAAGAGAAAGAGAAAAAAGAAAAGGACGAGATGACAGACAATGTCTCCGTCACCAAGCACTCTGGAACTTTTGGAGGCAAAGAACTGAAATACACGGCCACAGCCGGCACGGTCGTCATTTCGAAGAAAGAGAAGGATCCCAAAGCGTCGATGTTTCACGTGGCCTACACGCTGGACGGAGTGAAAGATCCGAAAACCCGTCCGATAACTTTCTGTTTCAACGGTGGCCCGGGATCGTCTGGCGTCTGGTTGCACCTCGGGGGCTTCGGCCCGAAGCGGGTTCAGATGACCATAGACGGCATGATGCCGAACCCTCCCTTTCGCCTCGGCGACAATCCCGATTCCATTCTCCGTGTCACCGATCTTGTATTCATCGATCCAGTCAGCACCGGCTACAGCCGAACCGAGGACGAGAAAGAGGCGGACGAGTTTCATGGCTTTCAGGGAGATCTCGATTCCATGGCTGAGTTCATCCGCCTCTACACCACACGAAACGGGCGCTGGCTTTCACCGAAATTCCTAGCTGGAGAAAGCTACGGAGCGTTTCGTGCAGCGGGACTGGCCCAGGAGTTGCACGATGACTTCGGCCTCTACCTGAACGGGATCGTCCTCGTATCAGGAGTCCTGAGTTTCGACACCCTCTGGGGAACTGACCTCTCCTACGTGACTTTTCTTCCCGCACTTTCCGAGGCTGCGGCTTTCCATAAAAAACTGGCTCCCGAATTACTGGAGGATCCCGATGCGCGGCGAAAAGAAGTGGAGGCTTTTGCCGGGGGGGACTATGCAACTGCCCTCCTCGAGGGAAAGCAAATTTCTCAGGTGGATGCAGACGCCATCGCCGCCCGCGTTTCTCGATACACCGGAATTGATGTTGCTGTCGTGAAGCGGCACGATCTGCGTATCGACTCGGGTTTTTTCCGCAAGGAATTGCTGCGAGAGGAAGGAATTATTCTGGGGCGCTTCGATGCCCGGAATACGGGTCGCGATGGAGACCAGGGTGCGAACTCCCCGGATTATGATCCGAGTTACTCTGTCGTATACGGACCATTTTCCGCGACGCTGAACGACTATGTTCGCCGGGACTTGGGATTCGAGAGTGATTTGATTTACGAAATCCTGTCCGCAAAAGTCCGTCCCTGGGATTATGGAAAGGGATTCGTCGGGCAACCGATCAATGTTCTCCCCAAGCTCGCTTCGGTGATGGCCGAGAATCCTGCCCTGAAGGTCATGGTGAATTGCGGATACCAGGATTTAGCGACGCCATACTCGGGTATCAAACACAGTCTCGCGCATCTCGATGTTGACCCCAAGCTTTTCGAAAACATCGAATACACCTTTTACCAAGGCGGCCATATGATGTACACGATCGAGAAATCGAACGCCGATTGGAATCGGGACGTCGCGCTATTCATCGAAAATAATTCGGGTTTGCAGTAATTTTTTCGATGTTTCTTTGCATAGACCGATGAGCGGGTGCGTCGATCTCACATGACCGTCGCTTGTTTTGCCGTTTTTCCGAACCGGGAAAACTGCAGCGACGCATAAAATTTCAAAGGCACACCATGGTAATGCGAGGATTGGGGAGGAAAGGGGTGGTGGATTATTCCACTCGCCCTTTTCATTTTTTGGGAAGACCAAACAGGGTAGGCTCACAGACCCAGCAGGGTCAGGTGACGGACTCAACTCTCTTTGGCTGAAGCTGTGGAGGCCAGCAAGATGTCGACTATCCCAAGTTCTCCTGAACTCGGCGGCAGACTTCCTCGACATTCTCCCGGCTGTTGAAAGCCGAGATACGGAAGTAGCCTTCGCCGGCGGCACCGAAACCGGCACCAGGAGTTATGACAACCTGGGCCTGTTCGAGCATGCGATCAAACATGTCCCATGAACTGACGCCCTCAGGGCAGCCGACCCAGACGTAGGGAGCATTTATGCCACCGTAGACGTCGAGTCCGATTTCGGAGCAGGCGTCGCGAAGAAGTTTTGCATTGCCCATGTATCCCTCGATGAGAGCGGAGACTTGCGCTTTCCCTTCCTCAGAAAATACGGCTGCGGCTCCGCGCTGAACCGGATAACTCGCGCCATTGAACTTGGTGCTGTGGCGGCGGGACCAGAGCGGGTGAAGGGATTGCTTGGTGCCGTCCTCGGTGTAGCCGACGAGCTCTTTTGGAATCACGGTGTAGGCGCAGCGGGTGCCGGTGAAGCCTCCGTTTTTCGAAAAGCTGCGAAACTCGATTGCACACTCTTTCGCTCCGTCGATTTCGTATATGGAACGCGGAACGTCGCCTTCCTGAATAAATGCCTCGTAGGCAGCATCGTAGAAAATGATCGCCTTGTTTTCTTTGGCGTAGGATACCCATGCACTGAGCTGTTCACGAGTTGCTGTCGCCCCGGTTGGGTTGTTCGGGTAGCAGAGATAAATGAGATCCACCTTTTCCTCGGGAATGGCTGGAACAAATCCGTTTTCCGCTGTGCAGGGAAGATAGACGAGGCCATCGTAGGCGCCATTTTCGTCCGCTTTACCGGTGTTTCCGATCATGACGTTAGTATCGACATAGACAGGGTAGACGGGATCGGTGATCGCAATTTTGTTTCCCGGTCCGAAGATGTCGAGAATGTTGCCCGTGTCGCACTTGGAGCCGTCCGATACGAAAACTTCGTCGGCCGAAATACCGAGTCCGGCGAATTGGTTTTCCACAATTGCTTCGCGCAGGAAGTCATAGCCCTGTTCCGGTCCGTAGCCGCGGAAAGTTGCGGAATCGCCCTGCTCGTCGACGGCGTCATGCATCGCCTTGCGGCAGGCTTCGGGTAGAGGTTCCGTCACATCGCCTATGCCACAACGGATGAGGCGGGTGGCTACGTCGGGATTGGCATCGGTGTAAACTCCGACCCGGCGTCCGATTTCGGGAAAGAGGTAACCGGCCTTCAGCTTGAGGAAATTGTCGTTGATACGTGCCATGATTTTCGAATTGGGATGTTGGAAAAATATTGTTATGATTGCCTGATGCCACAAGAGCAACAGATCGGAGGAGCGCAAGGCACTTTTGCTGTCATGATTGGGGTTGCGATGCTCATTGCCAGCACATTTTGCACGGCTGGTTTGCAGGTGAAACTCGCCGACGACCGGCTCGTGTTTGAGCTCCCCGCTGGCTGGGAGAAAACAGATTTGAATGCAGGCGACGTTCTTGGTGGTTACGCGACGCAGGACAATCGATCCTCTGCGTTTTTTAAGAAAATAGAGGGCGCGATCGGAGGGTCGATGCAGGACATCATCGACGCTACGATCTTCAACTTTGAGCAGAGATTCGAGGTGGAAAAAGTGGAGGAAGCAAAAACCGGGCAAGTCCAGGGGCCGGGAGAGAAAAAGTGGCCTGCTATTTTTACGACAGCGGAAGCGGTTGTGAAAAAAGGCCGGGACGAGTTCGAGATGAGATTTTACCTCATGGTATTCGACACGGGCAACTGGCTTTACTTCGTTCAGGCAAGTACGACAAAACCAGTGCGTGAGGCGAGGGAGAGGCAGATTTACGAGATGATTCGCTCGATCGCGGCGAATGAGTAATTATGCCGCTTCGCGGCGATGCGGGTTGTTAGATATTGGATATTGGTTTTTATTTTTTATTTTTTGCATGACAGAACGCCCACCCATTCTCGCTCGAGGCAGCATCACTGCTGTGCATGATGCGGGTCGCTTGTATGAAGTGGAAATGGCCAATGGCTATCGCGCCTATGCGATTGTGGAGCGAAAGGGATCGAAGCCCGAGCCGGGCGATCCGGTTGGTCGCGATGTGGAAGTGCACTTCTCCCCGTATGACATGAGTCGATGCAAGGTGGTGGAGTGGGTGTGAAAATCCCTGAGCCTGCGTCGAGTTTCTCTACCCAAAGGAATAGAATTTCGCGCGGATTTGAGCGCAGTCCAGGTTCGGTTTTTTCGCTCCAAAATGAATCGGAGTGCGTTCCGATTTCTCTGTTCGGGTGGTAAAGATGAGTCCATTTTTCCAAAGAAAGATTTTGTCAATGTGACGACTCATGAACTGGTCGAGAGTTGGGTCCTGCGATGATGGGACCAACTTGACTTCGGTTTCATATGTTTCCTGTTTGTTGCTCAAATTTGTCAGAGAGGCCAGTCCGTTGGCGACCATGGTTCGCAAAGAGTTGGAGGCTTTAGTCGCGGGATTTTCAGGCTTTTCAGATTAGCCCTCGACACCACTATTGATAGGAACTGCCATCTTTTCCGGGAACGCTTTCCTCTCTTCCTCTGTAGGCGCGTCTCTCGGCGTTTGCACTGCCATGGGGAATTTCGCTTTCGGGTCTGTATCTCGGTGGACTTTTACCTTCCCGTATACTATGCCACACGCGAGGCGAAGCGTCACGATCGTCCAAGGATAATTCGCGGGTGAGAAGGTTATGGTAATTATAGCGTTAGAGTGGCCAACTATCACCTCATTCGTTTCAAGCCTTGGGCTGGCTCTGAGGTCGGGACGTGCAATTGGAAGATTGCGTTGCTTATCAGCAAGTCCGCGCTTGCCCCCGTGCTGATTTCTTGCGTAGATTCGGGCACTGATTCCGCATGGCACTGCTCGAAGTCAAAGATCTTAAAACCTACTTCCACACTCGCGACGGAATTGTCCGCGCGGTGGATGGCGTTTCATTCAACGTCGAAGCGGGACAGACGGTGGGAATCGTTGGGGAATCAGGTTCGGGAAAATCGGTAACCTGCTATTCCTTGCTGGGATTGATTCCTCAGCCTCCGGGACGAATCGAGGGCGGTGTTGCAAAATTTGGTGATCTAGATCTGCTTTCTCTTTCCGAGACAGAGCTTCGCTCGGTTCGCGGAAAGAGGATTGGCCTGATTTTTCAGGACCCAATGACTTCGCTGAATCCGTATTTGAAGATATCGACGCAACTGATCGAGCCTTTGCTGCTTCACACGGATGCTTCGAGAGCGGAGGCGTTGGAACGAGCCATCGCCGAACTCGACGCGGTCGGGATTCCTGATCCGCACAAGCGAATCAACAGCTATCCCCACGAGTTTTCCGGCGGGATGCGACAGCGGGTCATGATTGCGATGGCGCTGATTACGCGCCCGGAAATTCTTATTGCTGATGAGCCGACGACGGCACTGGATGTAACGATCCAGCGTCAGGTCCTGGATTTGATTAAAGAACGTCAGGAAGAGCTGGGGACGGCCGTGATATTCATTACCCACGATCTCGCTGTGGTGTCGGAAGTCTGCGATTTCGTAAACGTCATGTATGCGGGACGCTTCGTGGAGCGCGCCTGCGTTGATACCCTTTTTACCAAGCCGCGTCACGCTTACACCCGTGCCCTGCAGCGATCCATTCCGGCGATGCAGACGAAGGGTGAGACCCTTTACACGATTCCTGGCTTGCCTCCGAATCTTTCGAATGACATTGCCGGATGCGCTTTTGCTCCTCGTTGCGAAAATGCAGAAAGCGATCCTCCCCATGCCGAGCATCGGCCCAACCTTGCCGAGGTCGAACCCGGACATTGGGTGCAGGATTGTCCCGGCTGTCTCGAAGCAGTAATCCAGTAACGAACCGCCTTTCACTTTTTACACGGCCAAGCCGAAATGCCTTATCTCGAACTCCAGGAACTGACGAAGCACTTTGTGAAAAAGGAAGGCTTCATTGTGAAGACACCGACTACGGTTCGTGCGGTGGATGGCGTTTCCCTGTCGATTGAAAAAGGCGAAATCTTGGGACTCGTGGGAGAGAGCGGTTGCGGCAAATCGACCTTGTCCCGGCTCGTCATGCAATTGCTGGGGCCAACTTCAGGTAGCGTAATAATAGAAGGCGAGCGGCTTGCTGATCTTCCTCCACATGAAATTCGCCGTCGAAGACGTGATTTTCAAATGATCTTCCAGGATCCATACGCCTCACTGAATCCGCGCATGACCGTGTTCAGCACGCTCGCGGAAGCGATTTTGACACGCCACTCGAACCTTGCTGAAGATCGCGGGCTTCTCGAAACTTCGGTTTCCCAATTGATGGAGCGAGTTGGACTGGATTCTCGCTACGTCCGGAAATATCCGCACGAGTTTTCCGGCGGTCAGCGTCAGCGCATCGCGATTGCACGAGCGCTTGGGCCTGAGCCAAAGTTGATTCTCGCTGACGAACCTGTTTCGGCGCTAGATGTTTCGATCCAGTCACAGATTCTGAATCTGCTTCGCCAATTGCGTGACGAACTCGATCTGACGATGATCTTTATTTCTCACGACCTTTCCGTGGTTCGCTATATCGCCGATCGTATTGCGGTGATGGATGAAGGAAAGATCGTTGAAGTAGGCGGCGCCGATCAGCTTTTTAAAGAGCCAAAATCGGAAACCGCGAAAACGCTCCTCGCTGCGATCCCGAAGATTGCGTATGGAGGTGCTTGAAAGCGAAATCACTGGCGAAACCAATTTACTCTCCTATGAAAAAACTCATCTTCCCCACCCTCGCCCCTTTCGTTTTCCTCACGGGCTGCATTGAAGAGCAAGTCACCGAAACGTCTGGGCCCGACTGGACGGTAGTTTACGACGGCAGCAATCTCGACGCGTGGGACTTTCCCGAAGGCAGTTGGGAAACCGACGAAGACGGTGCTTTGACCTGCAATATGCGGGAGGTCGAAGGGAAAGATGGAAAGAAGAAGCCACGAGGCATGGGCGATATCTGGCTGAAAGAGGAATATGCCGATTTTGAAATCTCGCTTTCCTACAAGCTATCCGAAGGAGCCAATAGTGGCGTTTTCTATCGCGCCGATAAAGCAGACCATGTGCAAAATGGATTCGAAGTGCAGCTGATGGACAACGAGGGATTTCAGAAAACGCACGGAGAGAAGGAGCTTCGAAAGCAGAACGGAACATTCTACGATGCAGCCGATCCGCTTGCTGACCCCGCGAATCCTGTGGGGGAATGGGACACTCTGACCTTGAAGGCAGTCGGACCGAATATCGCTTGCCACATCAATGGGGTGAAGACCTTCGATGTCGATGTGAACGACTGGACGGAAGTGGGTAAAAATCCCGACGGAACGACCAACAAGTTCAAGAAGGCGATCAAGGACAAGCCGAGAAGTGGATTTATTGGGCTCCAGAATCACGGGCAGGTGGTCTGGTTCAAGAACGTGAAGATTCGGCGACTCTGAAATTCATCGCTTATTCCTTTGAATCTGACTTCATCCAGGGCAGTACCAATCGCGCAGCCCATGATGCCACGGTAAAAATCCCATCCAGATACTGCGTGCTGGCAGCTCCCATGACGCGCTCGACACCGACTCTTTCGTCGAGATTGCGGAAGGCTTTGATTTCTGAGAGCTGCTTTTTGACCCGCTCACCGGCGTCGAGTTCGGTGGGAATGGTTGCCAGGTTCCAAAAAGCGATCAGCGACCAGAACAGAAGAATCAGAGGGAAAAGGGTTTTCGAACTGACGACCATCGTCACAGCGGCAACGACGAGCAAAGGAATGCTGAGGTAAACGGTCCATCGGATCGCTGTTGTGCGCCAAAGGACAGGGCGGTGTCCTTCGTGATGTTGGATCGCTTTTCCAGCCTGCTGAGCAGCGAGTGCAAGCGAAGGGAAATTGATACCGTCGTAGTGATGCGGAGCCAGCGAGACTCGCTTTTTCTCTGGTGCGTAGAAATCTTCTAGCACACCTCGTCCTTTCACGACCGAGACGTCCTCGATTCCATAGTTTTTCAAAATCCGTTCCACCAATTCTGCCCCGGTGATTTTTGAAGGCAAAGTGAATTCGACTTCCTGACCATAGATCTTCCGATAGCGGTTGCGTCCCCACAAAGTGAGGGCGAACGCGATGAAGAATGGCACGATAAAAAATTGCATGCAGTCGGATCATCGCACGATCCTCCCTAAGCGGCAACAGACACGCCTGCGGTCCGTGACTGCGCCAGTGACGGTGTGCGACGCGCTACTCCAGCGGAATCGCCTCTTCTTGGCCGTCCACTCTCAGTTCCCAGGTCTCGTAGTTCCAGCTGGAACTGCCCGATTCTTTGTTGCCTTTCACAAAGATTTTTCCTGTGCCCTTAGGGCCCGAAACTCCGATCTGGAAATCGACGGTGCCTTCGCCGTTGTTCAGGCTGATGTTTCCTTTGGGGGAAAACCCTGGCTCAATTGGCTCACCGAGAGCGGCAACCGCAGCAGGGCTGTTCTGTGCTGCTACAATCGAGTCTTTGTAAGGGGTATTGCTTTTCATTAATTTGGAAAAGCCAATGAATGCAGCTACTGCGCCGCAGATTCCAATAATCACAATCGCTGCGCACCCGCAGCCGATGACTTTGCCGATATTCGATTTTTGTTTCTGGGCTTCGCTCATGGTTTTAATGATGTCAGAAATCGGTATCGGAAACAATGTAATTTGCCGTTATCAAATCTGTAAGAAGTTGGATATAATAGGATTGTGTTGATTTGTTAATCCTGCAAGGTCAAAGGTTTAACGGGGTTAGGTGCAGGATGGGACGAATTAGAACCGCGACTTATGTGACAAGATTGCTACGGGCGGGGATTTGAAGATAGGGAGCGGTGCACTAATTTTTTGGCGGGTTCGGAAAATCCGGGTCCAAGCACAAAACCACTCTGAAACCAAATCTTACATGAAAAAAACACTCGCCATTATCGCTGCCGCTTCTCTTTTTGCAGGAGCAAACGCAGAAGACAAAATCGTGATCAAAGGATCCGACACACTGGGGGCGAAGATGGTTCCCCAACTCGCTGAAGCTTACAAAGCAGCTGGTAACGAAGTCACTTTCGAAATCGCTGCAGAAGGCTCTTCCACAGCGTTCACCCACCTGCAGGCATCTCCGGTAGATATCGGAATGTCCAGCCGTAACATTAAGGACTCCGAGACCGAGGCTTTCACTGCCAAGGGCATGGAGATCAAGGACTGGACCGCCGCTTATGACATGATCGGTGTGATTGTTAACGAGAAGAGCAGCGTCGAAGGACTCACTAACGAGCAGATCGAAGGCATCTTCACTGGCGACATCACCGACTGGTCTGAGGTTGGCGGAGACGCAGGTCCTATCTCTGTCTACACTCGCAACACATCCTCGGGAACCTACAAGTCCTTCCAGGAGATGGCGATGAACAAGCGCGACTATGGCGCTGACACACAGAAGATGGCTGGTAACACCCAGATCGCTGACGAGGTTTCCAAGAATGCGAATGGGATCGGCTATGTTGGTCTTGCCTACACTGAAGCGGATGGAATCAAGGCTGTTGAGGTCGACGGCGTAAAGCTGAAGCCCAAGAACGCGAAGGAGTATCCCATTGCTCGATCCCTTCACTACTACACGGTAAAAGGTAAGCTTTCCGATGCTGCAGCCAAGTTCCTCGCCTGGGCGACGAGCGATGACAAGGCAAAGGAAATCGTTGAGCGTGTTGGCTTCATTCCTGCTGACTGAGCAACCTCTTTTCTAATCATTATTTAAATTGGCATTAACGCCATCATGGAAAAAGCTCGGCATGTTTGCCGGGCTTTTTTTTGTCAGCCGTAGTGACTGAATTGTCACTCTAGAAAAGGAGACAATTCGCAGAGTTGCATCTCCTCTACAAAGGCTGTAAAAACAGCCCATACCAAACACCCGCCCACCTTTTTGATGAGTTCCGCCGAGAATCAAGATTCACCTGTCCAGCCTGCTGACGGGAAGAAGGTTTTCAAGCGTCGGGGATTTCAGATTTTCGGGTTGGGGTTGCAGGATGTGATTCGATTCTTCTTTAGTGGAAATGCGAGTCTCGCCGTTATCATCCTGATTCTGATCTGCTTTTTTTTGGCAAAAGAAGCATTCCTCTTTTTCCCTGACCACCATAAGGATCTCAAGAGCTATCGGCAATCGGGACAGGAATTTGTCGGGTTTATTTCGGAAGAGGTTAAAGCGCACACAGATCTCTACAGCGCTGCCAACATCGCCTACTATTCAGAGGTGAATCGCACCTCAGAAAAAGAGGATAACATTCTCCGGACCTATCGCACCGTCCTTGCCAACGTCGAGAACCGGTCAGCGAAGACTTGGAATCGCCTTGAGCGGGAACTCGATGCCCTGGAAGACGTCGTCGACGATCTGGAAGATCTCGATGCGGAGGACGAGGAAGACCAGGCCGAGTTCGCGAAGTTGACGAAGGAAAAAAATCGGCTGGAGGCCCTTACCCAACCTTTACGCGATAAACTGAGCAGAGAGGTAAATACCATCATTGAGTGGGAAGAGATCTGGGATCTCGGTGTCGGAGCAGATGAGCCTGCGGAAGAGGATATCGCAAAGATTCGGGAGGCGGTCTTGTTCGAAGCCTATCCAGATGCGGAAGATGAGCATCCATTCATCGAAGAGATGAAGAGCGTCTCGAGAGAGAAGAAAGCGGCGGCGGCCGATGAGCTTGTCGAATACAAGGAAGCGACCAAAGCGATGCAAGCAGCGATCCGCCCGCTGAAAGATCTGGAGAGGGAGCTCAAAGAGCCTGCTGAGGAAAACAAGAAAGAGATCACCAGCTTTTCTACGGCTCCGCAACGACGAGACGCCTGGCTGAAGGGGGCTGAGGCAACGGATGATCCTGACGAGAAAGCGCGGATGAGAGCGAAGGCTGAGGAAGTGGTGATTGAGGAGCCGGACTACGAAAAGATCAATCAGGTCTTCTACGATTCTATCGCCAAACATGCTACTCTCGCCGCGCCGCTGGAAGTCGAGATGAAGAATCTTTACGAGCAGCTGCCAGCACCCGCCGAGGTCGAGACCAAAAGTGCCAAAGAAAATTTGAAACGAGCTGCCGTCCTCTACGAGCGTTTTCAGGACCGGATTGTTTCCAATCGAAAGAAAATCAAAGAGTGGCGACGCGACGCGCCCATTTCGGTTCCTGAGTCCGTTTCCGCTTTCTTGTTCGGCAGGGATTGGACGACCAATAGCTCCTGGCATGACTTCTACGGACTTTTGCCGCTTTTTACCGGATCATTGCTGATTTCCGTAATCGCATTGACTGTGGCAGTCCCGTTTTCCATCGCTGCGGCGGTTTATGTGAATCAGCTCGCCTCGTTCCGGGAGCAAAGCATCGTCAAACCGGCGATTGAGTTTATTGGAGCGATTCCCTCGGTTGTGTTGGGATTTTTCGGAATTCTCGTGTTTGGAGAAGCTTTGCGAAACCTGAGCCAGCTGGAGTGGTTGCAATGGTTTCCCGGATTTCCCATGGCAGAGCGGCTTACAATCCTGAACGCAGGACTGCTTCTTGCTTTCATGGCCGTGCCGACAATTTTCACGCTTACGGAAGACGCGCTGAATAACGTGCCTCAGGCTTTCACGGAGAACTCCCTCGCAATGGGAGCTACGAAACTGCAGACGGTTTTCCGGGTTGTCGTTCCCACTTCTCTCTCGGGAATTATCGCAGCGGTGTTGCTCGGGTTTGGGCGAATCATTGGAGAAACGATGGTGGTTCTGCTGGTCGCCGGAAACAAAATCAAAATTCCGGATTTTACAGAAGGGCTCGGCGTGATAGCGCAGCCGGCCCATACCATGACGGGAATCATTGCGCAGGAGTTGGGCGAGGTCGACTCCGGTTCGTTGCACTGGCGAGCTCTCTTCATGGTGGGAATGGTGCTTTTCGTAATTTCCCTTCTCGTGAATTTCACTGCGCAAAAGGTGCTCAAAAAATTCCAGCGAATCTGATCTCACCATGGCCGTTCCTGCTACAGAACCTCCATTTGCAGACACTGCTGACGCAGCAGAGAATCCGCTCTATGCGAAGCCCTCGGCGCTGAAGAGGCGCGATCAAGTGGTATCGATTGTGTTGGCAATTGCCACCTACGCGATTCTCGCTTGCGCTGCTTTCATCTTTCTCGACATCATTCGAAAAGGTGCCCCGGTGGTATTAGAGTCGAGTTTCCCCTTTGTGAACACGGAGTTTTTCACGAAAAGCCCAGAATCACTCATCACTTTCGAAATTGAGGACGGGAGCTATTTCGAGATGGGTTCGTCCGATTACTATGAGTGGAAGAGCGAAAATCCTGATGTGCGAATTGTCGAAGAGCATGCCCATCCCTATTCAGGAGGGGGTATTCTCGGGCCACTTGTCGGAACGGCTTTGCTGACAGGAATTTGTATTGTCGTCGCTCTTTTTATTGGCTTGGCGACTGCCATTTTCCTGAATGAATATTCTTCGAAAGGGAAATTCATGGATTCGATCCGGCTGGCGATCATGAACCTCGCTGGAGTTCCATCGATTGTGTTTGGATTGTTTGGCCTAGGGCTTTTCTGCCTCGTCGCCCCGGTGATTACCGAGGTGCCACAGGAGCGAGCTTTCCTTACCATCCCGATACTATTTACCGACAGCTATCTTTCCTTCGAAGGGTGGGGCACATGTATGCTCGCTGGAGGATTCACCCTTGCGGTCATGATTTTGCCTGTGATCATTGCGGCTTGTGAGGAATCTCTGAAAGCGATTCCGATGGGGTTCCGGGAGGCGTCCCTTGCTCTCGGGGCTACGAAGTGGCAGTCGATTTCCAAGTCGGTTTTGCCGTATGCTTTTCCGGGAATGCTGACGGCTTCGATCCTCGGTATCACTCGCGTTGCCGGAGAAACGGCCCCGATCATGTTTACGGCAGCACTGGCACACAAAGACAAGTTGCCCTGGCAGGACATTCCTGTGAATGAGGAGGCCAATTTTCTGGCTCAATCCGGAGAATGGACGGGAGGCTTTCTCTCGCAGTCCGTCCAGGCATTGCCTTATCACATTTATACCGTAGCGGCTAGGATCCCGCAGAACGAGTGGACGCGCCCGATGCAATACGGCTCGGTCTTTGTATTTATGGTCGTGGTGATGCTCTTTGCGGCACTTTCCATCTATCTTCGAATCCATTACCGAAAGAAGGTGAAATGGTGAGTAATTTATTTCTGCAATTGATGCGGAGCCAACCCGAAGCACGGCCTTGTTTTCCTGCTAGAATTTTGACACTTTACCCATGAACACAACTATGTCGGATCAAGAGAGTGAGGAGATTTTGTCTCCCGAACACAGCTCCGTAACTACTTCTGCGCAGCAACCGGATACCGCGGATATTGTCATCGAAGTCGATGACGTAAACTTTTCCTATGTGAAAGGGACCGAAGTTCTTCGCGATATCACCATGGATATTCGGAAGGGGGAAGTCACGGCCCTGATCGGTCCTTCCGGTTGCGGAAAATCCACCCTCCTTCGCTGTATCAACCGGATGAATGACCTGATTCCGACAGCGGGGATCACGAAGGGTGAAATCCGTATTCTCGACACCGATATCTACGATCCGAAAGTCGATCCGATTGAACTCCGCAAGCATGTCGGAATGGTGTTTCAAAAGTACAATCCGTTTCCCAAGAGTATCTACGAGAACGTGGCATTTGGCCTGCGAATCCAGGGCATCAAGAAGAAGTCGGTTCTCGATGAGGCGGTCGAGCGCAGTCTGAAACTTGCAGGGTTGTGGGAAGAGGTGAAAGACAGGCTAGATGCCAGCGGCCTCGGGCTTTCCGGCGGACAGCAGCAGCGTCTTTGTATTGCCCGAACTGTTGCAGTGGAGCCGAAAATTATCCTGATGGATGAGCCCTGTTCGGCGCTGGATCCGATTTCGACGACGATCATTGAGGAGCTTATTAGGCAGCTGAAAGAGGAGTTCACGATTGTGATCGTGACTCACAACATGCAGCAGGCGACACGCATTTCCGACAAGACCGCATACTTCTTTCTCGGGGAATTGATCGAGATGGATGAGACCATCAAGATCTTTAACAGTCCTTCTCGCAGGGAAACCGAAGATTATATCTCGGGCCGCTTCGGTTAGTGGGAAAAGCCGTTTTCGCCAGGAAAATCGGTAACCGAAGCCACTTTTACACCCCGAGCTCGGCCTTTCACCTTGTGCACGCCGAGCGCCTTGGTGAAACGCTTTTTGTCTGGAATGAGCTTGGCAAAATCTTCGGTTACAAGCACAGGCACTTGAAGCTTTCTTGTGAGGCTTTCGAGCCGGAAAGTGAGATTCACGGGGTCGCCAACCAGAGTAAACTCACCGTGGCTCATGCCACCGTAGGCGACTTTGCCGGAATGGAGAGCGACGCCGATTTTAAAATCAAGATCAGAACCGGCAAAGACTTCCGGATGGTTGTTGGCGATGCGATTACAGCTGGCGAATAGTTCCTTTGCGGCACGCAGAGAGGCTGCGACCGTGTTTTCATCAACTGTGGTCCAGTAAGCAAGGACACAGTCGCCGATGAACTTGTCGACCGTCCCGCCCTCATTCGCGAGAATCTGTTCGCAATTGGAATACCAGCTCCCCATGATTTGGGCGAGGCTGTTTGCTTCGATTTTTTCTGAAAGAGCAGTGAATCCAATAATATCGCTGACAAGAATGATGACGGCAGTGGATCGAATCAGCGCGGTCGTCGTCCCGCCCATTGTCTCAAGTGCGGCGGCGTCGCCTTCTTCTCCGACCTGCTCAAATTCGAATTCGTGATCGGCCAGGCTAACGACATCACCTGTCTTCAGCTTGCGTGCTGTTGTGACACGCCCACCATTTAGATAGCTGCCGTTGAAACTTCCCAGGTCAAATAGATAGAACCCACCTTCCTGCTTTCTGACCATGGCATGACACTTTGAGACACGCGGGTCTGCGACGTGGACCTGACATTCGGAACTGCGACCTATCATGGTCACATTTCCGAGCTCAAAGGACTCGCCGGTGTCGGAACGTTGGAATTTACCTTTCACGGGTACAGGAAATGAAATTGAGCAGAAAACAGCAAGCGGTAAAACTCAGGGAAGACCTTTTACGATCGTCTCGGAATAGCGAAATTCACCTGTCAGAGCATCGTAAAACTGGAAAACAACCTGTGGGTGAGGAAAGGCATACCAGCGCTCGCCATCTCTCTCGACGGGATTGTTAAAGACATTTTTGATTCGAACGACGCAAAAGTGGGGGAAAGTTCGGTTCGCGCGGGGGATGTCTTCCATCGCGTAGCTTGACCAGCGGATCTCGCATTCGCGGGGGCCATATTTAAATTTCCCGTTGATCGGGCGACCGCCTTCATCCTTCATCGGAGCATGGTTGATCGAGTTGTGAGGTCCGCTCGCAAACTCGAAAACATTGTCCGTGATCCGAATCGCGAAGGAGTTGTGAAGGTCACCTGTGAGGACAAACACGGGTTGGTCGAGTTTGTCACAATGCTCAATGAGTTCCTCGCGCTCTTCGAGGAATACCGTCCAGGCATCATCTTTCTTGATGGTGAGCTGCTTGTCGGCTCCGCCGCCACTGCCAACGTGTGGAACCATGAAGTTAACTGAGCTGACTACAAAAATGAAATCTGCCTCGCTCGTGGAAATGCCATCCTTGAGCCAGTTGAACTGCTGTTTGCCCAGCATCGAAGCACCTGGTTTGGTTGGGTTGTCGACGTCATGGAGATCGCGGTGAGAGCGGGTATCGAGAATGAAAAAGTCGCAGTTCGATACCGTGAATTTCCCGTAGCAACGTCGACCGATGGAGTAGCTCTGCTTACCAGTCGCTTTTGCGGCGGGAGAAATGCGAACCTCAGTCGGGCTGATCACCTCGAGGATCTCGTAGACGGCGGAGTTCGGATCGCCAGTTTCGGAATCGAGCGCCGCATCTTTTACTCCCGCGGTTTCCGTCCCCCAGTGCACGTGCAAGTTCGCCATGTCGTTGAGCGAGAGCTTGGTGAAGTCGGCCTCGGGATCAGTGAGGACGCTGCTGCCTTCCTCGAACGACCCGGTTCCAAACCAGGCCGGCTTGTCGTGGGCGACGGGATTCGCCCAGGCGAGATAGTCAAACCACGCTTTCGTCGCAGTGTCTCGGAATACGGCGCGGCGATTTACATAGCCGGTTTCGCCTGTGCCGTAGATGTCGTTAAGAAGTTCGTGATCATCGGCGGTGTAAAAGGTCGGGATATGGCGATGCCACTCACTGAGATTGCGACCGCGCTCCAGGTAGATTTTGTAATTTTCCCACACACCCGTGATAGAGGGAGCTTTCTGTACCGTGCGAGGCGCTTCGTCCATGCCATCGAGTCCGACCTGGTGGAGCCAGTCTTTGGCCAGGTATTCACGGCGGTCTTCGTAGAGCCAGTCGCCGTTGAGGATCGCGAAGTGCACCTTTTCCCGCCATTCGCTGTTGAGAACATCGTAGACGGGGAGGTGAGGACCAGCACTATCTCCTCCACCTCGCTGGTTGTTGCCGCAGGCAAATTCGAAACTGAAATTGAAGAGGCCTTTGGGATTCGTTTCCGCATTTTGAAACTTCTTCGGATCCGGCATTGTCACAAAAGAACCCGAAAGCTGGTGATCTTCGATCCGGTAGTAGTAGCGAGTGTTAGATTCGAGGCCATCGATCGCGACGAGTCCGGTGTTATCATTTTCCAGGGATGTCTCAAGTGGTGGCGCCACTTTGTCGAGATTGTCCTCGTCTTTCCCGTAGAAAATGGTGACCTTTCCCGCATTGTTGGTCCGCGCCCAGATCGTCATGGAGTCGGTCGTAGGGCGCCCCAGAATCGGTCCGTGAGTGACGCGAATGGGGGTCGGTTCGCCATCTTGAGCGATCAAAGCGGCTGATATGAAAAGTAGGGCGACAGTAAGAAGAAGCTTGCGGCAATTCATGTTTGGCGGATGAAATAGTGTTTATACTCTGACTTCATGGCCAACGCACGCCCAAACATTATTTTCATCATCACGGATCAGCAGCGTTTCGATACGATTTCTGCGCTCGGATATCCACATATGGATACGCCGAATCTGGATCGACTAGTGAACGAGGGGGTGAGTTTTTCGCAATGCCACATCACGGCACCGAGTTGTGCCCCATCGCGAGCGAGTCTTTTCACCGGGCAATACCCGCACACGACCGGAATCCTGAAAAACGCGGATGAGTGGACACGCAGCTGGGTTGAGGACCTCAGTGAGAGCGGATACACCAGCATTAACTTGGGGAAGATGCACACTTGGCCCTTCACGACTCCCTGCGGATTTCATCAGCGCTACGTCGTGGAAAACAAAGATCGCTATCTTGAAGGACGTTATTTTTTCGACGAATGGGACAAGGCCCTCGCTGCACGCGGCCTTGTGAAACAGCAGCGCGAATTGTACCGCGAGCGAGATGACTATGACGAGGCGATTGGCAGCTTTACCTGGGATATCGACGCCGATATGCAGTCGGACAACTTTGTCGGAGGATTAGCCAAATGGTGGACGGATACCTATCCGCCGACAGAGCCGCTTTTCCTACAAATTGGCTTCCCCGGGCCGCACCCGCCCTACGATCCCACGCCGGAGGCTCTTGAGCCGTATCGCGATCGAGAGATTCCTCTCGATCCGCTGGAGGATAGCGATCTGTCAGGACAGCCGAAGGCCTACCAGGGAATGCGGGTTCACAACAATGAAGTGGATCATGATTCAGTTGTCTTGCCGCTTTCCCCCACGGAGGAGCAGCGGCTGAACCAGCGGCAGCATTACTGCGCGAACGTCTCCATGATTGACGAGCAGGTCGGGCAGATCATGGATTCGCTCGAGAAAAACGGGTATCTCGAAAACTCGATCCTTATCTTCACGAGCGATCACGGCGACTGCTTAACGGATCATGGGCATTCCCAGAAATGGACGATGTACGAGCAGGTCATGCGAGTTCCGATGATTGTTTGGGCGTCGGATGGACGCTTTGGAAAAGGGCGGACGGTCGAAGAAAAAGTGAGCCTCTTCGACATTGGCCCAACCATTCTCGAACTCGCCGGATGTGAAGTGCCTGAGCATTTTTCTGCTGAGTCCTTGGTTCCCGCGTTGGAGGAGAAAGAGGAATGGAAAGGTCGCGACTACGTTTTTGCTGAGCATCCGCGAGATGGAAATTTCACCACCGCTGACTACCAGATCATGGTTCGTTCGGACTGTTGGAAACTCGTTGAGATCTATGGGTCGGACGATGCCGAAGGTGGTAATGAAGGCATGCTTTTCGATTTGGAAAACGATCCGCGTGAGGTCGTGAACCTCTGGAGCGATCCTGAGCATTTTGAGGTGCGAACGGAGCTTCGCGAGGTATTGCTCCAATGGCGAATTGAAACGGGCAGTTGTGCTTCGAAGACCTTTGCTGATCGGAGGTAGGAATGGAAAAATTCCTACCCTGGTGGATAGCAGCAGCTCTCATGATTTCGGTCGGGGTGTATTTTTTGCTCACAGTGGGTACGACCCTCTTGTTGCCGAAAGAGTGGGATGCAGTCAAAGTGGGGATGACTCAAGAAAAAGTTCGGAATATCTTTCCTGAGCTGATTACCGAGTATAATACGAGCCCCGCTCTTGAAGATTCGCATGTGACGAGTCTGCGTCTCGGTCTCCGAGCATGGGCCATTTGCGTAAACTACGAGGACGGACGCGTCAGATTTGTGGAAAAATCCTGCGTCGACCCTCACCACAGTTGGCTCTGGAGCTTTCAAGCGTACCTCAGAGATTATCTCTGATCATTTCAGCGACCGCGTGGTCCGCTGGGGAGCCTGTTTCGATGAGGGAATTTGCGAAGCTTTCCCGATATTCCCGGCTCTTGTTTTGATTCAGCTTGAAGGAGGCGTCTACCTTTTCTGGAGTGATCGAAAAAACGACAATGGCGGAGAAAAGTTGCTGGCATCGCTCGTCGTCGCTAGGTAACTGCCAGAGGGGCTTTGTGGGTCCGTTTTGCGCTGCCAAATCATTGAGAAACCGCAGGATCCGCTCCTCTTCCCGAATCACACTCGGATCTTCGATTCTGTATTGAGCAGGAGTGTAGATGTTCTTTCCCAATCGCGTCATTTGTGTAGGATAGCACCTGTTTTCTGAATCCTCACATGTCCGAAATCCGGAATCCTCCCACTTCGCCCAAGGAAATTGTCAGCTCTCTAGGGCCGGGCCTCATCCTTGCTGCATCCATTGTTGGATCGGGCGAGCTTGTTGCGACAACGAGAACGGGAGCGGAGGCGGGGTTTTCCTTGCTCTGGCTGATTCTGCTCGGCTGCGTCATTAAGGTCTTCACCCAAATTGAGATCTGCAGGCATTGCATCACTCACGGTGAAACGACGGTGACCGCACTTCATCGGATTCCGGGAGTGGGTAAATTTATCGCCTGGTTTTGGCTGATCACTTTTCTAACCGGACTTGGCCAACTCGGAGGGATTGTCGGTGGTGTCGGTCAGGCGGTTGCAATTTTTCTCCCCGTCGCCGGAGAACAATCAGCGTTGTTTTGGGCGGGGATGATCACCCTTGTCACTGTTGTGATGCTTCTACGGGGCAGTTTCCGGTTTATCCAGATTTTCTGCACGGCATTGGTCGCGTCTTTTACTTTTCTCACGTTGGGAAATCTGTTTGCACTCCAGACCCAGCCGGATTGGGCAATCGTTTCCGCGGATATTCGGGCAGGGTTTTCCTTTGGGTTGGGCGATTCGCCAGCCGCCCTTCTCACCGCACTCGCCGCGTTCGGGATCATTGGGATTGGCGCCGCTGAACTCGTGGCATATCCCTACTGGTGTTTGGAAAAGGGATACGGGAAATGGATCGGTCCGAAAGAAGAGGGCGATTCCTGGGCCACCCGTGCTCGAGGATGGATTCGAGTTTTGCAGTGGGACGCCTGGGGATCGATGATCGTCTATACGCTCAGCACAGCTGCCTTTTACCTGCTTGGAGCAGCTGTGCTTCATGAGATGGGACTCGTCCCGGCAGGATCAGAAATGATCGGGACTCTGGCTGAGATTTACGGTCCCGTCTTCGGCAGTGCCGGAAAAATCATCCTGCTTGTTGGTGCATTTGCGGTTTTGTTTTCGACCTTTTTCGTTTCGAACGCAACGAAAGCGCGGCTCATGACAGACGCCCTTCATGTCTTTCGGATTCGCCCGCTTGTAAATGATTCCGCCCGTTCCCGGTCCGTGCGGTTCTTCAGCGTCGCGTTTCCTATTGTTTGCTTCGTCGTCTATGCGATGTTCCCGAAGCCGGTGACGCTCATTCTTATCTCGGGGCTGATGCAGGCGCTCCTGCTCCCCATGCTCGGAGTTGCTGCCCTGTGGTTTCGTCACCGAACAATCGATCCGGCACTGAAACCCGGGAGGCTCTGGGATATTTTGTTACTGCTCTCCGTGCTCGCCTTTTTTGTCGTCGGAATCACGATCGCGTGGAACAAGGGCGCAGAATTGCTAGGTGGATGAAAAATTTGAGGAGGTAATCTTCTCTCGCACGGAAATGAATTCCGTTTATGTTCCTGACGAAACAAACCGGAGATGATCGCTGGGGCCCTCGGGTCTCAGAGGAAAGTCCGGACACCACACGGCAGCATGCCCGGTGAAAGCCGGGGCGCCTTGTTGTAATGGCAGGGTGACGGATAGTGTCGCAGAAAATATACCGCCCGTTCTTCGCCCTACGGGCTACGAATAACAGGCCTTCTTCAAAATTGGGAGGGGGGATGCTCTTCGTGGCTCGTAGCGCGAAGAACGGGTAAGGGTGAAATGGCGAGGTAAAAGCTCACCGCACTTCGGGTGACCGCAGTGGCAGGACAAACCCCTTGTGGTGCAAGACAGAACAGGGAAAACGGGCAGCCGGTCCGGCTCTGCGGCTTCGGCCAAAGAATAATCCCGGGTAATAGTCGCATTCCGCTTCGGCGGGGAGCGGGCGCGCAAGCTCCCGTCTAGATAAATGATCGTCCGGCTCTCCTCGGAGAGGCGAACAGAATCTGGCTTACGGTGGTTTGTTTCACTTTTTGCATCCCTCAACTCGACTTTCTCGAGAAGGGGAACATTGCCTTGGACTCGCTTTTTGGTGAATGCTAGACAGGGGATTTGGGCATCTATGGAAGGGAAAATCCGTTTCCGGCGTAATCATGTCGCAATCTCTCTTGCGAAAGTGGTCGGTCTGTTCGAAGAAGGTCGTGTAAACGAAATGCGAACAGCTGACTCGGAAAGCTCCTCTTCTTTTTTCGGATGGATGCGCCGTCTCTGGCACATCTTTCCGTCTTTGGCGGCGTGTTCCTTTCTGTCCTTAGGCTGCACTCCGGAGGTCTATCACACGCGTGCCGACGCCGAGACCTACTCAGCCCTCTATCAAAAGACTCCGGGCGTGGGAAACGTGGAACCGGCGGATGTCGACATCGCACTTCCCGACTCACTCGATTTGTCGAGCCTTCCCAAAACCGGGGGAGGGGAATCGTTTCTCGGAGCGATGGCTCGTTACGAGCGTGGAGCGAAAGTGCTCCCACTCGATGAAGCACTCGATACCGGGATTACTTACGGTCGGGAATACCTGGGCAAGAAAGAAGAGGTCTTTCTCTCCGCTCTTGATCTGACACTGGCTCGCTACCGACTGGCTCCGATCTTTCGTGGTAGCGAGCGTGTGGCCTGGGCTTCGGACACAAGAACGGCACAAGTGCAGCAGGGGGTGAGCGATCTTGTTTCAACCAACACATTTGCGCGCACCGAAAGCGCGGGTTTCAACTGGCTTTACCGCACCGGCGCGAGAATTTCCGCTGATTTTACGCGCGACTTCCTTCGTTTTACAACCGGAAATAGTTCGGTGAATCAGAGCAACCTTGCCGTTTCCATAGTGCAGCCACTTCTCGAAGGGGGCGGGACAACGGTGACCTTGGAAGCCCTGACGCAAGAGGAGCGCGATTTGCTCTATGATCTCCGCAGCTTTGCTGATTTTCGCCGCGGTTACATTGTTAATTTGGTCACCGAATACTACGGAGTACTGCAGGCGAGAGACCAAGTGAAAAACAACTTCGTCGCCTACCAGGGATTTCTGAAAAGTGTGGATCAGGAGGAGGCCTTTGCGGAGGAGGGGCGAGCAACCAAGACAGAAGTCGGGCGCTTGCGTCAGGCAGCGTTGCAGTCGAAAAGCCGGTGGATTAACTCGATTCGAAACTATCAGAATGCATTGGATAATTTTAAGATCACGGTCGGAGCACCGGTGGATGAGAGCATCATTCTTGATGACAAAGAGTTAATGCAACTCCGTATCGAGGCCCCGGACATTTCCCGAGACGAGGCCGTTCAGATTGCGCTGGTCACTCGACCGGATCTCGCCACTTCGGCGGATCGGGTAGCCGATGCGGAGCGTCAGATCAAAGTCGCGAAAAACGGTCTTCTCCCCGGCCTCGATATTTCCTTGGACTACCGCACGGTGAGTGATCCGGGGAATACCACTCCGGCGATCAACTGGGATCGTCGACGCTGGGAAGGTGCCGTCGATCTTGATTTGCCGCTCGATCGCAAAGCGGAACGGAATATCTATCGCGCGAGCCTGGTATTCCTCGACCGGGCCAAGCGAGCCGATGAGCTGGCGAGAGATCGGGCAAAACTGGATATCAATGATGGATTCCGAGCGATTGAACAAGCCAAGAGCAATTTCGAGGTCGCGGAACAGCAGGTTACTCTTGCTGAGAGCCGGGTAGAAGAGCAGGAATTACGGCAGGAACTTGGCCAGGGTGATGCTCAGGACCTCGTGGATGCTCGTATTGATTTGTTGAATGCACGAAATCAGAGAACTTCAACAGTTATTGACCATGCTTTAGCGCGGATGCGCCTTTGGAGGGATATGGGGATATTGTATGTTAGTGATGACGGTTCTTGGGCCAAGCGGCTAGAGAACGAGTCTCGCTGACTTATGAAAAAAACAGTTTTCACAATATTTGCGGTCGGCTTGATCGGGCTGGCGGTGTGGTCTCTTTCGCGCGGAGGTGAAGCGAAAGGCTCTGCAGATGCCCTTCCTGTGGCTTCGGTGCAAAAAGGTGACATGGTGATTGATGTTCTGGAGGGTGGAAACATCCAGGCTCTGAATTATCTGGAATTCCGAAACGAGGTGAAGGCCAGCGCCGGTATCAAGATTCTCGAGATTATCGACGAGGGTTACATGGTCACCGAGGAAGATGTCGCGAATCAAAAAGTCCTTGTGCGCCTCAACACCTCGCAGTTGGAGGAAGAGATAGTCGATCATGACGTGGATTTCCAGCAGACCGAAGCAGCCTATGCTGAGGCAAAGCAAAATATCGAGATTGAGGAGAGTGAGGCTCTCAGCGACATCAAGGGAGCAAGGCAATTCCTTAGATTCGCCTTGCTCGACTTTCAAAAGTTTGTCGGTGCTGATGCTGCTGAAAAGGTCCTGAAAAAGCTCAAGCTTCCCTACGACAATGATACGCTCGAAAAATACGAAGCAACGGCGACGGCTCTTATTGTTAAGGCGTTTGATTCCAAGAAACTCGCAGAAAGTGCGAAGAGTGATGAGAACCTCAACCCCTACAGTTTAGAGGCCGATAGTAGCCTTTCATCGAATGTGAACTTTGGAGAATTCTTGCAGAAAGAAATGCTCGGTGACGGTGAGGCGGAGCAAACGATTCGCCGGATGAAAGAGGAAGCGCAGGTTGCTGCATCGGAGCTTTCGGTGAAGGAAGAATCAGTTGCTGGTGCGAAGCGGCTTTTCGAGAAAGACTTCATCACCCGGCAGACTCTCGATAACGAGATGGTGACACTCGATAAAGCCGAGTTGGCTCTGCAGAGGTCGAAGACCGAGCTGGAACTTTTCCGCGACTATGAATTTCCAAAAGAAGCGGAAAAGATGCTTTCCAATTACGAAGAGGCCCTTCTCTCTCTGATCCGGACGAAACGAGAGGAAATGGCGAAGATGTCGCAGATTTATGCACGCTATCGCTCGGCGAAACGTCGCTACGATCTAGAATTGAAAAAGCGGGAAAATCTGGAAGAGCAAATCGCCAGCTGTGTGATTCGAGCGGAGTTGCCTGGTCTCGTTGCTTATGGTGGTGCGAAAGACAACTACTACACGTCACGTTACTACGAGGGGATTTCCGAGGGCGCTACCCTGAAAACTGGTCAACCGATCATCACAATTCCCGATATGTCGAAATTGGGCGTCGAGGTGAATATCCACGAATCCCATATCAAGAAAATCGAACTCGGTCAGAAAGTTTATATCACGGCCGAGTCGGTGCCGGATAAGACTCTCATCGGGAGGATTTCGAAAGTAGCTGTTCTTCCCGACTCCAACGCATCTCGCTACAACCCATCGCTGAAAGTTTATCCGGCGACTGTCGAGATCGAGGGAACCCACGAGTTTCTCAAGCCAGGCATGAGTGCCAAGGTGGAAATCATTGTGAAGGAACTTGAGTCGGTAAATTACGTTCCTGTGCAGTCCGTTTTTGTTGAGGAAGACGAACATTTTGTTTTCCGGAAAACCGGAGGGAATTACGAGCGACTTCCCGTTACTGTGGGTTCTCACAATGATGAGTTCATCCAGGTTGTCGACGGACTCGCCCCCGGCGAAGAAGTCCTCTTGAAAATGCCGGACGACTACGAGCCGACTCAGTTGGAAATCGCCACAAAAGCGACCAAAGAGAGAAAAGTTGAGGCTGGGATCGAGAAGGAGAAAACCGCTTTGACCAAGCGGGAAAAAACCGACAAAAATGCCTGAATCGGAGGCAGCGCTTGCGGCGAGCGCGCAGCAGCACGAACCGGTGTCGTCTTCGCAAAGCGGTGCAGACGGCCCGGTCATCGAGCTTCGTGGTGTCGAAAAACACTACCAGATGGGATCCTTCGTCGTGAAGGCGCTTCGTGGGGTAGACCTCAAGATTTTCCCGGGCGATTACATGTCCATTCTCGGTCCATCGGGCTGCGGAAAGTCGACCATGTTGAACATTCTTGGCTGCCTCGATCAACCTAGCGTGGGGGAGTATTTGTTGGATGGCGTCGATGTCGCGCAACTGCCCGACGATCATCTCTCCAGCGTTCGAGGAAAGAAACTCGGTTTCATTTTTCAAAGCTACAACCTGATTCAGCAGCTCACCGTTCTCGAAAATATCGAGGTGCCGCTCTATTACCAAGGGCTTACCGAAAAAGAATCGCGCGAAATCTCGGTGCCTCTTGCTGAGAAAGTAGGCTTGGGGGCGCGTTTCGATCACAAGCCAACCGAGTTGTCGGGTGGTCAACAGCAGCGTGTTGCGATTGCGCGTGCGTTGGCAAATGATCCATCAGTAATTCTCGCAGATGAAGCCACCGGTAATCTCGATTCGAAATCCGGTGGGGATATTCTCGAGATTTTCGACCAACTCAATGCCGATGGAAAGACGCTCATCATGATTACGCACGATGAGACAATGGCTGACCGAACGTCGCGCGTTCTTCGCCTGAAGGATGGGGAAATCGCCTTCGATACCAATGTTCACGGCAGATGAGTTTTGCTTCAGTGATCAGCGGTTCGATTCGCGAGCTCTCCTTTTTTCGACTTCGTCGATCTGTGGTTCTGGGGATCAAGAGTCTTTGGATGCACAAGTTGCGTTCGTTTTTGACGGCGCTGGGAATCGTTTTCGGCGTCGCCTCGGTGATTTCCATGCTCGCGATCGGCGAGGGGGCCAGCTTTGAAGCTCAGCAGCAGATCAAGGATCTGGGCAGTCAGAATATCATTCTCGAATCCGTTAAACCGAGCAATACAACAACCGCAGGGGAGCAGGAGAGATCGCTCATCCTCGAATACGGTCTCACCTACAAGGATATCTCGCAGATTCAGGCAACCGTGCCGGGTGTCGAAGTTACGATTCCCTCTCGGCAGGTTAAAGATTTCCTCTGGAACAAGTCAAGTAGCGTTGATGGTGTCGCTCTCGGTACCGTACCGTGGTTCCCGACAATGAAAAATCGGGATATTCTGCGGGGACGATTTTTTACCGACATGGAAATGGATGACCGGTCTCCGGTGTGCGTTTTGACCGCGAGCTTGTCTCGCAATCTGTTTCCTCTCGATGAGCCAATCGGAAAAACCGTGCGAATGCAGACCAGCTACTTCCGCGTTGTTGGTGTTGTCGAGGATGAACGAGCCATCGCGGCTGCTGAATCCGAACTCGAAGGTTCCGGGGAAAACAGCGATGGAATGGAAATGATGATTCCAATCACCACGCTGGAGGACCACTTTGGCGAGGTGCTGTTTAAATACCGGTCGGGGAGTTTCGAGGCAGAGAAAGTCGAATTGCACGAAGTCACCGCTCGGATTGAAAAACCGGAGCAAGTCATGCCTGCGGCTCAGGCTATTCAGCACATTCTCGAGCGAAATCACAAGGACATCGATTACAAGATGACAGTGCCGCTCGACTTGCTCCAGCGCGCTGAGCGTACGAAACAAATTTTTAACATCGTGCTCGGATCGATCGCCGCTATTTCTCTTCTCGTTGGAGGAATCGGGATCATGAACATCATGCTCGCAACCGTGACGGAGCGGACACGTGAGATTGGAATTCGACGCGCTCTAGGGGCGAAGAAGAAAGACATTATCTTTCAGTTTCTGATCGAGACCGTGATTCTCTCAGGAGCTGGCGGATTGCTCGGGGTTGGAGTTGGTCTCGCCATCCCCATGCTGGTGACGCATTTCGCAGAGATGGTCACAATCATTCAATTCTGGGCGCCGACGCTGGCGTTCACGATCTCGGTGGCGATTGGAGTCCTCTTCGGAATTTACCCTGCCTTTCGTGCGGCCGATATGAATCCGGTTGAAGCGCTGCGACACGAGTAGGCTTTGGGCAGACAACTCGAAACCAGCTTGGACAAAAAGAACGCTGCGAGAGACTCCCGCAGCGGCTTCTCAAGAATTAATCCGGTTGGTGTTACGCTGAAGGCTTCTCCAACTCAGGGCGTTTTTTCCTGGGCGTGTCTTCCTTTTTCACTTCGCCCTTGGGAGCGTATTTCTCTCGCTCGGAGTAAACCTTCTCGAGCTCACTTTTGCTGACGAGGCCGTCCGCATCGGTGTCGGCTTTGCGGAGACGGCTCCACATCTCGGCGGGAACCTCGTCTTCGCCGATCTTGCCATCTTTGTTTTCATCGTAGCGGCCGAATACAGCACCTGGTCCACCGGTGGGAGGTCCACCTTTTCCTTTTCCCTTGCCTTTATCGTCTTTCCCTTTGCCCTTTCCGGCAGCACGCATTATCGCAGTTGCGGCTGCCATCTCCTCTTTTGAGATCTTGTCATCTTTGTTTTTATCCATCCGGCTCATGCGCTCCCAGGCTTGCTCGGGAACCTCGTCTTTGGAGATGTTGCCGTCGCCGTTCTTGTCGGCGCGCTTGAGAAATTCTCCTCCGCCGGGGCCACCTTTTCCCGGGCCATTAGATCCGCCAGTTCCACCGGGAGGACGTCCTGCCTTGGCTTCTTCCTCAGAAATGGCACCGTCTTCGTTCTTGTCGAGGCGGGAGAGAAAATTCCATGCCTGCTCGGGAACTTCGTCTTTCGTAAGTTTTCCGTCGCCGTTCTTATCGGCATTTTTGAAGCGATCGTCGGGATTTCCCTTTCCCGGGCCACCCTTTCCGGGACCTTTTCCTTTTCCGGGGGTTCCTTCACCTCCCGGGCGAGCTGCAGCCATTTCCTGAAGAGTCACTTTCCCGTCAGTGTTTTTGTCGAGCTTGGCCAGCTTTTCCCAGCGTTCCCCGGCTTCTTCTTTGGAAATGGCGCGGTCGCCATCTTTATCCATTTGCTTGAAAATGGAGCCATCTCCTTTTCCGGCTTTGCCGCCACCGGGCTTTTTCGCTTCTTCCGCGCCGAGTGGCAGAATCGCCAGTGCGCAGATTGTCAGAATGAATGTTGGGTATTTCATAATTCGAATGTCGATTCAAATCATGGAACCCCCCAATTTTTGATCGGTTTCAAAAAAGAGGAAATCTCTACGCCGCGCCCCGTCGTGCTGCGATGACACGCTTGGCAATTTCGTCGCCAAGCGCACCAGCAAGAATGACCGCACCAATGACGGCGTATTCGATGTTTTGGGGTATCTCGTCGACAAGAGTGATCATGTTGCGAAGCAACTGGATTAGTGCCGTTCCAATGATGACCCCGATGATAGTTCCTGATCCGCCGCGCAAACTGCAACCGCCAAGTACAGCCGCGGCGATGGCAAATAGTTCGTAAAAGTTTCCGAAGTCGACCGGCTGTGCGGAATTAGTATCGAGGACGAAAAGCAGCCCGCCAAGTCCTGCCAGTAGCGAACAAATCACATACGCAAGCGTCGTCATTCGATTGGTATTGATCCCGGAGAAACGAGCAGCTTCCTCGTTGTTACCCAACGCGAGAAGGTAGCGACCATAAATCGTTTTATTCAAAAGAATCGCCGCCAGTGTCGCCACGAGAGCAAGAATCAATACCGGGACAGGTAACCCGAACTCGCTGGTGATCGGGATTTCCCCATTGGCCAACCAACGAAGCCCTTTAAAATCGTTTCCGAATCCGGCCGTTTGGTCATTGGTTAATCCGCGCGTAAGCCCACGATAGAGTAGGAGACCGCAGAGGGTCACGACAAACGGTTGTAGCCGCATTTTGGTGATCAGCCATCCATGGCTCAGACCAATGATGAGGGAAACAGCGACGACAATTGGAAGTGCTATCGCGAGGGGAATGCCCTTGGTAACCACCATCCACGGAAAACCAACTCCGACGAAGCAGACCACCGATCCAATCGAGAGGTCAATCCCTCCTGTAATAATGACAAAAGCGACCCCGATTCCGATGATCCCGAAAAGGGCGGTTCGCCGTAAAAGGTTTTCCTGATTGAATGCAGAAAGAAAGGACTTTCTTCCCGTCATCACATCGCTCATCACCCAAGTTGCCAGGTAGACGACGACAAGAAGTACGAAGATGCCGAGAATGCGTTTCATGAGAACTGAGCTTGTATCGGTCGGAGCGTGTCTTGTCAATGGCAGGGGAGAGCGTCTTCGAATCCGGCGTTTGCCTTTTTGTGGGCTTCGCGGAAGATTCCAGACATGTCTAACGACTCAACCGATTCTGAAAAGCCCGACCGCCTTCGCTCCTCTCCCACGTCTGGCTGCTTCATTCTCTCTACCATTATTCTCATTTTTGGTGGATTGATTGTGCTCTACACCGTCGTCGGAACGTATCAGAACCGGAAGATCGACGAGTTTACATCGGACGCTCCCATTACGATACCCGTTATCAAAGCCATCTCCGCAGAAATAGAGACTGCCAGCGCGAAGCTTAAGATGATCGGCACAGCCGTGAAAAATGAAACCCCCGAGCGTATCGAGTTTTCGGCCGATGAACTCAACATTCTCATTGCGACAAGAGAAGAGCTGAAAGACTTTCGAGAACAGACCTATATCGAGCGAATATCTCCCCAGGGGATCGTAGCAAGAATGTCTCAACCGATGCGCAGCGGACTATCGAAAAAGAACCATCGCTACCTCAACGGAACTTTCGTTTTTCAACCGGAGTTGAGAGCTCGGACCGTAGCCTTCAAGGTTCTTGATATTCGGCCTGACAAAGGAGATGCTCCGCAGGCTTTCATTGAGAGTTATGCCACCCTCGATTTTTTCCGCCTCGATCCGGACCTCGAAGCGATTCAGAAAAACATCAAATCGATCGCTGCGGTTTATACGGAGCCAGACAAGCTCATCGTCGAAACGAAAATTCCCCAACCCGAACCGACCGAGTAGGCGATGGACGGAAAATCCTGCTGCGCCCCTTCAAGCGATCGAGCACTGACGAGTGGCGACGAAAGTGCGATCGCTTCCGGGCCAAATGCAGGATCGAAAGAGGGCATGGTTCGGCTCGAGGGAGGAAACTTCCTCATGGGAGCAAAAGGGCCGGAAATCTGGGTCGCGGATGGGGAAGGGCCCGTTCGTGAAATCAATATCGACTCCTTCTGGATTGATCGCACCACCGTGACCAATGACGATTTTGCCGCCTTCGTCGAAGCTACCGGCTACGTCACCGAGGCGGAAACATACGGTTGGTCATTCGTCTTTCACAATCAGATTCCCAAAGGGCATCGCAAGCATGTCCAACTCGTCAATGTCGAGGGAACGTCCTGGTGGGCGCGACTCGATAAAGCCGATTGGAGAAAGCCGGGAGGTCCCGGAACCAACATCAAAAAGCTCGGTGACTATCCCGTCGTCCATGTTTCCTGGAACGATGCGCAGGCATACGCACAATGGATGGGGAAGCGATTGCCGACCGAGGCTGAATGGGAATTTGCTGCGCGGGGAGGTCTTGAGCAAAAAATCTACCCTTGGGGCGACGAGCTTTTGCCCGAGGGAAAACATCGCTGCAATATTTGGCAGGGGAATTTTCCTCATGAGGACACTGCCGAAGACGGCTACGCTGGAACTGCTCCGGCAAAAAGTTTTCGCGCGAACGACTTTGGCCTCTATCACTGTGTCGGAAACGTGTGGGAATGGACCGCTGACTGGTTCAGTCCGAGTTGGCATTTGAAAGGCGACCGGAAAAATCCAAAGGGTCCCGATTCAGGAACGGCTCGCGTCATTCGAGGTGGGTCATTCCTTTGCCACGACTCCTACTGCAATCGATACCGGAATTCAGCCCGCACCCACAACACACCCGATTCCTCGACCTGTCACACCGGGATTCGGTTGGCGATTTAGCACCGCTGCCGATAAGTGCATCAAAATTGGAAGTGGCAAAGCCACACCCTAACAATTTTACGGTCTGTGAGCTTTGGGCAGCTTCGTGCGAGTGATTTGAAATGAGGGTTTGAGAAACGTAGCCACAAGATTCTGATTGCTTGCAAAACCAGTGAATCCATCTTGACCCGAACAAGCGTTTCCTTACCATCCTCTTACGACACCCAACTTCTAAAACCAAAAAACCGAATCACCATGGCACTATCTACTGGAACACAAGCACCTGATTTTGAACTCACCACCCTCGGCGCAGAGGGGCCTGAGGTGGTGAAACTGAGCGAACAGCTCGGCAGCGGAAATATTCTGCTTCTCTTCGTTCCTATGGCTTTCACAGGAGTCTGCACGGAAGAATTCTGCTCCGTCACCAGCGAGCTTTCAGACTACGAGAATATGAATGCCAAGGTGTTCGGTATCAGCGGAGACAATCCTTTCGCTCAGCAAAACTGGGCTGACAAAGAAGGTATCGGCATCACGCTGCTCAGTGACTACGAGCATGAAGTCGCAAAAGCTTACGACGTTGCCTACGACGCATTTCTTCCTAGCAAGAACCTTCACATGGGTGGAGTTCCTAAGCGCTCTGCCTTCATCGTTGATAAAGATGGTGTTATTCAATACTCCGAGAGCAGCGACAATCCAGGTGAGCTTCCCAACTTTGAAGCAATCAAGGCGAAGCTTGGCGAGTTGAGCTAAGTCTTTTCTAAATCCTGATTTTATAGAAGGCCCGGAGTGATCCGGGCCTTTTATTTTGGGTGTTTTTTCAACGAAACCACCCTTGAAACTGTGTGCTTCGTGCCGTAAAGATGGCACCCGTCGACGCGAAGCTCGTTTCGGCGCATTTTTCGGGCAAAATCCAGAAGGGTTAGGCCCGTGACCCAACAGGGTTAGGTCATCCCTCAACCCTGTTTTGTCGCTACCCAACAGGCTTTGAAGCCCTTCCAACAGACCAGAGATTATGAGTTTTGACGTCGTTCGTTCCTTTTCCACCGGCTCCGGAGCCGAAGGTAAAATTTATTCGCTCCCAGCGCTGAAAGAAGCGGGAGTAGCTCCGAATCTGGATCGCTTGCCGGTCAGTATTCGAATCGTCCTCGAGTCTGTTCTGCGAAATGTCGATGGACGAAAAGTAAACGACATCGATGTCCAGAATCTCGCCAATTGGAATGCGAAAGCGCCGGGTGAATACGAGATTCCTTTCACCGTCGCTCGAATTGTTCTACAGGATTTTACCGGAGTGCCGCTTCTTGTTGATGTTGCTGCGATGCGTGACGCTGCGGTGGCTCGTGGAGCTGCCGCTGAAAAAGTCGAGCCCCTCGTGCCGGTTGATCTGGTTGTTGATCACTCTGTGCAGGTAGACTTCGCCGGATCGCAGGCTGCTCTCGATCGCAACATGGAAATCGAGTTCATCCGCAACCGCGAGCGCTATGAATTTCTCAAGTGGGGTCAGCAGGCCTTTGATACGTTTTCCGTGGTGCCTCCCGGCATCGGAATCGTTCACCAGGTGAATCTCGAATACCTTGCCAAGGGCGTTCTCGATAAGGACGGCGTTTATTATCCCGACACACTCGTCGGAACTGATTCTCACACCACAATGATCAATGGTGTTGGTGTGGTCGGATGGGGTGTCGGTGGTATTGAGGCAGAGGCCGGGATGCTTGGCCAGCCTGTGACCTTTCTTGTTCCTGAAGTGGTCGGGGTATACCTCCACGGGGAACTTGCCGAAGGTGTAACCGCGACTGACCTCACTCTCCGCGTCACCGAGATTCTCCGTGAGCACGGTGTGGTTGGTAAGTTTGTCGAATTCCACGGTCCAGGAGCAGAGGCCCTTTCGCTGCCTGACCGAGCTACGATCGCGAACATGGCTCCCGAATACGGAGCGACGATGGGATTCTTTCCTGTCGATGGCGAAACGATCAACTACCTGCGTGGAACTGGTCGCGACGAGGAACTCTGCACGACGGTTGAAAACTACTACAAGGCTCAGGACCTCTTCGGTATTCCGGAAAAAGATCAGTGCGATTACACAGATCTGCTCGAGCTCGACCTTGCGACCATCGTTCCTGCTGTCGCGGGTCCAAAGCGTCCTCAGGACCGCATCGATGTTCCGGCTCTCGGAAACACCTTTAACGAGCTTTTCACGACTCCTGCCGGAGACGGTGGATTTGGCGAAACGGCTGACAAGCGCGACGTGACCGTTCCGCTTCATCTCGATTCCCCAGCTGGAGAGTTCGACAATCCGCTCATTGAGGGAGAAACAATTGCCGCTCTCGACGTGAACACGGAGCTGCGACACGGCTCGATCCTGATCGCCGCGATCACGAGTTGCACCAACACCTCCAACCCGAGCGTGATGCTTGCGGCTGGCTTGGTTGCGAAGAAAGCGAACGAAAAAGGTCTGACCATTGCGCCATTTGTTAAGACCTCGCTCGGCCCTGGCTCTCGCGTCGTCACCGATTATCTTGAGGCTACGGATTTGCAGAAGGAACTCGATGAACTCGGTTTTGAAACGGTCGGATACGGCTGCACGACCTGCATCGGAAACTCCGGCCCGCTTCACCCGGCAATCGAAGCCGCGATCCAAGAGGGCGACCTCGTTTGCACCTCCGTTCTTTCCGGAAACCGCAACTTCGAGGCTCGCATCCACGGGGCGATTCGCGGAAATTTCCTGATGTCGCCACCGCTCGTCGTTGCTTACGCATTGGCTGGTCGCGTCGACCTCGACCTTACCACTGAGCCACTCGGTAACGACAAAGACGGCAATCCAGTCTTCCTCGCCGACCTCTGGCCCAGCCAGGAAGAAGTCAGTGAGCAGATCGCTGCCGCGCTCAAGCCTGAGGTTTACAACAAGCTCTATGGAAACGTCGACACCGCCAATCCGAAGTGGGGGCAGATCAATGGCTCCACTGGTGCGACCTATGCTTGGGACGAGGCATCTACCTACGTGCAATCCCCACCATTCTTCGACACGAAGGAGGGAGAGAGCCAGGACATTGTTGGAGCGCGTCCGCTCGGTATTTTTGGTGATTCCGTCACGACCGACCACATTTCCCCTGCGGGAGCGATCACTGCGACTTCCCCTGCGGGCCAGTACCTGATCGAAAACGGAGTCGAGAAAGCTTCTTTCAACTCCTACGGTGCACGCCGCGGAAACGACCGAGTCATGACTCGCGGAACTTTCGCCAACGTTCGGATCAAAAATCTGATGTGCCCCGGAATCGAAGGCGGCTACACCCAGTATTTCGGCAACAGCGAGGTGCCTGCGCCTGACGTAGCGATCGACGCATTCACCGGTGCGAATCCAACCTTCATCTACAACGCCTCGATGGCTTACCAGTCGGAGAACACACCGCTCGTTGTGATCGGCGGTGATGACTACGGAATGGGATCAAGTCGGGACTGGGCCGCGAAAGGAACTCGCCTTCTTGGCGTCCAGGCGGTTGTAACCAAGTCTTTCGAGCGGATTCACCGATCCAACTTGATTGGAATGGGCGTCCTTCCTCTGAATTTTGCTGACAAAGCAGACTTCGAGAAATTGAAGGATCTCCACGACGCAACTTTCGACATCACAGGAATCGCCGGAGAGCTCAAGCCGATGCAGACTGCGACGCTCGTAGCTCACAAGAGCGACGGATCCACTGTCGAAGTTCCGCTCAAGGTTCGACTCGATACCCCGGCCGAGGTCGATTACTACAATGCGGGCGGCATTCTGCCATATGTGTTGGAACAGATTATCGCCGGATGATCCCGGCCCGAGCAAGGGCAAAATGGATTGCGTCGGTCATGCCGATGCTGGCCCTGTTCGGGAGCGGTGATCCGAAGAAAGACGAGGCAAAAGCTGTTTAGCAAAGCGGAAAGGCTCCCCGGAAAGCGGTGACGGTTGCTGCGTCGTCATCGCCGTCTATTTTCGACCAGACGAAGGCGACGAAGCGGTTTTTCTTACCGAATGGCTTGTTCGAGGGCGATGTTATTGGGGACGAACCGGTCCAAGAGTTGCTCGTCGCCGCGGGATTGGGTTTTCCCGAGGGGCTCGGCTACGAGCGGAGCGAAGATTGTTGCGAGAATTGCTTTTCCCCAGCAGCGATGAGCCTATCGCAAGAGCACGAGAAGGAGGATCGTTGAGAGCAGTATGAGAAGAGGCAGTCCGGTTGTCATCAGTTGTGACTATGGACGGGAAACCGAGCCGTGGCTGTCACAAAGAGGAGAGGCAGTTTGGAATGCGGTAGGCGAAAAGGAGTGCCGTTGTTCGTGTTCACAGCAATATCAACAGTTGCTGTCGCAACCGCTTGGTTCGCAGCTTCCACAGCCGCCCTTTTTCTTCCGGCTTCTCCACGCAAAAAGGAAGATCGTCACTGTCACAACCGCGAGGGCGGTCCAGGTTTGCCAGTCATTTTCCATGCCTCACCTCACAAATATCATACCCACCTGATACACGATCAGCGCCGCGACGGCAGCGAAGAGAGTCATGAAGACAAACTGCCCGATTGCCCATTTCCATGACCCGGCTTCTCGAGCGACGACTGCGCTGGTCGGCAGGCATTGGAGGGCGTAGATGTAGAAAATGAGGAGAGCGAGCACGGCTGGTATGCCGAACATGGGAGTCCCATCAGCCCAGGTTTCAGCTGCGAGCCTCTCGCGAATGCTGTTGCGGGTTCCCTCTTCGTCGTCGGTTTCCTCGACTTGAAAGAGTTGGGCCATGGAACCAACGAAGACCTCACGCGCGGCAAAGGAAGTCAGGATCGCGGTTCCGGTGCGCCCGTCGAATCCCATTGGCTTTACGACTGGTTCGATGACGTTGCTGACTCGACCGATGATAGTATGGGAGAGAACCTCGCCGGGATCTTCGCTGTCGAGTTTCGGGTATGTCGTCGCGGCCCAGAGGAGAATCATGATCCCGAGAATGACGGTACCAGCCTTCTTGAGAAAGGCCCCGCCACGTTCAAGAACGTGGCGGAAAATGTAGCTCCACTGCGGCCAGCGGTAGGGTGGTAACTCCAGCATGAAATGCGTCTCTTGTTCGTCCGGACCGAGTTTACCACGAAGAATTCGGGCTGCGACAAACGCGGTCAGCGCACCAAGAACATAGATGCCAAGAAAGATGAGAGCCTGCGTGGCACCGCCTTCGTTACCTCCGAGAAGCATGGGAACAAGCAGCAGGTAAACAGGCAGACGCGCCGAGCAGCTCATCCATGGAGCGACGAAGATGGTGACGAGCCGCTCTTTCGCAGAATCAATGGTTCGCGTCGCCATGACGCCGGGAATCGCGCAAGCAAAGGAACTGAGCAGGGGCAAAAATGCCTTTCCGCTGAGTCCAACCTTGGACATGAAGCCGTCCATCAGAAAAGCAGCCCGGGACATGTAGCCAGAGCTCTCGAGCAGCCCGATGAATAAAAAGAGCATCAGGATTTGCGGCAGGAAAATCACGACGGCACCAACACCGCCGATTATTCCATCGGTGATGAGCGACCGAAAATCGCCCTCCGGCATCGCGTTTTCGACGATGCCGGTAGCCCAGTCTTGAAGGGATTCGATCCAGCCCATGGGAATTCCTGCCAAGGAAAAAATCGACCAGAACAGGGCGAAGAAAATACCGATGAAAAAGATCCAACCCCAGAACGGATGCAGGAGCAGTCGGTCTAGCTTGTCGGATACCGTGCTGGTGTGTTCGGATGGTCGGCGTGCGGAAAGTTCAGCGGTTTTCAGCCCGAAGGCGCGACGCGCTTCGGCGTCGCCTTTTTCCCAGTTCAAGGTTTCCGGCGCAGCGGGGAAGGGATGACGTAGAGCCTGTTTCAGTTCAACGATGCCTTTCCCTTTGTCGGCCTGCATGGGTACGACGGGGACTCCCAATTCCTCGGACAGTTTGACCGGGTCGAGTCGAACGCCGGCTTTCTCAGCGAGGTCGACCATGTTGAGCGCAACAACGACAGGAATTTCAAGCTCAATGATTTCCAGTGCGAGCTGGAAATGGCGCTCGAGGTTGGAGGCGTCGAGAACACAAACAACGAGATCAGGGCGGGGCACTTTTTCGTGCTCGCCGGAAAGAACATCTCGCGCAACCTCCTGATCGGGTGAGCTTCCTTCGAGGGAGTAGGAGCCGGGGATATCGATTACTTCGAGCTTGGTCCCGTGAGGAGTTCGCGTTTCTCCTCGTTTGATATCAACGGTGACACCAGCGTAGTTCCCGACCTTGGCGGTCGACCCGGTGAGGGCGTTGAAAAGCGTGGTTTTTCCGGAGTTCGGATTTCCGGCCAGAGCGATGAGCTCACCTCTTTCTTCCATGATCGGTAATGCGGCAGAAGAGATTAGGAAAGGACTGGCTCTGCCACCGGAGAAACTTTGACCTGTTCGGCGAGGTTGCTGCTGACAGCGACGCGTGTGCCGCAAACTGAGCAAATGAGATTGCGGCCGTTCGCGAGTTTTCGAACCTGGAGAGACTCACAAAAGCCGAGGTTGCGTAGCTGATCGCAGGCTGGACCATCTACAAACTCGATCTGAAAATCACACCCCACCTTTGCCTGCGAAAGACTCTGCAGGCTGTCGGATTCCAATTCTCTGACACTTGGGTGTGACATCGTTTAGCAAATTATCTTAATTGAGACGCAGTTGCAACAAGAAATGGGGGGAAATTAATGGCGCGTTCGGGTTGAGCTTATTGAGAATGGGTCGCTCGCCGCCACTTTTCTCCCAGTCTCAATCCTTCGAACTCTTCGGATCCAGCGCATCTCGCAGGCCATCGCCGAGGAAATTGAGGCTGAAGAGCGTCAACCCAAAGACGATCGCGGGATAAATCAGCAGGCCCGGATCGCTCGCCATACGGTCGGCGCCCTCTTTAATGAGCGAGCCCCAGCTCGCGTTGGGGGGCTGAACACCGAGGCCGAGGAAACTGAGAATCGCTTCCAGCCGCATCACTGCGGGAACGGTCAGGGTCGTGTAGACGATGACAGGTCCGATGGTGTTGGGGATGAGATGGCGGAAAATGATCCTCCACTGCGATAAGCCGAGGCTGCGGGCTGCCTCGACAAATTCCTGGTTTTTAAGGGAAATGACCTGCCCGCGCACGATTCGTGACATGGTGAGCCACTCTACGGCACCGATACAGACGAAGAGCAGCCAAAGGTTGTTGCCGAAATAAGTCGTAAGAATGATGACGATAATCATGAAAGGCAAAGCGTAGAGAATATCTACGAATCGCATCATGGCTGCGTCGACTCGGCCGCCGGTGTACCCCGAGACCGCTCCGTAGATGACACCGATGGTTAGGGAGACGGCAGTGGCAAGAAATCCGACAAACAGCGAGACACGTCCTCCGTGGAGAATTCGCGCAAAAATATCACGGCCGAGGTGATCGCTCCCGAGCAGGTAGAAGACATCCTGTCCTTCCATCGAAGTGGCGGAAGAAAAGGCTGGCATCGATTGTAAATCCGGATGGGTGATATTCGGATTGGGAATAAACTTGAAAAGTGGCAGCAGAAAGCAAAACGCGAGTATGACCACGAAGAACCACAAACTCGCCATGGCGAGGTGATTTTTCTTGAGGCGCAGCCATGCATCTCTTCCGAGAGAGGAGCCCTTCTCGATGTCCTGACCGTGGCGATGGATTTCACTAATCATGACTCAGCCTTTCGATTTGGTTCGCGGGTCAAGCCATGCCTGGACGACATCGACGACAAAATTCATCAGGATAATGAGTACGGCGAAAACTGTGACTGTTCCATTGATGAGCCAGTAATCGCGGTTCGTGGCCGCCTTGATAAAATGTTGTCCAAGTCCGGGAAGGCCAAAGACCGTTTCGACGACGAACGATCCACCCAGTAGACCGGCAAGCGCGGGACCGAGATAAGCAACGACTGGTGTGATGCCACCTCGAAAAGCATGCTTGAAGAGAATTTTCAGAGGGCTGACACCCTTGGAGCGAGCGGTACGAATGAAGTCCTGATTCAACACGTCGAGCATGCTGCCACGGGTAAGGCGGGCGATGTAGGCCGAGTAGTAGAGCCCGAGCGTGAGCGACCCGAGAACCCACGCCGAACTGCCTTCCCAGAAGGCGACGTCGAACCAACCGAGATGAATCGCGAGCCATTCGCCTAGCAGGGGAGCGATCACGAAAGTAGGCAAGCAGATGCCGATCATCGCGATGGTCATGAGAATGTAGTCCGTTGCCGTGTTCTTTCTGGCAGCGGCAAAGACTCCGATGGGAATACCGATAGCCAACGCAATTCCGAGACCCACGACGCCGAGCATAAGCGAAACGGGAAATCCCTGCGCGATGATTTCATTCACCGAATAGCCTTTGTTTCCGAAGGACGGTCCGAGATCGCCTTGCACCAGATTACCAAGATAAATGCCAAACTGAACGATGAGCGGTCTGTCGAAACCATACTTTTCCTGCATCTTTTCGAGGAGATGTTCAGGAACTGCCTTTTCGTCGAGAAAAGGACCGCCCGGAGCGAGTCGTGCGAGAAAGAAAGTGATCGCGATTATGCAGACGAGTGCGAAAACCGACTGCAAAAACCGGGACAGAATAAAGCGTGCCGTTTCCATTACTCCGTCTCCTTTCCTGTTTGTCCAGAAGGGACGAGATCGATGTGCTTGTAGGGATGGTTGTCCAGCAGGAGCGGATTCCAGTTCTTCACGTCGGGACTGATCAGGTAAACGCGGGTATACCAGTAGATTGGAAGAATTGGAACTTCATCGAGCAGGATCGCTTCCGCTTCCCCGAGAATTCGATAGCGATCTTTCGTGCTTTTCGCGTAGGAGCTTTCTTTCAGCAAGCGATCAAAGTCTGCATTCGACCACCCAGTGTAGTTGTTGGAATCATCGGTCTGCCACATTCCCAGAAATGTCGTGGGATCGCCGTAGTCACCGATCCAGCCAGCGCGGCCGACGTCGTATTTCATGTCGAACAGGGTTTGCTGAAATACTTTCCACTCCTGGTTTTCGATTTTCACTTTTTCAATTCCGAGCGTCTTTTTCCACATGTCCTGGATCGCGACAGCGATGGATTTGTGCTCTTCCGTAGTATTGAAAAGGACGGTGAACTCCGGCACGTCTTTCCCGGATTCGTAGCCTGCTTTTTTCAGGAACTCTCGCGCTTTTTGCGGGTCGTGCTCGATGACATTCGGTGGTTTGTAACCCACTTCAGACGGAGGTGTATATCCATAGGCAGGTTGCTCGCCTCCCATTTTGACATATTTCACAATCGTTTCCTGATTGATCGCGTAGGCAAGGGCGCGCCGGAAGTCGACATTATCCATCGGCTTTTCTTTCGTGTTGCAGCGATAGAAATAGACACCGGCGTAGGTTTCACTTCGGAGGCTAGGATCATTATCGTCTCGGTAGTGCGAGATCAGGTTCGATGGAATGATGTAGGTGTAATGAAGCAAACCGTTTCGAAAAGCTTTCTCCTCGGTGAAGGAATTCGGAATGGGATAGAAATTGATTCCGTTAGGCTTCACATTTTTCGCATCCCAGTAGTGAGGATTGCGACGCACTTTGACGTGGGCGTTGATCCTCCATTCGGTGAGCTGAAAGGCCCCATTGCTGACGTGATTGCCGGGCTTCTGCCAATCGGTGAATGCCTCCGTCATCGTTCCGAATTTCTCGATCGTTGGCTGATGAACGGGGAGCCAGGTCGTGTGTTTGACAACGTCGGGGAGAAACGGAGTGGGCCGCTCCAGCGTGCAGACGAGCAGGTAATCGTTTTCTGCTTTCACCCCTACCTCGGCGAAGTCTTCGATCTCGCCTTTGTTGAAGGCTTCTCCATTTTTCAGAAAATAGAGCATCGACGCATAGGGTGCTGCCATTTCTGGATGGAGAATACGATTGTACGAGTAGACAAAGTCGTGCGCTGTGACGGGATCGCCGTTGGACCATTTTGCATTTTTTCGTAGAAAGAATTTCCACTCGGTGAAGTCCTCATTCGGCTCCCAGCGCTCCGCGACACCGGGCTCATGTTTGGTGTCGTCGGCCGGGTGAAAGGTAGTGAGGCCTTCCAGGGTGGCTCGCAAAATATTCGAGTCGCCCACGGAAGAAACGAGGTGCGGGTCGAGTGCCTTGGGTTCGTCTCCGTTGCCGAGCAGAAGGATTTTTTCGCGTGTGGCGATGTCGACTTTTCTCTCTTTGCGACAGGAGGTCTGGGAAAAAGCGATAATTGCAGAGGATAGAATCACGCATAGGCGCAAAGCCGCAGAGCAGGAACTATAATGCCTTTGCGCCTTTGCGCCTTTGCGTGCGCCATCCCCAGAGCCCACGAGAGCAAAACTGACAGGGTTTAGTCGACGGTCAAACAGGGTTGGGACACTGACGAAACAGGGTTGTGCCAAACTGGGATCGATCTTGCGCGGGCGAGGGGAAATCATTCTCGGGCAACAGTGTTTGCTATTCCGTTCCGTGTTGCAATGCGGAAATCGCATCCTTGCCTTAGCACATTTCTCAGATGACAAGTGCCCGGAATTCGAGAATGTTTCCCTATGGCCATTCGATTGGGGGAAAGCATCTATCACGGAAAGATCGATAATTCGGTGAAGGGCGTTGTGACCGGCGAAATTGTCATCGAGGGATTTCACGACACGCTCGTTCTGAATCTCAAGGGCAATTGCCATCCCGATCTGGCAGGACGGGTCCTTACCTTTCGCAATCCGTCCATCGAAATGTTGGACCCCTACGTTTCGGATGCTCTCACTTCTGCGCAGGATGGATTTGTCGGGGAGATGACAGCTTCGAAAAAGCGGAAGATTCATACCTTGTCGGCGGAGGAATTTCAAAAAGCGACGCCGGAAGAGCGCGAGGCGGCTTACGTCTGGAAAAACACACTATACTTGGAGTGGTTCAGTCACTACTGCGGTCGCATTGTCATCGAGGCGGTCGATTACAAGCTGGCAATCGACGAGCCACGCTGGGAATTGAACGACGAGGAAATCGCAGAGCAGGTCCATCAGGCGAATACGGCAATGAACATGCACCTGACCATGGCGGTCGAGATGTTTCAGGAAACGAACGAGGAAATTCGCGCGAACGAGGCCGAGATCGATCCGCATGCCAACGATGAATTCGTCTGGGAGAAGCGGCTCGCCCAGTCCGACCGTCGAGCTGATGCGTTTCATGCACTGATGGAGGAAGCCCGGACGCTGGAAGAAATGGAGCAACTCGCAGAGCTTGCCTACGAAGATAAGGATGAAGAAGAATTTTCCGGACCGGGTCCCGATTTTTCCGAAGATGCCGACAACTACGAGCGTGACGAATACAAGCCGACCCGGGAAGTGGCGGCAATCTGTCGATCCATCAAGAAGCTCTGCAAAGGTCTCATCAAGGATGGCTACGATGAAATGATAGGCCTGCCTGAGCAGGGGGAATTTCTGTCTTTAATGGTTAAATCGCAGACTGTCTCTGACATGACGATGGGCGACAGTGGATCAGGATTTGAACGCGGATTTCTCATTGCCCACGCCAAGCGCGAGATCGCCAGAAGCCAGCGCGTCGTTTCCGGGTTGACCATTTTTAAACAGGATTGCGAGCCCGTTCCATCTGTCGTTCCCAAGCTATGGGAACTGCGAGACCTGCTGGTGAATCTCGCCGGCAAAATTCGCGCCTAGTTTCACTTTCTATCCGTCCCACAATCCATGAAAAACTGGCACTACGCATCGCCCAACAACGAACAGCTTCAAACAACCGAAGCCGAAATTCCTGCATTGATCCGCGGGGGAACGATTACCCCGCAGACAAAAGTCTGGAGCAGCGGGATGGCGAACTGGACGGCAGCGGTAGAAGTCTTGCCAGAACTTTTCGGACACACGGGAACGCAATCTGGTCCGCCAGCTATTCCGACCGGCAGTGCTCCACCAATGGGGCAGATTTCACATGAAATTGACTACGAGATTTTCGGCGACGACATGCAGATCGTCGAGGTTGAGCTGGATCCAGGCGAGACAGTTATCGCCGAGGCTGGCGCAATGAACTACGTCGAGCAGGACATTACCTTTGAGGCAAAAATGGGCGACGGGAGCACGCCGAACGAAGGCGTTATGGGCAAGTTGCTCGCCGTCGGAAAGCGCGCCCTCACCGGAGAGTCGATTTTTATGACGCATTTCACGCATGCGGGTGGGGCGGAAAAACGCCGAGTGGCTTTTGCGGCTCCTTTTCCCGGAAAGATTATCCCGGTCGATCTCTCACAAGTGGGTGGGGAGATCACCTGTCAGAAGGATTCTTTTCTCTGTGCCGCGAAGGGCACCCAGGTGACGATTGCATTCAACAAGCGACTCGGAGTCGGCTTCTTTGGTGGCGAGGGATTTATTCTCCAGAAGCTGAAAGGCGACGGAAAAGCTTTTCTTCACGCTGGCGGGACGGTGATCGAGAGAGAGTTGAAAGGCGAAACGCTGCGGGTCGATACAGGTTGCATCGTCGCCTTTTCTCCAGGGATTGATTACAGTATCGAGCGTTCCGGAAATCTGAAATCGATGTTCTTCGGAGGTGAGGGATTGTTTCTGGCTACGCTGCGTGGGCACGGTCGAGTGTATTTGCAGAGCCTGCCGTTCTCACGTCTGGCCGATCGAGTTATCCGCTCTGCTCCGGTGGCAGGTGGGAGCGCGAAAGGGGAGGGCAGTGTGCTTGGTGGGTTGGGCCGGTTGATCGATGGGGATTGATCGGTCAGAAGATACCTTACTCGTAATCCTGCTCTTCTTCATACTCTCAGCGTGGCGATGTGCTGCGACCCGAATATTTGATCTGGCTCGAAGCATCTAGGCGCATGCAGCGTCCACTGGCGGAACAGGCGAACGTGCTATCGCCGGTAGGACAATTGGATTGATCGAGTTCGGCGAAACTGTGACATGGTAGGCTCGACATCTTGCCATTCGGCAAAAATTGAAGAGTAGGATATCCGAGTTGGATCGACCGAATTGCTTTGTCGGTGAAATGATGCGTGGAGCTTTCGCCAGTATGCGGCATGTGCATCGATTCGAGTCGGCAGGAGGCGCGATCTTCTCCGGGATTGTTTTCGCGGAAGCAATTGGCCTTGGTCCCTACTAGCAGTCGGCTGCCTGGAGAGATATCTCCGCCTCGCGAACGCAGGCGTTGCTATTGCGAGAGAGAGCTGCCAACCATTACAAGGATGAGGAAAAAGATGGGAAAAGTGTCTTCATGGAGGAAAAAAATTCGTGAAATTGCATCATTCAACTATTTAATATTCCATAATAATCATAATGAAAAAATCTATTTATGATCTGATTTAATAAGATTTTCGATGTTTAATCCGAAGAAATCCCTCCCCCAGAAGCAACGTTTGTTCCGATAAATGACTTTTTTTGATGGATTGGCAGGAATTGTGCTAGGATCGGTTTTAAAGCGGTGCAATTCCGCATTCCCCCCATGCCAGAACAGCGATTTGACCAATTTCAGTCGCTGCAGCAACAGCAGACCATTGCGCCACAAATGCAGCAAAGTCTGCAATTGCTGCAGGCTCCGACGCTGGAGCTTCGGCATCTGGTTCAGCAGGAGTTGGTTGCGAATCCCACTCTCGAAGAGGAATCAACAGAGGTTTCCCTGGAAGAGGTTTCAAGCCCCGATGAAGAGGATGATTTTGAAAAGGAGTTCGCGGAGCTCTCCCAGATTGATGAGGAATGGCGGGAATATATGGCGCAGTCACGAAGCGCAGTACCGAAGCGGGATGACGCAGACGAAAAGCACCAGTTTGTGATCGATTCCATTGTCGAACCGGTCACCTTGCAGGAGCATTTGTTGAATCAACTCAGTCTCTCCGGAATCTCGGGCGAACTGCGCGAAGTCGCGGCGAATCTCATTGGCAATATCGACGAAAACGGTTTTCTCCAGGTCGATCTCGAGGAAATGAGTTTCGACCTCGCTATCCCGTATGATTTGCTTGAGGAGTCTCTTGCCCTGATTCAATCCTTCGATCCCGTCGGCGTCGGAGCAGGGGATTTGCGCGATTGCCTGCTGATTCAACTCGAGCGAATGGGCAAACATCACAGCCTCGAATACCGCATCGTCGATCACCATCTCGATGACTTGGCGAGAAAGCGGTATCCGCAGATCGCGAAAAAATTGAGTGTCTCACCCGAGCAGATTACCGAGGCCGCCGCTCATATCGCACGGCTCGACCCGAAGCCAGGTAGTCGTTTTGGGACGGACAACAATACCTACGTGACACCCGACGTGACGGTGGAAAAAGTCGGCGACGATTGGGTCGTTTCGATGAACAACGAACAGATTCCGCGTCTTCGAATCAGCAATTCCTACAAGGACCTGATGGCGAGTGGGAATGGGAAAGATGCAAGGGCCTACATTAGGGACAAGATCCGTGCCGGCAAATTTCTGATTAAAAGCATTCACCAGAGGCAGGATACGATTCGGGGCATTGGCGAGGAAATTCTGAAAAGGCAGAAAGACTTCTTTGATCATGGAACAGCGCACCTGAAGCCGATGAATATGGCTCAGGTTGCCGATGTGGTTGGTGTGCACGAAACAACAGTGAGTCGCGCTGTTTCCGGAAAATACGTGGCGACGCCCCATGGGGTGTTCGAAATGAAATACTTTTTCACGACAGGTTACGCGACTACGGACGGGGGGGAGATGAGTAACACAAGCGTGAAACAGGCGCTGGCTGATCTGGTTGCGTCAGAGGATACCAAAAAGCCCTACAGTGACGAGACGATCGTGAAAGAGTTGAACAAGCAGGGGATCCAGATCGCCCGCCGTACCGTCGCAAAGTATCGTGAGGCCCTCAATATCCTCCCGAGCCACATGCGGCGGAGTTATTGAGATCTTTTAAAACATGGCGTAATTTCGCGTTTGAATAACCGGCAGGCGTGGGCATCTTTGGTTCGATGAAAAACCTGCTTCTTTTCGCTTCGCTATCAGCGCTCCTTTCTTTTTCGGCATCCGCTGACGACTGGCCTAACTTTCAAGGGCCGGATCGACTGGGGATTTCCTCGGAAACTGGCTTGAATCTCAAGTGGGGCGACAATCAGCCTCCTGTGCTCTGGGAGAAAGAACTGAACGAGGGATTTGGTGGGGCTGCGATTGTGGGGGACGAAGTTTTCCTAGTTGATCGCGATATTGGCGAGACCGACAAGCTCCTCAGCCTCTCCTTGAAAGATGGATCGGAAAATTGGAGTTTCTCCTTCGACTTTCCAGGCAAGCTCTCCTTTCACGGCAGCCGTGGCGTTCCTCTTGTCGAGGACGACGCTGTGTATTTTATTTCCGGATTCGGTCAGGTATTCCGCATCAATCGCGAAACGCATAAGCAGGATTGGATGGTTCCGTTCCGTGAGAAATACGGGGTCGAAGAAGGCACTCCGAAGTGGGGATGGGCGCAGAGTCCCGTCGTAGTCGGCGATATTTTGATCGTCCCAGCTCACGGAGAGAAAGTTGGTCTCGTTGGGTTGCACAAGAAAACCGGCGAGGTGAAGTGGGAGACCGAAGGATTCGGAAATTCGCACTCCAACCCTGCGGTGCTTAATTTGCAGGGAGTTGAGCAGGTTGTATACGTAGCAGTCAACAATATCGACGGAGAGAAAGTCGGAACCACGATCAGCGTAAGCCCGACCGATGGAAAAGTGCTTTGGAAGACCGATCTTTACATGAACAGCATTCCAATTCCGTTTCCCACGAAAGTGACGGAAGAGCTCGTCTTTCTCACGGGTGGATACGATTGTGGAAGTGCCATGGTCAAGCTGAAGAAGAACGATGACGGTCCCTGGGACGTGGAAAAGGTCTTCGACATGGTCCAGGGCACGCAGGTTCACCCGCCATTCGTGATCGACGATCATATTTACTTCCTCGCCAATGAGAACTCCAATCACAAAGGAGAGAAGCGTGCGAAGGGCGGTCTCATGTGTATGGATTTTGATGGAAAAATTCTCTGGCACACCGGTGATGATCCTTTTATGGGTCGTGGCAATATGATCCTTGTCGATGGGCACCTCATCATTCAGGACGGTGAGGTCGGATTTCTACGGGTAGTCGAGCCGTCTCCGAAAGGTTACAAAGAGGTCGCCTTTGCCGATGCCTTTGGAAAGAAGGCAGAAGTGGATGAACTCATCGAAAAGCAGAAGGACAAGGACGTCATTAAGCTGAGGGACTACAAAATGTGGTCGCCAATGGCTCTGGGGCACGGGCGTCTCATCGTGCGCGGTCAGACCATGCTGAAGTGCCTCGATCTGCGTGGGTGACCGAATCACCGGTTCAAAGAAGTATGATGAATCATCATACTCTCTCAGGTCTGTGATCCTACCCTGTCAGGTCAGAGGTAGGGTTACGAATTTGTCCGATTGGAATATTTTCCCAATCGACTATCTTCGTAATGATGTTCGGCCTTCGCGCTCTTTTTTACCTTACGCCATTGGCGTTGGTATTTGCTGCGGTGACGCTCTTCCTTCAGGTCGGGCGTTTGCAGTTGCCTAGTATTGGCGACGCAATGACTGGTTCGATTCGCGAGTCGATCGGGCCGCTTAATCCTTTGCTTCCGGTGAGTGGGGTGACCCGCGAAGTTCGGGATCTTGTTTTTGATCCTGTCTTGATTCGCGATGACGATCTACGTCTTCGTGCTCATATTATAGAAGCCTGGCAGGAGCAGACGCTCATCACGATTCGTTGCTCCAGCGAAGAGGCTGCGGGAGAAACAGAAGCGATGCTGCGTTCTGGAGAGTGGCTCGCAGAGGATCAGTCCATAGTAGCGATAGATCGCCTCGACAGCGTTTTGACGGTAGCGCTGGACGGCTTCGAAAGAGGAGCTGTCGAAAAGTTGATGCGGGAAGTGAAGCCGGAATACCGGGGCGACTACCTCCTCGTGCGTCTCACGCTGAGCCATTCGATCCGGGATTCCTTTACCACTTTTTTGTCCACCTCCGTGGAGAAAGGGCAGATCAAAATGATCGATTACGAAGGCGACCGGATTGCCTACTTATTTCTGAAAGGGGAGACTGACCTGTTCCTTCGGGAGTTGCAACTCTACTACGAATCGAACCTTGTCCTCGAACCGGAAATCGAGGTAATGGGGCCGCAATGCCATACGAGTTCTCAGGAACTGATCCTCGATTTGCGGAGAGATGCGAAATGGCACGACAGCACTCCGGTGACGGCAAAGGATTTGCTTTTCAGCTACACGGAGCTGACTGGGCCGGATTCGCCTCTGCCGCTTCGATCGTCTTTTGATTTTATCGAATCAATCGAGCCGGTCTCCGATTACCGTATCAGGATCATTTGTCAAGAGACCCCAGCGATCATGATGGAGAGTTGGGAAAAATTACCTCTCCTGCCTGCGCATCGTTTTCCATCGGGAGCCAACTCCAAATCTTACGCCGAGTTTTTTGAGAAACCGATTGGGACGGGTCCCTATCAGGTGAAGCGACGGCTCTCCGACGGAGGCATCATCCTCGAAGCTTTCCCGGACTACATCGGAGGCAAGCCCAAGCAGGAGCGCTTGGTCTATCGGAAATTTGAATCTCTGGAGTCGAAGCTGCTTGCCTTGCGGTCCGGAATTATCGACACGCTCGTTCCCGATTCCCGCTTTCGGGATTGGGCACAGCGAAATCCGGGAGCAGTCCGTCAGATTCGTTGCCTCCCTCGCATCCAACATCTCGTAGCCTGGAACCTGCAAGCGTCTCCGCTCGACAACGTGGAAGTCAGGCTCGCCCTCGCCGAATCGGTCGATCTCGATACCGTGCTCGAAGACTCGGCAACCGCGTATCAGCAATCGGTGAACAGTCTCTTTTTTCCCGGGAGTCCCTTCGTCACTGAGTCGATGCCATTGCCGCTCTATGATCCTCGCTCTGCTGAGAGCCGACTCGAAAAAGCAGGCTACACCTACAGCGAAGAAAAAGGCAATCGGGTCGACAAAGCGGGAAACCTCCTCATGCTGACGCTGATTGTGAACGAGGCGAATCCTGAACAAATTCGACTCGCGAGGGCTCTTGTCGACCACTGGTCCGGGGTAGGTGTCGTTGTCGAGGTGCAGGAACTACCCTGGCAGGAAATCCTGACGGATCGCCTTGTCTCCCGGAATTTTGACGGCGTCCTGCTGAGTTGGGAAGTGCCCTTGGAAAAGGACCGATATTCCACCTTACATTCGAATGCGATTCAAGAAGGTGGAGGCAATCTTTTCGGCCTTCGCAATCAGGTCGTCGACGAGCTCCTTCTCAAGCTGAGGGAGGAAACGGATGACACGTCCGTCACTTCAGCTGCTCATGAATTGCAGGAGGAGATAGCCGATTTGCAGCCCTGCTTTTTTGTTTGCGAGACCGGACGGATTGTCTGGATACGGACACGGGCGATTGAATTGGCCAGACCAATTGGCGGTGGAGAATACACAAGTGTCGAGCCGGGAATCGGGAAGGCAGGGCTGGAGCGGGCTCGAGCATGGTGGATCCGGCGAAGCCCGGAGTGGACGGAAAACGAGAAAAAGTTACTGGGAGAATGATACGGTACGTCCTCCATCGCCTCATCGTCTTCTGCATTCGCCTCGCGATTGCAGCGATCATTCTGATGACGCTTATCGAGGTGGGATACTGCGTTTTTGGAGGATCCGATACTCATGTCTGGGAGATCGCCATTTCCGAGGATCTCGATCGTGTTTTTCCTGACGGTGAATTCGTCCCTAATTTGAAAACACGAATTCTGCAGTCGAGCTTCGTGATTCTAATTGCCTATGGAGGGACCGTTGTTGTTGGTTACGCCTGGGGAATTCTCGGCGCTAGGTTGCGTCGATTTCGGGCGCGACTCATCCTCGCCGTGCCGTGGACCATCTTTGCCTGCGCTCCAGCGTTCTGGCTCGTCGTTTGTGTTGCGGTCTTTTCCTTTTTTCAGTGGAAGCGCCCCGGCTTTGCTGACGATCTAGTCGTTGAGACCGGACCGGATATTTTGCAGTGGTGGAATGCGGCAGTTGTTGCATTGCCTTTACTTGCCGTCGCTGCTTCGTGGCAACTAAGGGCGGTCGCAGGAGTTCTTGAAAAGGAAGCCTCCCAACCGTTTGTGACCGGTTTATTCCTGTCCGGTTATCAAGACGAGGACATTTTCCATCGGAATATTGCAAAGCGATCCGGAAAGCAACTCATCAGTCTGTTCGACCAGACCCTGCCTGTCATTCTCGGCGGTCTCATCGTTTCGGAGTGGGCGTTTCATTACGAAGGAATGGGCGCGCTCGCCGTTGATGCGGTGAAGTCAGCATCCTACCTCGGGATTTTCATCGCGGGAATGTGGTCGGCTGTTTTGATTGGTTTTGCAGAGGTGGTCAGGGAGCTGGTTTGCCAGGAAGAAAGGAGGGGCGCGTAGAGCCATGGCAAACCGCAGGCAGTCGAAAGTGGCCGATGGGGCGCAGCGAGTTGTTGCAAAGATCTGGGAGATTCGTCGCGTCCTTGTATTGGTATTCGCCTACCTGTTCCTCTTCGTCTGGTTGTTTGCAGAAGGTCGTGATGCCGATATTCGGCCATCGGAAATCCTCGCCATACCCAACGATCCGCTTTGGGAAAGGCCCGACTCCGAGCACTGGTTTGGAACGACTGGTGACGGGACTGATCTCTTCGAACTAACTCGTATCGCGATGGCAACCACCGTCGCAATTTCTGTTGTTATCAGCGGATTGGGAGTAGGCCTCACCTTTCTCTATGTGATGATGTTTTCCTTTGACCCGGGGGAGCGGCGGTTCACGCTGCTCAAAAGGATTGGTCGCGTCATCAGGTTGTTGCCGGCATTTCTTGCGCCAGTGATTCTTGCTGGAGGAGCGGGCGGAGGCATGCTCGTGACGGGGCTGACGCTGATTGTGCTGATCGCTTTCCACCTCGCCCCGACAGTTGCCAAATGGTTTGAGGAAGGGGAAGGAGGGCAGGGGATCCAGGCCGGATATGTTCTTGGACTGACTCGTTCGGAGATTGTGACAAATCGCGTCGTGCCCGTGGTGCTGCGACGTCTCATTGGGGTGTTTGCCTGCCTTATTCCCATTATTACTCTCGTTGAGATGAGCCTCTCCTTTTTAGGCTTTGCCGGAGATCGCCTCAGTTGCGGTGATCTTGTTGCCCATGGGCAGGATGTCATTATCGAAGCCCCGTGGATGGCTGTGGCACCAGGGATACTCGCGACCGCCGTCGTTGTGATTCTGTCTCTGTTAGGATGGTTTTCCTCAACTGCCTTGAAGACTGGACGGTTGCCGCGATGGATATAGAGGGCCCAAGCAAATAAATGGATGAAAAACCAACAGTATTTTTGAAGATTGATTCACTCACCGTAGAGCGGTCTCTCGGTTTTGGTGAACGAGGTGTAGCGCTTCGCGGGGTTTCTCTGGAAGTTGAGAAGAACGAAATTCACGTGCTCGGCGGAGAAGTAGGATCGGGGAAATCGATTCTCTGTCGTCTCATTCTCGGGGCATTGGAGCGACATGCGAAAATTCTCAGTGGTTCCATTCTGATAGATGGAGAGGATCTCCTCTCGATGAGAAATCAGGCGCGACGAGCGCACCGTCGCCGCGAGCTCGGATTTATCGGACGAGGCCCGAGTGAGGTTTTTAATCCGCAGAGAACGGTTCTCCAGTCATTGCGCGAGTTCAGTCGGCTCAGCAGAATGGGCGATCGGGTGATTGATGAAAAAGACTGGAGTGACGTTTTTTACAGCGTTGGTATTATCGAGCCAGAGCGAATCCTGCCACGCCCGATCGAGTCGCTCAGTCTATTCATGGTTCAGAAGGTGGCCCTGATGAGAACCTTGATTTCAGGAGCAGGGCTGTTGATTCTCGATGACGCGACGGCCGGACTGGACCGGGTAGCAGAAAATCAGTTTCTCGAGTTGCTTGCTCAATTGCGGGAAAGTCATGGGCTAACCATTGTGATGGCAATGGGGAATCTCAGGGGAGTGGAGCGCTTCGCAGACCATGTTTCCGTCTTTTTCGAAGGGGGACTGCTGGAATCTCGGCCAGCGGCTGACTTGGTTCGATCACCGGAGATGCAATACACGCGCGAATTTCTGGCGTCCTCGCCCAAGCTCAGCGATCGGCCCCGTGAACTGCCATCGATCAGCCGGGAGGCGATTCAGGAGGCGGAGAAAAAAAATCACGGATCAAACACCAGTGCACTCAACACGATCGGGGCGGTGGAAGATTCAGTCGATCAATAAAGTGAAGGGTGATTTCCGAATTGGCATGCCTCCGTGTTGGACTTTGATCCGTAATGGCGTAACAAGAGACGAGCAAAAATAGCGAAATGATTACAGAAGATTCAGTGCGGGAAAAACTGGGAGAAGTGAACTATCCGGGGTTCAGTCGGGACATCGTGTCCTTTGGCCTGGTAAAGGAGGTTCTCATCGATGGCTCCGATGTCACTGTGAAGATCAGCCTCGCGACACGCGACCCTAATGTGCCTCGGCAAATCCACGAGGGCACCGAAGCGGCTCTTTCTGCTCTCGAAGGAGTGGGCAAAGTTTCTGTCGATTTCGACATTCAGGATCCACCCGAGCCAGTGACGGGAGGTGATCCTGCAGCGGGGCAGTCGAGCATTCCCGGTGTGAAGAAAATTATCGCCGTGGGCAGTGGAAAAGGCGGGGTTGGTAAGTCGACCGTTGCGACCAATCTTGCAATCGCACTTTCAAGAACCGGAGCAAAGGTCGGGCTTTGTGACTGTGATTTGTATGGGCCCAGCGTGGCGCTCATGCTCGGGGCCGAGGATAAGCAGCCGATGGCGACGGAACAGAACGAGATCATTCCGATCGAGGCTCATGGTATCAAAGCCATCTCCATGGGATTTCTTCTCAGCGAGGACTCTCCTGTCATCGTGCGTGGTCCTTTGGCTACGCGATACACACAGCAGTTTTTACGACAGTGCCTCTGGGGTGAACTGGACTACCTCGTGCTCGACCTTCCTCCTGGTACTGGTGACATCCAGCTCACCATTGTTCAGACCGTCGCGGTTGATGCGGCTGTCATCGTCACGACGCCGCAGGAGGTAGCTCTGATCGATGCGAGAAAAGCGATTGGCATGTTTGCCAAGGTCAATGTTCCCATTGCCGGCATTGTCGAAAACATGGCTTGGTTCGAATGTGACCACGGGGAGAAATACTTCATCTTCGGTGAAGGGGGTGGCGCGAAGGAAGCAGAGGAACGAGGCGTTCCATTGCTCGCCGAGATTCCCCTCGACGTTCCGACCCGGGACCGTGCTGATTCCGGTCAGCCTGTGGCATTGGAAGATCCGGCGGACAATGCGATTTCCGGAGCTTTTGCCAATCTGGCAGAGAAGCTATCTTCCTGAGTGAACAGGGTTGAGTCGAACATCTGACCCTTTTGGGTGGTCGAAGTAATCCTGCTTAACTTCACGACATGCTCTCGGCGGCTTGGAGAATTCCTGCCGCCTTGTGAAGCGTTTCCTCCCACTCTTTTTCCGGATTTGAATCAGCGACGATACCTGCTCCGACGTGGAAGTGGAGGGTTTCTCCCTCCCGAATGGCGGTGCGAATGGCGATGTTGAAACGGCTTTCACCATTGAAACCGAAACAGCCAATCGCGCCCGTGTAGAGACCGCGCTTGACGGGCTCGAGCTCCTCGATGATTTCTCGAGCGCGCTTCTTCGGAGCACCGGTGATGCTGCCTCCGGGAAAGCAGGCTCGCAGGGCGGAGATGGCGTCTACCTCTTCGCGCAGAGTTCCTTCTACCGTGGAGACGAGATGAAAGACCTGGGCAAATCGCTCGAGCTTCAGCAACTCTGTGGCTTCGACAGTTCCAAACTCACAGATCTGTCCGAGGTCATTTCGCTCTAGGTCAGTGATCATAATCAGCTCGGCGACTTCCTTGGTTGAAGTCAGCAGGTCATATGCGGATTTTTCATCTTTCTCGCGAACACGAAAACGCGGCCTCGTTCCTTTGATTGGTCGCGTTCGAATGGATCGTCCGCTGAGGGAAAGAAATTGCTCGGGCGAGGAGGAAAGGACTTCGCGATCCTCTTCGCAGATAAACGCGGAGTAGGGAGCAGGTGACCGGTCTCGAAGCGACCTGTAGAGGCGGAAATTGTCGAAGTCAGGGCCTACCTTGGCAGTAAATCGATGAGAAAGATTGACCTGGTAGATGTCTCCCGCAGCGATGTAATCCTGGGCTGTGCGAACCTTATCGCAGAAGTCCGCTCCGGACATACCGGATTCGAATTGAAGTTTTCTTGGACTTTTCACGTTGAACGGAGACCCGACCATCCGTCTTTGCGAAAGCGAACCAAGCTCAAACCAGTTCTCTTCGGCATGATCGAATACGAGGCACTCGCGATAGAGTCCAAATCGGAAATCTCCTTCGTAAGAGATCGTCCCGTAGAGTCCTATATTGGGAAATCCAAAATCGGCACTGTGGTTTTCATCCGCCAGATTCCGAAGGTAGACCTCGCGCAGTTTTTCGAAGTCTTTCTCTGCAAAAAGGTTTCCTTTTAACAGAGTTTCGGGACAGGCCGTGATGAGAGAGAAACGATCTTGATCGCTGCGGGGATTCATACTGTCTGCCGAAGAGGAATCGAGGAATACAAATCCCGGCAAATGACTAAGCTCTCGAGCCAAATCCACCGGAAGCGGAAGGCCGGTCACGGGTTGCTGAGTATGGGGAGCAAGCGATGGCATAAAAGATTCCCGATAGAAGAAGCCGCAGAATGGGACCATCTCCAGTGAAAAATGTTCAATTTCTGTGGTGTTGATGCCGAATCAGCGGGATCACTGTTTTATTAGGCGTGGATTCGCCAGCGGAAAGAGTTGGAAAGAAGCCCTCAATAACGGAGACTTCATCCGATGAAGTTTCGAGTGTCCCAAATGACTGAGCGTGCCTTGATGCTGGCAACTTTGACCGTGCTTCCTTTGGTCGCCGTTTCGAAGGAGAAAATCGACTTCAATCGCGATATTCGCCCTTTATTGTCGAATCGCTGCAATGCCTGTCACGGCCCGGATGAGGAAGAGCGCAAAGCCGACCTTCGCCTCGATACCCGTGAGGGTGCTTTGATGGATCTGGGAGGCTACGTGGCTCTCGAACCAGGTGATCCCGAGGCGAGTGAGCTTTTCTATCGGCTTACGACGGATGACGAGGACGACCTCATGCCGCCCCCGGATAAGGGAGCGCGATTTACCGAAGCGGAGGTTGAATTGATTCGTCGCTGGATTGAGCAGGGCGGGGAATATGCTGAGCATTGGTCCTACCAGCCGGTGACGCGTCCGGAAGCCCCCGAAGTGAACGATACCAAGCATCCCGTCGACGCATTCATCCGGGCACGATTAAAAAAAGAAGGCCTTGCCCCAGCACCGCAGGCCGATCGAATGACTTTGGCGCGAAGGATTGCTCTCGACCTGACCGGCCTCCCCCCGACCTGGGATGAGGCAATGGCTTTCCAGAAAGACGAATCGGATGATGCCATCGCAAACTACGTCGATCTACAGTTGGCAAAATCGGCCTTTGGCGAGCGCTGGGCTCGGGTTTGGCTGGATCTGGCTCGATACGCGGATTCGGCGGGATACGCGGATGACCCGGCCCGGACCATTTGGGCGTTTCGAGATTATGTGATTCGATCTTTCAACGAGAACAAGCCCTTTGATCAGTTCACAATTGAGCAGATCGCAGGGGACCTGATGGAGAACCCGAGTGACCATCAGCTGATTGCGACAGCTTTTAATCGGAACACCCTGACCAACAGTGAAGGGGGAACGAACGACGAAGAATTCCGCAACGTCGCCGTGGTTGATCGCGTCAATACCACGATGGCCGTCTGGATGGGGACAACAATGGCATGTGCGCAATGCCACACTCACAAATACGACCCGTTGACGCACTTGGAATATTTCCAGCTTTTTGACTTTTTTAACCAAACTGCCGATACCGACAAGAAGGATGAATCTCCGCTTTTCGAAGTTTGGACAAAGGAGCAGGAGCAAAAAAAGGCAGATCTGCAACAATCGATCACTCAGCTCAAAAAAGAGGTCAATACGCTGACGCCGGAGATTCGTGAGGAAGCCAAATACTGGGCGCAACGATGGGGCCGTCCGTTCACTTGGCGTGCCGAAGCCCCTGCGAAAGTTTCTGCCGGGTCGGCCTCGATTTCTGCCGGAGATGAGGGATGGATCACGGCAAAGCCGAAAGCGAAGAAAGATCGCTACGAGTTAACTTTTGATCTCGCCAGATTGTCAGCTCCCGTTTCCACAGGAATCAGGATTGAGATTCCGGCTGAGCAGGACTCGAATTTTGTGCTCAGCAAAGTGGATGCCGTTTACGAGCCAGCGAATGCGAAAGAGGGGAGGAAAGGCAAATTCGTTCGTGTCGAGTTGCCCGGGAAAGGTCGCATCCTGCACCTCGCCGAGATTCAGGTTTTCAGTGGTGGCAAAAACGTCGCACTGGGCGCGAAGGTGGAATTGAGTTCTCTTTACAAGAACGCGGTGGGTGCTCGCGCCGTCGATGGAAATACCGATGGCGATTACAAATCCCTCAGCGTTTTTCATACTTCAACGGAAGAGAATCCCTGGGCCGAGATCGAGCTGCCTGCTGAGGTGCCGATCGACAGCATCACGCTTTGGAATCGTATGGATGGAGGCGAGAATACCCGCGGTCGACTGAAGGACTATCGAATACGAATTCTCGATGCAGAGAAAAAGGAAGTATTCGCGGCAAGTCCGAGAGAAATGCCGGCTCCATCGCACACCATTTCGATCTCGGGTCGACGCTCGGTTGATTTCTCCTTCGCGGGAGCCAGTTACGTGCAGAAGGGATTTACCGAATCATCTGTCCTCGGGGGAAAAGTTGATCCTGCCAAAGGCTGGGCGATCGGCGGGGCTACGGGTAAGCCGCAGGACCTGATGCTAGTTTTTGCAAAGCCGTTTGCAGAGGATGGCGGAATCCTCCGCCTCACACTGACGCAGGAATCAAAATACGACGATCACTTGCTGAAAAAGTTTCGGATTGGATTCACAAGCGAGACTCGAGTGAGGCAGTGGGCAAATATTCCCGGTGACATTCGAAATCTTTTGACCAAGGCGAATCGATCGAATGAGGAGCAGGAAAAAGTCGGGCAGTATTTTCTCAAGATAGCGCCGTCTTTCGCTGACAAGCGCGTTCGCCTCGCTTCGATGGAGAAAGAGCTTTCCACTATCAAACCCATCACAACCGTGCCGGTGATGCAGGATCTACCCAGTGACAATGAGCGCGAGACTCACATTCACATTCGAGGCAGCTACACCAATCACGGCGACAAGGCGGAAGCGGGAGTGCCAGAAGTGTTTCATCCTCTTCGCAGCGACCTTCCCCGAAATCGTCTCGCGCTTGCACATTGGATCGTTGATGCGGAAAATCCTCTTACACCCCGTGTGATCGCGAATCGCTTTTGGGAGGAGCTTTTCGGAATCGGAATCGTCGAGACAAGCGAGGAATTTGGATCGCAGGGTGAGCTACCGAGTCATCCGGAGCTTCTCGACTGGCTCGCCACGGAACTTCGCGATGACGGATGGGATGTGAAAGATTTTCTCAAGCTACTCGTTACTTCAGAGACTTATCTGCAAGCATCGAAGGTAGATCCTGACATTGCCGCAAAGGACCCTTACAATCGTCTCCTCGCGACCGGGCCTCGATTTCGAATTTCGGCTGAGATGGTTCGCGATCAGGCTCTCGCGGTTTCCGGATTGCTCAGTGAAAAGATGTTCGGTCCGCCGGTTAATCCTCCGCAGCCTGAACTTGGGTTGAAGGCTGCTTTTGGTTCCGCCACTGATTGGGTCACCAGCAAGGGTGAAGATCGTTACCGACGCGGCATTTACACCCGTTGGCGGCGTTCGAGCCCCTATCCATCGATGGCGACTTTCGATGCACCGAACCGTGAGGTTTGTACGGTCCGTCGGGGGCGCACCAACACTCCTCTGCAGGCGCTCGTAACAATGAACGATCCCGTCTACGTCGAAGCGGCGCAGGCATGGGGGCGGAATGCCGCGAAGTCGGGCGTAAGTTTGAAGGAGCAGATTGCATCTGGTTTTCGCAATGCCCTGATTCGCGAGCCGCGCTCCGAAGAAGTGGCACGACTCGCTGAGTTGTGGAATGAGGCTGTCACCGCTTTTCGGGAGAATCCTGAAGAAGCCAAAAAGATGGCTGAGGATCCGATTGGGCCGATTCCGGTGAATTCGAATCCTGCGGAACTCGCTGCCTGGACTGTGGTGGGCAACGTGGTGCTGAACCTCGATGAAATGTTTTTGAAACGCTGAACCTCTTCCTCTGAAATTAAATGGATCCGAGACTCGAACGACTTCAGTTGGCAACACGCCGCCACTTTTTACGGAACTCAACCGCCGGACTGGGAGGCATCGCGCTGAATGCATTTCTTGCAGATGAAGCGAAAGCCGCGACCGGAAATTCGCTCGCCCTGAAAAAGCCGCAGTTCCCTGCGAAAGCGAAACGGGTCATCTACCTGCACATGACCGGTTCCCCGCCGAACCTCGATATGTTCGATTACAAACCGGAGCTTTCGAAGCGTGACGATCAGGATTGTCCGGACCGGTTTTTGGAGGGGAAAGAGTTCGCGTTCACATCGGGTGTTCCCAAGTTGATGGGGTCCCCTCGAAAGTGGGCGCAATACGGAAAAGAGGGCTCCTGGATGTCGGATGCGATTCCCCATTTTCACGGCATCGCAGACGATATGTGCATGGTCCATTCGATGCACACGGACCAATTCAATCACGCGCCTGCCGAGCTGTTGATTTACACAGGATCGCCGATTTCGGGACGGCCATCGATGGGGTCGTGGGTGACCTACGGGCTGGGAACCGAGAACCAGGACTTGCCGGGTTTTGTCGTTCTCATTTCCAGTGGAACACAGCCCAATGGCGGGAAAAACTCCTTTGGCTCCGGTTTTCTTCCTTCGGTTTATCAAGGGGTTCAGTGTCGTTCCAAGGGGGATCCTGTTCTCTATTCCTCCAATCCTCCGGGGATGGATCGCACGATGCGTCGCCGTACTCTTGATGCGTTGCGCGATCTCAATGAAAAGCAAGCCGAAGAAATGGGGCATCCCGAAACGCTCACGCGGATTTCTCAGTATGAGCTCGCCTTTCGCATGCAGGCTTCGGTTCCGGAGGTGATGGATATTTCCAAAGAAAAAGCGAAGACGCTCGAGGCCTACGGAGCGAAGCCCGGTGAGTCAAGCCTGGCGAATAACTGTCTTCTCGCCCGCAGGCTCGTTGAATCAGGTGTGCGTTTTGTGCAGCTATTTGATTGGGGATGGGACTTTCATGGAACTCGTGCTGATACTGGAATCACCGACGGCCTGACCAAAAAGTGCGCCTCGATGGACAAGCCCATTGCCGCATTGATCAATGACTTGAAAGAGCGCGGCCTCTTCGAGGACACTTTGATCGTTTGGGGTGGTGAGTTTGGACGCACGCCGTTCCGGGAAGGTCGGACTGCGAAAAGCAAAGTGCTGGGACGCGACCACTACCCCGATGCCTTTACTATGTGGATGGCCGGAGGGGGAGTTAAGGGCGGATTCGATTACGGGCAATCCGACGAGCTGGGATTTTCCGTCGCCGAAAATGGGGTCCACGTGCATGATTTGCAGGCAACAATTATGCATTTATTAGGCATGGACCACGAAAAGCTGACCTACCGATTCCAGGGGAGAGATTATCGCCTCACCGATGTGCACGGGCACGTCGTGAAGGATTTGTTGGCGTAGGTGCCCGTCGCCACATTGCTTCTGCTATTCTCGATCCACTACCACTGCTCCTCGTAATTGCCCATCAAACCTCAGCAATCACCCGCTCGAGAAGTGCCTTCGTTTTCTTGATTCCTTCGACTTCACTGAGATTTTTTCCTTCGTATTCAACCCCGATGTATCCCTCGTAGCCTGAGTCGGCGACAATTTTCATCATCTTGCTGAAGTCAGTGTGGATTTCGTTGCCCTGTTCGTCGAAGTCGTGCGCTTTCGCTGAGACTCCTTTAGCGAAGGGCATGAGGTCTTTGACCCCCTGATAGCGATCGTAGCCGAGACCGTATTCGTCTTCTTTCAGAGATGGATCACCGATGTAGAGTTCCTTTTGCTTGGCGTATTGCTCAGCTTTTCCGCGATTCTTGACGAGATAGAAATTGCCGTAGTCAGGAAGTGCTCCGCAGTTGTCGAGGCCGACGGAGGAGAGAACACCAGCTAGCCAGGCTCCGTTGGAAGAAAGGCCTCCGTGGTTTTCGACAATGACATTCAGGCCCATTGTCGCGGCGTGCTGAGAGAGCCGTCGCAATCCGTCAGCGCAGAGGTCGGCCTGCTTTTCCGGGCTGAGTTTTGGATCGGAAGCAGCATTGACTCGTATGCTGTGGCAGCCGAGTTCCTTTGCGGCATCAAGCCATGCGTAGTGACCCTCGATAGCGGCGGTGCGTTTGGCATTGTCAGGATTTCCGAGGCTGCCGACCCGGTCGCACATGATGAGGACGCTCGTCACGCCATTGTCAGCGCAGCGTTGCTTCATTTGCGTGATGTAGTCGGCGCCTTTCGGCTGGAAGCCAAGCTTGTCGTGCGGCTCGCCGAAAAACTGGTTCACCCACTCGACGGCGGAAATTCCGAAGTTCTCTTTCGTGAATGCCGGCCAGTCCAGATTGTCGAGTTCGCCCGCTTTGAGGGCGACATGATTGGACCACTGGGCCAGTGAAATGTCGTAGTGCGGTCCCGCATCGACGATCGGCTCCTCTGGCGGAGTTAGCCCGGATTTTTCACAAGAGGATAAAAAGGTTCCTGTCGCGAGAGCCGCGGATGAGGAAGTTAGAAAACGTCGTCGATCTAGTGTCATGGCCGGAGTTTAACCTTGTTGGGTCTGGGACTCAATTGACTTTGTTTCACTCCGTATTCTCCTCTTAGATCCGAATTTGTTGGGTGGTGGATGTGAGAGAGTCAGGAGTTGCTGCGCAATCGCTTCGCTAGGCTCGTCCATCTTTTCGAACTCTCGCTGTTCCTCACGGCCCGATCGAGTGACGCTTTATCTCCTACCAGAATCACGAGACGTTTTCCTCGAGTGATAGCTGTGTAGATCAGATTTCTCTGTAGCATTACGTAGTGTTGAGTAGCCAATGGAATGACGACAGCAGGGAATTCGCTTCCCTGCGATTTGTGAATCGTGATCGCATAGGCAAGCTGGAGCTCATCGAGCTCGCCAGGCTCGTAATCGACGCGATGATTTCCGGAGAAGATTACGCAGATCGTGGACGGTTCCGTAGTGATTTCGGCGATGTGACCGATATCGCCGTTGAAGACATCTTTTTCGTAGTTGTTCCGCGTTTGAATGACTTTGTCTCCAACGCGAAAGGTAGTTTGAAACCGCTCGATCTCGAATTTGAGCTCTCCGGGTGGATTGATGGCTCTTTGCAGCTTTGCATTCAACTCTCGCGTGCCGAGCGATTGCTTGTTCATCGGTGTTAGAATCTGAATGTCGTCTCGCAGATCGAGACCGAAGCCTTCCGGAATGCGTTTCAGAATAAGGTGCTCAAGAGTCTCCTGAATTGATTCGGGAGAATTTCGTTCCAGAAAGAAAAAATCGGAGTCTGCAGCGTTGTCGGCACTTGGGCGTTTTCCTTCATTCACGTCGTGAGCGGCGGTGATGATTTTGCTGGATGCTGCCTGCCGGTAGATTTTCGTAAGGCGGGAAACAGGAACGGCGTCACTTTCAATGAGGTCCTGGAGGACTGCTCCGGGTCCGACTGAGGGAAGTTGGTCAACATCGCCGACCAGCAAAAGATTTCCTTCAGGTGGGAGGGCTTCCACGAGACTTGCCATGAGGCGGATGTCGATCATGGAAGCTTCATCGACGACGAAGTAGTCGCCTTCGAGCGGCTTTTTCGCACCTCTCGTAAATCCGTTTTCGGGCTGATACTCGAGGGTGCGATGAATCGTGGAAGCTTCGATTCCAGTGCTCTCAGAGAGTCGCTGCGCAGCCCGGCCTGTTGGTGCGCAGAGCACGGGTTCGACTTTTTTTGCCCGCAAAATCTTGAGAACAGCGCGGAGGATAGTCGTTTTGCCCACTCCGGGACCACCGGTGATGACAAACACTCGATGCCGGGCCGCTTCCAGAACGGTGGCAGCCTGCTCATCCCCGAGAGTCATATTTTCGTGTCGCTCAAACCAGGCGATTGCTCGATTGGCTTCCACCTCCGGAAGGGTCGTCTCTTTCTCCGCGAGGGCCTTGATTCCATCGGCAACGGTTTGCTCAGCCAATGCCAGATCAACTGGGAAAATGAGGTCAAAATCTGCGACGAGCCGAGTATTGAGAATGAGTCGATTGATCGCGAGTTCGACCGTTTCCTTCGGTGCTCCCAGCGTCTCCAGGGCAACGTTGGTAAGCTTCTCACGAGGGAGTCCGCAGTGCCCCTGCTTCTCCGCTTGCTCTAGGGTATAAAGAACTCCAGCCTCGATCCGCTTGGGGGCGTCATCGGCCTGACCCATTTTTCGAGCGATGTCGTCAGCGGTTTTGAATCCGATTCCGGGAAGCTCCCGGGCGAGTCGGTAGGGGTCTGCGCGAAGAATGTTGACCGCCTCAGGTCCGTAAGTTTTGAAGAGGCGGAGGGCACGCGTGGTTGAGAGTCCGTGTTCATGAAGAAAAATCATGATGTCGCGAACCGATTTCTGTCGTTTCCACGAATCCTTGATCTTGAGCCTTCTCCCTTTCCCGATGCCGCTGACTTCCTCGAGCCGTTGAGATTCCTCTTCGATAATCCGAAAGGTATCAGCCCCAAACTTATCGACGATGCGCCTGGCATATGCCTTTCCCACACCATCGATGAGCCCACTTGCGAGAAATCGCTCGATTCCCTTTTGCGTATTAGGGGCGACGGCCTGAATTCGATCCGCTTGAAACTGTCGGCCGAAACGCTTGTCGCTTCTCCAATTGCCGAACGCTTTGATTTTCTCTCCCTCCACCACCGCAGGTAGACTGCCGAGAACAGTGATTTGCCCTTTGTCGTTTGTGTGGGGGCTAGTAGAGGGCATTTCCACCTGCATGATGGTGTAGCCATTTTCCTCGTTATGGAAAACAATAGAGTGCACCACTCCATCAACTTCAGTTGGGTCGGGAAGGGTGGCACTCATGGTTATCAGTCGGAAAAAAGGGTCTTAGAACGGGCAAATCCCGCCCTTTACAAGCCACTACCTCTGTCGCATATTCACCGCCCCATGGCAATTCTCTCCATTCTGTTGACGGTGATCATCATTGCGACCAGCATTCTGATGATCTTGATCGTCCTTGTCCAGCGCCCGAAGCAAGAAGGTCTCGGTGCTGCCTTCGGTGGCGGCACGCTCGATTCGGCACTAGGTGCTCACACGACTGACATTCTTCAGAAG
>Ga0181574_10000061_pt1 | contig 102075 bp, 67 predicted proteins | sample 101ome_24_FD_145600 | JGI IMG/M metagenome (GOLD analysis project Ga0181574, IMG submission 145600) | Coastal salt marsh microbial communities from the Groves Creek Marsh, Skidaway Island, Georgia - 101410AT metaG (spades assembly) | ecosystem: Environmental > Aquatic > Marine > Intertidal... | reverse complement strand
GAATTGATATCCAGCCCGGACCAGATGGAGCTGTCTACATTCTTGACTGGAGCGACACCGGAGAATGTCACGAACACACCGGAGTGCATCGGACGAGTGGACGGATTTATCGGGTGGATTATGGGGCGAAGAAAGAAGCGAAACCCGCGGAAATTGATTTTCAAAACCCGGCGACCTTTGACCGAATGGCGGGACAGGATCCTTGGTATGATCGACAGGCGTGGGCGAAAAAGTTATCTGTAAGTAGTGACTCGCAAGAGTTATGGAAGTCTTACTTTGTTCATATGGATTCAGAGCAATCTCTCGATCGGAGGTTGCGTGCCTTGTGGCTTTATTCGAGAGGCGGTGAAGAATTTGAATGGGAAGTGCTCATCACCGACCCCGAAGAATCGATGCGCACTTGGACCATCCGTCTTCTCGTCGACGAGCAACCACTCGATACTATCGCTGGCCCTCGCGAGTTCGCCATGCCCGAGCCGCTTCCTGTAGCGCAGTTCAATGCTTTTCTTGCTCGTGCCGAACAGGACGACTCGGGCCTCGTTCGTCTTGCCCTCGCTTCTGCGTTGCAGCGTCTTGCGCTCGATCAGAGAGCAAAACTTGGTAAGGCTCTCGCCTCCCGCTCTGAAGACGCCAACGATCACAACATGCCGGAAATGGTCTGGTATGGGATCAGTCCACTCGCCGAAGAGAATCCCGATGCGCTTGTCGAGATCGCAGGTGCGAGCGCGTGGCCCGATTTGCTTCGCTGGATTTCGCGGTGCCTCGCTTCACAAATTGAAACGCAACCGGCCCAACTGGATTCTCTCCTCTCTCAGATACCTGATGCATCAGAGCCTTTGCGGGTTGCGATTCTCAAAGGTGTCGATGAAGGCCTCCAGGGATGGCGCAAGGCTCCACGGCCGAAAGTCTGGGACAAGGTCATCGAAATCGCATCTCACGGAGAAAGCGAAGAGCTGGTTCGCGACTTAAGCCTTCTCTTTGAAGATGGTCGAGCTCTTGATCAGATCAAGAAAGTTGCCCTCGATGGCAAAGCGGATTTCGCGATGCGAAAAGCGGCCCTCGAAACGCTGATCGAAAACAAGCCCGACGATCTACGGGAAATTTGTGAGTCCTTGCTTGGAGATCGACTCATCAATGCCGTGGCCGTGAAGGGCCTCGTCCTTTTCGACGATCCTGAGCTGGGCAAGTCCCTCGCAAAACAATACCGGCGTTTCTATCCCGCGGAAAAGCCGTTGGTGATGGAGTCGCTCGTAAGTCGGCCGGATTGGGCTGCGGCGATGCTTTCGGAAATGAAGGCGGGACGAATTTCGAAAGCCGATCTGTCGGCTTTTCAGGCGCGCCGGATTCATGCTTTTGAAAACGAAAGCCTTTCCGAAAATTTGCGGGATGTCTGGGGAGATGTCCGCAGTTCCTCAGAGGAGAAGCGGAAGCTGATCGAAGAATGGACGGAAAATCTGTCTCCGAAAAATCTTGAACAGGCTGATCTCGGAAAGGGACGCCAGCTATACGCCGCTATTTGCGGGGCCTGCCATGTCATCTACGGTGAGGGTGGGAAAATCGGGCCCGACCTGACCGGGTCCGGGCGTTCCGATTTGGGGTATTTGTTAGAAAATATCATCGATCCGGGGGCGGTTGTTTCTGCCGACTACCGGATGACCTTGTTGCAATTGCGCGATGGGCGCTTGCTCAGCGGGGTCGTCTCGGAAGAAAACGAGAAAACCCTGACACTGCGGCAACTTAGCGGACGGGAGACTGTCGAAAAAACACAGATCGAGAGACGGGAGGTATCCACCGCGTCGATGATGCCCGAAGGTTTGCTCAAACCATTTACCGAAGAACAGGTGCGAGATCTGATTGCTTACTTGAAGCATCCTGTGCAGGTTCCCTTGCCCGAATAAAAAATGAATCCAGAAAAGCCATTGAACTCTGTTAAGTCATCGACCTGACCCCGTTGGGTCGTGGAGCGAACATAGTTGGAGGCGCCGTTTCAAATAAATCAAAGATCGACTTTCGGAGCTAGTCATCTTAGAGATTTCCATCATGAAACGACGTCACTTTCTTCAAACGACCCTGGCATCTGCCATCGGAATTCCGGCCTTTGCTCTCGATGCCAACAATGCTTATCGCAAAAATATTGGCATCCAGCTCTACACGCTGCGCAATGAGATCAAGGAAGATGTGGCGGCGACGCTGAAGGCTGTCGCTGATGCTGGATACAAGCAGGTTGAGCCTTACGGTTTTCCCAATGCCGGAGAAATGATCGCTGCGGCGAAGGACAACGGGCTCGCGGTAAACTCTTCCCATTTTGCCTGGGAGTCGGTGACGAATCCGGAAAAGAAGGGCGTGCCCAAGTTTACTGACATCCTCGAAAAAGCGAAAGACGCGGGGCTTTCTCATCTCGTGATTCCTTACGTTCACGCCCATAACCGGAAAGACGCGGACGGCTACATGACCCTCGCGGAGCGCATGAATGTTGCTGCGCTGGAAGCGAAGTCCGCCGGGATTCAGTTAGCCTATCACAACCACGCTTTCGAGTTTCAACCTCTGGAGGGTGGATACTGCGGATACGATATTTTCACGAAGGAGTTCGTTCCCGAAATGCACTTCGAGGTCGATGTGTTCTGGATCAAGGTGGGAGGCAAGGACCCTGCGGAATTGGTTCGAAGCCTGAAAAGGCGGGTGTCTCAGCTGCACCTGAAGGATCTCGAGAAGGGCACGGCAGTTCCGAATTACGGTAAGCTACCGAACGAGGCCTTTCGGGAACTCGGCGACGGAATGATCCCGATGGAGCCCATCATCGAAGCGGCAGAGGAGGCGGGCGTGGCTCATTGTCATGTCGAGCAGGACCAGTCTCCAGATCCGATTGCGAGCATTCAGCAGAGCATGAAGCACTTGCAGTCGTTGTGAGGCAGGAGAGTGATTGGTTGATTCCAAAGATAGAAAATGCGCGCTCACTCGCGAGGCCGAGTTCCTTTCTTTTCCATTCGCGTTTTATCCCATTGTTTTTGCAGGTGATGGAACGCGAATGAGGCGCGAATATCCGTGAATGAAACGAATCTGATGGGCTTTGCTGTCCAATCAGGTGCACTCGTTACCACTTTCTTTCGTCCGCGATTTCGTAATCGCGGAGGCATCCGAGAATGAGTAGCATCTTTCCATGATGCTTCGTCTCTTTCTCTTGGTTGCGCTTACTGCGACGGTTTCTCCGGGGCTTGCGGAAGACTGGACTTTGAAAAGTCCACGTCCGGAAATTGCTGTCGAAGGTTCCATCGAATCTGATGGGAGTTTGATTTTGCAGAGTCCTAATGAGGAGGGGTGCAACGGTTACTGGGAAAAGCGGTTTACTGTCGAGGGCGGAAAATGGATGCGCTTTTCGGCGAATCGACTCGCGACAGACACCGAGTACGAGCGCCGCTCCTGTGTCGTTCGGATCGAGTGGTATGGCGAAAAAGGTCAGGCTGTGACGAGCCCGCATCCTACGAATCCCGCTTATCGAGGTGCGGAGACAACTTCCGCTAGACCTGATTATCCTCGTGACGGCGAGCAAAATGCCGATGGCTCGGTGACGGTTGCAGATACCTACCCAGTTCCGGAAAGGGCGAGCTACGCCATCGTTCAGTTGCACCTTCGTTGGGCACCCGGTGGGCGAGTGGTTTGGAAAGATGTTAATTTCGAAACGGTTGCCGCTCCTCCATCCCGAAAGGTGAAGCTGGCCGCGGTCCATTCGCAGTTGGCCGGAAGCGGTCGCACGGCTGCCGAGAACCGTGAGTTGCTACGTCCGCTTATTGAAAAGGCTGCGGGACAAGGTGCAGATCTGATTGTGCTCCCCGAGTTGCTCACCTGCAAAGGGGTGACGCATGACTACGCCTCTGTCGCGGAGTCCATCCCCGGAGAGACAACGGAATACTTTTGCGCCCTCGCAAAACAACACGACTGCTATATCGTTGCCGGGCTTCCCGAGAAAGTGGAGAATCTCGTTTACAATGTAGCAGTTTTGTTAGGGCCTGATGGAAAGGTTGTTGGCAAATATCGCAAAGTCACTTTGCCACGCGAAGAGATCGCTCGGGGCATCGCACCCGGCGACGAGTATCCTGTCTTTGAAACTCGATTCGGGAAAGTCGGTATGATGATCTGCTATGATGTCTTCTTTCCCGAAGTCGCGAGGGAGCTGGCGATGAATGGGGCTGAGGTCCTCGCGCTTCCGATCTGGGGAGGCAATCCTCGGCTCGCAGCGGCACGCTGTGCCGAGAATGGGGTTTACCTGGTGTCGTCGACCTACACGAGCCATGAGTTCAACTGGATGAAATCAGCGATTTGGGATCGCGAAGGGGATCGCATCGAAACGGCTAATGAATGGGAGTCCGTTGTCGTGACGGAGGTGGATTTATCGAAACCTACCTACTGGGATGGGCTTGGCGATTTTCAGTCGAGAATTGCCCGTGAGGCTCCGGTGAGAGAGGGGGAGTAGCTCCACTTTTTCTGGCAGACGTAATCCTTTCGGTATGATTTTTGATATTTCTGTTCGCTATCTCCATTTCATTTCTCTCATTTTGGTTATGGCCGCGGTGCTGATGCAGCATTTACTGCTTCGTTCCGAACTGACGCGGGCGGAAATTGCCCGTTTGCAGCGTATCGATCTGGTCTACGCGATTGCTGTTGTAGTAGTGTTATTGACTGGATTCGCTCAATGGTTCTGGGCCGGAAAACCAGCGGAGTTCTATTCTTCGAACCCGATCTTCCATACGAAGCTCACGCTCTTTTTGCTCATCGGTATTGTTTCAATCTATCCAAGTGTATTTTTTGGAAAGGGAAAGAAAGGAGATCCCGACGAAGTGGTTGCAATCCCGAAGGGTATCGTGATGAGCGTCAGGATAGAACTGTTGCTCTTGTTCCTAATGCCCTTGCTGGCGACTCTAATTGCACGTGGAATTGGAAATCCGATCATAGAATGAAAATCTGGGAATCTTTGATTCCGTTTGATGAGGCTGTCGCGACGATTCCAGAAGACAACTTCGTCGAAGTGGAAGGGGAGCGGGTGCATGCACCTGTTTCCGGCAGGGAGACTCCGTTGGTTTTACTACACGGAATTGCGGCTGCAGCTTTTTCGTTTCGTCTGCTTCGTCCGCTTTTGGACGGTAGGTTTCAAACCCTTGCAATCGATCTCAGTGGATTTGGTTATTCGGAGCGGCCTTTAGGATTGTCTGCTTATCATCCGGTCGAACAAGTCGATCGTATTGTCGAGGTGATGAAAACACGAGGGATCGAAAATGCAGATTTTCTCGGGCATTCCTACGGGGCCGCGCTTGTGAGTCTTCTTGCGAGCCGCCATCCGGAGCGAGTAGGGCGGATAATTTTGCTTAGTCCGGCTTCTGAGTTTAAGCCTCCTCCATGGTATTTGCGCAACGCTGTCGCTTTGTGGGGGTGTTATTTTGCGACGCGAATTCTCTTGTCGAAGCCGGAGAAGTTTCGAAAGATCTTTTCGCGATCGTATTTTAGAAGGGACGTCTTCGATGAGGAAACAGCAGAAAGATATCGGCGAGCTCTTTTGATCGATGGCCTACGCAGCTCTTTTGTCGGGTATGCGCAGGCCTTAGGTGGCGCATTTCCGAAGCTTGCGTGGGAGAGCCTTACTGTGAGGACGCTTGTCATTGCCGGACGAGAAGATGAAATCGTGCCGTGGGAATCATGCGAGAAGCTTTCCCGCAGGATTTCAGGGGCTGAGTTCGAAACGATAGAAAATTGCGGACATTCTGCTCCTGAAGAACAACCGGAAGAACTGGCTTCCCTCATCCAGAGATTCCTTCAGCATTCCTGATTTTACGTGAGCTCAATTGACCAACGCCATTGAGGCATTTACGAAAAATATTTCAGTTAAGATAAATGAGGCTCCAAATGGATAAGATCACTCCTTTTTCATGAAAACTGGTTCTCTATTTTTCTTCGCTGTTTTTGCTCTTTTTGTGTCTGCTTCTCCCGCAAAAGCCGATTTTGATGAGCTCGCGAGGCTGACAAAGCGAAATGCGCTGAATGACCACCTGGGCTGTGTGACTTATATCCCGCTCCCACCGCAACGCGATTTGATCCGGCTGAGTCGGATCCAGGAGGAGCAGCTCGTTTATGGAAGCCGAATGAATGGAGAGGGGCTTCCCCCGGTTATCCAGAAGGCATTCTCCCTTTTCTAAGGAGCGATTCGCAATACCATAGTCGAGGAGCGTATCGAAGACGATAATGGCCGGGACATTTCCCTGGTGCACCGAAGGTTGCTGGAGAAGGCGCACAAGTGGCAGGAAACACGCAATTCTGATCTGGAGTTAGGCAAAGAGATGCTTCAGAAGCTAGTGCACTCTGTTCGCGAGCTAGATTCGAATTCACGAAAGGATTCTGAAATTTTTCTCTCGGAGAATACCTCTCTGATCAACGGATACCGAGTCTGGCTTGGTGAACTGATCGCCCGGGGATGCGAGTGCAAAGGTTTGAATTCAGGGCTGCGGTCCCGTCTGGAAGTGCAGCTTCGAAACCTTGAGCACTACGAAGAGCTCTACAAGAGTGACAGACATCTTTGGTCTAATGAGCGGGAGCACCTGCACAAGCAGTTTCTCCGGTTGACGCAGGAGACCTTAGCGATTTTGCGGAGGGTATATTGGTTGACCCGACTGACGCGGTCTACTCATTTTGACAGGCCGGGAAAAACAGGGCACGATCCTCTGTTGTTCCCCGCTACTATGTCTCGCTCATCTGGTTTTTTTTCTATCCGCGTCTGGATCGTTTATCTGATTCTGTTCGTGATCGGCATCCCGTGGTATTGGCCGAGCGGGGATGAGCGGATTTTTCTAGGCTTTCCTCTCTGGGTCGTTGTCACGATTGCGGTTTCTTTTGTGATTTCCTGCTACACGGCCCGGCTGTTCTGGAACCATTGGCCGTCTCTTGACGAAGAGGAGGGGCAGGAATGAGTCCGGACGCGGGTGCGGAGCCACTGCCATTTGGGCTTGGTGGGCTCATCTTTATCGGCTGCTACCTTCTTTCGCTAATTGGGATTGGCTGGCTGGGACGGAGGGCGAGTAAAGAAACGTCGCTTCAAGATTTCTACCTTGGCGGAAAAGGGGTCGGCTTTCTCGTTTTGTGGCTGACCCTTTTCGCGACGCAATACAGTGGGAATACGATCATCGGATTTACGGGCAAATCTGCGAAGATAGGGTTCGCCTGGATCACTGCCGTGCAATTCATGATTGCGATCGTGATCAGCTACCAGCTGTTCGCTCCGAAATTGCACCAGCTCGCGAAACGGCACTCCTTCATCACTCCGACGGATTTCTTGAATCACCGGTTTGGTAGCCGCGCGATCAACCTGCTTGCGACAGCGATCATGGTGGCGGCCTTGGGGAATTTCTTTCTCGCACAGTTGACTGCAATGGGGCGGGCGGTGGAAGGACTTACCACGTTCGACCCGGATCTGGCTTTTGCTTACGGGGTCGTTTTTCTCGCGGCGATCATGCTGGTCTATGAGCTGCTCGGTGGATTTCGCGCGGTGGCCTGGACGGATGTGATTCAGGGAACAGTTCTGGCAGTCGGTTTCGCCGTTCTACTTGTGCTGATCTTTCAGCAATTCGGTTCACCAGAGGAGACCACCCGGAAACTGCTCGAACATTCGGCTGAGAAAGCGACCCCGCCGAAAGGCATGGCCCTCCGCCAATGGATCAATTTCATTCTCTTGTTTGGATGTGCCGGTGCTCTGTATCCGCAGGCGATTCAGCGGATTTATGCAGCGAAAAGTTCGCGTGCTCTTCGTCGTGGACTGGCAGCGATGTCATTCATGCCTCTGTGCGCGACCCTCATTGCAATTCTCGTCGGCGTTACGGTGGCAGCTCATCTCCCCGAATCCCTTGAAGGTGCCAAGACAGATACGGCACTGACGGTGATGCTTCGACAAGTGGCGGAGGGAGGCTGTTTTGGAACGGCGATTGTCGTGCTGATTCTCGCCGCCATTCTCGGTGCGATTATGTCGACGGGGGACTCGGCGCTTCTCTCGATTTCCAGCATGCTGACGAAGGACATATACCAGGGCTTCGTTTCACCTGGTGCATCTCAAAAGCGTCTCACCATGGTAGGGAAACTTGTTTCGATCGTGCTCGTGTTTTCCCTGACCGCTTTGACGATCTATTTAAATCAGTTGGAAGGTGAAATCACGCTGGTCCAATTACTGGGAATGAAATTCGACATGCTGATCCAGCTGGCCCCGGCGTTCATGATCGGGATCCACTGGAAGGGAATGCGAGCCGGTCCGGTGTTTCTCGGAATGGCGGCTGGTCTCGTATTTGCTCTCTCGTTCTTCTGGGTGCCAGCAGAAGGAATGGGTGTGCTTTCCATGATCAAGAGTTCCGGATTCAATCCGGGACTCTATGGATTGGTGCTGAATCTCGTGATCTGCGTGGGAGGGAGTGCTTTGGTAAATCGCCCGAAAAAAGTGGCAGGCTGAACGAGCCGCAGTCAGCATATTTCACGATTAAAAAGCTCGAATACTCACACGTGTGCAGGAAAATTAAGACGTCGTTCTCTGCTTAACGCCTCGGCAGTGGAGCCTTGCCCTACATCTATCAGCTGCGCATTGGGGTCAGGCCAACGGCTATTTCACAGACCGCTTGTAGTTCCCGTCCATCGTGATTCGCAGACCGATCTCGTTGCGCCCTTTTGTCTGAGCTGGGAATGGCTTGTTCCAGAGAACTTCCCAGTAAGGAGGATCGCCACTGATGCCACCGCCTTTTTTGTAATTGATCTGCTCGATGAAAACGGTTCCCTGAATGCTCCGGGACTCCAGATCGGCTTGCGCGATTTCCGCCGCCTGCTGAATCAGCATGGACGGAGGATTGGAAAGGGCGAGGCTGGAAAAAGAAAAAAGTAGAGCGGCTGTGAGAAGAAGCGTTTTCATGTTGCGAAGCTAATAGGTAAAATGGATCGGAGTCAATTCGTTAGGTGCTTCGCATCTCTCTGGAAGTAGCCTCATCGCAAAGCCGGACTTGCGATATGTGTTCCGTCCCGCTATGCCTTTCCTCATGAGCGATTCTCTTTCCCATTTTACGTTGAAAAGTGGTGACCAGTTTCCTTCGATCGGATTGGGCACCTGGAAAATTCCTGATGAAGTCCTTCCTACATTGATTCCTGAGGCGGTCTCACTGGGCTACAGCCACTTTGATTGTGCCTGTGACTACGGCAACGAAGTTGCGGTGGGAGAAGGATTGAAAAATGCGATCGCGAATGGCACTTCGCGTGACGATCTCTGGATCACTTCGAAGCTCTGGAATACCTTTCATCATCCAGATCACGTCCGCTCTGCCTGCGAGAGATCGCTTTCCGATCTCGGTCTCGATCAACTCGATCTCTACCTGATTCACTTTCCCGTTACACTGGCCTATGTCCCTTTTAAAGAGCGCTATCCTCCGGGTTGGTTTTTCGACGAAGAGGCCGAGAACCCCGCGATGAAGCATGTGAAAGTTCCCTACTCCGATACGTGGGGGGCGATGGAAGAACTCGTTGATGCCGGGCTCGTGAAAAACATTGGAGTCTGCAACCTGGGCACGGCGATGATTCGGGACTTGCTCTCCTACGCACGGATTCATCCTGCGGTGAATCAGGTCGAGATGCATCCTTACCTGACCCAGCAGAACCTGTTGCGTTTTTGTCAGGAAAACGAAATCGTGACGACAGCCTTTTCTCCTTTTGGAGCAAGTTCCTACGTTCCGCTTTCCATGGCGGAGGAAAGCGAACGCCTTTTTGACGATCCTGATATTCAGAAAATCGCGGAAGGATATGGAAAAACGGTCGGCCAAATTGCACTTCGGTGGGCAGTCCAGCGCGGGACTGTTGCGATTCCAAAAACGCAGACGGCAGCGCACTTGAAAGAGAATATCGAGATCTTCGATTTCGAGTTGTCTGACAGCGATATGCTCGCGATTGATTCGATGAATCGTGATCGCCGATTCAACGATCCTGCCGAGTTCGGAGAGGCTGCTTTTAATACCTTTTATCCGATCTTTGACTGATCCGATTCTCGCAATGCGTGCTGCTATTCTCCTTTTCTCTTTCCTCACGGCTTCGAGTTTTGCTGCAGAGAAGCCCAACGTCATTTTCATGATGGCGGACGACATGGGAATGGGCGACACGAGCGCGTATCAGGATTTCACCGGCAATGCCGACGATGTACAGGTTCATACGCCGAACATGGAACGTCTTGCGCGGATGGGAGTTCGCTACACCGATGCGCATACGCCTTCTTCGCGTTGTTCGCCGACTCGATATGGATTGTTGACGGGGCGCTACCCTTGGCGAAACCGGCTCAAGCACTGGGTTCTTTTCGGAAGTCAGGGTGATCCCATGATTGAGCGTGATCGGCCTACTTTAGCTACGATGTTTCGCAGCGAGGGATATGGGACTGCCGTCGTCGGGAAATGGCACATCGGATTGCGCTATCAGAGGGCGGATGGAACGCCTGCTGCCGGATGGGAGGATGCTGACTTGACAAAACCACTTTTCGACGGGCCTGAGGATCATGGCTTCGATTTCGTTCGAGTCACTTCCCGTTCCCATGGGACATCCGGGCCTGATGCGAGCGGAGCGGGGAAGGGGGGGAGAAAAAATGGACCAGAGCAGTCCGTTGGACCCGGGCATATCCACGGAAGCGATTTGGTGAGTGCGACCAGCAATGGTAAAGAACTCATTTCCGAAGGAGAAAATGCCTACGTGCTCACGAAGTTGGGCGGGCGCCATTCAGATCTCGCGATCAGCTTTCTTGATTCGCATCTCGATGGTGGAGAGAATGCCGAAAAGCCGTTCTTTCTTTACTACCCTTCTCCCTCGAATCATTCGCCCTACACGCCTGACAAAAAAATTGGAGAGAAGCCGAGTCGCGGAGCTTCGCGAACGAAAGCGGGCGAGCCCATGGATCTGCGCCATGATTTTATTCATGAAAATGACCTTATCCTCGGCCGCTTTCTGGATTGGTTGGAGAAGAATGATGACCCGAGAAATCCAGGTAAGAAGCTGATCGATACCACAGTAGTTGTTTTTACTTCAGACAACGGAGCCGAGAAGAACAGCGACATCGCCTCGGGACCTTTTCGCAGTCACAAGGGCTCTGCCTACGAGGGCGGCCATAGGGTTCCATTTCTGGTAGCTGGTTCGGGTTTTGGGATCGGCGATGGCAATGCAGAAACTGGAGGGCGGACGGATCCGAGTCTGCTTTGTCTTACCGATATGTTCGCGACTTTTGCGGAATTGATCGGAACGGAATTGCCCGATTCGCTCGCAGGGGAAAAAGGAGCGGAAGACAGCTTCAGTGTTTTGTCAGCGTGGCAGGGAGAAGCGATTAAGCGTCGTCCGCCCGTTTTTGCACATGATCACAAAGAGGCAAAAGGCGATCCGGCTGTCGCCGCTTTTCGCATGGATGATCCGAATGTAGAAGGAGAAGTAATTGTGGGGAAATGGAAACTCTTTTTCGATGCCTCTCTTCTTCGTCGAGGCGAGGCCACCCCGATTGAGTTCTATAATCTGGCGAAGGATCCGAAAGAGGAAACGAACCTTATTTCAGAGCCGGACCTCCAGCCTCTCGTGCAATTCCTGACACGAGGTGCTTTGCACCATCGCAACATCGGGGGACATCGTTTGGCTGCAGTCCAGTGGGGAAAGAGGGAGCAGTTTGATTTCTCAGCACAGGAGGACGAGCAGCCTCAAGGTTCCATTGAGAAGTCTGTCGTCATGGCGGAACTGGAGACGGTGACCGCAATTGTCGAATTGTCGGGTGGTCAGCCGCATTTTAATCCGCGTGGAATGGGTATCTCGACCGGTAAGACTCGCCAAGTCGATGAAGGCGAAACACTGACCCTGACATTTGATCAGGATGTCGCCGTCCAACATCTCGAGCTTGTCGCTGGAAACGGACAGTGCGGCGGGTTCTATCAGGTGGGAGACAATGCACCGAACGCGATCTACTGCATAGATGGAGATATCGACGAAAAGGATCAGTCCGGTGTCCTCAGCGATATCGGCGTGGTGAAAAAAGGTGAGAAGCTTGTCCTAAGCAGTGCGTCACACTTCATATCGGAAACGCCCGGGCGCTGGCGGCTGAAAAGGATTTCGCTACAGCCTCTCGCGCGAGATTAGACCTAATTCAGCGCAGCGAGCTGAGCACTCCTGGCTTGGAGCTGGCTGTCAAATCTTCGGATATTATTCACCTTAATGCGATTACGGGGAGTCTTCGCTCGTTTGAGTTTCTTTTTCTCCTTTTTGATTTTCCTGAGGATAGCTGTGATCAGGTTATCCCGGGATCGTTCGACGTGGATGGTGCCGAAGTGATTTTTCCAAACGTGAAGGTCGAAAAAGGGAAGTCGGAGGTCGCTCTCAAAGTGAGTGGAAAGCTGAATCGACACCCCGCTCTTCGCTTTGTGACATTCGAAAAGAAGTAATAAGATCTACGTAGCGGCATTCTCGAAAGCAAGCGACGGTCGGCCTTTTACGTCGTTGCGTGCGATGATTCGCCGGAGCTCTGACGTAACCTTTCCCAGACAATGAATTGTTTATTCTCCAGACATTTCCTTTTTACAACCGCGCTTTTTGCGGTCTCGCTCCTCTCGCTTGTGGCTGATGAAAAGGCTTTTGATGAAATCGAGCCGATTTTGATGGATTTCTGTTACGATTGCCACGGTGATGGCATGGATAAGGGCGACTTCGCAATGGATGAATACGATTCCATTGCCAAGCACCTGCAGAATTTCGACGTCTGGTTTGAGACGTGGAAAAATGTGCGTAGCAACCTGATGCCTCCGGCGGACAAAAAGCAGCTGAGTGATGGCCAGCGGGACAAGGTGCTCGCCTTTATTGAGAGCAAGGTTTTCAAAATCGATCACGAAAACCCGGATCCCGGACGAGTCACGATTCGGCGTCTCAATAGGGAAGAGTATCGCTACACGATCAAAGATTTGCTGAATATCGATTTCGGGGTCGAAGATATTCTTCCTGCCGATGACACGGGCTACGGCTTTGATACGATTGGAGATGTGCTCAGTATTTCCCCATTACTGATGGAGAAATATCTCGAAGCAGCCGAGCAGGTGGTGAAAAAAGCCGTGCCGACCGATGGGCCGGAGATTCAGGAATGGTGGTTGAACAAAGGCGACTTTCGGGATGATCGCAGTGAAAGCTGGTCGGTCGAGTGGCTTCCCTTCAGTCATGCTAGAAAGATGGAAGGTAATCCGTGGATCAACTTCGATGGAGAATACGAGATTATCCTCGAGTTTCGAATCAGCGGTTCCGAAGAAGCCAGCTCTCACAGCGGCACGCTGAAGGTGGGTCTGGGGGACAAAGAACTTACTTCACGCAAACTGGGTTGGGATAACTCCCGCAGCTTGAGTCTGAAAACAAAAACGACGATGAAGAAAGGGCGTGACCAGACTTTATGGATCGCAACGGAAGAAGGCGAGAAGCCAAACGAAGGAGAAAAAGAACTCGCTGTGGTTGTCGACAGCATTCGAATTCGCGGACCGCTCGATGGAAGCCAGAAAGACTACCCATGGCATATGCGATATCTCTTTTCCGAAGGGCCTCCGTCTACTGATGAAAAAGCCCGCGATTCCTATCGCGAGAAAATCCTTCGACGCTTCGCTACCCGAGCTTTCCGGCGTCCAGTCGATGACAGGACTTTGCAGCGACTTGTCGCCATTGCCCGCCAAGTGGATATGCAGGCAGGCAGCAGTTTCGAAGATGGAATTGCTCGGGCGATCACTGCGATTCTCGTGAGCCCGCGCTTTCTGATGCGGGCCGAAATTCAGCCCGAGCCGGACAATCCTGGCAAGGTAGTTCCGATCGATGAATACGCGCTCGCGTCTCGTCTCTCATACTTTCTCTGGAGTTCCACGCCGGATGAGGAATTGATGCGTCTCGCCGGGGAAGGTAAACTCCGGGCAAATTGGCGCGACCAGATCAACCGCATGCTGAAGGATGATAAATCAGACCGGTTCATTCGTAATTTTGTGGGTCAGTGGCTTATGGCGCGGGATGTTCAAACCATGCACATCGACGAGCGTCGCGTTCTGAATATTAGGGACCTGGGTCAGGCACGCCGGACGTTTAGTGGACAATTGCGGGAATCAATGCGGAAAGAGAGCGAAGAGTTCTTTGCTCATGTGCTCCGCGAGAATCGACCTGCGACCGAGTTACTGACAGCTCGCTACACCTATCTCAATGAGCCCCTGGCGGAGTGGTATGGCGTCGAGGGTGTGAAAGGAAAAAACATGAGAAAGGTCGACCTTCCGAAGGATTCGAAGCGCGGAGGAATTCTTTCTCAGGCGACCTTTCATGTTGTTACTTCCAACCCAACGAGGACTTCGCCCGTGAAACGAGGGCTCTTTGTGCTCGAGAACTTTCTGGCGACTCCGCCTCCTCCAGCGGTTCCTGATGTGCCCCCACTCGAGGAAACGGCCAAGGGGGATAAGAAGAACCTTCCGCTCCGCGAATTGCTGGCACTTCACTCGGAAGAAAAAATGTGCGCCTCCTGCCATGCCCGGATGGACCCGATCGGGTTGGCTTTGGAAAATTACAATCCTGTCGGACTGTGGCGCGATACCTACAATGGGCAGCCGATCGATGGGAGCGGAAAGCTCATGACTGGCGAGCAGTTTGGGAATGCCAAGGAACTCAGCAAGATTCTGGCGACAGCCCGCTATCGTGATTTTCATCGTGCCCTCGCCGAGAAGCTTCTCACCTTTTCCGTCGGGCGAGGAATCGAATACTACGACGCACCGACCATCGATAAAATTGTGAGCGATACCGAGAATCGTGGTGCGACCTTGAAAGAAATTCTCTATGGCGTTTTAGAGAGTGCTCCTTTCCAGAAACGTCGCGGTGACGGAGATATGTTTGCCACTACCCCGGGTGGGCACTGACGAGAATGTAGCCACGATAGCAAAAACGTGGCCCATGTCTGGTTTTTGTCATAAGATGCAATTCAACAAATGCGAATACTTGCCCTCGCCTCTCTCTCACTTTCCTGTCTTTTCCCATGTCTCAGTGCGGCGGAAAAACCCAACATCATTCTCATATTTACGGATGATCACGGTTGGCCGGATATCGGGGCGGTCGGGATATACGATGATCTAAAAACGCCGCACATCGATCAGCTTGCGGCTGATGGTGCGCGCTGCACGAGCGGCTATGTGACGGCTCCCCAGTGTGTCCCGTCTCGGGGCGGGCTTCTCGCTGGGCGGGATCAGAGTCGATTTGGTTTGGAAACCAACGGCAGCTCACTCGATGGATTCAACGCGGAGCAGACCATTGCGGAGCGCTTGAAGAATGCTGGGTATGCCACTGGCCAGATCGGGAAATGGCATCTCGGCCCTGTGCAGGAGATTTCGAATCACGGATTCGACGATGTCTTTGCCAAGAACTCCAATCGTCCCGGCTTTGCCAACTATGGAATTGACGGTTCCGATCAAGCACCGGGCAAGGAAGACACAAAGATGTATCACCTCGATGCTTGTTCCGCGGCCGCGACCGCTTTCATCGATCGTCATGCGGAGGAATCGTTCTTTCTCTATCTCGCCTATCGTGCGCCCCATGTCCCGCTCGATGCGCCTGACAAATACCTGAAACGATTTCCCGGGGAAATGCCGGAACGCCGCCGTCAGGCCTTAGCGATGATTTCAGCAATGGATGACGGAGTCGGAGCGATCCGCGAAAAACTTGAGTCGAAGGGGATTGCTGAAAAGACCCTGATCTTCTTTATCGGAGATAACGGAGCGCCGCTGAAAATATACAAGCTCGATTCTCCTGGTGGAGGGCCCGGTTGGGATGGTTCGCTTAACGAACCGATGAACGGAGAAAAAGGCATGCTAAGCGAAGGCGGTATTCGTGTTCCCTTTATCGCAGCGTGGCCAGGAAAAATTCCGGGAGGGCAGGTGTATGATGAGCCTGTGATCTCGCTTGATGTCGCAGCTACAGCGGCGGCTTTGTCGGGCCTGGGGGAAGTGAAAGGACTGGATGGGGTGAACCTGGTTCCCTTTCTCTCGAGGGAAAAAGAAGGATCTCCGCACGAGCAATTGTTCTGGCGTTGGTCGAGCCAGTCCGCGATCCGCGAAGGAGATTGGAAACTGCTTCGTGGCGGAAATCGAGAGTATTTATATGATCTGAAGGCCGACGCAGAGGAACAGAAAAATCTTCTTTCCGAAAATCCAGAGATTGCGAAACGGCTGCGAGACAAGCTGCAGAACTGGACCAGAGAGCTGGATCCTCCCGGATTTATCGGGGACAAAATGTCGACGGTCTGGGAGCAGTATTTCGATTTCTACCTCGATGGAAAACCGGTAAGTCAGCCTAATAGGAAAAAGGAGGAAGCGACCGTGCAGGGATGGCTGATTCGGAATGGTCAACTCAAGCAGAGTGAGCGGGCTCTTCATCTTGTCGACAGCAACGGTAAGCAGCGTTTTGCCCCGTTCATCGCCAACAGCCGGTTTGCAGCAAAGGGGCCGTTTTCCATCGCCGTTGACCCTGTGAAAATTCCGAAGGGTGCCGTGAGCGTTCAATGGAGAGAGGACGGGCAGAAAGATTTTCTCGATAACCAAAGTGCTGCTCTTGCCGTTGATGGAGAGGAACTGCGAGGCATTGTTCCAACCAAAGCGAAGGTGATTCATTTGCGAGTCCGATTTGCTGACGCAACGAATGTCGCCCTGCGATCCATTCGATTGGAGACCGAGGACGGAAAGATTTTGCAGGATTGGAACTTCGTGGAATAGAATTCTGGTAGGCTTCCTGCCGCCGGGCTCACCGCTTGAAAGACGAGAGTAGACGTCGTAGCCGCGGTATCAAGTTCTTCAAGGGTTCGTTCGATGCAGACGCAATGACGGATAGCTTTTGGGAAGCAGCATTGGAGTAGCGACCGATACTCTGACCGATGAAATATCTTCTCTCTTTTCTGCTGCTTATGGGGGCAGTCGTGAGCGCCCAGGCCTGGGCCGCTCCGGTGAAACCTGCAAAGCCACGGCTCTGATGGGATTCCGCTTTCTCCTTCTATTCGCATCGTTTTTCAGTTTTCTCCTTCCGAGTTCGGGAGAGGAGATTTCTCTGAACTTGGGTCCGTTTCGCGGTTTGGAAGTGAATCGCCCCGGTGACGGTGTGAGCGATTTGAAGATAGAAGGTGGCGAGCCTCATTTCTGGAGCGGACTCTTACCTGAATCTTTTGACCCTGCCAAATACACCATTCTCGGATTTGAGTATTTTTCTCCCGATGGAGTGAAGTCATTTTCGCTTCGATTTCGTCAGCCAGATGGAACCGTCCAGATCGTCGATTCGATTGAAGTGCCCCTGGCTGAGACATGGGTTCCGCTTTTCTTCGACCTGACAAAAGCACAGCCAGCACTGGAGAGAGTTGGGGGAAAAGAACAGAGGTTTCATTTTTCCTTTCAAGACCGAAAAGGGACCGCGATTCGACTTCGAAAAATAGTTCTTCGCGAGCCGACAGAGGAAGAGCGTCAGTCTCGATCTAATCGCGAAGCGCTTCTGAAAAGCAAACAAGAAGACGCAGCGAGGATCGCTGATTATTTCGATACATCGTTTCCCGGTCGGATTGATCGCGTGGTTTTGCGGCCCGAGAAAGTAATCATCGTAGGGACGACTCCGCAGGATGCCGTCCTCCGCGAATTGCGCCCGGTGCATGCTTCCCACATCATCATCCCTGATCCGCCAGTGGCGAAAAATATATCCGGTGATTTTGAAATCGAACTCCCTCGATTTGTTGAACCAGGGAATCGGGATCGTGCCTTGTCGCGATTTCGCCTCGAGTCAGGCGATGGGGAATTTCTCTCCCGAGCTGTGTGGGTGACTAAGTTGGCCGATGGCGTTTCCAAAAAACTGGGGCGCATTGCAAACACGAGCCAGAAGGGCCTGGGAGGAATTCCCGAAATAGCAGACCCAGATCATGAGATTTTTGAGCTGGGGTTGTCGCATGCAACGATCAACGTCGTTCTCAATGCTTTGATCTCGGATCGTCCGCGGCCGAATTTCGAAAAAGTGCTTTTCGAAGGGAAGCCGTTTTATCTGAACCGTGGTTTTCTGCAGAGACGGCAGCGCACCGTTCAGCTGCTCCGGAAAAACGGGATCACCGTTACCGCGATCTTGCTGGTCTCCAATCAGCGAGATTCCCCGATGGTTCATCCCGAGTCGGAGTCGCGTGGAAAATTTGTGATGCCGAACCTGCGTGAGCCGCACGGAACGGCGCAGTATCTGACCGCGCTTCGCGTCCTTGGGAATCACTTCACACAGCCAGGATATCGGATCAGCAACTGGGTAGTGCACAATGAATTCGATCAGGCCGGAACGTGGACCAACATGGGCGATCAACCCGTCGATCGATACCTGGAATCCTACAGCCGTTCAGCACGACTCATATACTCGACGATGCGGGCGCGCGATCCTCACTCTCGTGTTTTCATCTCTCTAACTCATCATTGGACGAAGAAGAGTTCAGGGGCTGGGACCTACACGGTGCGCCCAATGCTGGAGCGCTTCGCGCAAATGGCGAAGGCTGAAGGCGACTACGAGTGGGGCGTTGCCTATCATCCGTATCCAAGAAATTTGCGCGATCCGGATACGTGGAAAGATGCGGGCGCAGAAATGAATTTCGACACACCCTATATCACTCCAAGAAATTTTGAAGTGCTTCCGTTTTTTCTCCAACAGGAGCGATTTCTGTATGAGGAAAAGCCGCGAGGTATTCTCTTCTCCGAGCAGGGGTTCAACTCGCCGACTTTGAGTGAAGAAGATCAGCGTAGGCAGGTCGCGGGGATGGTTTACATGTGGAGGCGACTTCCCAACCATCCCATAATCGAAGCCTTTCATTTGCACCGTTACAAAGATATGCCGAGTCAGGAAGGTGGTCTCCGTCTTGGGATTGTCGACGAAAATGGAAATCGGAAACTCGGATGGGAAGCGTGGCGAGATCTGGAGACACCCGCACAGAAAAAGTGGGAGCAAGTAGCCGATGAAGTGATCGGGTCGGAGTGATAAAACCCTGTTTGATTGCGCACCTGAACCTGTTGGTTCATTCACTTAAGCCTGTTGCGTGATCGGTGAAAGAGCTGGAAATTTCTGACGTAGCCTCTCCATGAAAACTCGATTTCTCCTTATCGCTTCGCTTTTGTTGAGCTCCCTTGCAACGAGCCAGGAGGTCTCCGTTGATGATCTTGCGCGCTTCGTTTCCGGGAGACCGTTGTCTATCTCCAGTCCGCTGAATCAATTGCTCGGGCGGCCCGCCGTCCGGCAGCACTACAATGAGACCAAAAAACTTTCGACCGACTGGCAGGAGCGTCGGCTCAAGGCAGTTAAGCAGTGGGCGGTTCGGGAAATTCAGCCGAAGCTGACGCGGCCGAAATGCGTGAAGTATATGTTCGGTGGTCCCGATTTTGTTCACGTTGCGACCGTGTTTTCGGGAGTTCCGGAATACATTCAGGCAGGGTTAGAGCCGCTCGGAACAATTCCGAACTTCTTCGCAATGGATGAGCCAACGCTGGACAGTTACCTGCGGCATCTCAATTACACTCTCCGCTCCATTTCGCGCCGAAACTTTTTCATCACCAAGGAAATGCGGGAGGATTTCGGAAAGCAGGGTGTCGACGGGGTATTTCCCGTGTTGCTCTATTTTGCCTCGTTGACCGGGCACGAGGTGCTCGACGCGAACTACGTCACTTTGCAGGACGATGGATCGGTTCTGCAGAGCGATGCGGGAAACGCGACGGGTATCTGGCTGCGGATTCGTGAGATTAATTCGACTTTCGGGGATCCTGTGGCGCAGAATCTCTACTATTTCAAAACTGACCTTTCGGATTCCGGCTTCAAAAACGGGAGTCCTTTCCACCGATTTCTTGCTTCCAAGCCGGACAGTGTAGCCTATCTGAAGGCGGCCTCGTTTCTGATGCACATGGAAGGTTTTTCCAATATCCGCAATTTCCTCGTCGGCGATTGTTCGCACATTTTACAGGACGCATCAGGTATACCGGCAGACTTTTTCTCGCTCTACTACGAGGTCGATTACTACGGCAAATACGTCGGGCCGATCGATATGTTCAGCGAATACGACCAGCCCTTCCTGCATCAGGTCTATGGTTCGGGCGTTGCGAAACCGCTGCCATTTGGAACGGGATACCGGATGAAGGATGAGCACTCGGTGCAGATGTTCGGGACGAGGAAGTGATTGCGAGCAGGTCTGCTTTCGTTAAGAATACCGGGATGAAATTACCTTTCGCGTTCTTACTTTTTGCTGCCTCTCTTTCCTTTTCAGGTTCGACAGCGGACGAACCCCGCAAACCAAACGTTATCGTCATTATGGCCGACGACTTGGGTTACGGTGATCTGTCCTGCTACGGAGCAAATGATTTCGAAACCCCCTACATCGATCAGCTCGCTGCCGAGGGGATTCGGTTCACGAGTGGATATTGTTCTGCTTCAACTTGCACACCGACTCGTTATTCCTTCCTGACGGGAACGTATGCGTTTCGGAAAAAGGGAACGGGAATTGCTCCTCCGAGTAGTCCTTCCATTATTCCTGCGAACACTCCTACGATTGCTTCGATGCTTGGTGGAGTCGGGTATCGCACCGCTGTGATCGGAAAATGGCACCTCGGTCTCGGTGGGGAAGAGGGGCCGGACTGGAATGGTGATCTCAAGCCAGGACCGCTCGAATTTGGTTTTGATACCTGCTTCCTGCTTCCGACGACAAACGATCGCGTGCCGCAGGTGTATGTGAAAGATCATCGCGTCTTGAATCTTGATCCGAAAGATCCGCTCTGGGTTGGAAGGAAGAAGCCGAGTGAGGATCACCCCACTGGTATCACTCATCGCGACACGCTGAAGATGGATTGGACGCATGGTCACAATTCCACAATTCACAATGGCATCAGCCGGATTGGATTTTACACCGGAGGGCACGCCGCTCGTTTCCGTGATGAAGATCTCGCAGACAAGTGGGTTGAGCAGTCGGTCGAATACATTGAGGAAAACAAAGATCGCCCTTTCTTTCTGTTCTTTGCTTCTCATGACCTTCACGTGCCACGCATACCGCACGAGCGTTTTCAGGGTGCGACCCGTCTTGGATACCGTGCGGATTCCATCGTGCAGCTCGACTGGTGTGTCGGGGAATTGATGAAAGCTGTCGACGCGCAGGGATTGGCAGAAAACACGCTCTTTGTATTCTGCTCCGACAATGGCCCGGTGATGGACGACGGCTATGCGGACGAGGCGCTGGAAAAACTGGGTGATCATCGTGCCGGCGGGCCCTACACCGGAGGAAAATACAGCGTCTACGAGGGCGGAACACGAACACCTCTCATCACGCGATGGAAGGGCACTATTGATCCGGGAGTTTCAGACGAGATGGTTTGCACAATCGATTTCTATGGAAGCCTCGCTGCGCTGGCCGGTGGGAAGATTCCGGAAGACGGGGCTCTCGACAGCCTTGATGTGCTCGGTGCCTTGCTAGGCGAAGACGGAGCGAAAGGCAGAACGGAATTGGTGCAGCAGGACAACGGTAGTCGGGGAAATTTCGGATTTCGCTTCGGCGATTGGAAGCTGCAGCGCCACGATTCGAAGAAGGCTCGAAATGTGGTGGTGGAGAAGCTTCTTGAAAATACTGAGGTGCCGAAGTTCCAGCTTTTTGATCTCTCGAAGGATCCCGCCGAGAAGAAAAATGTGATCGCCGACCATCCCGAGAAGGCGGAGGAACTGAAAGCGCGATTGACAGAAATCATCGAGTCAGGACGGACCCGGGGATAGCGCTTGCATTCACTTCATTACACAGAAAAGCCACCATCGAATGACGGTGGCTTTTTCGTTGTTTCGTTGGAGAGAATTCTACGACTGCCCGCCTCGCGGGTATGCTGGTTGGCTTGCGTAGTTTTGCTGCGCGCCGTCTTGCTTCTGCAATTCCTGACCATTCCAGTGGTCGACGATTTCCACGGTGACTCCGCTGGCAGTATTCGCGAACATAACCGGTGCTATGCTGTAGGGAAGTCGGATGCACCCTGCTGAGGCGGCATGGCCGGGGAGGTCTCCGACATGCATTCCGATTGCACTGCTGTCGAGACGCTGCCAGTAGGGCATATCGCATCCGTAGATGGTTGATTTCTTGCCCTGGGCAATACGCTCGGTGATTTTGAATGCTCCACGTGGAGTGTGTTTGCCCTCTCGCGCCGTCGAGACAGCGGTATCGATTGCAATTTGGTTGTTGATCACCAGGAAAGCCCGCTGTCGGGAAATATCGACGATGACCTTTTTCTCTCTGTCTTTACCAGCTTCAAGGAGCTGATGGTTGACGTAGGCATCGTTGTGCATGTCGAGATAGCCGGTGCGCTGGGCCTGCTGAATGGCAGCTTGGCGTTTCTGGATGGCCTGCTGTTCCATGATCGCCTGCTGGCGCGCCATCTCCTTTGCCTGCTTCTTCTTCTTAAAATTGAAAGGCCCAGCATCGGCATTCGTCGTGGAACCGAGGGTAACACCGAGAATTACCATCATCGTCAGGGTTTCGCGGATGCCGTGTGCCTGAACTTCTGCGTCCTCGCGGATGAAGTCAATTTCGCCCTCTCTCTCTTTGCAGAATGCCTCGAACTGTTCGTCGTCAGCAAGAAGGAGGCCGAGCAGCTGAACCTCTGCCGATTCGCCGTCTTCACCTGCCTGCCAGCGGATCAAAGGCACCTTTTTGCCTTCCAATTCCATGGAAGGTTCGTCGAGTGAAGAAGAGAGCACTTCGAGAAAGCGTCGCACATAGTCTTCTGGATCGGAGGCATCGGAAAGAGTGGAAAACGCTCCCCGGTCGCGGAAAAGACCTTGGAGGTGGATGTCGAACGCCTCGTCTTTCCAGAGGAGGTAGGGCTTTTCTTCGCCTGCTTCCAGATCGATTTCAAATTCCTGGAACAGATCGGATTTCTGCGGATTTGATGTGACCATGACGCCGTCTCTTGAGACATCAAAGGTGATATTGCTTTCCGCAAACATCGAAGCGCAGAAATCGACTTCGGATTCGGTTGATGGTTCGAGGTCGGCACCCTCGGGTGGAAGTTCGTCGACGGGTCCAAGGAAGGTAGCTTTCTGGCTCATAGCGATTCTCGGTGTGATGGTTCTGTTGTAGCGGGATTTCCCGGTTTTTACCAGTCTGGGCTGAGTCCATGATGCCAAGGCTCTGCGACTGATGATAGCCAGGAAAACATAGTCGAGGGTGGTGTTCCTGGATAGACGGACAGGAGACGGGCGATATGCGCAGAAATTCTCGGGGCGGCAAAGCTGGTGCCAGTTTGCAGCTGAGTGCCCCCATTCAGCCAGGCAACTTCGACGTCCTCACCTTTGGCAGAGAAGCTCACGAGGTGATCGGGTCGGTAGTAGATGTCGTCGCTGGGAGTGTCGGCGAGGTCGACCCCAAAAACAGAGGCAAAATGGGCTGGCCACTCGGCTTCATCATTTCCTGCATTGGAGCAGGCGGCAACCACATGTATGCCTTTGAGCCACGCTTCGTCTGCCCATTCCTTGTGAGGGAGGATGTACTTGGCCATTCCCCGGCAACCAAAGGAACAATTCAGGATGTGGTAGCCGCTGCGAATCGCCTCTCGGACGCCCGCGCAAATTAAGTGTGAGCGGGAAACGCTGCGAGCGTCGATGACGCGAAAACTGCCGATTTCCGCTTCAGGCGCGAATCGGTGGATGATATCGGCAACGGCGGTCCCGTGGCCAAAATGATCGTCGGTCTGGTTTTCCAGCGTTTGAATGCTTCCGCCGATTTCTTCAAAGGCAACGGAGTCTGCTATCGAGAGGCCGGAGAGGCGAGGGTGTGAGACTTCCACGCCGGAGTCGATCACGGCGACTTTGACTCCTTTTCCGGTTCCGTTTCGAAGAGCCTCCGAGATCTCTGCGTAGTTTGGCCACGGATCATCCGCGTTGCGACGATGGCTCATAACTCGAGTCCAAGAGTGCGGACAAGAAGTCGATGAGTGACGAGTCGTTCCAATGCAATGGAAAGACGACCAACGCGGTTCATGGTGCGAGCCGTAAACCCGGACGGATCCGGGGCATCGATGGATTCTTTCAACTGCACGCAACTCAGTACTCCCCGAAGAGTCCCGGCGATATGGAAAGGAGTCGCCAGCATTGCGTAGGTGATCTGCGAAAATTCTTCGTCGACTCGCTTGGAATGGTCCTGGTTCTGGTAGACTTGATTTTCACAAAGGCGTTGCTCAGAAGCGTAACAAAGTCCCACGAGGCCCTCACCGGTGGGAAGTTTGAATCCTTTGAAATTCCGATCTGGCTCCGTATGAGTGACGACAAGATGTTCATTTGCAGTGTCGGCGAGCCAGACGGTGATGGAATCGGCTTTTGCTATTGTCATGGCAGCCCTGAGGACGGCAAAACCCGCCTCTCCAGTCAGAGTAGTAAATTCCTCTGGTTCGATGGATGCAGCGATGCGAGCCATTTCCGCCTCGATGGCGGGGGCATGCGTGGTGAGGTCAGATGAGTCGGGATTCACAATGCTTCGACGGTTCGTAGGAAACTGTACCTCACCGACTAAAGTTTGGGAACGGCTTTTTTGAGCGAAGAGAAAAAACGGGATCTACCGATTCATTTGCGATGCTCAGAGTTGCAGGTGTGCCCTTTCGATTGAGAAATTAAGAAAATTTCCTAACATGAACATAATACGCCCCGACGATCGGTTGTCCGCGCGAGTCGTCGAACCAGGTGTGAAGACGAGTTTTCCCTTTTGCGAGGCGTGCTCTGAACGTCGCGTGATTCGCATTCTTGGGGAGTTTTTTCCTTCCGAAAAATCGACCGATTCTGATGCGGGCTGTGGTGATTTCGAGGGGAATGCCTTTTTCCAGTTCACCATCAGTTACAGGAGTTGCGGGTAAGCTATCTCGGAGAGAAAGCCCTGTTCCTCTGGGCCAGCGGCGAAGCTCGAACTCGTATTCCCCCTCCTCAGCAACTTCCAGTTCCCACCAACCGTTCTTGAGGTCGGCGCGACGAACTTGCTTTTGTTGATCAATAAAAACATCGAGCCATTCGCAGGCCGTCAGCATCATTGGGTTTTCTGCAGCATGTCCGATTACAACCCGTTGCGGTTCATTTGCGATTTCTCCGACTTCTTTCCACCAGGTGTCGAGTTTGGTCCTCAATTTCTCGACCATCTCGGGGTGCTTGCACCCCATCCAACCCGGGGACCGCAAGCGGCTTGAATTCTTCTCTCGAATAACCAAATTCCTATCGGTTGATGCCCGCAATGCTAGGCAAAGCTATTTCTGGCTCTGACTGACGAAACGACAGCGCCGCACGGTGTAACTCGATGACTAGAACCAAGACAAACGGCGCACCGACGTTATTGCGACGACACTGTTCGTGTAATCCTCGACCTTTCGATATCGAGTGGGCTCGAAGTCTCCGGGATCAGTGCGCCGAAGGTCGGGAGGTAACAGCATCGGGGTATTTCTATCAACGTTGACAGACAGTGTGGCCATTCCCTTTACTTTGCTGCATCTTCGTGCTTTTAAAAGCACGACAGGCTCCTAGCAATAACACGACCTAAAGAAATGCTAAATTTCCACCGCGCGCACATCGTCATTATCTCTCTTTCCATGCTAGTTGTGAACGCCGAAGACGGTTATCAAGATACGCTCCGGGAAACCGAGAGCTTCACACGTTTCCGGGCTACTGAAAAGGCAGCTATCGTTCCAGAAAAACGCGATGCCTATCAGCATTGGATCGCTGGATATTTCGAAACCCTTGATGGAAAAACCGGGATTCAACATCCTGGCGCGTCGCTCGAAGGTCTCATGAAGGGCGTTACAGAAAACGGCTTCCTTAAAAGCAGTAATTGGGAAGAATCGTTCGAAAATGCAGCCTGGCTGGCAGGAATGGAATTGATCGAAGATCGTCGATGCTTTGAACCGGATCTCTCGAGTGTTGAAGTCAAAAAAGGCATGATTTACGCGACACGAAACGGATACCCGCTCCGCTGTGACCTTTACCTGCCGAAGGTATTCACTGGAAAAATCCCGGTAATTTTGTGTATTCACGGGGGTGGTTTTCGGGTTCATCGCCGTGCCTGGTTCGGTGGATACGCCGGCTATTTTGCCAGCCAAGGCTACGCCGCAGTCACGATCGATTACCGGAAGAGGCCCGGCATACAATCTGATTTGGAACCTGTTCAGGACGCGAAAGCGGCAGTTCGTTGGATTCGATATCTGGCTGCTACTTACGGTTTAAACCCCGAAAAAATCGGAGCGGTAGGAGGCTCAGCAGGTGCTTATCTCACAGCAGTTCTTGCTACGACGGGCAACGAATCGTCATTAGAAGGGCCGGAGAAAGGTGCCGCTCCATTGACCGTTTCTTCGGAAATCCAGGCAGCCACCACTTTCGCTCCCGGCGTGCGAAATCTCCAATTGGAGGAAGTGCCGCAGGAAGAAATAGACAAATTTCCCTCAGGTCTAGATCTGCGATTATTGTCTCCCTATTGGAGCGCGGATAGAGATTCCGCACCGATTCTCCTCGTTCATGCTACCAATGACAAGGTTAACGATGCTCAGAATTCGAAAGATCTTCACGCAAAGTATCGCGAACATGGAGCGAAGTCAGAATTGAAGCTTGTCGAAGGTGAGGGCCATGTTTTCTATACCAAAGAAAAATGGGCTGAGACTGCGATGGCATTTTTCAAAAGCGTCTTCGGAGACTGAGCATCTGCGGATGGATGCACTTCAACCAAATGGCATGATGTAAAGTTCAACCACTTCGCTCAAGTATTTTGATCGGGCCCTACTTGGAAGGGGCAAACGTGGATTCGGAGCTACCTACGATAGTGCAACAGGAGGAGCTCAATTACTGTTTTTGAAAAACGACTGTCCGGACCGATCGAGGAGGAAGGATTGTACCAGCATCGACGGACTCGCCACTTCGGTTTTGATCTGTCTGGGTTGATTCTTCAACTTTGAATTCAATGGGCACTTCGAGCGTCAGCATTTGCCCTCTGTCTGTATCGTTCACCGCAACTACCGCCAATTTGCGTCTATCAGGACTTTGAAATGCAGAGACTTGAAGTGCTTCCGGTTCTCTCAATTCAACGCGTTGGTAGCCGGGCTTGATGAAGTTCGAGTATTGTCGAAACGTATAAAATTTCCTGGTACGCTCGAGAAATTTCTGTCGCGCATTTTCCTGCACCTCGCTCACGAGAACGAGGCCCTCGTCGCGGTGTTTTTGTCGTGTGTTAGGATTGGTAACTTTTTCCGGGGCCAGGCTGTAGACAAGCCCCCACCAGAGAAACGCATTGGCTTCTGCATCGGCGAGGGTGGTGTGAATGTAACGTGCTGCTTTGATTGCTTTGTCATGCTCGGTCATTTCGCGGGTCCAACCGTAGGTATGCCATTCGTCGCTGTTCCATTGGGCTCCTGTGGTCTCTGTCATCCAGAGGCGTGATTTCGGGAAGTTGTCGTGCCTGATCCTTCCAAGTTCACGGGTATTTTGAACCAGCTTCTCAAAGCTCCCATCCATGTCTCCGCCGTAGCTGTCGTACATATGATAGGCCGCGATATCGGTATCTGAATTCGTTAGCGTCGGTAGAAAGCGTCTCACTTCGCTAGCTTCGTGACCGACGTAAGCGAGATCGGGCGCGGCGATGTCGAGATCAGCCAGCCCGATTTTTTCAAGACGCGGTTTGATCCGCTCAGTGATGAACGCTCCGAGTCGTTCGGGATCCCATCGGCAAGTTTGCGTTCCGGGATGAGACCAGTTCGATTCGTTTTGAATGCCGACGGCGGTGACGTTGATGCCCCAGTCGAGATACTGCTGGATGCGGGCAACGAGTTCATCAGCCCATTGCTCTTCGAGATCAGGCTTGAGCTCGTATTGCTCTTCGACCAGATCCAGCCAGTATTCCTTTTCAAGATGCTCAGCGGACCGCGGCTGCCAGAAAGTGAGTAGAATCTGCAGGTCAGGATTCAGCTTCATGGCCCGCTGTAAGATGTCGCGATTGTGATCGACGACCCCTGCCGGGGAAACTTCGCCCTGAGCCCGAACGATGGAAACGTCGAGATCTTCTATTGCCGCACCAAGCGCTTCATCGTCGGCATGCGTCCCCCAGAATGCGATTGAACCGCCGAATCCGTCTATTGTTTGGCGGAGGTTCGCTTCGGAAGGATTAATCGTGATGATAGATGAAATTGGTGCTGTCTCGGGCACAGCGGACTTTGCCTTCGCTGCGGTGCTCTGGGAGATTCGGAGGGCTAATCTCTCTTGTGCCACGGCCAATTGCCCGGAAAACTTAGGTTCGTCGATCACGTTCGTCTCTTCCCCGGGATCATCTTTGAGGTTTGTCAGGACCTTTGCAATCACTTCGCCTGTTTCATCTTCATGCCATTCCGTGTAGCGAAAATTTCCGATACGAATGCTGTGCCCGAGACTTTTCCAAGCAGGATAGGTGCTGTAGGCGTCGATGCGATGTCCTGCTTCGGGATCGGTTAGCAATCCTGCAAAGCTGCGGCCCTGGCAATGAGACGGCGTTGGAATTCCGGTCAGATCGCAGAGCGTCGGATAAAGGTCTATCAACTCGACCAAGCGCGGCGTGCTCTTGCCTCCATCGATACGCGGATCACGAACGATCAGCGGAACGCGGGTGTCGCATTCGAAGTTGGTGTGCTTCACCCAAGTGCTGTGATCCCCCAGTTTGAATCCATGATCGCCCCAAAGGACGACAATGGTATTTTCGGCCAACCCGGTTTTTTCCAACGTATCCATGATACGACCGATGCACGCATCGGCGTAGCTCGTCGCGGCAGCATAGCCGTGAAGAAGTCGTCGATTCAGTTCGTCGGAAAAATCAGTCGGAAGTTCGCCTTCGTAGTCGCTGTACTTGTGCATCTCGTGAGCAGCGAGATTGGCTGCATGCTCGGGATATCCGGGAGGAATTTTTCGATTATGCGGCATAGCAAAATCTTCCCGGTTATAAAGATCCCAATATTTCTTCGGGGCGACAAACGGGAGATGAGGCTTGGAAAGTCCGACCGCAAAAAAGAAAGGCTGGTCTTTTTTCTCCGATAGTTTCTTCAAGGTTGCGACCGCTTCCTGAGATCGTTTTCCGTCGATGTAAGTGTAGTCGTGAACGTCAGCCATCTCCGTGAGTGGCCCCTTGGGAGGGTCGTGTACCGTTCCCACTTCGTTCGCTTCAAGTGCTGCTTTCAGATTTTCAACATTTTCCGGAAGCGCATAATCCGGCGCGTTGACGTTGATCCATCGAGACCAGTTCTCATGATCGATCCCTTTGCCGGTGTGACCGTGATAAATTTTTCCCAGACCGATCGTTTCGTAGCCCTGACTACCAAAGTGCTGATTCATCGTGACAAGATCAGGATGACGTTCCCGCCATCCGCTGACATGAAAAGATTGCTCTCGAGTTAGCGTCGGGTAGAGCCCACCCATCAGAGAAAGCCGGGAAGCACCGCACACAGCCTGCTGGCAATAAGCACGGTCGAAGCGAATTCCGGTCTCGGCGAGTTTGTCTATATTCGGCGTGATACATTTGGTGCCGTAGGTTCCCAACTCTGGCCGCAAATCGTCAATCGCCACAAAAAGCACGTTAGGGTGTTTCCCCTTTCTTAAAGGTTTTGGCTCCGCAGGAGGCATCGCGTCTTTCCGCGGGGCGGCACCGGATGCGGAGGGCGCTCCGGAAAAATTCATTGGGGTGCCCGGCTGGGTGCGGATCGAAACCGGATCACTGAGTTTTGTTGAGGATCCGCCGACGCGAATCAGATATTTGCCCTTGGGAAGGACGCGGTTCAGTGATTTGTCATGAAAGTGGAGATCATCGGCTTCGAGCGTGATCGTTACTTTTTTTGTCTCGGCGGGCTTGAGGAAAATGCGAGCAAACCCTTTCAACTCCAGCGCCGGTCGGGCAATAGAAAATTCTTCTCCCGATACATACAATTGAGCGATTTCGGTTCCAGCACGTTCGCCTGCATTTGTGACGTCGAACTTCACTTCAACCGACTCACCAGCTCTGAGCGAACTGCCGGACAGCTCCGGCTTTCCATAGGCAAAAGTCGTATAACTAAGGCCATGTCCGAACGGATAAGCCGCACTCCGTGATGAATCTGCGTAATCGAAAACGCGAGCACTACCGTGCTGACTGTAGTGCGAGGGAATGTGACCAACGCTACGTGGCCAGCTCACCGTAAGTTTTCCTGATGGGTTCGTTTTCCCAAAGAGAATACCGGCGGCGGCGGTCCCGGTTTCCTGACCGGCGTAGTGCGCGGTTAGGATTGCGGGGATACCATCACCGAGGTCATGGAGGGCGACGGGTCTGCCGTTATTAAGGAAAAGAACGACCGGTTTTCCCGTCGCGATAACGGCGCGGGCGAGAGCCTGTTGTGACTCTGTTAGGTCGAAGGTCGTTCGATCACCAATGTGATTTTCACCCCAGGCTTCACGGCCGAGTAGAATATTTTCACCGAGCGCGAGGATGACGAGATCGGACTTCTCCGCGACTGCGACCGCTTCTTCGATCAGCGGCTGATTGTCTTCCAATGTTGCGAATTCCACCTCGTCGACGTAGCGCCAGTTCGCGTAGGAATCGCCTGTGTCATTGTGAGCGATCTTGCAGCCTTCGGCGTGGGTGACTTTTGCAGAATCTCCGAGAAGACTGCGGACTCCCTGAAGCAGAGAAACCGTTTTCAGCGGACGCCCGGAATAGTTTCCAAGTCGACAGACATCTGCATTCGGCCCGATCACTGCGATAGATTCATGAGCGCCCGGTTTCAGGGGCAGCAGGTTGCCCTCGTTTTTCAATAGCACGATGGATTGCCGCGCAGCCTTGCGAGCCAGTTCACGGGTTTCTTCAGAAGTGGCGAGCGCTTTTGCTTTTTTCACGTCCAACTTGTCGGGAGCCTCGAAGAGTCCAAGACGAAATTTGAGATCGAGGACAGCGCGAACCGCATCGTCAATTCGGGCAATGTCGACTGCTCCTTCCTTCACCATTTTGGGAAGATGTTGAAAACCGAAGTTGTTGGGAAGTTCCAGTTGCAGCCCCGCCTCAAGAGCCATCCGGGCAACATCGGCGTCGGAAATCCCGATTTTCTGGTAGCGGCGAATCAGATCAATCCCCTGGTAGTCGCTTACAATAAGACCTTCAAAGCCGAGGTTTCCCCGAAGGACATCGTTCAGAATCCAGGGATTGATGTGGCACGGCAAACCGTCCACTTCGTTGTAAGCCGCCATTACCGAGGAGGGCTTTGCGGTGCGAATGACATGGCGAAACGGCTCCACCTGATTGTCGAGAAGCTGGCGCGGACCATGCAAATACGGAGCCCGGTTTCGCCCACCTTCGGTTGCAGCGTAGCCTGCAAAATGTTTCAGCGTCGCGGCAACATGACCGGCGGCGATGCTCCCGTCGGTCGATCCTTGCAGTCCTTCGACCATGGCAGCACCGAGACGCCCCACGAGAAAGGGGTCCTCTCCGAGTGTTTCATCGACACGGCCCCAGCGGAGATCGCGGGAAACATCGACTACCGGAGAGAGAACATGAGAGACGCCACGGGAACGAGCTTCCTGAGCTGCTTTCGCATAGACTTCCGTGATCATTTTCGGATTCCAGCTGCAAGCGATTCCCACTGGTGCAGGAAAGGAGTTCGCCTCGAATTTCATGAACCCGTGAGCAGCTTCGTCGTGGAGAATCGCGGGAATCCCGAGGCGCGTTTGTTTGCGAAAATACGTCTGCACGGCTGCGTAAAGTTTCGCATCCTCTTCGATTGAGAGGTTGTGTAACGGTCCGAGTTCGCCGATTCCGTTGGGGCATTTCTCCGCAAAAAATTCCGGAGTGAAGATTTTTCCCTCCTCCTGCATTTTTCGTTCGTCGTAGTGCCACCAGCCTGTGATCTGGCCCACTTTTTCTTCGATCGTCATTCGCCCGAGCAAATCCGCGACCCGCATCTCCACTGACAGCGTCGCGTTATTGTAGGGTGCAACCGGCTTCTTGGGTTCGGCATATTCAGCCGGAAAACCAATCTGCTTGAAAGGCTCATCTGCTGCATTGATGAATCGTGGCTCAGCCAGTTTTTCCAACCAACGTTTTTTGATGTAGGGAGCTGTTTCGATTTTGGTTTGGCCCCAGCCATCCCACATGTCCTGCGAATCCCAGTCGGCATTGATGTATGAGACGGCGCGAATGACGTCGATATTCTCGTCAATGTGATTGAAAAATTTGGTAAACCAACCGTTCCAAATTTCCTCATGATCTTCTTCGTCGAAAAAGTGGCCCCGCGGTGTTGCCTCAGCGATGAAAACGGGCTTGCCGACTTTGCGGGCGTAGTCCAGCGCAGGCTGCGCATCCTTTTCGCCGCCCCACCACGAATAGCCGACCCACTCGTAGTATTCTCCGCCGGGATCGTATTCCTCGAACTGGCCCGGTTTGACGTCGCTGGATGACGCGAACACCATCGCAAAATTAGGAAGCTTCTCGGCCCGCAAAGCATCGACAATGCGGCGGAAAGCTTTCTTGAAATTCTCCGGATCGTATTTGTTCCAGCTTCCATCGAACTCATAACCGGGTCGAATCAGAAACGGGTGATCGGGATGTTCTTTGATAAAGGTCACCAGCTCCGCGATGAGATGATCGAAAGATCCATCGGCCACTTTGTCCTCGTTATTTCCCTCCATCGCAATGGAGAGATGCATGACACAGGGATCCAGTGTCGGGGAATCGAGATACGCTTTTTGGTGCATCGGCCCCGAGGCCCATTCTGTTTCCTTATTCAATCCAGCGACTTCGCCGATGGGAAAGGTCCGGTCGAAAGCATTGGTCCACCCTTCAGAAAAATAGACGTAATGAGTGATGCCCCCGGGGATACCAATATTTTCCACGTAGCCATTTTGATACGTTTCGGTTCCGCCTACTGACTCATTGTCCTGCCCCGCGAACACGAGAACTTTTCCGGCTGGCGGAGCAAATCGTCCGGTGATTTCCTGCGCCTCGGCAATAACGAATGCGAACAGGGAAAGGAGCAGGTAAAAGAGTGTCCGTAGCTTCATGATAAAACGTTCTGACAGAGTTGGTTCAATGAGGTAACAAGGTTAGGTGATCAGCTTTTTACCAGTTCGGATTCGAGCTGCTCGAGGGTTTTTCCTTTGGTCTCGGGAAGGATCTTGAAGAGGAGGAAAAATCCAACGAGAGCGAAGCCGCCGAAGATATAGAAAGTCGTAGAGTTGCCGAGATTTGAGAGTTCCCACGGGAAAACCTGAGTCACGAGCCAGGCCGTGAATGAGTTGATGAGACCGACGCAACCGATCGCCATCCCCCGAATTTTATTTGGATACATTTCTGACAGCATCACCCACATGACTGGTCCGAGAGAAAAGGCAAAGCAGGCGATGAACCCCATCACACCGACGAGGACAATCGTGGCATTCATTTCTGTTCCAGCTTCGAGGATGGCTCCTTCGTGTTTTGCGTACGCCTGAGCCCCGAGCAGTTCCTTCATTTTATTTTTGAATGCCACATCCGAATCGAAGGTGACATCCTGAACTTCAGCAAGCTTCGCCGTGTCGACGCCCTCGAGCGCTGCGATTTTTTCCGGAGTCAGTTGATAGGTCGCGCTGCCGAATCCGAATCCACAAAGCAACATGCAGACAGCAATGCCGGCGATCCCCGTGAGGAGGAGCGGACGGCGCCCCAGTTTGTCGATCGTGAGCATTGCCAGGACCGTAAATACGACGGAAGTAAAACTGAGCAAAACGCCTTGCATGAAAGCAGAGTTTGATCCGATTCCAGTCTGGGTGAAAATCGAGGTTGCGTAAAAATAGACTGCGTTGATTCCCGTGGCCTGCTGAAGAATTCCTATCGCGATCCCGATGAATAGAATGTATCGCAGAGCAGGTTTCAGCAGATCGGAGAAGGGTGATTTCCCGACCTGACTTTCCTCGGAAAGATTCTTTTGAATCGCTTCGCTTTCCGTCTCTCCCGCTTCTTCGCCATGCAGGCGAACCAGCACTTTCTTTCCTTCCTCAACCCGGTTGTTGGCGAAGAGCCAGCGCGGACTTCTCGGCACGAAAAAGAGACAGAGAAAATAGAGAAGCGCCGGGAAAGCCTCTACTCCGAGCATCCAGCGCCATACGTTAGTCTCAGTGAGAAATGTCGATTCTCCTCCGGTAAACGACTTGTTGAAAAAGTAATTACTCAAAAATGCGGCGAAGAATCCCAGAACGATGTTGAGCTGTTGAATCGAAACGAGTTTTCCCCGATTCTTCGCGCTGGAAATCTCGGCGATGTAAGTCGGCGCAATAATGAGCGCTGCACCGAAGGCGAGACCTCCGATCATGCGGGCGATGTAGAGCATTTCGTAGGAAACGGCATACGCGGAAAGGATCGCGGATATCGCATAAAGAAAAGCGACAACGATCAAGACGGGCTTTCGACCAACCATGTCGCTGACCTTTCCCGCGATCAGCATTGAGAACATCGCAATGAAAGTTGGACAACTCGTCGCCCAACCATTTTGCGCATCGCTCAGCGCAAAATGCGGACTGGCGTAAGCCATCACACCTGAAATGATTCCCGCATCGAAACCGAACAAAAAACCACCCAGCGAAACAATAAGCGCGATAAAAAGAGTTTGGATTTTCATGATGTTTTGATTTCTAAAAAGTCGAATTCAGCAGCTTGTTTTGCGCCGGTTAAATCCTGGCAGGCAAGTGCAAAGAAGGTTCCGGTGAATCCCCAGTGATCCCCATGATCGTCGGACAGAATCGCAGCGTCGAGCACCGGCCCAATTTTTTCAAAGACCTCGCCATCGGTCGACCAGGAAAACTGGAGGTCGGAAAATTCAAAGGTTGCGCGAAGATAAAGCGGACCTCCGGGAACGGGAACTGGGGTCGCTCCGAGTGGAAAGGATGAAGTCCCGTCGTCGCAGGAATGAATCTGCAGGCAGCGGCCCAACGATTCGTCGTGCGACAGATAGAGATAGTGAAAGAGATAGGTATTGTAGTAGGCCGCGATTCCAGCCATTTGTTGAAACGAATCCGGCTCGAAGCGAAGACAGGTCTTCGCAGTCGTTTGGTGATTGGTAAGTCGCCGCGCCAGCATGGCCTGCTCAAAATTCGATTCGAGCGACTCGGCACCAATCAATCTTAGCGAATCGGATTCACGGATGATATTTTTGGAAGGAAGCCTCGGCGTCACGTAATGGGCCGAATCGAACGGGAGCCGCCCGGGAACTTCTGGCCACGGGTGAGCCTCCAAGTCTGGCGCGGGCACAGCATCAGCAGGGGCATTCCCTTCCGTTGCGAGATACAACCAATCGTCGTCTCGCCATTCTATTTTCTGGATTGCGGTTTCGCGACCGAGATTGCAGCGATGCGTTCCGGGAAGTGGTCGCCCGCAAAGATGTGGCATATACCACTCACCCTGTTGCGTTTCGATGAGACTACCGTGACCGGACTTCTGCAATGGTAAATCAGGTCGCCCCGATGAAGTGAGAACTGGATTTTGCGGATGCACCTCATACGGCCCCAACAGATCACGGGACCGGGCGAGGCTGACTGCGTGATCGTATTCCGTTCCGCCTTCCGCGGTGAGAAGATAGTAGTAGCCGTTTCGCTGATAGAGATGCGGACCTTCGGTGAGTTGAATATTGCTACCTTTGAAAATGATCTCGGATTTTCCGAGTAATTTGCCTGTTTCCATATCCAGCTCCTGTAAGGCGATCCCATGAAACGGATGACGTTCAGGACGGTGATCCCACACCATGTTCAGCCAGTATTTTCGACCGTCTTCGGCATGGAACAGTGAAGGATCGAATCCCGATGAGTTAATGTGAATTGGGTCAGACCAGGGACCTTCAATCGAAGGTGCCGTCGTCAGGAAATTCGGCGTGTCTTTTGTCGCTGCTTCGTGCTGATGCACCACCGTGTAACACAAATAAAAGAGCCCCTCATGATAACTCAAAGCAGGCGCCCAGACCCCGCCCGAACTCGGAACTCCGCGCAAGTCGAGAAGCCGCGTCTCGTCAAGTGCGTGAGTCAGCAATTGCCAGTGAACAAGATCCTTCGAGTGATGAATCGGCACACCGGGAAACCACTCGAAACTCGAAGTCGCGATGTAATAGTCATTCCCGACTCGACAGATCGACGGGTCTGGATGAAAACCGGGAAGTATGGGATTTTGAATCATTTTTAAACCGAAAAGGCCTGAAATCAGTTACCGAACTTTAACTAATGTAGCAAAACCATCCCTTCCTGTGAATGACGAACACTGACAAGGGCTTGTCGATTACTGACATTCTCACTTTTTTTATGTTCCAGTTGCCTCTATGCTTGGATTTTGAAAAAACACTCCTCAGAGAAATCCCGGCCTCACATTCTTTTTCTCCCTTGCTATCGGGATGAGCGGATGCTGGAAGGCATTTGTCAGTTTGGTGCTGAGGCAAATTGGATTCTCGACACGGTTTACTACCATACCGGATTGTTGCCGCACTCGTGGGACGGCGACGGCATTCTGAGCATGCTTCATGTGCCGGGTAAAAATGCAAAATTGACGGCGTTCATCAAAGCCCACCGTCACCTGCCGACAGTCGACCTTTCGATGAATGATTCCTCCATTGAGCTGCCGCGTGTCTTGCAGGACAATCCGGGAATTGGAAAAGTGGGAGCGGAGCATCTTGCTGCGCTGGGGTGTCGGCATCTGGGATTTGTCATTCACGAACCGAATCATTTTCATCGGGAACGCTTTGACGGATTTCGCGAAGCCGCAGAGGCGCTGGGGCTTGATGCAAAATTGCTCGAAGCGCCCAGCAATTTTGTGACCCGCAACAGCAGTCCCGACTGGTTACTCCGTCATCTTCCGACCGAAGATCGCCCCTTCGGCGTGATGGCAGCGGCTGACTACCTCACCCAGTGGGTCACGAAAGCCTGCGCTCGTGCCGATTTATTCATCCCCGAAGATGTCGCTCTGTTAGGCGTGGATAACTGCCGCGAGATTTGCGAACTTGCTCCGGTTGCCGTCAGCAGCATCGACAACAATGCGTTTCATCATGGCTACCGCGGAGCCGAACTTTTGAATAAGCTGCTCAGCGGAAGTTCCTCACCCGACGAGCCAATCCGGGTGAAATGCGGGGCTCTTCATGTTCGGCAATCGACGAGTATTCTCGCGACACGCCATCCGCATGTCGCCACGGCTCTGCGCTATATCGCCGAACATTTTGCCGATCCAATCCTGACACCGGAACAAGTCTCTGCACAGGTTCCGATGTCGGCACGCCGTTTGCACGATGCTTTCGTGAAATACATCGGGCGCTCCATTTACGAGGAAATTCTGGATCGCCGAATCCAATGCGCCTTAAAAGAAATCAAGAAATCGGACCGCAAACTTTGGGATATCTCCGAAAACTCCGGCTTCGGTTCGCCGGAAATGATGTCGCGTTTGTTCCGTCGGAAACTTGGGCAGCCGCCGTCAGCCTTTCGAAATCCGAAGTGAGAAACGCTCAGTTCCTTTTATACCAATTCGCCTGTCGACCGTGTGCATCCAATTCGACATCTCGGCCCGTGTCTCCCTGCTCATCCATCCAGTTAGAGAGAGCATCAGCGAGGCGATTTTTGGTTTCCTGTAGTGCCGGTTTGTCGATGAGATTTTCCTGACAATACGGATCTTTGATCACGTGGTATAACTCTTCGGGCGGCCTGTTCAAATAGCGGGCGGCGCGGGCTTTCTCCGTTTCGTCGAGCAATGCAGTCTCTTTCATCAGGTTGCGAGACACCGGAATGCTGAACTCGTTTTCGGGAAACAAATTGCGAATGTAGCGATACTCGCCACCTACCACGGAGCGAACTCCGAACGGAGCCTTGTATCCGTTGACGCCTCGCGTGGTCTGCAAGCTGTAGCTGTATTGACTGTGCCGATTCGTCTCGCCCCGAAGCAGAGGCAGAAGTGTACGCCCATCCAGCACTTCCGGAATGGGGGCTCCTGCTGCATCCAGAAAGGTGGGAACGATGTCGGTGTATTCGACAATCGCATCGGTCTCGGACCCGGCTTCAATATTTCCCGGCCAGGAGGCAATCATCCCGCTCGCCACGCCCATTTCGTAACAAGTCCATTTGCCGAATGGGAATCCGCTTCCTTGTTCTGTCGCGGCGATGAGTAGCGTATTTTCCCGCAGGCCCTGTTCCTCGAGCATGCGAATCACTTCGCCAACCTGTCCGTCGAAATAAGTGATTTCAGCGAGATACTTTGCGTAGGACTCGCGGTGAAAATTGAACTGTTGCGGGCTGAGTTTCGCCTCTTTGTAGGGAGCAGGATCGCCCTTTGTGTAGGGACCGTGCGGCTCATTGGAACAGAGAAACAAGCAGAATGGTTCCTTCTCTTCGCTCGATTCGCGGAGCAAGTTTCGCACTTCCGGATAGCGCCATCCATCGATCATCGGAACATCCTCATCTTCCGGCTCCGCAAATTCGTCGATGTATTCAAAAGGATATACCGGCTTGGGATCAATGTGAGTTTTCCCGGCCAAAGCCACCCGATAGCCCACGCGCTTCAGGTAGTGAGGAATGCTTTTTACATTCTCGTAGGCTCGCGCATGATTCGGATACGCTCCGCTCTTCACAGGGAAAAGACCGGTATACAAAGCCTGCCGCGTCGGCGAACACATCGGGGCGGATTGGTAGCAGCGATTGAACTTCATCCCTTCGCCCGCCAGCTTGTTGAGATGCGGGGTTTTTGCGGGCCCCCCATACAACTCCAGATCGAGATAGCTGCAGTCGTCGGCGAGAATAAAAACGAAATTCGGCTTTTGCTCCCCAGCAATTACCATCTCGGCGAGAAAAAACGTAAGCGAAAAAAACAGACGAGTGAGCATGAGTGAGGAGGGTAGATAAAGTGGATCGTGGCTCAACTCACTACATTGATCAAGTTTCAACAAGAACACAAAATTGAACTTCGATAATTCCAAACGAAGAAAAGTTTCTAAAATCGGAATGTAGAAGGTGCCCTTCGGCCCGGGCTGCCCTTCGTTGCGCGGATTGTCCTGCTACACTCGCAGGGCGAAGATGGAGGCACGAGCCCTACACAGAAGGCGAGAGCAAAAATTGATTTCATTTACCGGCAGGAGGCTCAGAGCAAAGTTGGACGAAAGCTTCCCGAACCTTCTCGGTCTGAATGTCGTTCATGATGAAGTAGCGGTCGTTTCCTTTTGCTCCTGGGAAGAAATCGGTGCGGCCCTCGTCGTTAACCTTGACGTTGCCTTTGGGAGAAAGGTCGAAGTAGCTGCGATCTGGATAGACTGCGTAGAGGACGGCACTGAGATCCCAGGTGGGACGATCGTGAGGATGCTCTGGCACGTAGTCGAGATAGCCCTCCTTCACGATGTGGTGCTTCACGTAGCCGTAGTCTTCCATAATGCTTTGCCACGGGTAGGAAGCAGCGATGCCGATTTCGTAACCGCTCCAGATCAGCGGTCCGGGCCATTGGGCTGCCATTTTTTTGGCTGAGGGAATATCTTTCTTCACATTGTACTCGAGATGCTGCGTGCCGAAGCGAATCGACTGGAAGGCACCCGCCATAATGATGGTCTCCTTCACTTTCTTTCGAATCAACTCAGGGCCGGCGAGGTCCGAATGCTTGTCCGGCTTCGATTCGAGAAGCCGGGCCAGATTGGTAAAAAAGCCAACCTGCACCAGTTTGACCGAGTTGTCGGGTTGGGCGGCAAGCGTTTTGCGAATCAGGGCGACGGCCTCCATGGCATCTTCGCCCGACTTGAGGTCGTGGGGGTAAACGAGATTTCCAGCGTCGTCTTTTTTCTCTGCCAACCCGTTGTATTTTCCTTTCTCTGGGGTCACTCCGTCGCGGACGGCACCGATTGGGATATTCGGAGCGCCATAAAAAGTGTTGAGCGCATCGATAAAAGCCGCGGAGAGGGGGTGATCTTTTGTCGAGGTGACTGCGAGCAGTTCACAGGCTCCGCGCCGCTCCAACTGGTGAATCATCGCCAGGGCCATGGCATCATCGATGTCGTTGCCCATGTCGGTGTCAAAAATGAGTTTTACCGGCGCTGCTGAAACCGAGAGAGTCAGGGCGAAAAGGAGTTGTAGTGTCAGGATTGTATATTTCATGAGGGAAGTTGCTTCATTCGGTTGGCACGCCACGCGTCGAAGATTGCAGCTCCGACGATAACGAGTCCGGTGACAAGAAGTTTTACGGGTTCGTTGACGCCGATGTTGGCGAGGCCCGCTCCGAGTGTTGCCATGATGAGGACGCCGAGAAAACTGCCAACCACTGAGCCGCGTCCACCCATCAAGCTGGTTCCTCCGATCACGACTGCAGCGATCGCATTAAGCTCCATTCCTTCGCCTGCATTCGGATCGACGCTGGCAAGTTTTGAACTGCCGAAGGCGGCTGCCAATCCTGCGAGAGCGCCGGCGATGGCAAAAACGGTGACCTTGATGGGGCGGGTGTTGATACCGGAAAGGGTGGCGGTTTCCTCGTTTGCTCCGATCACCTTCACATATCGTCCAAAAACGGTTCGGCTGAGGATGATCTGTCCCACGATGACAGTGAGAACGGAAAAAAGAAACGCCCACGAGATACCAATTCCGGGAATGGATGCTCCCAGCCACTCAACTGGTTTACCGATGTATTTTGTCTGTGAGTCGGTCCCCAGGTAGGCGAGGCCGCGCGCAATCAGCATCATGCCGAGGGTAACGATGAAGCTTGGCACGGCGAGGCGAACCGAGACCCATCCATTGACCAAGCCACAGGCCAAGCCAGCTAGCATCCCGAGAGGTAGGGCAAAAAGTAGAGGCCAGCCCCAGTCCATCATGGCGAGACCTAGCATGGCTCCGGCGAAGCCCATCACCGATCCGACCGAGAGATCAATTCCGGCGGTGATGATGACAAAAGTCATCCCCACTGCGATGACCGCGAGAGCAGGAACCTGATTTGCGATCTGGTGAAAGGTCGAAGCAGTAAGGAAATTTGTTCCGAAAATCCCGAAGAGAATGACAAGAAGAACTAACACACCCACCAACCCAAGCGATTCACCGAAGCGGCTGAGGATGGAGGGGCGAGAGGGCATATTTATCTTGAGAATGAGGGAGGAGAAAATGAAAAGGGGAGCAGAATAAGGAGGTAAAGCAAACAGGGGCAGATCTGGCATCCAACAGGGTTAAGTCGTCGACCAAAAGCCTGTTGAGTGGTATTGCTAGAGCGATTCTTTCGTTACGAGATCGACGGGGGTTGTTTTGTCCTCGGGCTGCCCTTCTCCGGAGAGAATCTTCAGCGCGGCTTCGATGCCGAAGACGGCGAGCTTACCGCCGTGCTGGTCGGCGGTGGCGAGGATGCGTCCGTCTTTGATCATGGCCTGAACGGCGGAAATGTTATCGAACCCAACGATTTTGACCTGGTCCTGTTTCCCGGAAGCTTTGACGGCGGCGGCGGCTCCGAGGGCCATGCTGTCGTTGCTCGCGAGAATAGCGGCAAGGTCCGGGTGGGAGGTGAGAATGCCGGAGCTCACGGTGTTGGCTTTTTCCATTTCCCACTGGGCGCTCTGGACGGAAACGATTTCAGCTTCGGCAGCTTTCATTGCGTCCTCGAATCCAGCGCGACGTTGCTGGGCATTGAAGGCTGTAGGCACTCCTTCTAGGATCGCTACTTTAGCTCCGGCTTCAAGCGTTGCTGCGAGAACCTCGCCAACAGCTTTGGCTCCCTCGCGATTGTCGGGTCCAACGAAAGGGATTATGGCACCGGTTTCTGCGAGGACTGCTCTGTCGAGTTTGTTGTCGATATTGATGACGACGATTCCTGCGTCCTGCGCTTTTTTGAGAGCAGGGACGAGAGCTTTGGAATCGGCGGGAGCGATGACAATGGCGTCAACTCCGCGAGAGACCATTTGCTCAACGAGGGCGACTTGCTGGGCGAGGTCGGTCTCGTTTTTGATTCCATTGGCAATCAGTGAGTAGCTTTCCCCATTTTCTGCCTGATGCGCTCTAGCCCCGTCTTCCATTGTTTTGAAAAACTCATTCGCGAGTGATTTCATGACGAGTGCTACGACCGGCTTTCCATCGGTATCTGCATCACTGGTCTTTTCTCCCGATTCGTCACAGGCACTGAGGAGCAGCACTGTCCCGAGGCAGAACAAAAGGGGTGGGAAGGAGGAGAAATGTCGGGAAATGGATTTCATGAGATTGCGAAAATGTCAGAAAACAAACGTTTGCGGAAATGTTTTTCGGCTTTTTGGAGGGACGGATGGATGCCAGCAATCACGCTTCGCCGCGGAAAACCAATTCGAGGTAGCGTGAGAATGTTGCGGCGAAGAATTCCTCGTTTGATCCGAAAGTCTCGCAGCGATAGATCGAGGGGCTATGACCGGTCGAAAGGAGGTAGCGGTGGGACGCTGTTTCGCCGAAGTGAACCCACGGTGCGGCCGAGGCGCACCCGTCGCGAAGAACGTCCCATTGATCGAGTGGCAGGACGGGCCAGGCTTCTCCGCGCTGTGCTTCGAGACCTTCGGACTGCAGGAGATAGGAACGAATTTCTTGAGGCAGATAGATCTCGTTTTTCTGTTCCCACTCTGCGAGTCGAGATTCTTCCACCGGCGGAAAAAACGAGGCGTCAATTTTTCCAGCGCGTGCTTTTTCCGATTCTGTGAGTCGGATGATATGGGGTTTCCAGTTCATTGCTCGTAGCCCCTCTTTCTCACTCCTTTTCGGAGATGCGGTTGGCTGTCTCGAGGCCGGAGATGATTGCTCCCTCTATCGAGCCTGAGCGAGTGTGGTCTCCACAAATCCAGATCGACTCGTGGCGGCAGATTTCCGTTTCATTGCCCAGAGGGTCTACTGGCAATGCCTGTGGAATATGCTCGGTTCGCAGGTGCTTCCATGTCTCCGCCTTCTCTCCGAACCATTCGACGAGTTCGGCTTCGATGGCGCAGGTGAGATCGGTGTTGTCTTCCTGATTACCAATTACGGATACGGAGATGAGGGATTTCCCATCGGGGGCGTAGCCGGGCGCCACTGCGGAGGGAACGCAAAGATTGTGGATGAGTCCCTCGCGGTCACCATGCAGCGCGATGATTGCTTCCTCGATGGGTGCTTCGTCGGCAGAAAAGTAGAGACAGGACGTGCTGTTCCAGCGCGGAGCAATTTCGGCACCGAGCAATCGGGCGGCGGTCGCTCCATCGGTTGCGAGCACGATGTGGTCCGCTTCTTGTCGTGTGTCCTCGATCATGACGTGGTCGCTGGTGACCGAATCGACGGCACGATTCAGCGAAATAGCATTTTCCGGAAGTCGCGTAGCGAGCTGCTCCGGGATGGCCTGCATTCCTGCATTGGGCAGGGTAGCGGAACCGGAGGAGAACATTTTGAATGTGAACTCGAAAAGTCGGCTCGACGTCACAAGTAGATCTTCGAGAAAAATTCCTCCATAGAAAGAGCGAAAGAAGTCCTCGATGATGCGATCCGAGAAGCCGAATTTTCTCAGGTAATCTGAAGTCGTCATTTCCGGTCCCTGCCAGATGTCGGAGACATGCTTGCGGAGCAGGTGAAAACGCAGTTTCGCGACCAGCAGTTTATCCCACATGCTTCCGATTGGGGCGAAGGCTGAGGAAAAGAGTGCCGAGGGTTTTCGAAAAACGTCGAGCACGGAGCGCAGCTCTCCCTTTTTCCAAACGAGGGCACCGGGCTCAAAAGAGCGAAGGTCGAGTGCCTCGAGATCGAGAAGTTTTCCTGCTTCAGGGTAGGCATCGAGATAAACCTGGAACCCCCGATCAAGGAGAAAGCCATCGACATTGTCGGTGCGGACGCGGCCGCCCACGCCATCGGCCGCTTCGAAAACCCGTATCCTATGGCCCAATTCGTGAAGCCTCACCGCGCACGATAGTCCGGCGAGACCAGCACCGACAACGATGACGTCGGAGGTAGTTGGGGCAGGGGATTCACTCATGGAGGCAGGGACTGTTCGAATCGACAAAGTGAATGTTCAAACGGCTTCCTCGTGATTTCCGTTCGCGCTCTCCAGAACCTGTTTGGTCATCTCGTGCCGATAGGCAAACATGCGGTTGAGCTTTCGCCTTACAAGTGGACCGCCAAAGATTTTTCCCAGGAAGCCGAGTGGCAGTCGGTAGCGAATCGAATCGACGAGTCGGCAGGTGTCATCACTGGCCGGAAGAAAGCGATGATGATGCTCCCAGAAGGCGAAAGGTCCTTCCTCTTGCCGGTCAATGAATCCGTCGTCTGTTATTTCGTGAACGGCGACCCAACGCTGCTTGATCGGGCCGATTCTGACCTCGATTACGGCTCGGGCACCATCTTTTAATTCGCCGGGGGAGTCGACGACGGTCGCTTTTTCCCATGGGGGCGAAAGCTTTTCAAAAGCACCCTCGCAGAAGTGCCACGCGCGCACCTCGGAAGCGGGGGCATTGATGAGGGAAGAACGTTCGAAAGTGGAATGGGCCATGGGAAGGGTTACGACGATCTGATTGGGAAGTGGACGGTTTTTTCGAATCACGCTGCAGTCGCTACCTTTCTGCAGGAAGCAATATATGTCCCGAAATATCATTTCCGAGGATTTCGGATTTCTTCCCACCAAATCGCAGGTGCCACCAACCGATCAGCGCGCAGAGGAGGGCGTCGAGACGATCTTCCTGGTCTTTAGTCCACGCTAGAGAAAGGAGTTCCTCGACGACTTCATCAGAAAGCAGATGGGGGAATTCGTCGCAGAGAAACTCCCGCAGAAGCGACTGGTAGCGGGAAAACTCCGCTCGCCTTTCCACGATACGGCCACGCTTGTATTTGATCGTTTTTCCCAAGCCAAACCAACGAACCATTGCTGGATGCGGATAGACTTCCGCGGCGAGTTTGTTGCCTTTGGTGAAATCGGGAGAAAGAAGAAATCCTTCATTCCGAAGTGCATCGGCGACTCGCAGTGGTCTCTGGCATAGGCGACGATTTGCCGGGTGGCATCCTGCCTCTTGCTTGCGAAACCGTTGCGAACACTCTCTGTCTACCGGTCGGGAGCCTGACTCGTTGGGAGCAAGTGTCGGAGCATCGATTGCGAGGAAAATGGTATTCGTTCTGCATTCCTTGACGGCTTTGAGAAGAGCGTCATCCCCGTGTGTGAGCGATGAAGCAATCCGGCAAGGTTTGCCATTGAGGCCATCGGGGAAACTCATCCGACAGATTCCGTCTCGATTTTTTTCGCCCCAGGCAAGATCGAATCCGAAGATTGTGAGAGGGCCGGATCGAATTATTTCTCTTGAATTAACCATTCATTTGAATACTGTTCTTGTGAACAAAATGAAGATTGCCCGGAAATTGGAGATTCTCGCGGACGCTGCCAAATATGACGCTTCCTGCGCCAGTTCGGGTGCAGTGAAGCGTGATTCTGCCAACTCGCCGGGAGGAAAGGGAATTGGTTCGGCGGGTGGTTCGGGCATTTGCCATTCGTATGCCCCGGATGGGCGTTGCATCTCCTTGCTCAAGGTTCTACTCACAAATGTTTGTCTCTACGATTGTCATTACTGCATCAATCGCCGTTCTTCCAATGTTCAGCGAGCGCGTTTCTCTGTCGAGGAAGTTGTTCAGCTCACTCTCGACTTTTATAAGCGGAACTACATTGAGGGGCTGTTTCTCAGTAGCGGGATCATTCGAGATGCCGATTATACGATGGAGCAGGTGCTCCGCGTTGCGAAAATTCTGAGGGAAAAACATGATTTTCGTGGATACATCCATTTGAAAACCATTCCCGAGGCTTCGCAGGAACTAATCGAGGAAGCAGGTCGCTACGCCGATAGGATCAGTATCAACATCGAGCTGCCCGATGAAGACTCCGTTCGTAAACTGGCACCGGAAAAAAACCTGCGACGTACGCAGGAGGCAATGGGCGGAATACGCAGTCGGATCGAGGAAGCCCGGGCAGAAAAGAAAGACCGGAACAGGAAGAGCCAGGCATCAGAGTTTAAAGATGGCCAAACCTCAGGAGGGTCCTGTATCTATGCGAATGGCCAAAGCACGCAGATGATTGTCGGGGCAGACCGTTCTGATGATGATACCATCCTGCAACGATCTGATCACCTGTATCGGAGCTATCGACTGAATCGCGTATACTATTCCGCGTTTAGCCCGATTCCTTCGCCATCGCAGATTCTACCCGCAGTCGCACCTCCCCTCGTACGCGAGCATCGACTCTACCAGGCCGACTGGTTGTTACGATTCTATGGCTTTGCCGTCGGGGAACTCACCCCGAAAAGCGGGGAAAAGCGGGGGCAGCTTGATCTTGATCTCGACCCGAAGTTGTCGTGGGCTCTTCGCCATCGGGAACGCTTTCCCGTTGATGTGAATCACGCCTCCCGTGAGGATCTGCTCCGCGTCCCTGGCCTGGGAGTGCGAAATACGGATCGGATTCTGAGAATTCGCCGGTGGAGTCGCCTCCGCCTCGACGACCTTGCCCGACTCCGAGTTGATTTGAAGAAGGCTCTCCCGTTTTTAATCACTGCAGATCACAATCCAGCTCGTTACGGGCTCGACAGTGACCGCCTTCGGGCGCGCTTCGCGCCTCCGCCCGAACAGTTGGAATTTGATTTCAATTCTCCTCCGAAAGCCACCCAGGAAACGTTTCGTGGCGCCGTCACGGGAGAAGTTTGAAATAAGGGGCTCTTGTCACCTTTTGTCTTGCCGATTTGATACCTAGAAATACCACATTGCTCCGTTTCGTATGCAAAGCGTCTCAAGCCCACTGGATTTCGCCTCGTGGCGAGAGCAGGCTCGATCTCTGATTGAAGAGGGGATTCGTCCGGAAAACGTTTTGTGGGCTGAGGCTTCGACTGGCCAGAAGGAGTTGTTTCCAGAAGTGGCGCCTCCTTTGAAACGAATCCGCGAAACAGATCCCATCGCCGTGCCGCGCTCCTTTGTCGGTTTTGCCGAAGCTGTTTCCTGTCATCGAAGCGAACAGCGATGGGCATTGCTCTATCGAATTCTTTGGCGGATCACGAAGGGGGGCGAACGGAATCTCCTTGTTGTTGCGTCCGACTCCGATATCCGAAACGCCGCAGCGATGGCGAAAGAAGTTCATCGTGATGTTCACAAAATGCGGGCCTTCGTCCGATTTCGAAAAGTCGGGGAAACGTCGGAAGGTCTGGAGCAATTCGTTTCCTGGTTCGAGCCGACCCATCATATCGTGCGTCGAAACGCTCCCTTTTTCCGCAAGCGCTTCACTGGTATGGGTTGGTCCATTCTCACCCCGGAAGATTGCGTTCACTGGGATGGGAAGGAGCTGCATTTCACTCCCGGTGTGAGTCGTGATGCCGCACCCGATAGAGACGAACTGGAGGAGCTGTGGCGCGGATACTACAAGAGCATCTTCAACCCGTCCCGTCTCAAGCTGAAAGCGATGCAGGCAGAGATGCCTGTGAAGTACTGGAAAAATCTGCCCGAGGCTCCCCTCATTCAGGAGCTGTCCCGTGAAGCCAGTCTCCGCCGTGACAAAATGATCGAGACCCCGGGGCTCCCACCTCGAAAGGCATCGAAGAACCTCTACTTGCAGGAACTGAAAGCGCGAAATGAAAAGGATCGCGAATCAGCCGAGGAATGAGAATTCGGTGACCCTGAGAATCAAAATCGATTTGTTACGTCGGCGGGAAGGACTAAACAGGGGAAAATGCCCCACTCAAACCTGTTGCCTCATTGTCTGAAACCTCTTAAGTGACTTGTCGTGCCACGGGTCATGAGCGTATTTTGCGCCATGTCACCCGTCCTCAAAACGCTCGCTTCGCTGATTTCTATCAACAGCATCAATCCAGAATGGGGTGGTCCGGGGGAAGGGGCTGTTGCGGATTTCGTGGAAGCATTTTTTGCCGATCTTGATGTCGAAGTAGATCGGCATGAAATCCTGACCGGGCGAGAAAATGTAATGATACGTTTGCAAGGTATTGACTCAAGTCGGGCCGTCGTTCTCGAAGCCCACATGGACACGGTTTCCGTTGATGGAATGACGATTCCACCTTTCGACCCGACCGTGGAGGATGGAAAAATGTATGGTCGAGGTTCCTGCGATACCAAGGCCGGACTCGCTGGGATGATGCATGCAATTCGTGCTATCGCGGAGAGTGGGACGCCGCCTCCGGTTGATGTCTATCTGGCTTCTGTTATCGACGAGGAATATGCTTTCCGGGGGGTGCTGGGCGCGATTGACTGGTTTTCGAACCGAGCTATTTTGCCTGAAGCGGCCGTCGTTACCGAGCCGACCGAGATGCGGCTCGTCCGTGCGAACAAGGGATGCCTCCGCTGGAAAATCGAGACGGTAGGTGTTTCGGCGCACAGTTCGAAGCCCCATCTAGGGAAGAATGCGATTACGGCGATGGCAGAAGTCATTGGCCGACTCGACGAGTATCATACTTCGCTGCAGGTAAGGTCGCATCCTTTGCTCGGATCGCCTACGGCTTGTGTTGGTGTGATCGAAGGAGGGGACCAGGTGAACTTTGTTCCCGAGCGCTGCACGATTTCTTTGGACCGCAGAATGTTGCCGGGAGAAAAGAGCGATGACTTGCTTGAAGAATATCGGCGTATCTTTTCAGACTGCGGAGACTGCGAAGTAATTGTCCATCCGGCGGAAATTTCGGACGAGGCAATGGAGACTTCCGAATCGGAATTGGTCGTGAAAGTTGGATCAGATGTTCTCTCTGGTATGGGTCTCAACTCCGAACCCTGTGGCGTTCCCTTTGGCTGTGACGTTACGAAACTGTCTAGGGCCGGAACACCAGGTGTGATTTTTGGACCCGGCTCAATTGATCAGGCCCACGGTGCGGTCGAATACGTGGACACAAACGAGGTCGAGTTGGCATTTGCTTTCTACCGTGATTTTCTGTTGAACTACGGGGCATGAAGACTTTTACCCGCCGAAATTTTATGGCCACGACTGCGGCCTCTGCTGTCGGTTCCGCCTTTGTCTCTGCGGATGAATCCGGGAAAAACTGGATCGATTCTCATGTTCACGTCTGGACAGATGACAAGGAGGCCTACCCAATCTCGCCGAATTTCAAAGACCGCGAAATGAAGCCGCCGACATTTTATCCCAGCGAATTGTTTGCGCATCAAAGGGGGACCGGAGTGCATCGCACCGTGCTGGTGCAGATGAGTTTTTACGAGTTCGACAATTCCTACATGCTCGACGTGATGGAAGAACATCCGGGTCGCTTTGGCGGAATCGGGATCGTCGATCATTCGAAATCCGATGTGGGCGCCAAAATGAAAGCACTGGGGAAAAAGGACGTGCGCGGCTTTCGGCTTTACGCTTTTTCTGACCGAGTGAAAAAATGGGGGGAGTCCGAAGGAATGGAAACGATGTGGAAAGCCGGAGCCGACGAAGGACTCGCGATCTGCTGCCTTACGGATCCAGGCGCGCTGCCAACCATCCGCAAATGGTGCGAAAAATACAAAGACACTCCCGTCGTGATCGACCACTTTGCCCGCAATGGAATGAAGGGCGAGGTGATCCAGGAAGAGCTCGATCGATTGCTCGCGCTCGCTGATTTTCCCAACACCTACGTGAAAGTATCGGCCTACTACGCTTTTGGGAAAAAGTCGCCCCCATACACCGATCTCGGAGATATGATTCACCAGGTTCACGACGCATTTGGATCCGAGCGGCTCATGTGGGGATCCGACTGTCCGTATCAGGTGCAAGGGGATCACACCTACGAAGCTTCGCTGACACTGATTACCGAGAAATCAGATTTTCTCTCTGACGCCGATAAGGAAAACATTCTTAAGAACACGGCGGACAAATTGTTCTTCGCGTAGCTGCTTTTTGAGGGCAATACGTTGATGCCAGCCTCCTCTGCCGGAACTTTTGCAAGTTCCGCTACTTTGCTTTTTGAAAATCGCGCAACGCCCCTAACAAAGCGTCAATGTCACTTTCGGAATTGTATCCATGAATCGCTACCCGGATTCTTCCGGCCTGGTGCATGACGTGGATGTTTCTTTCGAGAAGAAAAGCGTTCAGCTCGGCATCGTCTTCGGTTTGAAAAGCGAGAATGCCGGAACTGTTGCCGGGTTGCGGAGGTGACATTGTTCGAAAGCCGAGCTCATCAATACCTTGATGCGTTTTCGCGATCAGCGGGTCAGCATGCGCGGCAATGTTTTTGACACCAGTTTCTCTGATGAAATCGATTCCTTCCCGGAGTGCGTAAATAGCAGGGAATGCCGGCATCCCGACAGCGAAGCTCGGCGCCCCGGGGAAAGGCTCGGCCCGTTCAAATCGGTCTGCATCAAAGGCATTTGCGAGGTGATACCAACCGCCGGCACGCGCAGTGACTTTCTTTTTGGCATGATCCCTCACGATTACAACGCAACTCCCGTGAGTCCCCAGTAGCCACTTGTAGCTGGATGCAAAAATGCAATCGGCATCGAGGCAATCAAGCTCGACGCGTCCGGCGGCCTGGGTCGTGTCGACGGCAAGAATCGCATTAGGTGCTTTCGATCGCACAAGATCACGGACGGCTGGCCAATCGAGTCGCCATCCGGTGAGAAAGCTGACGAGCGACAATTGAACGAGCTTTGTGTTTTCGTTGAGGAGCTCTGCTAATTCTTCCAGATCGGGAACGCCCTTGTGGTTTTGCCAGAGTCTAACTGTTGGGGGATGCAGAGGCACGATCCATGGGGTCGCACCGGCAGGAAAATCGAGATCGCAGATAACGGCTTCCCCGTTTTCTCCGAAATCGACTGCGGTGGAAAGAAGGTTGTAGGCCTCGGAGGTGGATGAGCAGAAAGAGATCTCGTCTTTTGTGAGGCTGAAAAGAGCCGCGGCACTTTCCTGACATTTTTCGAATTCGGCGAAAAGAGCCTTGCGGCCATCCATTCCACTCTCTTTATCCGCCGCGTAGCGAAGGAGGGTATCACGGACCGAACGCGGGGGGATGCCCTCTGCGGCGGTATTTAAATATACATTTTCGGCAAGGCTGGGGAATTTAGCGGAGAAGTTGATATCTTCAAGCATGCCCGATTGTAGCCGAAACCCGAACAAACGCAGCACGTTATCAAGTGAGATTTTGGCTGGTCGAACTAAACTGTGTTTCCCACATTCCTCGAATGGAGGAATCGCAAGAAGGCTCAATCGAAGAGCCGCCCGTTGAGGATCTCGCCGCGTCTTTTCGGCAATCGAGGAAAGAATTCTGGTTCATGGTTATGACCTGGGTGGCTTTTGCTGCCTGGACACTGGGCTTCAATTTTCTCTTCGCAAAGGGCGAAGAAGGTGAAGCGGTTGAAGTCGTTTTCGGGATGCCAAAGTGGGTCGTCTTTGGTATCGCGATTCCGTGGATGATTGCTTTGGGCCTGACGATTTGGTTTGCGATGTTCTACATGAAGGACACGGACCTGGGCCATACGGATGAGGAATACGCCAACGAGAAAGGTGACGCGTAATGGCTCTAATCAGTTTTGGTATCTACCTGGCCTTTGTTTTTCTTCTCGCGCTCCTCGCGAACCGAGTTGGGAAGTCGAAGTCCTTTGTCAGTGAGTATTTCCTTGGGAGCAAGAGCATCGGTCTTTGGGCCTTTGCCCTGACTTATGCGGCGACCGCTGCATCGGGAGGGAGCTTTATGGGGTTTCCTTCGCTGATTTATACGCACGGTTGGGTCCTGGCTTGGTGGATTGCCGGCTACATGGTCGTGCCAATGATCGCATTAGGATTGCTTGCGAAGCGATTGAACCAAGTGGGGCGGATTGCTGGCGCCATCACGATTCCTGAAATGCTGCGACATCGATTCAGTAGCCAGATGGTTGGGAATCTTGCGACCTTTCTTGTCGTGTTTTTCATGTTCTTTTTCCTTATGGCCCAGTTCAAAGCGGGGGCAGAGATCATGGCGACATTGCTGGAAGGAGTTCCGGTTTACCAAAAGCTCGTGGTGGGAGTGGAATCGGCGACAGCTGGTATGCCGTGGATTGGGAATGCGAAAGCGGACTATCTCCTGTGCCTGATTGTTTTTGCGATCTCGGTGATTGTCTATACGACCTTCGGAGGATTTCGTGCGGTGGTCTGGACCGATGTGATGCAGGGAATCGTGATGGGCATTGGCGTGGTTGTGATGCTGGTTCTGGTAATCAGCCAGGTAGGTGGACTGGGAAATGCGACGCGACAACTCGACGAAATGACCCCTCCGAAATTTGTGTCGGTTACCATTGCGTCGGAGGCTCCTGTGGAAGAAGATTTGCGCCTTCCTCGCGGAGAATGGCTCCTCGTCAAAGGTGGGCATGAAGTCATTCGTCTCGGCTCCGCAGCGACGATACCCGCAAAAGGTGAAGTCAGTGCTCCGGTCGACGCTCTTTTGATTACCACTCCGGCGGAGCGGGATCGAGTGAAAAGGCGAATCGATGCAGATCTGAAAATCACCGCCTCAATGGCTTCCGAGCCGGAAGGCTATGCCTATGGAGAAGACAAAAAGGGGGTCTACGTTCACGCGCCAGGTCCTCATCGAATCAATCCTGCTGGATTTCTTGGGGTCATGCTGGCATTGAGCTTTTTTGCATTTTGGAATTTCAGTGGAGCCGGTCAACCGAGCTACATGGTCCGGCAAATGGCGTTTCGGGATACGCCTACCCTGCGTCGGTCCATGGTCATGGTGGCGTTCTATTTCAGCCTCATTTATTTCCCGCTCGTCATCATTTTCACCTGCGCCCGAATTCTGCTACCAGGGATGGAAATTTATCCCGACCGGGTCATGCCGGAAATGGCTACCGTGCTGACGCAGAATGCTGGTGTGCCCTGGCTTGCTGGTTTGCTGGTGGCTGCGCCTTTTGCGGCGGTGATGTCGAGCGTGGACAGTTTTCTTCTACTGGTCTCTTCGGGTGTCGTTCGAGATATCTATCAGGAGTCAATCAATCCGAAGGCCTCGGAAAAGCAGATCAAGCGGCTCACCTACATTGTTACCGTCTCAGTGGGGGTGTTAGGTGTCTTTGCGGTTCTCCATCCTCCGGAGTTTCTGCAGGACCTCATCGTTTTTGCCTCGGCTGGCCTTGGGGCCTGTTTCCTGATGCCAATGATCTTTGCGCTCTATTGGCCAAGAACAACGCCCGCGGCGATGGCGGCTGGAATGGGAAGTGGAGGGCTTGTGATTCTCATTCTCTACCTGATCGGGTATCTTCAGACGAAAGAATTCCAGGAATACCGCTTGTTCGATCTTCATCCCTTTATCTGGTCAGTGGTTGTTTCCACTCTCTGCCTCTATTTTGTGAGTCGTTCGACTCCGGCTATTTCGATAACTCTACGAGAGCGTTTTTTCGGAAAAGAACAAAAATGATCCAGCCAACGAGCAGCGATCGTGCACTCCACAGGCAAACCCGGATCCAGTTGCAGGCGACAAGCGCGTTGATGGTTTCCAGATCTTTCCCAAGGGAAAGCACCCCGTGCTGAGGGACCTGAATCAGGCCTGTTATGCCCCAGGTTGCGATTGCGAAAATGGCTCCAATCAGCCCGGGCATGCGAAGCGATGTCCGCCAGAGGACACTTGCGAAAGCGCAGCCGGTAAAAAGCTCGATTACCATGAGTGGAGCAACGACCCAAGTGATCTGATGGCTGTAGTTCAAATGGTAGGATATAAACTTCGATGCGGGGATCTCGGCGAACTGCGGATAGGTTACCATCTGCACAAACCAGATGATGCCACCCATGGCCGAGGTAACAAAGAACTGGACCAAAAGTAGTGCGAAGACCGTATCGTCGAAGCGGACTTTCCTTGCTGACGTGTCGGGATGATCCATGGAGAATAGAAGAAATGAAAAAGGGTGAAGTACTTTCGAAAATTCAGGATGTGGAAGATGCGATCATCAATCGGTTCTGCTCGGTAAAACGACGGCTCGAGCGCGAGATGGAGTGGGTCGATGATACGACACCTTTTTCAGACATGGAAATACCGATTCGGGACGAGATAATTTTTTACGAGGCGCGTGGGTATTACCTTTTTCAGGAACCGTGGCTGGAACACGAACCCGTCCGCCATCGCTACCGTGTCGTTTTGACCTTTCGACCTACGGAAGCAAATCGGTAGACTTCAGAGATCGAGACGAGAAGCTTCTCTTTGCAGGTTTACGGCTCCGATTACATCGTTCCTCTGTGCCGATGAAATCCAGCCGCGCTCGGTCAGGATCTGTGCTGCTTCGGTGCTGTCGTTAAAAAAGGAAAAGTGCGTCCCGGCCTCTTCGAGCTTTTCTACCGTTGGTTTTAGCTCAGACAATCGGTCGGGTCCACAGACATTTTGAATTGGGATGAGATCGACACGGTGAGGATGGCGGACGGGCTCATTTGCGAGGTTTTCTCTGGAGACAAAGAGCCAGTCGACGGACTCGTGTTTTTTTCGGAGAGAGTTAATCGCAACCCATAGTTCCTCTCGGTGATGGAAACGATGACTATATTCGAAACTTGCCAGAAGAGATCAGCGTCAAATTGTGTTTCTCGGCGAACTGGCAAAATGCGAAGAGATAGGGCGGCAAATGGCAAGAATCATTGACCAGGGTGATATCTTTTCTGCCGTCATCGGTCTGATTTACGGGGAGGGACATTTTCCGCATACTCTATGCTTTTGGGCCTGAGATTGACGAGGTGAAGCTGCATGAAAGTCTCTTCCTTTCTCGCATCAATGACTGGATCTGCCGTCACGATACGGACACGGTGTTTTAACCCTACCGGGAGGAAAATCTTGCAAGCCGTCCCTCTGGTGGACTGGCTCAAGAGACCCGTTCGCTGACCTTGATAAATTCCGAAGGGGATGGATCGGCATGGGTCCTCTGTCGTGCTGGGAGAGGCAGAGTAAGACGGTGCCACCGCACCAATCCTCGTCCGCTAACGCAAAATTTCCCCGTCATTGCGCAAGGGATTCGATCCTTTCCCTCGTACCCAATTCGAGTCATTGTATCTTGCAATCGATGACAATTCGGCACCTCATTTTCTATTCGTCCGCCTTTCTTTTTTTTATCTCCGCCTTGGCCGAGGAACCGATCAATTTTAATCGCGACATTCGTCCGCTGTTATCGGATCGCTGCTTTCACTGCCACGGGCCTGACGCGAAAAAGCGCGAGGCTGATCTTCGTCTCGACACGCGGGAGGGAGCTCTCGCCCCGCTTGATGATGATGGTGAGATGTTTACAGTCGTTCCCGGCCACCCCGATAAAAGCGAGCTGTTCTATCGTATCATTACCGACGACGAGATCGACGTGATGCCGCCGCCCGAGTCGAAGCTGCCTGCTTTCTCGAAAAAGGAAATCGCGCTCATCAAACGCTGGATCGAGGAAGGTGCGAACTACAGCGATCTGTGGACATTCGTCCCGGTGAAGAGACCCGAAGTCCCGCAGGGAGAAATCGCAAAAGACTGGGCGACGAACAAGATTGATCATTTCGTTGCCAGGAAACTGGTGGAAGAGAATCTGAAACCATCTCCAGAAGCAGATCGGCGCACTTTGATCCGCCGCGCCTCGCTTGACCTAACCGGGCTCCCGCCCATGGTGGAGGAAGTGGATGCATTCCTCGCCGACAAAGACCCGAATGCATTCGAGAAAGTCGTCGACCGTCTCCTCGCTTCGGATGCCTATGGAGAACGCATGGCCGTCGAGTGGCTCGATGCGGCTCGCTACGCCGACACGTCCGGCTACCAGTATGATTGGTTTCGCACGATGTGGCGTTGGCGTGACTGGGTGATTGAAAGCTACAATGACAATCAGCCCTACGACGAATTTATCACCTGGCAGTTAGCCGGCGATTTACTCCCGGATGCAACCTTGGAGCAGAAAATCGCGACCGGCTTCAATCGCAATCATCCCTTCACGATTGAGGGCGGAGTGATCCAGGAAGAATATCGTGTCAGCTACGTGTCTGATCGCGTCACGACAATGGGAACCGTTTTTATGGGAATGACTTTCGAATGCGCACGATGTCACGATCATAAATTCGATCCCGTTTCGCAGAAGGATTTCTATCAGCTATATGCTTTCTTCAATCACTTGCCCGAGAAAGGGCAGGTTGGGGGTAAGCCGCTTTACGGGCCCCCAGCGATTCCCGCTCCAACCGAGGAGCAGACTGCTGAACTCGATCGGATTGAAAAAGACCGCAAAGCTGCGGAAGAAAAGTTGATGCGGCCTGATCCTGCGATTGATGCAAAACAACAGGAGTGGGAAAAGCAATCCGCAGCACCTTGGAAGCAGGTCGACTTACTCACGATCACTTCTCCCCAAAAAACCGAGTTTGAGTCGCTTGGCGATAACAGCTGGCTCGCAAAAGGGGAGGCGCCAGCTCACGATGTTTACGAACTCACCTTTGATACGGCGGAAGCTGTCACCGGAGTTCGAATCGAGGCGCTCACCCACGAATCAATGGTCGGAAAAGGGCCAGGACGATCCTCCAATGGGAACGCGGTTCTCACTGGAATGGAAGCAGCCGCTATAGGAGCGGACGGGGTAGAGACTCCGATCGCTCTTTCGAAAGCAGTTGCCGACTACGAGCAGTCGAATTTTCCCGCAGCGAAGGCGATCGATGATGATCCGAAATCCGGTTGGGCTTTTGACGGAAATTCCAATCATTCGGATCACTGGATTGCGGTGGCTTTTGATAAGGTGATAGCTCCGGAAACCGGGAAGAAAGTCCGGGTCCGGCTTCGTTTTGGCAGTCAATATGCGAAGCACTCGTTCGGAAGGGTTCGGCTTTCTGTTTCCGGGACTCCGGAACCACTCGGTTGGGAGAAAGACTCGGCCCTGACGGAGATACTGGAAAAGGCCCCCGGGAAACGAAATGCGAAGGAGAAAGATGCGCTTCGTCGTGCTTTCCGCGGTGGTCTGCCTGCATTCGCCGAGGTGAGTCTTGAGCTCTCTCAACTCGAAAAGGCGAAAGAAAAGTTGGAGTCTGAAATCCCCATGACCATGATCATGAGTGATGACAGTCCTCGCGAAACTTTCATTCTCGAGCGCGGCGCCTACGACAAGCCGTTGGAAAAAGTCACTGCCGGAGTTCCTGAAAACCTTCCGCCGCTCCCCGATGGCGCCGAAGCAAACCGGCTCGGTCTCGCCAAATGGCTGACTAAACCGAATCACCCGCTCACCGCCCGTGTCGCGATGAACTGGATGTGGCATCAGGTCTTTGGTGTTGGAATTGTGAAAACCGTCAACGATTTCGGGTCACAGGCTGAGTGGCCGACACATCCTGAGCTGCTCGACTGGCTTGCGGCGGAATTTGTCGAAAGCGGATGGGATAGAAAAGCGATGCACAAGATGATGATTCTCTCATCTACTTATCGCCAATCTTCCAACACCAGTTCGGATTTGATGGACCGAGATCCCGATAACCGCCTGCTTGCCCGTGGACCTCGCAATCGCCTTTCGGCCGAGATGGTTCGCGATCAGTTTCTGGCTATGTCAGGACTGTTGATCCGAAAAGTTGGCGGGCCAAGTGTGAAACCCTACCAGCCGCCTGGTATCTGGAAGGAACTTACCAATCGGAAAAATTTCCAGCAGGTCTACGAAGCAGATGAGGGGGAAGGCCTCTATCGCCGTGGCCTCTACACCTTCTGGAAACGTGCCGCGCATCACCCCATGATGTCGACCTTTGATGCGCCGAATCGCGAAGTCTGTACCTTCAGTCGCTCGGCGACTAATACACCTTTGCAGGCTCTAGTTCTTCTCCACGATCCCCAATTTGTCGAAGCAGCCCGCGTTTTAGCGGCCGACCTGCTCGACTCAACCATGTCAGGTGAAGGACTCAACAGGGTCGGGTCTCTCATTGAACAGGGTTACCTCACCGTTCTGGCGCGTCCTCCTTCAAAGGACGAAATGGAATTGATGCAGAAGCTCTTTGCTGCGGAAATTAAAGCATTTCAGGCAGCGCCGGAAGAAGCAGCGAAACTCGCGGAAGTGGGAGATGCTCCTGCTGCAGAAGGACACGACCAAGCTGAGCTGGCGGCGACAACGATGCTGGTGCGAACTCTTTTTAATCTGAGTGAAACAATCACTCGCCATTGATATTTATTTTCCCTGACAAAACTACATGAACGATTTTCTTCATCCGGTGGATCAGTATTTTCGACAGCAGACGCGGCGGCAATTGATGAAGCGGACCGGCGTCGGGATCGGAGCTGCAGCTTTGTCTTCTTTGCTCGGCGAGGGAAATACTGCTGCGAAGTCCGAGGGTGGGCTCCATCACCCTGCCAAGGCGAAGCGAGTGATTTTTCTTTTCCAATCCGGGGGACCTTCGCAGATGGATATGTGGGACTACAAGCCCGACCTTGTGAAGCGTCGAGGAGTCGATCTTCCGGACTCGATCCAAATGGGGCAGCGCCTCACCGGAATGACCGCCCGGCAGAATTCACTCCCGATTGCTCCCTCAATATTCAAATTCAATCAGCATGGTAAATCGGGAACATGGGTCAGCGAGTTGCTGCCACATACGGCCGGGGTTGTCGACGATCTCTGCCTCGTCAAAACTGTGACGACGAACGCGATCAATCACGATCCGGGAATTACCTTTTTTCAAACCGGTCACGAATTGCCGGGCCGCCCGAGCATGGGTTCGTGGATGCACTACGGGCTTGGGAGCATGAATAATGACCTCCCGGCTTTTGTGGTTTTGTTATCGGCTGGAAACTATGGTGCGGCTCAGCCGGTCTATTCGCGGCTGTGGGGGAGCGGATTTCTTCCGACCTCACATCAGGGCGTGCAGATGCGAGCCGGGGGTGACCCGGTTCTCTATTTGAAAGATCCTGCTTTCTCAGATGTATCACGAAAGCGCAATATGCTCGATACAGTTGCGAAACTGAATGATCTCAATCTCCAGAAATCAGGCGATCCCGAGGTCGAGACTCGCATCAGCCAATATGAGATGGCGTATCGGATGCAGACCTCGGTGCCGGGTTTGATCGATATGAAAGACGAGCCGGAATCCACGTTCGAGCGCTACGGACCTGATTCGAAAAGGCCTGGAAGCTTCGCCGCGAATTGTTTGCTTGCGCGCCGGTTAGCGGAACGCGACGTCCGATTTATTCAGCTGTATCACACGGGTTGGGATCATCATGGCGGTTTGCCCGCCGGAATCAAAACGCTGACGGGCGAGACGGATCAGCCGTGCGCTGCGCTGATCAAGGACCTCAAAGAGCGAGGATTATTTGAAGATACCCTGATCATTTGGGGAGGAGAATTCGGAAGAACCATTTACAGTCAGGGCAAGCTGACCGAGACCAATTACGGCCGCGACCACCACCCGCGTTCCTACACGATGTGGATGGCGGGTGGGGGAGCAAAAGGTGGAACCAGTTACGGAGAGACGGATGATTTTTCCTACAATGTGGCGCGTGATCCGGTCCATGTTCACGACATGCAGGCGACGATCATGCACCTGATGGGAATCGATCATGAGCGAATGACCTATCGTTTCCAGGGCCGTCGCTATCGATTGACGGATATTCACGGTCATGTTGTGGAGGATCTGCTGGCTTAGAATCACGTGTTTCTGGACTGCTTTGGATTCATAAAATTCATGCAAGATGGGATATTTCGCTTATATTAAGGAGTATCGAATCACTGCGGCTTGTTGTCTTCCCTAATTCTTCGTACGATTTCCATGAATCCGTTTGCCCAACGCATTCGATCCCGTTTTTTCTCAACACTCCTGATTCTCGTTACTGCGCTTGCCCCTATGGTGCATGCGGAAGTCGACAGTGAAGTCGAAGAAGCGATTGAGCACTACATCAAATCGCTGCGCGCAAAGGGCGTCATCCGTCGCGATGAGCGAACCGCGTGGCTCGTCTATGATTTCACCACGGGGAAAAAACTGGCCAGCATTAATGAAAATACTCCGCTTCAGGCTGCGAGCATGATCAAGCCTTACCTCGCTCTCGCCTTTTTTCATCAGGTGAAAGCAGGTCGACTCATCTACGGATCGACCAGCCGCCGGCACATGGAGTTGATGATCCAGAAGAGCAACAACACGTCGACGAACTGGGTCATGCAGCAAACGGGTGGACCTTCTGCGACGCAGTTGCTCTTGAAGCGTTACTATCCCGATCTGTGTCGCAACATTCGGCTTGTGGAATACATTCCCAAAAACGGCAGGACCTACGCCAATCAAGGGTCGGCAGAGGACTACTCGCGTTTTCTCAGTGCTCTCTGGCAGCGACGATTGCCGCATTCCAGTGAGATTCTGCGTGTCATGGGATTGCCGGGAAATGATCGACTTTACACTGACGCGCGTCGTGTTCCTGCAGGCACGAGAGTGTATAACAAGACCGGAAGCACGGCGATGTGTTGTGGTGATATGGGCATTCTTGTTGCACGTGGACGCAACGGAAAAAGCTACCCCTACATCATTGTAGGCATCATCGAGAGCGGCCATAGAAATACCTCCTACGGCCCGTGGATCTCACGACGCGCCGATGTCATTCGCGAAGTGTCGAACATCGTCTACATGGGAATGAAGCGGCGGCATCCGCTGTAGAATTTCCAACAAGAGCGAGGCCGAAATTTAGAACGGATCACTCTACCGCATCTAGCTCGGCATCGGTCCACGGTGCTGCCCGATCCTTAAACTCGCGTTGGATCGACTTCACTTCCTCGTGGGAAACGGATGAGGCTCCGTCGCCATGAACAAAGCGAATGTAGGTAATCAGCTCAGAGAGCCGGTCTTCCCGAACGATTCCAAAAGTCTGGGCCGGTGCCATGAACCCTGCCTGATAGGTCTTGCCATCGATTGGTCCGGTCAATCCGTGAAAGAAAATCGGAACTAGCTGCCTGGGGTTGCCTTTCACTCGGGCCGAGTCCACGAGGGAGGGGGCGAGGCTCGTTTCGGTTCCGGGAATGGAAATGCCTTTGCCGTCCACTCCGTGGCAGGATACGCAGTTTTTGAAATAGATCGTTTCTCCGCCGGTGATGCGTCGCTGCTCGGCATCGGGCATGTCGTTGCGAAACTTGAGACCGCGATCCCAGTTGCCGAGTGAATTTTTCCAGAGCTGAGCCGTTGCGGCGTCGAAGCCTTTTCCGGAATGGATTTCCTGAATCAGAGGCAAGTCCTTCATTCCCCAGAGGGACAGTGTCGCTGCGAATTGCACACCGGCGATGGATTTGTGGCGTCGACAAACCTCCTGGATTACCTCGACAGCATCGGGATGTTCGCGAACCAGTCCGAGTGAGAGGATAAGTTGTTTGGCGACCTTGGGGTCACCATCGGTCGCGAGAGGGCGGGCGATTGCTTCGAAAGCGGCATCGTCTGCGAGAAGCGGTTCCCCGATCTGAACCACGGCGCGACGAATGCGAGGATCGCGGTCGCTGGCAAGATGGGAAAGAATCGCGAGGTCCGCTTTTTCCATTCCGTGCAAAGTCCAGAGAGTATGGAGTCGACCCAGTGGGTTCTGGGAGAAACGAGCGAGCATTGCGAGATGCGGTGCGATCGATTCACGGTCTTCGCGCAAGAGAATCTCCCGCTGAGCGGTATCGCGATACCAGCCGGAGTTGCTCTCGAGATGGCGAATCAGAGCGATGGTTGATTCTTTGCTTATTGCGGGGAGATCGGTGGATTTTTCAGGCTTAAAATCACGATGGCGAATCCGCCAGATGCGCCCGTGTTGGATATTCTGATCGAGTCCGTTTTTCTGAATGTTTTCCCGAGCCTGCGGGTTCAGCCAGGGGGCGTCCTGGATGATGCCACGATACATGTCGGTCACGTAGAGGCAACCATCGGGTCCTTCGGCAGTGTTTATGAATCGGCTGTTGATATCGGAGCTTCGGAGAAATTCCTGCCCTTCCGAATCTGCCTTCGAAATCTGGAGCATGGCCCCTTCCTTGGAAATTTTGGCCCGCCGAACGACGTGAATCGTCGGATCGCAGAAGAAATAGTCGCCGCGTGCGTCGACTGGGAATTTATCGCCGCGATAAATGCTCTGGCCGCAAGCGGAAGTGAAGTTACGGGTCGCGGAGGCTTCTCCACCACGATCATTGAAAAGGCAGGAACTGTAGGCGGCCAGAAAGGTGGGTGTGTAGTGTTCAGGCAGAACAACAGGAATGCGTGGTACAGGCTCGGTCGCGATTTTTCTCGGGATATCCCAGTAGCGCGGATGGATGTAGGCGGAGACGAGTGGTTCGGAATTAGTGATCCAGTAGAGGTCGCCGACATCGTCATGAGTCAGGCCCCACTGAGTCCAGTGGCCGGGTTGTTTTTCAGCAATCCATTCACCGTTGGTGTAGCGATATCGCTCGGAATTGTAGGTGATATAGATGTGGTTATCGAGATTCCAGACGAGACCGGAATCCTGATGCTCCACTGACTTTTCCGAAGAGATTTTTTTCGAATCACCTGGGTCGTAGAGGACTTTGTTTTCGTCGGCGATCCCGTCGTTGTCGGTGTCGCGCCAGGCGGTGACCTCGTAGGTGTCGGTTTCCCGGACCGCGATCCATCCATCAGCGAGAGGGAGAATGGCTCGGGGCAAGTTGAGCTCATCAACGAAGATGGTGGCTTTGTCAGCGCGGCCATCGCCGTCGGTATCGACGAGGCGCTTGATCCGCCCGTTCTTCATGGTTTTGGTTCCTTTCCCTTCCACGTTCTGCATGTAGCTGCGCATCTCTGCAACATACATGGCTCCGTCGGAATCCCAGACAGTGAGGACGGGTTCTTCGACCATTGGCTCCGAGGCGAAGAGCTCGATCTCGTATCCCTCGGCCAGTTCGAATGTTGCCTTTTCTTCCTCGGGCGTGAGGAGGCAGTAGGGATTTTCCGACCTTTTCTTCTGCATGGATTGCAGAGCTGCACCTTCAGTCGAAGTCTCGTGGTCGGGCCAGGTAATCGAGTGGGCTGATGCGGTAGTAGCTTTGTCAGGGCCTGGGAAATTTTCAGGAACGGGAAGCGTGGTCTTGCCCGTGGCGACATACTCGCAGGAGCGCGCGAAGACCGTCTGAAAGCCGACGCATTGCAACGCCGTGGCCGTAGTGCGTGCGAGATCGCCCGGCCAGAGGTGTCCCATGCTTGTCACAATAACGCGACCTTTGCCGTAGGTGACTTCCCAGGTGATCGGCTCGTGCAGGCCAGTGCCTCGCTGCTTGGGATCGGAAAAGGCACTGCTGAGCACGGTCAGGTTTTTCGCGGGACCCCGCATGTTGTGATAAAGCTCGTCGCTGGCATGCATCCAGACAGCGGGCAGGTCGCGCATGATCGGGTGGTCACTTGCTCGCACGGTGATGGCGAAGGCGTGCTTCGAACCGTGGCCGGAGTTGCCTTTGTTGGGAAGGTCCGGGTCCTTCGCCGCATAGCTTTTGCCTGTGTCAGGATCGATTTTGATCGCTCGTCCAACCGGTGAAGGTCGCCATCCGAGGCCGATCATTTCATTGAATTCAATCCAGTTGCGAAACGGGTTGTTCGCCCCGTGAACGAGTACGACTCCACCTCCTTCTTTCACGAAGTTCAGAAAGGCCGCCTGCATATCTTTGGGCCAGTCTTCTCCGTTGTAATTGAGAATGACTAAATCAGCTGTCGAGAAATCCGGCATCCACGCTTCCCATCTCGGTCTCAGTGCCTCTCTCGCAGTCGCGAGGGGAGCTTCAAATTGCTTCTTTGCCTCCTGGTAGTCAGCCTCGTCTTCGGGGCGGGAAGCTCGATGCGGCACGCGAGGGAATTCCAACTGAGGCGCAGTGGATACAGTAACGTCGAAGCGTCCCGTGGAATCCAGGGTAGCCCGGAGATAGTCGGTTGTTGCCCGCCAGTCGTGATTGTTTCGCCCGTCAATGATGAGGGCGCGGATGGAGTCTTTTGCCAATGAGGGGGAAGCAATAAGAAGGGAGAGCAGAATAAGAAGCCGCATGAGTAAGGAGAAGGTAACAGGGGTAAATGGCAGAGCGAACAGGGTCAAGTTACGGACTTAACCCTGTTGCGTCCCGGTGCTGTTTCTAGAGCGATTTGTGCACCGATATCATCTGCTCGCGAGAGTAGTTGAGAAATGCCTTCGCGGCCGTTGTCATCGCTCCTGCTTTTCTGCGAAGAATTGCGACAAATCGCTCCGGTTCCGATTCGCAGACCTGCAGGTAGGTGATGTTGTCGTCGGGGTGGCGTTTCATCGTCATTTCCGGAACGATGCTAATGCCCATTCCTGCACTGATCATGGCGAGCAGAGTTTCGATTTGTCCGCACTCAAATTTGTTCTCCGAGCGCTTGAGCCGGCACACCTTCATCTTCTGCTCACTGAGACAGTGCCCTTCTTTCAGTAGAATGATCTCTTCCCGGGGAATTTCTCCCAATTGGATCGCCCGGTTGCGAACGGCGAGGGGATGAGCTCGTGGAACGGCAAGAACCAGCTTTTCCCGAAAGATTTCCCGAAAGTGTAGCGACCGCCTTTTTCGATCATGAGGTGTGATGTCGCTCACGATTGCAAAAATCAGCTTCCAGCCTGTGCCTGCAAATAATCGACTAGAAGCTGGACCCATTTGCTCTGATAACGTTGTGGATTTAGAGCGAGCGCAACAGTCCGGATCGGTTTTTCACTCGTGAAAGAACGGTAGGTTCTCCGGTCGCTGTCATCGAGGCGACGCGCCATTTCTGGGACAATTGATATACCGTGCCCGAGAGCGACCAACTCCTGAACCGTAGCAATTTGGCTGATACGCTCGATTGATACAGGCTGGACTGATTGTTGGCGACAATAGGACTCGATGTTATCGGAGAGACAGTGCGCTTCGTTCAGCATGATGAAGGGATATTTTTCGATCGCTTCGACAGTGATCTCTTTCGTTGAGGCAAGCGAGTGATCTGGCGGAACGACCAGTAAAAGTTCCTCAACAAAGAGTGCTCGTACGTCGAGATCTTTGGTCATCACCGGTTTTGCGAGAATGGCGAGGTCGATCTCACCGTGGCTGCAGCGCCGGATGAGGTTGTCCGTCGTGTCTTCCTGAACAATCACAGTGATATTGGGATGCTTTTTCGCAAAACCATTCAGCAGACCGGGGAGAAAATACGGAGCGATTGTGGGGATTGCACCAAGACGAATTCGACCGTGCTGCTTGGCTTCTGATAGAAGGGAAAAAGTATCTTCTACAAGCTTCAGGATTTCCTTGGCACGTCCGAGCAGGAGTTCCCCGAGATCGGTTAGGACGACCTCGCGCGGCTTTCTCTCGAAGAGGGGTTGACCGAGTTGATCCTCGAGTTTCAGGATTGCCCGGCTCAATGAAGACTGGGAAAGATTTAGTTCTTTTGCAGCTCGCGTGAAGTTTTTCGTTCGGGCAACAGTGACAAATTGCTCGAGTTGCTGGAATTCAAAATCACTTCTCATGCAGGAATGTAATCATGCGCTATTCGCATAGCAAGGATTCAAATTATGCATTGGAATCATACCAAGCTTTCTGGATTGTGGTTTAGAGTTCGAACTTGGGGAGAACCAAAACCACGAATACCGATTTATGAATATGAAAAAAAATACCCGAACAGCGGCGTTCCTGGCCGCGTTGATCCTGACGCCTTTTGCGTTCGTATCAGCCCAGGAGAAATCTAACGATTCCAAATCCAATACGGACGGAAAAGACATCAGTAATTGCCCGGTGATGGGCAAGCCTGCTGGTCCGTATCGGCATACCGCTGCCTCGGCCATGTCGGTAGGAGACTGGTGGCCAAATCAGCTGAATCTCGGAATCCTTCACCAAAATTCGAAGAAGGGGAATCCGATCAGCGAAACGTTTGATTACGCCGAAGAATTTGCAAAGCTCGACTACGATGCTCTCAAGAAAGATCTCGAAGCTCTGATGACGGACTCGCAGGATTGGTGGCCGGCTGACTACGGTCACTATGGACCATTCTTTATTCGGATGGCATGGCACAGTGCCGGCACCTACCGGGTTACCGATGGTCGTGGTGGTGCATCTGACGGAACACTGCGTTTTGCTCCGCTTAATAGCTGGCCCGACAATGGAAATCTCGACAAGGCCCGCCGCCTCCTCTGGCCGATTAAGCAAAAATACGGCCAGAAAATTTCATGGGCCGACCTCATGATTCTCACCGGGAATGTGGCGCTGGAGTCGATGGGATTCGAGACGATGGGATTTGCGGGCGGTCGTGAAGATGTTTGGGAGCCGCAGGAAGATGTATACTGGGGCCCTGAGACAGAATGGCTCGGAGACAAGCGATACTCGGGAGATCGGGAGTTGGAGAATCCACTTGGAGCCGTTCAGATGGGATTGATTTATGTGAATCCAGAAGGACCGAATGGAAATCTTGACCCGCTCGCCTCTGCAAAAGACATTCGTGAAACATTTTCCCGGATGGCAATGAACGATGAAGAAACCGTCGCACTCATCGCCGGAGGGCACACTTTCGGAAAAGGCCACGGAGCTGTCACTCCGGATAATCTAGGACCCGAGCCTGAGGGAGCCCCCCTCGAAGCACAGGGATTTGGCTGGATCAATTCGAAAGGAAAAGGGAACGCTGAAGATACCCTGACCAGTGGCCTCGAAGGCGCATGGACCGCTGCTCCGACGCAGTGGAGCCACATGTATCTCACCAACTTGTATGCACACGAATGGGAGCAGAAAAAGACCCCTGCAGGAGCAACCGTGTGGGTCCCCAAAGACGGAGCCGCGGCCGGAACTGTCCCTGATGCCCACGTAGAAGGGAAAACTCACCAGCCTATCATGTACACTTCAGACCTCGCTCTGCGGATGGACCCTGAATACGGAAAAATCACCAAGCGTTTTCTGGAAAACCCCGATCAGTTCGCGAAGGCATTTGCCAAAGCCTGGTTCAAACTGACGCACCGGGACATGGGGCCTGCATCCCGCTACATTGGCAGTGAGGCTCCCAAAGAACCCGAGCTTTGGCAGGATCCGATCCCAGCTGTTGATCACGACCTCATCGATGACAAGGATATTGCTGATTTGAAAAAGAAGCTGCTCGATTCCGAACTGACAAGCTCCCAACTGGTTTCGACCGCCTGGGCATCTGCATCGACTTTCCGGAGCAGTGATCTTCGAGGCGGAGCAAACGGAGCTCGCATTCGTCTCGCCCCCCAGAAAGACTGGGAAGTGAACGCCCCCGCAGAGCTTGCGAAAGCCATTGCTGCGCTCGAAAAAATCCAGTCTGAATTCAACGAAGGCCAGACCGGTGGAAAAAAAGTTTCTCTAGCTGATCTCATCGTTCTCGGTGGATGCGCTGGTGTAGAAGCTGCCGCGAAAAAAGGCGGAGTTGATGTGACCGTTCCTTTCACTCCCGGTCGGACAGATGCCACCCAGGAATTGACCGATGTAGAAAGTGCCGGATATCTCGAACTCAAGAGCGACGGCTTTCGAAACTATCTTGGAAAGGAACTCGACCGCCCTGCACCGGAGAATTTGGTAAATCGGGCACAACTGCTTAGTTTGACAGCTCCCGAAATGACCGTTCTCATCGGCGGAATGCGTGTGCTTGACACGAACGTAGGCCATCCCGATCTCGGCGTTTTGACCGACGAGCGTGGCGTCCTAAACAACAACTTTTTTGTAAACCTGCTCGACATGAATACTGAGTGGAAAGTGTCTCCCGTGTGCGATCACTTTTACGAAGGACGCGACCGCGATAGCGGAGATTTGAAATGGACCGCCACATCGGTCGATCTTGTCTTCGGCTCGAACTCCCAACTCCGTGCCATCGCAGAAGTTTACGGTAGTTCCGACGGAGAGAAGAAATTCGTCGAAGACTTCGTCGCAGCATGGACCAAAGTGATGAACCTTGATCGCTTTGACCTCGACAGCTGATCGGCCCGGCTATCCACGAATTTGAAAATCTTATTTCAGCCTCATCCCGACGCATATCGGGGTGGGGCTTTTTTCGAGGGGAGCAATTTTTCCACCAAACAAAGTGAGATCATTTTCCCCTTAAGTTAGGGAAGGCTTTCTCAACATTTTTGTATGCCGAACCTGCCCGGGATTGTCGATAGCAGGTTTTAATTGCTGAACAGGTAATGCAATCAGCGCAGGATTTTGTAATCGCAACATTCATACCCTTCAGGGCGGGAGGGAATAAGGACGGGAGTCTCAGTGAGATAATGAGTATTTGCATCACTAGATACTTCCTCCCTTTTTGCACCGCTCCCCACCTTGCGGATCGTCAGGATGCCAGTATATTGCGAAGTTCTTTTAACCGGGGGTGTACTGGTTTCGACTGATGGTTTGAAGAGCAGACTGCGTGTCGAGGTTGATCGGTTGGCCTCGTAAAAAGCCGATCAAAAACCAAATGCAAATAACGAACCTGAACTTGCGCTGGCTGCTTAATTAAGCTGCCCGGGAAGAAGCCGACGCCGGCTGAGCTTCTCCCGCTAAAATAGTCGGCTTAGCCTCCTGACGGGTGTCCGGTCAGAGCGGTGAAAGGTTACAGGGCAATAGGGGAAAAGGGATTCTGTCGATCGAAGCCCCTTCTCTGAAATCAAAAGATTGAATATGCATGTAGATGTCTGTTTAGACAGCTGTTAGGACAGGGGTTCGACTCCCCTCACCTCCACTTAAATAACTGATAAACAGGTTGTTAGGAGTGAAAATATAAGGGTGTAATTCCCCCCGCCTCACTGGACTGAGTCGCTTGGAATCCCTTTTTTACGACGAAACAACCGGATCGGTTGGCTCACGGTAGGAGCAACTTGAGACGAATATCCGTGTGGTAGGCGTGTGGTAGGTGGCGGCGGAATGACCGAGGGGAGCGCCCGACAATCATTGGGGCCACATCGGCAAAAAAAACTTTGGCAGGTCGGGGCGGAACCGGAAGTATATCTGTGACGCTTATGCCTCACGACCCGATAGACCAGTCAGACTTCATGCGCCTGTTCGTGCGCCACGAACGGGATCTGCGGGTGTTTGCCCGCGGGTTGCTGCCGAACTGGCCGGTGGTGGATGATGTGCTCCAGGAAGCCAGCGTGGTGATGTGGAAGAAGCTGCATCAGTTGGAGAAGGAGGAGGATTTCTTCACCTGGGCGCGGGTCATTGTGCGCTACGAGGCACTGCGAGCCCGGCGCAATGCGGCGCGGGACCGGCTCGTGTTGAGCGAAGAAACGCTCGAGCTGCTCGCTGATGAATCGATGCCCACGACGGGGGATGACCTCGAGCAGGAGCGAGCGGCGCTCAAGGGTTGCCTCAAGAAAATGGGTGACGAACAGCGGGACCTTGTTTTTGCCGCGAGCATGCGGGACGGCGGGGTCAAGGAGTTGGCCGAAGCCACCAGCCGAACCGCCAACAGTCTTTACAAACTGATCGGACGTCTCCGGGCGTCCCTTCGAGAATGCGTTGAGCGCGAGCTGCACACCCAGACAGAAACTCATGGATAAATCACGGGAACACGAGGAACTGATCGACCGATACCTGACAGGCATGGCCGATGAGGCCGAGGTCGAACAACTCGATGCCTTGCTCAAGGAGGATGAATCACTACGACAAACCTTTCTCGCCGCGAGCCGGGTGGACAGCCACCTTCGCGAGGAGGCCATCGACCAGCCGGTGCCGAAAATGGAAATGCCCGGCGCACCGCAAAAGCATCGTTTCACCTGGATCAACCCCGGCGCGGCGGCGGGCCTGCTGATCGGGCTGTTCAGCGCGTCGGTGGTGTGGGCGGCGATTCCGCAGGGCGGCGGGATCACCCGGACGAGCCAGGAGGTCGTCACCGAGGATTTTGAGGATCCGGGAATGAAGCTGAAGCTGACGCTCCCCGATCGAGCGAATCAGTGGTTCGGGCGCGTCGTTTCGGTGGCGCCGGAAGGCGAGGTCACCGCGGTTAAGGGTAGCCGGGTGGGACAACTGAGTCCGGTTCCCGGAAACCGGACCGAGTCGGTCCGCTACGTGGTCGATCTCGATGACTACCCGGAACTGGCCCAGGGGCATGTGCAAAGCCTGCAGGTGAAGGCGTCCTTTTCAGCTCCGTTCACCCAACAGGAGCCGAAGTTTCGCGTGGAACTGGCCGCCTTCAGCGAAGCGCCCGGTGATGTGAGGGAGGCGTGGCAGCAAGAGCGGGTATCCGGCGACAGAGTTTTGCAGCAAGTCATGCGAAACCACCTTCCGCCAGCGGACGAGCTGGGTGAGTGGCACGAAGTGAGCGCCTCGCTCGAGATTCCGGAGGGCAGTCGAAGCGTCGTCATTTCGCTGGGGGTCTTCCACCTCGATCCTGACAAGCCGGTCTCTGACTTTTACCTCGATGCTGTCGAGGTGCGGTTGGTGGATACGTTCGAGCCGTCCACGTAGATGATCTGTGCTTTTCCTAAAAGTGTGGCAGGTCGGAGCGGAACCGGAAGTCGTGCTGTTGCATGCACACCCAAACTACAAATCTCGGAATGAACGCAAGGACAATGCTCTTTGCGCTCCTTGCGCCTTGCACCTGTCTCCTCACCACTCCAGCCACGGCCGCCGAAGGGTGGCGGGTGATTGCGGAAGATCCCAAGTTCCCCACGGATGACGTGATCGTCGCGTTCTGCTCGGTGACCGACGCGGCCTACGCCCTGCCGGACGATCCTGCCGCGGCCGACTGCACGCCTGCGATTCAACGGGCGCTCGATGACGCCAGCGCGGCCGGGGGCGGCACGGTTTTCCTGCCAGAGGGCCGATACCGATTGGAGGGCATGCTGACGATCCCCTCGAACGTTTTTCTTCGCGGTCGCTGGAGTCAAATCGGTCCGGACCGCCCGGCTCAGGGGACGATCCTGATGATTCATAACCAGGAGCACGAGCAGAGTGTGCTGATCAAAGGCAGTGGCTGTGGCGTGAGGGACCTGACCTTCTGGCATCCCGAACAGCAGGTCGCGGACTCAACGGGTTCAAATTCGTTAGCAGAATCTCCATTGGTGATTCGTGGGCAGGCATCAGTGGTGACGATTGAGAATATCACCCTGATCAATCCCGGGCGCGGCATCGATCTCTCCCAGGCGAGCACTTGTTGCCTGCGCGGTATCTACGGCAGTCCACTGCACTGCGGGTTGTCGGCCGACAGAAGTTTTGCCGTGTCGCGCTATGATTCGATCCACTTTTCGCCGGACTACTGGACTTGGTCCAAATTACCCGGAAGTCCTCCCAAAGGCGGAGCGCATGCCGACTATATGCGTAAGCACGGAACCGGGCTGCACATCTTCGAGATGGATGGATTCTATGCCGGTTTTTCGACGATATCCGGGTATCAAAAAGGACTCCACTTCGAGCGCGGCGTGTCGGGGGATGATGCCAGTGGAGAGCTGTCCTACTTCACGGTTACCGATTGCGATACTGCACTCTATGTAGATGACGCTAAAGGATTCCGAATCGTGGGCAGCACCTTGCAGGGATCAGAATATGGCATCTGGGGCAAAGACCGCACTCACTACAAGATGCACACGACCCACATCGAGGGCGGAAAACATTCGATCTCGATCAAAAATGGAGTCGCCGAGCTGGTCAACTGCACCGTGACCGGAGAGACCGAAATTGTCGGCCGCCGCACCGTGTATCGCGAGCATCAATATGATGAGCCACTGCCTCCTTTTCAAAATACCTACGATCGAACCCGCAAACCCGCGAAATCGGATCTATTCAACGTCCAGGACTACGGAGCCGTTGGCGATCGAAAAGCCGATGACACAGAGGCTTTGAAGAAGGCTATCGAGGCGGCTTCCTCCAACGGCGGCGGGATCGTGTTTGTGCCCGATGGCGAGTATCGGATCACCGAAGTGTTGAACCTGGGTGATGGAGTGGAGCTTCGAGGCAATAGCGGGGGGCGTCATGTTCTGGGCAACAAGCCCAAAGAGCAATTGGGTAGTGCTTTGTTCATCGAGACCGCCGAGGGTGACGAAAATGGAACGCCGTTTCTCACCCTGGGAGACGGCAGCGGATTGCGCGGTATCGGCTTCTATTACCCGAACCAGGACTACAAGCACTTCAAAAAGTATCCCTGGATGGTGCGAGCCAATGGAGAGGGGAACTACGTCATCGACTGCTCGGCTTCGAATCCCTACCAGGGACTGGAGCTCAATGGCGATAACCACCTCGTGGAGTATTCCTTCATCGGTGGACTTCAGGCCACCTACCGGGCGAACCACTCTTCCGGAGGCCGGATCCAGAATTGCCACATCAAGCCTGATTTCTGGCGGGGTGCCTGGCTACCCGGCAGCCCCAAAACGCCGGAGTTGGAGGAATTCAAATTCAGGGTGAATGAGGCCTACGAGCCCATCTATCTCAACGGCTGCGACGACTATGTCGTGATGAGTATTTTCAATCATGCCTCTCACACGCTGATGACCGTGGACGATTCCAGTGGTCAGGCCCTCATGGTCGGTGGTGAGCAGTTGCAGCAGGGCTACGCCTGCAAGAATGGAGCGAAGCGCTTCGACATCATCTCGTCCACCTGCAACATCAACCACATCGGAGGGCGCGACGGGACCTACGGCATCAGGACCGAGTCCAGCTTTGCTGGAGAAGCCCGATTCTATTGCAGTCTGGCCATGGGGACATCAGACAAAACCTGGGATGTTCAAGGCGGGCATCTCTTCTGTCAGCAAACCTCCATCACCGGACCGAGCAACCGGGGAGCGAACAGCATCCATTGTGGAGAAGGTGCCAGGATTACGGTGCAGTCGGGCGGAGCGGGTTCGCATCACCTCGGCTTCGAAAACGAGGGACAGGTATCCTTTGAGGACTTTCACTTCGCGAAAGGGTTTCTGCGCTCCGCGGCCGCGGAATTCCAGTCCGGGAATCTCATCGAGACAGTCTATATCCTCGCCGATGCGAACCAGCCATTCCCGAAGGGATACGGGCTGGAGCTGGACATGAGCAACCTGCGCATGGAGGACGCCTTGATTATCCCAAACTCGGGCTTGGCGAAGGACTCGCAGGATGGGCGTCGGCTGCCGTCCGCACGCTTGGTGGAGGGCGACAGCTACGAGTTGAAGGTGACCGACCCCGGGTTTCAGAATGGGACGATCAAGGAAGTCGAAATCACTCTCTATTTCCGGATCGAAGACAACTGCACGATCTCGACCCATTACCAGGGGCAGACTGGCATGAAGCTCGGCGATACCGTCGCCTTTGAACTGAAAAACAAACCCTTCTGGGAAGAGCATCGATTCCGAGTCAGCGACGCCAACTTTGGATCGAGTGAAGGCGTGGACCTCCGCATCCAGGTGGAAGGCGCGTCGCCGCTGCTGGGCATGGTCGTGATCGCTGCACCGGTGAACACGAATGAGCAATGATCGGCTCTTTTAGACGCTTATTTGTCCGGGGAAGCACTATTACCCAACAAAATGTGGCAGGTCGGGGCTCCCCCGGAAGTCCATCTGTGACGCCGAGCAGTCGCCTCATCACAATCAAACCCAACATCATCGTGATCATGCCCGATGATATTGGCTATTCCGATATCGGCTGCTAAGGGGCATGAGGTCTCAACTAATTTAACGGAAATTCAATTATGCTAAAGCAAACACTTCTCATCTCCTTGCTATTCGTTAGTCAGGCATTTTGTGATGATGATCCTGACTCCAGTTGGAGATCTCTATTTGATGGCAAGACTTTCGAGGGCTGGCAGCAACTTGGTGAAAATCATAAGCTCAAAATCGGCCATGGTAAGCGCGATCTTATTGGTTACGACCAGGAGTTCAAAGATTTCGATCTGCGCTTTAAATTTAAAGTCAATTTAGCCGATACGGATTTTGATTTTGGAGTCTTTTTTCGCAGTCAAATTGATACCAATGTTCAAACTGCCAGAGGCTATAACTTGGATTTGAGCTCAGTGGCAGGAAGCAAATCTAAGGTGGATTTGTTTTTCAACGATTCTGAGGTGGCTTTGACTGATGGTGTATCAGCTGAAATCTCCAGCAAACAATGGAATGACGTTAGAGTTACCTGTGCTGGAGGGAGGATTCAGGCTTGGCTCAACGATCAGAAAATAGCAGACCTATTTGATGGTGAAATTGCCAGTCAGCCCAAAGGCAAGATCGCATTCTACGTTGAAAACAAGTTCGCCGATCGCTTCAGCCTTAAAGATTTTCAGATTAGAGAACTCCAGCAACCGCTTATCGCCGATGAGGAATGGGATCATTTGTTAGATAAGGAACTAACCAGGTGGGGTGTTGCCATCTTTGCCCCAAGAGATGAACACACAGATGACTTCACTTTTCCAATCTCCAAAGACAATGAAGAGGCATTAGCGGCGTGGGAATATGCTTATAAAAATAATAAGCCCTTAAAAATCGGAACCGATCTCACCCGTGAGTTTTCAACTTACATAGATGAAAATTCTGAGCTGATTTTGAAGTTAGACGGCAGAGTAAAAGGTTTCCTGGGAACTTCTAAGCCATACAAAAACTATCACTTCCGGGCCTATCACCGATGGCCAAAGGACAAAAGTAAAGGTGGAAAGGGAGGCATCTTTTATCATGCCAAAGATTTACGCAACAGTAATAACCCTCCCAATCTTGAGTATCAGCATGCCTATGCCAATTACGGCAGTCTAATCCCACTGATGGGTTATAGCTCTAACATGAAATCTCTGGACCCTCGAAACGAAGATGGCAGTGCCATTATCGCAGAAAAGGACAAAAGATTTTATCGTGTGGATTATGACCCCAGGGGCGAAAAACTAGGTCTAAAACCAGTACTCGATAACAAAGGGAAAATCATCTACAAGGGCTATGGCTTTAGAAGCTTCAACACGGAAAATGAACAAGGTGAATGGAACCTGGTTGAGTATTATTGCTATGAAGATAAGACCATTCATTTAGTAAATGGCCAAGTGGTTTGCGCAGGGGAGGATATGCGTGATGAAGAAGGAAAACCACTAACGCAGGGTTTAATCCTACTTGAGTCAGAGTGGGCTGGAGGTGCCTATAAAGATGTAAAAATCAGGTCGATTGAGGGATTCCCGGAAGTTTATAAACAGGAAGTTGGGTTTTAGCCTCCGCTAATTTTTCAATAGTCCTCTTGCTGCTAGCTTCGTTCTTTAAAATGAAAATTGGATTCTTCACTAAGCTTACGATCTGCTGTCTTGCAGTAACGGTAATGGCCCAACAGGCTCCCGGATCACCTGATGAGCGATCCGGTAAGCCTAATGTTCTCTTCATCGCCATCGATGACCTGCGGCCGGAGCTGGGCTGTTACGGGGTGGACTACATCCAGTCACCGCAGATCGATGCCTTCGCGGAAACGGCCCGGCTCTTTACCCATCACTATGTGACCGCTCCGACCTGCGGCGCCTCCCGCTATGCCCTGTTGACCGGGCTCAGTCCGAGAACCAACCATGAGGCCGGCAACCACGCCTTCAAGCAGAACCTCGAGTTTACCGCGCAGCGGGGAATTGAGTCCTTTCCGCACCTCTTCAAAGAGTCCGGGTATGAGACGCTTTCCATCGGCAAGATCTGTCATGGCAAGCAGGACACCTTGCCCCGCAGCTGGAGCCGGATTCTGAGCCCTCGCGGCAAGCATCCGGACTTTCAGAACAACAGCGGCAAAGACCAGCGGCCCGCCTCCCGGGGCCTCGATCTGCCCGATGCCGCTTACCAGGACGGCGCCATGACCGACACCGTCATCGAGACCCTGCGCACCCTGGGTGACGAGCCGTTCTTTTTTGCGGTCGGCTTTACCAAACCGCACCTGCCGTTCTGGGCGCCGAAAAAGTATTTCGACCTCTACGACGCGGAGGCGATTCCCCACGCCGATTGGGGCGAGTTGCCGGATTCGCCCTCCTATCACCCGAGTTTTGAGCTGATGCAGCAGTATGGGCATCATCCGGAGGCCGGTTTGGAAGATCCCGCCTACCGACGGCAGTTGAAACACGGCTACGCCGCCTGCGTCAGTTTCGTGGACGCTCAGATCGGGCGCATTCTCGACGAAGTCGAAGCCCTCGGCCTGGACGACAATACCATCATCGTGCTCTGGGGTGACCACGGCTGGCACCTAGGCGAGCATCGTATTTTCGGCAAGCACACCAGTTTCGAGAGAGCCCTGAAGTCGGTTCTCATCATGCGCACGCCGGACATGAAGCATCCGGGACGTCACACGGAGGCGCTGGTGCAGAGCATCGATCTCTACCCGACGCTGGCCGGGCTCTGCGGCTTGACGCCTCCCGCGGACATCGACGGCCGCCCCTTCCTCGACCTGCTCGACGATCCCGACCTCGCCGGTCCGGAATACGCGCTCAGCTACAACCAATCCTATGGCCCGCCTTTTAGAGGACAGCCGCGGATGTATGCCGTGACCCTGCGGACCCGGGACTACCGCTATATCAAGTGGCAGAGAAATCTGGGCCAGGGGGAGATCCTGTTCCACGAACTCTACGATCATCGTTCGGATCCGGAGGAAGAAGACAACCTGGCGGCCAGGGAGCCGGAAGTGGTGAAGCGCCTCGAAGAGCTTGTGGCAGAACGTCCATCGGTGAAACGGTAAAACCACAACCCGAATCAGCTACCAATCTCCTATCGGCTTGTTTTGGAAAAATCCTTGGCAGGTCGAAGCGCAACCGGAAGTCTAGCTCCACAAGGGTAGGCAAAGCACATTGCCCAGGCTCTCGAGGAATTTGATTTATACGATGAAACGCACTGCATTCTTGTTATCGCTTTTGGCTCTGACTACTTCGGCCTCCCATCTCGTGGCTGATGATTGGATCCCCCTGTTCGACGGAAAATCCCTCAACGGCTGGCACCAGGCCGGGGGAAAGCACGAATACGAAGTCATCGACGGCATGATCGTCGGCACCTCCGTCGCCGGGGAAGGCAATGCCTTCATGACGACGGATGAGACCTACCAGCACTTCGAGCTGAAGTTCGAGGTTAAGGTCGACAAGCGGCTCAACTCCGGTTGCCAGGTTCGCTCGGTGCCGGTGGGGAAGAGCGGGCATCTGCGCGGGCCGCAGGTCGAGATCGCCGGGGGAAGGACCGGCTTCATTTATGGCGAGGTCATGAAGAAAGCGGATGGTTCGCCGCAGCGGTGGCTCAGTCCCAACCTGGAGGATGAGAAGAAAGAGCCCATCCTGGGAGCGTTCAAAGAGGAGGCGTGGAACTCGATCCGGGTCCGCGTGCTGGAGGATCACTATCAAACCTGGGTCAACGGGGTTCCGGTCAGTGATTTCAAGTTCGACGGCATGCCCGACGCCGGTCACATCGGCCTCCAGGTGCACGGCGTGAAACTCGAGGAGCTGGTCGGCAAACAGGTTCGCTGGAAGAACATCCAGCTGAAGCCACTAAAGTCAGAGAATGTTGCTTCGATTGGCAATCGAAGTGCGAAAACTCCGGATGCTCCCCCACCTCCAACTTCGATTACCAATCGAAGCAACGACGACCCTCAAGAAGCTCTTGCCTTCCCCTACCTGGCGACTACGGAAGGACGCGAGGGCTACGAGCTGGCCGGGGAGGAAACGAACACTTACCGGGTCTACGATTTCTACAAGCGTCAGGCGCAGCATCACCTGAAGCAGGACCGCGATCTGAAATTGTTGCAGGCTTATCCCGATCTGGATGGCGGCACCTTCGGGCACTGGGGCAACTACAGCAAAAACGGTCACCAGGATCTCCGCTGGAACGCGATGGACTACGGTCCGGCGATGGCGGCCACCTACACGATCGACAAGCAGAACAAGATCGGCGGCATGCTGAGCGTGCTGCTCGAAGGCGGCCACACGGTGACTTTTGATCGGGAGACAGGCAGCTACTTCAATGCCTGGGAAGGGCGTCCGTATTTTCATCCGCACCGCTGGGGGGTCATCCACGGGGTCGCGGTGCCGGAAGGCGTCATCGCGGTGGACTTGCAGCCGTGGTTCACTGCCATCACGAAGGATGGCGAAGCGATGACGCGTTACCTCGGCCACTATCTCCACGGCCAGCAGGTGGTGACGCATTACGAGATTGGTGACTCCCGTTTCCTCGACAGTGTGTCCGCCGGCGAGCGCGGGGCTTTGGTCAGGACGATCGTGGCTGTCGACGGAGGTGTTGGCGGCGTTTCCCTGCCCTTGAACCTGGACGCGGACAGCGGCTGGGAGCTGACGGTGGATGACCAGCTTCTCATCGGAACCTGTGAGGGGCGCACCCTCATCGTCGCAGCCAAGGGTTATTCAAAGGGAGAAGCTGAGCGGCTGGAACCTTCGATCGAGTCAGGAGAGTGGAAGGCGCCTGCGGCAGCCGAGACGTTCGTCGACACCTTCCACCTCACTTTCTGGGAAGGGGAGGCCAGCGAGGCGGACGCGGTGAAGGCCTCGCTTCGCCGCGACGAGACGATCGCTCCGCTGGCGGAGTGGGCGCAGGGCGGGCCCTCGAATTGGCCGGAGCGTCTCACCGAGCCGGTCACGCTGGCCAAGGATGACAAGGCCTACGTAGTCGATCGCATCGGGGTGCCCTTCGACAATCCCTGGGGGGCCATGATGTTGTTCAGTGGAATCGATTTTGATGAAGAAGGTAATGCCTACCTGCCCACCCTGATGGGCGATGTCTGGAAGGTGTCCGGTCTCGGAGAAGGGATGACCGAAGCGTCGTGGAAGCGTTTCGCCACCGGCTTGAACCAACCCTTCGGCATTCGCCTGATTGACGGGCTGCCCTACGTGATGACTCGCAGCAGCATCGTTTGCCTGAAGGATCTCAACGGGGATGAGGAAGCGGACTATTACGAAGACCACTACAATGGGTTCACCTACTCGCCCTCGGCCCACACGCGAGGCTTCGGGTTCACGGTCGACAAGGATCGGACCGCCTACTTCGTCAGCGGCTCGGGTGCCTACAAGAAGCCCTGGAACCAACCCGCTGAATTGCTGGCCAGCGGTCTGCGCAACGCCATGGGCGTGGGCGGCAGCGAGGACGGCATCTTTCTGGTAGGACCCCAGGAGGGCGTCTGGACGCCGTCGTCGGCAGTGTTGGAGATCGGTCAGGGTGACTACTACGGCATGGGACCCAACCAACTCCTGAACGGAGAGGAGGAGGGGATCGAGGAGCAACTCTCTCCGGCGATGGCCTACCTGCCTCGCGGCATCGATAACTCGACTGGCGGGTTTGAATTCCCCCTGTCCGAGCGATTCGGGCCGCTCGATGGCGGCATCGTCGGTCTGAGCTACGGCTACGGCAGTTGGTATCAGATTCTGCGCAATGACGGCTACGCCGACTACAACCGCGCCCAGGGAACGATTGTGCCTCTGGCAGGGGAGTTTCGCTCCGGCGTGGTGCGTGGTGCGATCCATCCGGGCGACGGGCAGTTTTACGTGGCGGGCACCGACGGCTGGGGCAACTACGCGCTCGACGACGGTTCCCTCGAACGCGTTCGCTACACCGGCAAGCCGTTTCCGATGTTGGAAAACGTGCACGCCTACGAGAACGGCATCGAGCTGCAGTTCAGTGATCCCGTGAGCCCTGACTCCGCCTCCTTGGCCAAGAACTATTTCATCCAGCAATGGAACTACGAGTATTCGCCGGCGTATGGTTCGCTCGAGTATTCCGTGAAGCAGCCTTCGCAGGAAGGCCACGACCGGGTCAAGGTCGCGCGGGCCGAGGTGGCCCCGGACGGGAAGTCGGTCTTCCTCGAGATCCCGGATCTGCTGCCGGCCCTGCAGACCCACATCTACGCGGACCTGATGAGCAACGTGGGACCGCTCGAAGTAAATGCCTTTGCCACCCTCGTTCACCTGGATCAAGCCAAAGCGGGCTTTGCCGATCCGGTGCCGGCCCTGAAGTCGCGCACCGCGGCCCTGCGCATCCGCGGCAGCAAGATCGACAACGAAAAGGTCGCGGCCAATACCGCCGACACGCCGGAAGGGCGCATCCGTCAGGGTGAAACGCTTTTCAAGATGTTCTGCATCGGCTGTCACGGTCCCCAGGGAGAAGGGCTGACGAACATTGCCCCGACGCTCCACTCCGACTGGGTCGCCGGTGATCCCGAAGTGCTGGTGAAGTTGCTGCTGCAGGGACTGCAGGGGGACATCGAGATCAACGGAGAGCTGCAACACTTCGAGGCCCCCATGCCGGCCTTTGGCCCTGCCTTAGGCGATGGCGAGATTGCCAGTCTGCTCAGCTACATTCGCAAGACCTGGACCGACGCCGAAGCGGATGTGACGGCCGAGTTTGTGCAGGAGGTGCGCAATGGGGAAGAAGGAGTGGTTGGGCCTTATGAAGCGGGGGAGTTGTGGAAGACGGTGGAGCCGACTCGATAGGGAAGAACCGCCGATGGGCGCAATCGGAGCGAAGCGAAAAATTGAAGGGGACAGGTTAGCTATTGCAGGGACGAGTTGGCTGGAATCCCTATTTGTCGAGTTCTGGGGGTGTATTCGCAGTTGGATGAGCCCGAAATTCAGGGCTGGCGGAGAGCTGAGGCCAGAGTGAGCGAGAGTTTAAGTCTCTGTGGTGGCGAGGGGCGATCGTTAACCTGTCCCTGGTAACTGTGACTTCTCGCCTGGATGACGTCCCGGATATCCCGGCGCATCTCACAGCCGGTGGAGATAAAGTGATCTTCGAGCTGCTTGAACATCCCACGCACCCTCTCCGGATGCTGCGCGGCGAGGTTGTTGGTTTCGCTGAGGTCCTCGCCCAGGTTGTAGAGTTCATGCGATTTGTCCTTGTAGTTCAGGATCAGCTTCCAGTCGCCCGAACGGACAGCCACCCCGAATTGCGTCGGGAAGAACGCGGGTACATCGCGTTCCAGCGACGGGTCGCGCAGCACGGCGGCGAAGCTGGAGCCGTCGAGGGTCTGCTGAGCCGGCTTCGGCACGCCGGCAAGGTCGAGAATGGTCGGATAGAAATCCTCGGAACGAACAATAGCTTCCGCGGTCCGGCCCGCCGGAATCACACCGGGCCAACTGGCCAGCAGCGGCACGCGAACACCACCCTCCCACGCCGTGATCTTGCCGTCTCGCAGTGGACCGGGCGATCCGCCGAGGTCGTAGTAGGTCAGCCAGGGGCCGTTGTCACTGGTGAAGAGGACGAGGGTATCCTTGGCGACGCCGGCTTCTTCGAGCGCCTTCACCATCTCCCCGACCGACCAGTCGATCTCCTCGATCACGTCGCCGTAGAGACCGGCCCGGCTCTTTCCCCGAAATTCATCCGACGCATAGATCGGGACATGCGGCATGGAGTGGCCGAGAAAGAGGAAGAACGGTTCGTCCTCCGGTCTCTCGCGAATCCAGGCGACGGACTCTTCGGTGTAGCGTTTGGTCAGGGTGGGCTGGTGGACCGGGGTCTCGATCGCTTCGCGCTGTCGATAGAGAGAAATGGGGAAATCCTCGCTGACTGCGTTCTTGATGTTCTCGTAGGTCCGGGCAAAGCCTTTACGCAGTGGAGCGTCATTGCTGCCGACGAGACCATAGAAATGGTCGAAGCCTTCGTCGTTCGGATGGGCGCCTCCGTCGGGCTGTGTGAAGTTGGTGATCCCCCATTTGCCGACGTAGGCGGTGGCGTAGCCGGCCTGCTTGAGCATTTCGGCGAGGGTGATCTCGTCTTCCGGGAGATGTTGCCACTGGTTCTTGTCGCTGCGATGAATCCGGATCGGCATGCGACCGGTCATCATCGCGACCCGGCTCGGATTGCAGAGCGGGGCGGACGCGTAAAAGGAAGTCCAGCGTTGGCCTTCGGCCGCGAGCTGGTCGAGATGCGGCGTCTGGATCAGGGGGTGCCCCTGGCAGGAGAGGTCGCCGTAGCCCATGTCGTCAGTGAGGATGACGACGAGGTTGGGTTTCTCCCGGCCGGCGCCGTGCACACCCATGCCCGGGATGAGGCAGGTCAGCAGCGCGATGAGGTGGATTCGATTTATGGTCATAGTTATGGCTTCAATTAGGATGTGAAAAATTGGTTGTCGTTTCAGGCACTCTCCAGGTGGTTACCTGGATTCCTCGTAGGGATAGTCGAAGGGGACGGCGGAAACCCGGATCAGTCCTCCGTCATCGACTTCGTGGACGGTGTTGGGCTTCACCTCGCCGCGAATCGTTGTGTCACCGATTCGCAGGTCGAGGGTCACCGGCTCGGGAGAGAAGCCGATCACTTGCACGACCGATCCCGCTTCGTCGGTCACCACGCGGACGCCCTCGTTGCAGGAGAACACCGGCTCGCCATTGACGTGCCCCGTCATCCGGCCAGCCTCGATGACCAGCTCGTATGCGGTCTCACCTCGGCGCTGGGTGGTGCGGAGTTCATTGCCTTCGCGCGCCAGGGCCGACCACCAGATCTTTTCCTGATCGACGATCGGATAGATGCCGAACATCCGCGGCAGGTAGGCGAGGCAGGTGGAGGTCATCGTGAAGTTGCCGTCCGGGATCTTGCCCGAGTTGAGACCGGTGAAGGGATCGACCTGCTGGGAGTAGCAGTAGTCGTTCTTCACCCAGGTCTCGATGAGCTGCTCCCCGAGGAGACTGATCTCGGCATAGTGCCCGTAACGCTCGAGGCCGTAGAGACTGCGCGAGAGGGTCAGGGTCTGCACCTGTCCGCCCCAGTTGTTTCCGGACACATTCTCGAAGAGCGGCTCGTTGATGGCGATGGAGGGAATCGGCGGCGAGGTCCAGAATTTCTCCGGATCGAGCAGGTGATGACGAATGAAGGCATCGGCCATCTCCTGGCTGAACCCGCCATAATACATGACCCGCAGGTTGTTGTGGATCAGCTCGGGATTCCGCCGGCCGTGCCGGTCGAGGTCGAAGCAGGCGAGCTCCTCCTCCACCCAAAGCCGGTCCCGGATGAGGGCCCGCACTTCGGCGGCTTTCGCCTTCCAGTGCTCCGCCTTTCCGTTGCCGAGTTCGGCGGAGACGAGGGCAAGGACATCGCGGGCGGCGTGGCTGTAGGCGTTGACATCCATCGACTCGAACGGCACGAGTACCTCGTCGGTGGACGCCGGAGGCGAGTGCCCGGCCCGGTTGTGGTTGGCCCAGTAGCGACGGAAGGAATCCGGATCGGTGGGCACGGGAGCGCCCGAGGCGCCGGGAGGGATTTCGTAGGGCCAGTGGGACGGCGCGTAGCGTGTCATGAGCCGGGTGGCGTAGTCTTCGGCGGTGTCGTAGATGCACCACAACTCCAGCAAGCCGTCGCCGTCGGAATCGCGGGTCTTCCAGAGATAGGCGTCGTAGGTTTCGAGTGCGGTGTAGAGCTGCTCGAGGTAGTCCCGGTCTTCGCCCGCCCAGAAATAGAGTCGCCACGCGTGGTAGGGAAAACAGATCCCGTTGATGCCGGTGTAGTTGGCGATCGCCCCGTCAAGTTCGGGAATCACGGGGGTGAACTCGCCGGGCTTCCGATTCGTCTCCCGCATACGATAACCCGGCCAGACCACATTGGGGAACTTGCCGTCCTCCCGCTGGGTGAAAAAGTGGACCTGCATGTTGGCGATCCCCGGGGCGGGATCAAAGCGGGCGTAGCTTTCCGCATTCAGCACCGCGTTCTCAAGGAAGAGGCCGGTGTAGTCGCCGCTGTTGACGAGGACCCGGACACCGGGGGCGTATTCGATGAGGTGGCGCTGGATTTTATCGATGGCGCTGTCGTGGAGCTGCTGCAGCTCCGGGTCCGAGCTTTGGAAGGTGACCGCTCCCGCTTGCGAGGTTTCGGCAGTCGTGGCGAAGTGCGGCTGGGTGAGCATGACGCCGCCCACGACGAGCGTGAGCAGGAACGAGGACGCCGGGTGGGTCGAGTGGAGATTGGATTTCATGGATCAATTCGTTTTCTGAAAATGGATGCCGCGTTGTTTACGGTGTGTTTTTCGGGCCGGTGGTGACGGTGACCGATTCGATGTCGCCCTTGAACGGGGAAGGCCCCCGGTAGTCGCCAACTTCGGGATAGACGGCGTAGCATTGCCCGAGAATCATCGGACCGCTTGGGTGAATGGAGAGCGTCTCTGCCTGTCCGGACGCGATCTCCCTGTCATCCACGAATAGGCGCAAGGTGCCGTCGGCCTCGATGCGCGCTTCCACCTCCAGTTTCGCACCGCTTTTCAGCGACTCCCTGGCGGTGATGATCGTGCGTTCGGGGGTGAGGTTTTCCGGCGAGAAGGGACGCGGCACATCCATCACGGCAAAGTTCAGCCGTCCGTCTTTGGCGTAGAGCGCGTAGCCGCAAAACTGGTTGCCGTGGGTGAGGATCACACCGTCGGTGATCTTCGGACCGATCTTTGCACGGACGGTGATCGGCCTGCTCGCGAAGGTGTCCTGCACGGGAAAGAAATGGCGGACGAATGTTTCGCGGGTGAGGGTGAGCGGCGTTCCGTTGTCGGTGAATACCGCCGGGACACTGGATTCGGGAAGCCACTTGGCGAAGCGGGCTTTGACATCGATATGCTCGGGATTGTCGGCGAGGTTGCGGGTTTCGTCAGGGTCGCTCCGGCGGTCATACAGCTCCTCCGAGCCATCGGCCCAGCGGATGTAGCGCCAGCGATCGTCCACCAGCGCGTTGTTGTTGCGCCCGAGCGTGGTCAGGGCCGGTCGTTCGCGGACGGCGGCGGGGTTTTCGATGAGCGGACGCAGGCTTTCGCCGTCAAGCTGTTGCGGCGGCTGCGGCAGGCCGCAAAGATCGACGAGAGTCGGATAGAGATCGAGCAGCGAGACGGCGGCCTCGACGCGGGCATCCGGCTTCGAGATCTCCGGCGCATGGATCACCACGGGCACCCGCGTGGTATCATCCCACAGGCCCCATTTGTGAAAGTGGTAGCGTTCCCCCAGCCCGTAGCCGTGGTCGGAGAACAACACGACGATCGTGTTGTCGCGAACCGCGCTTCGTTCGAGTGCGTCGAGCACCTTGCCGATCTGCGCATCGACAAATGCACAGGAGGCAAGGTAGGCATGCAGGATGGCGCGATATTGGCCCCTTTCGGTGATCGCACTCCAGGTGCCGGTTTCGATCTCCTGGAATCCAGCGGCGGCGGCTTGCTGACCCATCCAGGGCATGGACAAAAACCCCTCGCGGTCCAGCGGCGGCAAGGTGATTTTTTCCGGATCGAAGAGATCAAAAAACTCCTTCGGGGCGGTGAACGGCAAGTGAGGGCGGTGAAAGCCGACCATCAGCAGAAAGGGCGAATCGTCCGGCTTCTCGACGGCGAGTTGCTTTGCCGCCCAGTCGGCCAGCTTCGGATCAGAGAGCCTCTTCGCATCGGCACCCTCGAGCGGCCCCCAAAAACGAGCATGTTTGTGAACGCACTTCAGATCCTCGAAGGGATCCTCCCAACCGGAGGGCTTCACACCGACGGCCTGACCGCCCATCTTTCCGACGTTCTGGTCCACCCCCGTATCGGTCGGCAGGTGATGGAAGATCTTTCCGGCCATCAAGGTTCGGTAGCCGTGGCGCTGGAAGTGCAGCGGCAGCGGAACGGTGCCCTGCAGCGCATCGGCATCCACCCATTTATCGGAGTTGCCATACACGCCACTTCGCTCGGGCGCGATCCCGCTGAGCAGGGCGACACGCGAGGGATTGCACACCGGCACGGTGCAGTGCGCGTTGACAAAGGCGGTGCCGAGCCCGGCCAACCGATCGAGGTGCGGCGTCTTCGCATCCGGGTGGCCACCGAGAAAGCCGACCCAGTCGTTCAAATCGTCCACGCCGAACAGCAGGACATTGGGCTTTTGCGATTCTGCGGCGGGAGCGCACCAACCCGTCAGGATGAGCGCACCTAAAGTCAGGATGATTGTTTTGGTTATGCGATTCATCGATCTATTCTTTTCTGAAAACGAGCTTAGCGAAGCCAATCAAGGAGGGGCGCGATTCAACAGGGTATGATGGGTGACTTGATAGGGTTGGTTACTGATAGGAATTTGCTTATTCAAGGAATTTTATCGGGGCGTCAGTCCGGCCGGGATTGAGGGGGTGCATGGCGTAAGGTATTTTGTTTCCGTTAGGCTGGCAGAAACCAGGATGGGCAGTTGTGAAAGAGGAAGCGTTTCATAGTTTCGGATCGCGCGGTGAGTCGGCATCAGGAGCGCGAAGAGCAGGCGGGGTAGCTTTGCCAACACGGCCATCGATCTCGTCGAGGCGGAATCGCGTCGTGACGACCGAGTGTTTCGCCGGTCCGGGCTGGTATTTCACGTAGGTCGTGGCGACGAAGGTGCCGTCGGGCAGCAACTCCAGTCCGGAGTATCCGGTGTCGCTGCCGGCGTGGCTGTGCAGCAGCTTGATGCGATACTGGCCGTCGCGCCCTTCGAGGACGTCCTCGAAGGTGCCGACCCAGGCGACGAAGTGACCGAAGGTGGGATTGCGGCGAACGCCGTTCTCGAAGTCGCGAGCGGTGTCTCGCATGACGACAACGAGCCTGCCGTCGGGAGCCCGCTTCACGGCGTGACGATGCCCGGTCAGGGCGAGCGGCAGCGGCTTCGCCTCGGACCAGGTTTCGCCGCGGTCGCGACTCACCGCGAACTGCCCGTAGTCGCGGAAGTTGTTGCGTAACAACATGAGCAGAGTCTCGCCGTCCTCGGAAGAGATAACCGCCGGTTGCGACCAGCGGCTCGCGCCCTTGACGACGACGCGCTCGGGGCTCCAAGTGAGACCACCATCCGCGGACTCGCTTTGCCAGACGACCGGATCTTTGTCTTCCTTGCCGGAAGAAGCCGGATCGCGTCGATCGCACCACATCACGAGCCGTTTACCCCCATCGAAGGCGAGGATGGTCTTGGGCGGACACTCAGCCTTGAGACCGGTCTCGATCATTTGGGTCCAGGTCTCGCCATCGTCTTCGGACACGGAGTAGCGCAAGCGACCGGGAAAATTCTGCCCCGCAAAGACGAAGAGCCGTGCCGTGCCCTCGGGATCGACCAGGCGATGAATCGTGGGCGTGGTCATGGTCTGCTCATTCCAACTGGGATCGGTCGGCATGACCTCGGACCAGGTCCGTCCCGCGTCGGTGCTCTTCGCGAGTGGCCCGAGGTAGCCAGCATGGCGAATCGCCCAGGTCGCGAACATGGTTTTTCCATCGGGATAAAGCACCGTGTCCGGATGGCCCTGGTAGGTCTCCTCGGTGCCGCGCGCGACGAAGGAATGGCGTTCGGTTTCTCCCGAGATGTCGACGGTGGGGATCGGGAGGAGAGGCCCATAGTCGTCACCGGACCGGACCGACAATTCGCGCTCACTCCAGAGAGCGAGTCCGTAGTAGCCGAACTCGATCACATCGCCCGTCTGCACCGCCCGCTGCAGGGCGAGGCAGCGGTTCCCCTTGGTTCCCGGCTTGGTCTCGTAAGGATGGAAAAGCGGAAGATCGACGCGATCGAATCCGTCGGCAGCCAGCTCGTCGGCTTGGTTGAAACGGTCCTTTTCGGGCGTAAGCACGACGACATAGCCCGGACGGAAGACCTCGAACCTGGTCTGCTTCATCGGAGCGCGGTAGAGCACGAGGTGCTCGTCGAGCGCGTCCGGCCATTCCGTGAGCCGGTAGTTCCGGTCGGTCCAGCCGAGCACGCCCGGCTGGCGCGCCACGACCTCGCCCTCATCACGCGGCACGAGGGGGTGTGGATCGGTCAGGGTGATGGGTTCTCGTGGCTCTATCCACCAGTGGAGGACATTCGTGCGGTTTCCCCGGTAGGCGTGAGAGGCCTGGACGAGAAGCCGGTTCGGTTTCTGCGGGTCAACGGCCCCGACGACGAGGCTGTTCGAGTAGGCCCCGGCCCCAGCCTCCCTTCTTCGGAGGATGAGGCCGTCGTCCCATTGCAGGCCATCAGGAGACCGGTAGATGACGAAATGCCCGCCCCGGGCGCGGCCATGCATGAACCAGGTCCCGTCCATCTCGATGAGCTGTGGGTTGCGAACCGCTTTGGCAAACTCGACCGTGCACGGGTCCGACCAAGTGAGCCCGCCGTCGCTGCTGGTGTAGGCTTCCAACGGACCATACTCATCGTCTTTCAGATTCATGAGGTAGGCGATCAAATCGCCGGAACGCAGGACGCCCAGGGTCCCGTAGCCGCGCCGCAGGGTTTCAAAGGGCAACACGCAGCGTTTCTCGAAGGTGCGCCCGCCGTCCACGCTGGCGTAGAGCAGGTAACAGTGTTCGGGCGAGGTGCCGCGCCAGTCCTCGGCGCAATCGTTGGCGAACTGCAGCACGAAGATCTCCTCGCCGTGCACGATGGCGTCGTAGACGCGGCCCGGTTCGTCACCGAGCGGTTGCGGCGCGGACCAGGTTTTCCCGTCGTCCTCGCTGCGGGCGAAGGTGGGAACGAATTGCGGTTTCCAACGGGGCGTCTCCGAGTTGTCGATGTTGAGATAGAAAAGCACGAGGTGGCCCTCGGCGGTGCGAACCGCCTTCTCGCACAGGGCGGCTCGATCTCCACCGCTCTCGTCGTAAACCTCCCTGCTGTGCGGGTGCGGCTCGGGCGCGCTCCAGGTTTGCCCGCCGTCGGTGGAACGCCTGACCTCCATCCAGCCGACACCGGAATGGCCCTCGTCGTCCTCCGAACAATCCGGGTAGAAGGCCAGGATCGATCCGTCGTCAGTCTCGACGAGAGCGTGACCGAGATGCCCGCTCCGGCTCTCGGGTTCGTGATTCACGAAGAGGATGCCCTCGTTTGGCGGTTCCGACGGGGTGACGGAGAAATCCGTGAGGACATTGCCAGGGACGATCTCGGGCTTTGCAGTCGGCATCTGCGCGCCCGTCTCCTTCCGCCATTTCGCCAGCTCACCACGCATTCGTTGGACGCGTTCGGGATGCTCGCCGGCCAGGTCCTTCGTTTCGCCGGGGTCGGCCCCGAGGTCGTAGAGTTCGGCCCGACCGTCCTCGAAAAACTCGAGCAGTTTCCACCGGCCCTCGCGCAGGGCACCGGCGGGCTCGAAGACGTCCCGTTTCGAATGAGGACGGAACCAGTGAGGATAGTGCCAGGCGATGGCATCGCGCGCATTCGTGGCGGGGTCTTCCAGCACCGACCGAAAACTGACGCCGTCGGCGTGCTGGGACGGGCGCGGCGGCAGGTCGGCGAGGTCGAGAAGCGTCGGGTAGAAATCGGCGCTGTGAACGAGAGCACCGGTTTCGCTGCCGGGAGGCACCCGGCCCGGCCAGCGCACGATCAGGGGGACTCGGATCCCGCCCTCGTGGAGATGCCCTTTCAATCCCCGGAGTTGATTCGCGCGGGGACTCGCCGCGCCGTTGTCGCTGTAGAAAATGAAGATGGTGTTCCCGGCGATCCCGACCTCCCGGAGCTTCGCATCGAGCGCCCCGACGGCGTCATCGACGTGGCTGATCATGGCGGCCAGCTTCGGGTTCGGCGCGTCGGCAAACTGCGCGATCCGCTCCGCTTCCGCATCGATGGGTGAATGGATCGCATTGAGCGAGAGGTAGAGAAAGAACGGCTGCTCTTCGTCGGTCGAGGCGCACTCGTCGATGAAATCCAGGGCGGCCTCCGTCTTAGTCACGGTCATGAAGGTCTCTCCGTCGAAGGTGGAATGACCGTTCTCGGTGACGTGCCGGACGAAGTCGAACCCGTGCTGTTCCGGCGAGGTCGCACCGAGGTGCCACTTGCCAATGAAGCCGGTGAGATACCCGCCATCGGAGAGCGCTTCGGCGAGCGTGACTTCCTCGAGCTTCAAGCCGGGATGGGGCATGTCGGGCTGAACGAGCCGGCTGCGCTCCGGGAAGGGGTAACCCTGGCCTTTCGGATTGGCTACCGACCCACCCAACTTCCCGGAAATGAAATCGGTGATCCCGAGACGCGCCGGCGCCTTCCCCGTCAGGAGGCTGGCGCGAGTCGGCGAACAGGTGGGCGCGGCGTAGGCATCGGTGAAGCGCATGCCATCCGCCGCGAGTTGATCGAGATGGGGCGTCTCGTAGTAGGTCGAGCCGTAGGGCGTCGAGTCCATCCACCCCATGTCGTCGGCGAGGATGACGATGATGTTGGGTTTATCGGCGGCGGTCAGCAACGGCCCCGACACAAACCCTACCACCGAGAAGATGAAAATGACGATTCGTTGCATCGTTTCGTGATGTTTGAGAGCTCTCATCGGGATTTCTGCAGCAGCTCATTCAGCCGAGAGCGCATTTCCTCGAGCTGGCCTTGGTGTTCCGAATCCTTGATCAGATTCTTCAATTCCTTCGGATCTTCCGCGAGGTGGTAGAGTTCATCGAGATCTTCGGTATCGCGGTAGTGAATGTATTTCCATTCCTCTGTCCGGACCGCTTGCCAGGAAGGGATGCGGGGCGCGACTTTCTCGTGAAAATACTCGGCCAGAAACGCTTCACGCCATGGCACTTCCCTGTTTTGCAATAGAGGCACAAAGGACTCTCCATGCATGGGCACGATCGACTCCACGCCCGCGAGTTCCAGCAACGTCGGTGCGACATCGATGCTCAAAACCAGCTCATCGCGAACGTTGCCGGGCTCAATCACATCGGGATAACGAATGAGAAACGGCACTCGCAACGATTCCTCGTAGCCCAATCGCTTGTCGTTGAAGCGACCGTGCTCGCCCATAAGGAAGCCGTTGTCGCTGGTATAGATGAAGATAGTGTTGTCGAGTTGTCCGGTGCTTTCCAGCGCATCGAACAGTTGCCCGACGCCTTCATCCACCGACGCCAGGCAACGGAGCTGATCACGCACCACGGAGGGAGCATCGCGGCCGCGGCCACGCCTCGGTTCGGCTGGTTCGGGGCCGACGCCTTCGAGTTCAGTCCAGTTGACTCGGGTCACCTTTCGGGTCATTACGGGCTTCCCGGCGAGGTCCTCTTCATCGCGAGGCGGAACCTCGAATTCGTAGTCGGAGTAGAGATCTTCGTGGCGTTTGGCCGGTAGAAAAGGCCCGTGAACCGCCTTGTGCGCGAGATAGAGACAGAACGGTTTCTCGTGTCCCTGTTTCACGAACTCCACCGCCCGTTCGTTGAGGTAATCGGTCATGTTGCCGCGCAACTGCCGCCGGGTTCCGTTGTCGTTGACCACCCCGTCGATGTAGATGCCCTGGCCCTTGAAGCTGATCCACGAATCAAAACCGGGTCGGCGCGAGTCATCAAGGCCCATGTGCCACTTGCCGACGAATGCCGTTTCATAGCCGTTCTCGCGAAGCTGACGCGGAAAGGTCATCAGGGTGTGGCTGATGATGTCGAGGCCCAGCTTGTCGTTGTTGGTAACCAGATGTTTGTGCGGATACAGGCCGGTTAGAAAACTGGCCCGGCTCGGGGAACACAGCGGCGTGCAGACGAAGAAATGGTTGAACGCCGCACCCTCGCGGGCAATACGGTCGATGTGCGGTGTCTGCAAGACCGGATGCCCGTTGTAGCCAAGCTGATCCCAGCGCTGGTCGTCGGTGATGACGAAAACGATGTTTGGTGGCGTGTCTTTTGCCGGTAGCCCATTCGGTCCCATGCAGAACATACTTGCGATGAAAACGCCTTCGAGCAGGTATTGGTGAATTCTTCTCATGGTTTCAGATCTAGTGGATTCGATGATACGTTAGAAGCCGAGAGGCCGATTAATTGATAGTAATTTGCTTTTTCAAGGACAAAATTTAAGCCGCTTGCGGCCCTCGGGTTGGATGGGGTGCAGCTCCGGACGTTTGCCGGGATAGATGCGATCGGCGACCGGTTCGGGAAAAACGCGTTCACCGGTGGGATCAAGAGTGGGCCGGAAACGGGGCTTGCCATCGTGTTCCGCCAGGTCTGTCTGGCGCAGAACCGAGCGCGCCTTCAAGCGGACGCGGTAGCGGCCCTCCACCGGAGTACTCACCTGGTTGAAGCGGTAGAGAAACGGTTGATAAGCACCGCGAAAAATGGCGACTGATTCCATTTCCCGGCGCTCGGGATCGTCTGCGCCGCCCGTTTTCGCCGCCTTCCGGTTCCACGAAACTTCTTTGTTGATGGTGAGGTCATCGAGAGCCAGCCAGTAGCGATCCCAGAGAAACGTCGGCGCGTAGGCCGAGAGTCGCTGTTGTTCTCTGGCGTAGTAGCGTTTCGTCACTGCGTCAGGTTTTTCCGCCGGGAAATCCAGGGCGGAACGCAGGGCAAACTCGGCGGCGTCGAGGTAAGCCTCCATCTGCACATGGGAGACATCCAGAGCTTCGCCCACCTTGGCGAAACCATGCACCTCCCCGTCGCGCGGCAGCATCTGCGCCAACTCGATGTGGGGAAGATCCAGCAGATCGCGCAGCGTGTTTTCGTATTCCTTCCGGTTCAAACGCCGCTTCATGGCCCGGCCGGATTCTCTGGCAAACCGGTCCTGTTCAGTGGTGATAATCTCGCTCAGCTCGGCGAGAAATGCTTCACGCTCAGCTGCGGCTGGCTGTTTCTTTTTCGGCGGTGGCATCTCTCCGTCCCGCACCCGATCATGAATCCGCACCCAGAGTCGTGTCGTTTCAGGATCGCTCAGATCATCGGAGAGTGAGAACAGATCGAGACCGCCCTTTTCCATGTCCGGGTCATGGCAATCGTAGCAATGTTGCTCGAAAAACACTTCCGCCTTCGCCCGCAAGTCCTCCGCAGAAGCGGAAACCACCGGGAGAATCGCAATGAAGGCAAGGAAATGGGAAATGATTCGGTTCATGAAACATTGCCGCGGGCAAAATCGTGCAAGGCTAATTGGTCTGACCAATCTATCATTGTGATTTGTGGTCAGGGTTGCAGCACTTCCTCGACTATACATACTCATTTTTGCTGAAAGTCTTTCGATTGAACCAAACCGTGAATGTAGGCGTGCAACGATCGGTTGTGTTTTTCGCCATGGTCGAGTACTGCCTCGGCGAGATCGTGGTCGGAAAATCCATAGGGACGCCCCAGAGCGTATTCGATGAGGTGCTCGACAAAGCCGCGGGCGAAGTCACTTTCCCGCGCGGCGATGAGATCCCGAAGCTCGAAAAACCCCTCAAACTTTGAACCATCGGGCAAGGCGCCGGTATCGTCGATGGGGTGCTCTTTGGATTGGCGAACCCGATTGTTTACCGCGATGTCTACATATTCTTTTTCCCGCCAGAGGCCGACGGCGTTGAAGTGTTCCAGACCGTAGCCAATCGGGTCGATTTTTCGGTGACACTGCGCGCACTGTGCTTCCTCCATATGGGCTTCGAGCAGCTCACGGGCGGGTAAGAGCTTGCCTGCGTGACGGCTGAGTTGTGGCACGTTTGCCGGTGCGGGAGGTGGCGGGTCGTGAAGTAATTTGCGCAACACCCAGGTGCCGCGCTCGACCGGAGAGGAACGTTCGCCGTCACTGCCCATGGCGAGGATGGCTGCCATGCCCAGCAAACCGCCCCTGGGTAGATCGGCGGGAATCTTTACTTCGCGAAACCGGGGGCCGCGCACCTTTTCTATACCATAAAAATCGGCCAGTAGGTCATTGATGATTACCGTGTCGCTTTTTAACAGTTCGCCAATCGGCTTTTTGCGGCGAATCAGGTTTAGGATCGTTTGGTAAACCTCCTCGCGAGCCGCCATTTTCACGGAGTCGTCGAACTCCGGGTAGAGCCTGTAGTTGAACTGAAAGAAATCCAGCCGCTCCATGTGCAGCCACTGATGAGTGAACCCGGCGACGAACTCCATGGCTCGCTCGTCGTTGAGCAGGCGCTGGGTTTGGCGGACCAGTCCCGCCGGTTTGACAAGATCTCCCTTGCGGGCGGCGGTCAACAATTCCTCGTCCGGCGGGGAACTCCAGAGAAAGTAGGACAAGCGAACGGCAAGTTCTTCGCAGGTCAGTTTACGCTTCTCTTCCGCCGCCTCCGGTTCGCGTAGATAGAGAAAACCGGGAGATGCCAGGACGATGGACAGAGGCAGTTTCAATGCTTCTTCAAAGCTCTTGCCACTGTTTCTTTCGTCACTGAAGAAATCGGTCAGGCGTTGAACAAACTCCGGCTCAGGCTTCTTGATGCGGAATGCCCGATGCGCAAATCGCTGGATGATGGCCCGGGCATATTCGGTGTTTTTTTCGGAGTCGGCACCACGAAAGAAAAGGGATGCATATCCGGTGGGGGGCCAGTTCTCGACGATGGGGCCCTCCCACTCGACCCAGTCGACCCATAGCGCAGGATCGTGATTGAAACCGGTCGTGTTTACTGATTGATAGCGCAGAAAACGTGATGCATTGCGGCTGTTCTGATGACGCTGCCGAAACGCGATGACTCGTTCGCCAATGGTCACCCGTTTACCGGTCTGAGTACCGACGTCGACGGACAGGGGTTTGCTCAAAGTAGGTATATCAACTTCAAATTCCACTACCTCGGGGTTTCGCATCGGTGCGTTGACTTTCCTGCAACCAATCAGGTCGATGGCGGCTTCTATATTTTCTCCCCGAAACCCGGCTTCGACAAACGTGCGGGAAGGATCGGGTCGACCGACGACACCGATGCGGGCCCGAACCCTGTATTTCCCCGCCGGAGCATCGTCCGGAATGGCCAGTCCCACTTGCGGGTTCGGACTGGACACGGTCAGCAGCGCGCCGGTAAGGTTTTCTTCACGGGAGAGGTAGTCACCGAAATCGGGAGATTCGCGATCCCAAACGAGCTTGCGAAACTCGATCTCCCTCTCATCGGGAAATCCGAAATCAGTCGTGGGTTTGCCTTTACTGGCCTGCCATTTTTTCCAGGCGATAAAGCCGTTTTTCTGGTAGCCACGGTAGATGCCACGGATTCGCCGGTTGGCTTCGGTTTCCGCTTCGAATCTTTCGGTTCGGGACTCCGGCTTCGGTCCGGTGACGATTGCCTGATCGAGGGCTTTGCGGGCGAGTTTCAGGTATTGCTCGAACTGGTCACTGGAGAAGAACAGGGCGCCGCCCGCGGTATCAAAGCCTCCGGCGTTGGCATCACTAGGCAAATCTACAGCTTTGATCTTCACGCCCAGCAACGTCTCGATCGAGTTTTCATATTCGCGTCGGTTGAGGCGTCGCATGGTGATTTCGCCGCCGGTATCGGAAAGGAGTTTGCGAGCGGTAACGAGTTGTTTGGATAGAGATTCGAGGAACTCAGTCTTGTGATCATCGGTTGGTTGCGGCTTGTCCTCCGGAGGCATCTCGCCGGAATTGATCGTATTGAGTACTTTCTGCCACATCTCGGCTGATTCGATGGTGCCAAGGTCAAAAGAGAGATCCTCAAGATTCACCGAGCCTTTTTCGGTCGCAGCGTCATGGCAATCCAGACAGTAATTTTCGAAGAACGCGAAATGGCGCTCCGGCATGAGTGCCTGTGGAGATTCTTCCGCAGCGACAAAACTGACGATAGATAGCAGGGTTGCGAGAAATCGTTTCATATCGCTAGTATCAATTTCAAAATGGTACAGTGTACACTCACAGAAGGTACACTGTACCGTTTCTCACGAAATCTGTAGTTCATTGATGACCCCGTTACTATCACCGTGGGAATCCACTTGAACTCCGCATCCGTTTAGTAACGTCAGCCACAGGTTACAAAGCGGAGTGCCTTTTTCTTTGACGATATGCTCACCCAGCTTGATTCCAGCTCCCCCTCCACTGACTAGAGAAGGGCAGTTGGTTAAATAGTGAATGCTATTGATATTACTTCCGTAACTCAGGGCTACATTATCGAACAGTGTGCTGCCGTCGGCTTCTTTGGTGGCTTTCAGTTTGTCGAGCAAACCGGCGAGCAATTCGGATTGTTTGCGGTCGCGGAGTTCGGAGACTTCCTGTCGCATGCCAGGTGAATAGTGGCTCATGTTGTGACCGGTGATGGTTGCGCCCAGGCTGCGGATAAAGCTGGTTCCACCGGCCTGCCGATAGGTGAGCACACGTGTGGCGTCGACCTGCAGTGCCGCTACGATGAGGTCATACATCAGCTTGACTTCTTCATACCCTTCGATTTCGCCCTTTGGTTCAGTGACCGGGTCGGCAGGCTGTGTTTTGGGTACATCCAGCCATTGCTCTTCTTTCGCGATACGAGTCTCAATGTCGCGGATGGATTGGAAATACTCATCGAGCTTGTCGGTGTCGCTTTTGCTGAGGCCGCGACCGACCGACTTTGCTTCGATCAAAACGGTATCGAGAATACTGCGGTGCTGTTTCAGCATTGCCTGCCGCTGGGCGAGTGGTGTTTTGTCATCCGAAAACGAACGATGAAACGCGACTACCGGATCGTTCCAACCCGCAACCGGTTTGCCCTGGCGATTCCACGCAAGAGACAGCCCGGGACCGTGGCCATCCTTTTCGGCATCGGCGCTGCCAAGCTGAACGGAGGTGAATCGGGTGTCTTTGCCAAATTGCCCGGCCGCAACCTGGTCGGCCGAGATCGTATTGCTGAAACTCTGCCCCGGTTCGGCATACCGATTGGCTCCGGTCAGGTAGAATGTGCTGCCCCAGTGTGCTTCGTTATTGAACTGGTTTTCCAGACCCTGGACAATTGAGATGTCCTGCTTGTGACGTTGCAAAGGCGCGAGGCCTTCGGGTAAAGTATAGTTCGATCCCGTTGTTTCACTATCCGGGAACCAACTCTCTTTGGTTACACCCCAGCCGAAGCCGAGAAAGATCATGCGTTTCGCTGGTGTCGGCACTGGTGCGGCTGAAGCAAAACGGCGAAAACCAAGAGATTCGAGTGCAGGCAGAGCGATGAGTGCTGTGCTGCTGCGAAGGAAATGGCGTCTGGATTTCATAGAAAAGTGAATAGATACAAGTGTTCGGATATAATTCGTGGTTTGGACATTTTTCAGGCGAGAACCTGTTTGATGAGGTGACCGTGCACATCAGTCAACTGGCGGTCGAGGCCGTTGTGATAGTAGCTGAGTTGATTGTAGTCGAGCCCGAGGAGGTGTAGCACGGTGGAATAGAACTCCCAGATGGTGGTGGGGTTCTGCTCGGCGCGACGACCAAAATCATCGGTGGCTCCATAACTGGTTCCGCCTTTGACTCCGGCTCCCATCATCCAGAGAGTGAAGCCGTCGGGATTGTGATCGCGTCCGGCAGTACCGTCCTGGCGAGTCGGCATGCGACCGAATTCTGTGGTCCAGAGTACCAGGGTATCCTCCATGAGTCCGCGTTGTTTTAGATCGGTAAGCAAAGCGGCGGTGGGCTGGTCAAAGATTGGGCAGTGGCGTTCGTAATCGGGTTTCAGAGTCTTGTGCGCATCCCAATTCAACAAGCCATCGACGCCACTGGCTCGCGACGAACAGTAGAGATTCACATAGCGAACCCCGCGTTCCAGCAGACGGCGCGCAAGGATACAGTTTTCCGCGTAGGCACTTTTCAATGAGTTAGAGGAGTCGGTGCCGTAGAGTTTGTGGATATGTTCCGGTTCGCTTTTGAAATCACTGACCTCAGGAGCGGACATTTGCATTCTCGCTGCCAGCTCGTAGGCACCCATCCGGGCCTGCAGTTCGTTCTCCGCGGGGCGTTGGGCAGCGTGCTTCTGATTGAGAAAACTCAGCAAGTCCCGTGTGGTTTTCTCCTCGCTCGAACTGATGTCTTTAGGTGTCGACAGATTCCGGATCGGCCGATGCGCCGCCATGACAATCGCCTGATGTTTCGCGGGCAAAAAGCCGTTGCTCCAGTTGGCTTTCCCGTTTGGGGGTTCGCCGCGAATATCGGGTATCGCAACATAGGTAGGTAAATTATCGGTCATGCTACCCAGGGCATAACTGATCCACGCACCCGCGCTGGGAAAACCTTCGGTGGCATGGCCGGTATTCACAAAGACACAACCGGGACCGTGGGTATTGGTCTTCGAATGCATACCGTGGAAGAAGGCGATGTCATCCACATGTTGCGCCATGTTGGGCAGCATCGTGGAGATCATCTTACCGCTCTCGCCTGCCGGTGCAAAAGGCCATGGTGATTTCATTAGGGGGCCGTTTTTGCCCTGAAAGCTCATCATATTCTCCTCGCCCGGAAGTGGCTTGCCATGCATCTTCTCAAGCATTGGCTTGTGCTCCCACAGGTCCATATGAGAGGCGGCACCTGGACAGAAAATCTGTAGCACCCGTTTGGCCTTTGCCGGGAAATGGCCCGCGGCCGCAGCAGTTTCCCTGCTGAGCAATTGCTGTAGCCCCACGCCCATGAGCCCGGTGGTGACGTTGCCGAGGAACCGGCGGCGGTTAGTTTCTAAAAATGGATTCATAGGACGTTTATCAATCAAGGTAAATGAGTTCACTAGAGTTCAGAATCGCCCGGCAAACGGAGCGCAAGCCGCTGCTGGAAATCGCATTGGCCAATTGTTCGGCTTCCTCGGAATCAGGTGTCCGCTGGTAGGCGATACGGTAGATTTGCTCTGCCTGTTTCCTTGCGGACTTCGCTGTCACCCGGGACGCAAAGGCTTCGGCCATATCCACGGTGAAGCTATGATTCAGCATGGTCAGCGCTTGCAGCGGCGTTGTCGTCTTTGCCCGTTTGGGAGTCGAGAATGCGCAGTCGGGCTGGTCGAATTCTGTCATCAAGTCAATGGTCGAAGCGCGGGCATTTTGGTGATAGACGGCGCGCCGATAAGTATCGGGTCCGTGTTCATCAAGAGGCTCGTAGGTGCAGACATTATCCTGCATAAATCGGTAGAGCTGAAAGCCGGGGCCGCTCATGGTTTTGTCGAGCTTGCCGGACACTGTCAGTATCGTATCGCGGATCTCTTCGGCAGACAGGCGGCGGGGAGGAAAACGCCAGAGCAACCGGCTGTCACCATCGATTTTCGCAGCCTTTTCGATATAGAGAGAACTTTGCTGATAAGTATTCGACAGCATGATGAGACGATGCATATCTTTAAACTTCCAGCCTTTCTCCGTTAGCTTCAGGGCGAGAAAATCGAGCAACTCAGGATGAGTCGGTCGACCACCCATATATCCAAAATCATTCGGTGTATCAACTATCCCCGTGCCAAAATGATAGTGCCAGAGGCGGTTGGCCAGTACCCGTAATGTGAGCGGATTATCCGCGCGGGTAATCCAATCGGCGAGTCGCTTACGACGTTCCGCTTCGGGAGTTTCAGGCGGTAGTTCGTAGGGAGACATCACCTTGTCGAGAGTCGATAAACTCGCCGGAACGACGGACTCACCCTTGCGCTGCGGACTGCCACCAATGAATAGATGAAACGGCCCCTCAGCATCCGCCGCGACTCGACGCCCCATCCACAGAGTCGGTAATGGAGGGATTTTCGCTATCTCGCGATTCACTACATCTAACCCGCGAGTCAGGTCGGTTCTTTTCTGCTTTTCCTCAGCGGTGGTTTCCAGCGCCAGCAACCGGTGCTCGAGATGAATGCCGGTTTCGTTCGGGAACTTTCGTCGGCCACGAAATGCGGTTCGGTGAGGTTTCCGGTCGCGCCCATGGGCGACCTCATTCCAGCTCTCGCCATTGGTGGATACCTCGATGCGGTATTCAGCGACAAAGGCAAACTTCTGGTGCCCCGGTTCTTCTTCGCCACGGGCACTGGAGAACACGACCCGGTCGATTTCGGTGGGCTTCGCCAGTTCGATGGTCAGAAACTCATCGGTAGATATGAAACGGGCTCCGCTCTTGCCGTCGATGACGAGGTGAGCTCCATAGGCTCCGGGAAAATCCTCGATCTTGCGGGCGTTTCCTGTCGCTTTGCCGCTGTTCTTCGCCAGGGCAACATTCTTTGAAAACTTGCCAGCGGACCAGACTTCGAATTCATCGACGCGGAAGGTCTTCGCCGAAGGATTGATGTCTTGTGCTTCACAAACGAGGCGAACGAACTTTGCCGTCACCGGATCGAATCTCTCTTCCGTTCTGGTGCGATCAACGGGAGGGCGAGTCCAATTTGTTTCGTAGTCCTTAAGCTTCGATTTTGCGCGAGTGAGGATTGCGCTTTGCAGATCGTTACGCTCCTTTTCCAGTTCCACCTTGCGGTTGTTCAGCGGTTTCAGAGTAGCTGCGCGCTCCGCTTTCTGCTGTGGCGACGCCCATGGCACCGAGCCGTGACGAACTCCGGCAAAAGTAGCGTAGAGTGAGTAGTAGTCGGCCTGGCTGATCGGATCGAATTTATGGTCATGACAGCGGGCACAGCCGAGCGTCATTCCCAGAAACGCTTCCCCGGTGGCATTGATGATTTCGTCCAGCGTGTTCGCCCGAATCTGAGCCGCCTGCACCGGATCCTGATTTCGCACATCGTCGTAGGGACCGGCGACGAGAAAGGAACTACCGATTTCCACATCCGGCTTGCCTTTACCGAAGACATCGCCTGCCAGATGTTCGCGAATGAACTGATCGAACGGCTTGTCTTCGTTGATCGATCGAATCACATAGTCTCGAAACGGCCAGAGATCTTTGATGAGAAAATTGCGTTCGTAGCCGTTACTTTCACCGAAGCGAATCACATCCAGCCAATGTCTGCCCCAGCGTTCGCCGTAGTGCGGCGAATCAAGCAGTCGGTCGATCAGCTTTTCGTAGGCTTTTGGATCGGTGTCTTCAATGAAAGCCTCTACTTCTTCCGCAGTGGGCGGTAAACCGGTGAGATCGTAACTGGCGCGGCGAATCAAGACTCGGCGGTCAGCGGCGGCATTTCGTTCAAGACCTTCGGCAGCCAGGCTTTCGTCGATGTAGGCGTCGATCGAGTCGTGCTTTGGCTTGGTTAGCGGTTGATAGGCCCACCATGAGGTGTCCGCCTTCGAAGCCTCCTTCAAAACGAGCCCTTCCGGCCAGTCCGCGCCTTCATCGATCCATTGCGCCAGCAGCTCTGCCTCTGCATCTGTCAGCGGTTCACCCTCTTCCGGCATGTAGGGCTTCTCGCCGGGATTCTCGGGAGTGGCTACCAACCAGAGATCACTTGCGCCCGCATCTCCAGGCACTACCAGCTCATGTTTGGAGCTGAGAATCTTCTCCCGGCTCGATAACGAAAGGCCACCCTTTTCTATATTGGGATTGTGGCAGCCGAGACATTTTTTTGACAGAACAGGAGCCACCTGTGTCTCGAAATCGACCGCTTCTTCAGCGGACAGGATCAAGGAGGCGGACAACAACCAGGCATGCAAAATCAGAAGGAGTCGCATGCAATGTGTTATGACATTCAGCTTTCGTTTTAAATTCATGGAAGTATTACGAAGTTAAAGAAAAAGGGTTTTCAACTAACCATCTGTCTCAGCACATGACCGTGCACATCGGTGAGACGACGGTTGATACCATTATTTAGCACGGTGAGTTGCTCGTGATCTATGCCCGGTGGTGAAGTAGCTCTTATTCATTTTACACCAGTATTTCTTTCACCACTTCGCCATAGACATCCGTGAGTCGAAAGTCTCGCCCGGCATGGCGATAGCGGGCAATCCATTCGCGCAGAATCTCTATTTCAGCGTCCGGCAGTTTTTGCTTCGGCGGCATTTCGGAGTCAGGGTAGACATAAGTCACCGCAGTGATCAAAAGGCTCTCTTCTGGCTGTCCTGGCAGTATTACAGTTCCACTGTCTCCGCCCGCCATCCAGCCAGCTCTGGAATCAAGCGCCAGGCCGCCTTTTATTTTTTCTTCATGGGAATGGCACCCGTAGCAATTCTCTATTAACAATGGGCGGACTTTGTTCTCGAAAAAGGCAAAGTCACCGGTCGATAATTCCCCGGCAAAGCTCGAGCCTCCGAACAGAGCGATAGTCAAGGTCAAGCATATATAGAAGTAAACTCTCATGTATCTATATCCATGTCCCTTCTGGCTTCTTTGAGATGGTGGATCATCGCCTCGTCCGCTGCATCCGGATCGCTGACGACGATAGCCTCAATGATCTCCCTGTGATGATGAATCGCCTTTTCCTTGCCAATTCTGCCGATGGTTCGCTGCCGACTTTCGCGGCTTATATCGCCAAGCGAATCGAGGATCAATCGAAACATCAGATTTCCGCTCGCTTCCGCCAGGGCATGATGGAATTCGAGGTCAATAGAGATCGCTTCGGCGTTATCGGAAGCCTGTTCAAGTCGGCTTTGAATTTCGCGCAATTCCTCCAGTTGCTCCGGTGTAGCTCGCAAGGCGGCGAGCCTCGCTGCCTCCGGTTCCAGAGCGATGCGAGTCTCGTGCAATTGTCGCAGCCGTTCAGTGGTATCGGGGATGAGAAGGGAAAGCGATCCATTCAGCGGTCGATGCAATTGATTGACGATTCGAATGCCGCTGCCCTGCCTGACTTCCAATAACCCCTGCAGTTCGAGCCGCTTAATCGCCTCCCGAACCACCGACCGGCTGACACCCAACTCCTCAGCCAGTTTCCGCTCAGGAGGAAGCGAATCGGAACAGCCCGCCTGCTGACAAATCAGTTCAGCCAGTTGCTCACTGACTTGTTCGAAGAGGGATGGTGGTCTGACGGGTTGCGCTTCCATATAAATTGGTCTGACCAATCTAAACTGGGGGGGGACGGTGACGCAAGGTGCCTT
>Ga0181574_10000057_pt1 | contig 104316 bp, 91 predicted proteins | sample 101ome_24_FD_145600 | JGI IMG/M metagenome (GOLD analysis project Ga0181574, IMG submission 145600) | Coastal salt marsh microbial communities from the Groves Creek Marsh, Skidaway Island, Georgia - 101410AT metaG (spades assembly) | ecosystem: Environmental > Aquatic > Marine > Intertidal... | reverse complement strand
CCACCATGATAACCCGGCCCACGTCGGCATCCGCACAAAGACCCACAAACTCATCTACTACTACGCCTGCAACTACGAGGGAGGGTATCAGACACCCCCGGCCTGGGAGCTGTATGATCTGGAAGAGGATCCTCACGAGACCGTGAATGTATATGATTCCCCCGCTAATGCTGCCCTGGTGAAGGAACTGAAATCGCGTCTCGCTCAGTTACGCCGGCGCGTCGGTGACACCGGAGAGGATTACCCCGAGGTGGAGAAAGTCGTCCAGGAATTCTGGAACTATGACGGCGAAGATCGTGCCAAGGCGATTGAGATTTCGTCCGATTATCTGGCCCGCCGGACCAAGGAACTGAGAGAGGGCACTGCCAACAACGCCACCAAATTCGGCAATCAAGCCCGCGAGCGTATCAAGAAAGAGAACGCCGCGAAGAAGTAGATCGATAGATTACAGCCGGAACTCTCTCGATATTCTGCTACCCAATCACGAAATGTGCTCGATGAGGTCGCCGCTGGAATAGCGGACTTTTTTCGACGCGCTGTATTTGTCTTCGCCGGAGCGATACCCGGCGGGGCAGAGAACAGCGGTCGTGTAGCCTTTTTCCGCCAAGCCGAGTGCTTCATCGTACATGGAAGGGACAAAACCCTCCATCGGGCAGGCGTCGACTCCGATCATTGCGGCACAGGTCATGAAGTTTCCAAGCGCGATGTAGCTTTGCAACTTTGCCCACCCGGCGATGTCTTTGGAGCGAGGACCTTCGATGATGTCTCGGATGATGAGGTTCTTGTAGAAGTCGAGTGATTCAACCGTTTTTTCCTGTGCCTTTGCCGTGGCTTCGATCAGCTTGTCGACATCCTCTGTTTTCAGGGCTGTTTTCACCGCAATCACCAACAAGTGGGAGCACTCTGCGACCTGGACCTGCTTGTAGGAAGCAGGGACGAGGGATTCCTTTAGCTCCTGATTCGTGATCACGAAAAATTTCCACGGCTGCATGCCGTAGGAGGAGGGAGTTAAAATGAGAGCTTCTTCCAAGGTGGACCAATCCTCTGCGGGGATCTTCTTATCAGGATCGAACTGTTTCGTTGCGTAACGCCAGTGGAGTTTTTCGAGAAGCAAGTCGTTCATGGTGCCTATTCTCGCCGAGACCTTCAAAGCGGCAAGAGGAGATTTTTCAACACTCCTAAATGAGTTCACGAAAGCGCAGAGACACCTTTCAAAACCATGATGACTGCTGATGCGGATACGGGACAAATCACTTTGGCGAGCGAAGACTGGTTCGCGCGGCCATTTCGAGACGCTTGAGCGACATACGGCCTGCTTTTCGTGTAAATAACTGGACCCCGACCACGTGAAAATCAGGTGTTGAAGCGAAGAGAAATCGCGAGCAAATTAGGAACTTTCCGATTCCACCTCTGAACGCCTTTCCGCATCCGTATGCGAGCCTATTTCATTCGTCGACTTCTACTCATTCCTCCGACGCTGATTGGCATCACTCTGATTGCTTTTTTCATTACTCGCATGGTCCCCGGCGGTCCCGTCGAGCGCGCTCTCGCGGAGAGTCAGATGATCAACATGCAGGGCGGAAACTCGGGTAGCGGGGGAAACAACCAGGCGCTTTCTCAGGATCAGATCGACCAGTTGAAAAAACTCTATGGTCTCGATAAACCATGGTATGTGGCCTATCCCCTCTGGGTGGGAGATCTTCTCCAGGGAAACCTCGGAACGTCCTTTCGCTACCAGGAGCCGGTGATCAATCTCATTTTTGAGCGAATGCCAATCTCCATCTACTTTGGACTCGTCAGCTCGGTGATCGTGTATCTTGTTTGCATTCCTCTCGGGATCATTAAGGCCTTGCGACATCGGTCGCACATGGATAACGCAACATCGGTCGCCGTGTTTGCGGGCTACGCCGTTCCCGGGTATGCTCTGGGTGCTCTGCTCGTTGTATACTTCTGTATGCGTTGGGAGTGGTTCCCGAAAGAAGGTTGGCCGACGGGGGACTGGGAATACATGGGGTTTTTCGAGCGGGTCGGGGACCTGTTTCACCACACGTTTCTTCCGCTCGTCTGTTATTTGCTCGGTTCCTTTGCATTTATGACGATGCTCATGAAAAACCAATTGATGGACAATCTCGCCGCAGATTATGTAAGAACGGCTGTGGCCAAAGGAGTGGGCTTTCGGCGAGCGGTCGTTCGTCACGCCATGAGAAATTCGCTCATTCCGATCGCAACTACTCTGGGGCACTTGGTAAGCATCTTTTTCGCGGGTTCGTTTCTGATTGAATACATTTTTGATATCGATGGGATTGGTTTGCTCGGCTACACTTCGATTCTCGACCGTGATTATCCCGTTTTTCTGGGAATTCTCGTCCTTTCCTCTTTCCTCATGCTGTTGGGTAACCTCCTCTCCGATGTTTGTGTCGCTCTCGTCGATCCGCGGGTCAAATTCCGCTAAGGTTGTGCCTCCGAAGACATGAATTTTCTCCGAATCAAACCTCTCACTATCAAAAAGCTGAAGCGCTTCCGGGCGATTCGGCGGGGGTATGTTTCGTTTCTTCTGTTTTGCTTTCTTCTTCTGGTTTCCTTCTGGGGAGTGGGGGAGTATTTTGTAAACAGCCGCGCTCTTGTCGTGAAATACCAGGGGCAAATTTACTTTCCCACTCACGGCGCGTTTCATCCGGGAACAGATTTCGGGTTCGACTACGAATACGAGACAAACTATCGAGATCTGAAGGGAAAATTCGCCGAAGATCCCGACAGTGAAAACTGGGTTCTACTGCCGATTGTTCCCTACAACGCCTACGAGAATGACTTCGTCGAGGGCGAGTATGGACCCCAGCCGCCGAATTTCAAGCGTCGTCATTTCCTGGGGACAGACAACACTGGGCGGGATATTCTGGCACGACTATTTTACGGATTTCGTTATGCGGTTGGGTTTGCCCTGGCATACATGCTGATCGTTTTCGTGATTGGGATCGCGGTTGGGTGTGCAATGGGATATTTCGGTGGAAGCATTGATCTCTTCGGGCAGCGGGTCATCGAGATCTGGCAGAATATTCCCTTCCTCTACATCGTCATTATTGTGGCATCGATCGTGCGACCGACGATTGGTATCCTCCTGGGAATCTTTGTCGTTTTTGGATGGACTTCGATGACCTACTACATGCGAACCGAAACGCTAAGAGAGAAGTCCCGGGACTACGTGGCATCAGCGAAAGTTCTCGGAGCGAGTAACTGGCGGGTCATTTTTCGGCACGTCCTGCCGAATACGATCTCCATTCTCGTTACTTTCATGCCCTTTACAGTGGCCAGTGCGATTGCTTCCCTGACTGCGCTGGATTTCCTTGGCTTTGGCCTTCCTGTGCCGACCCCGAGTTGGGGGGAGTTGCTCCAGCGCGGAGTGCAAAACCTGAACGCACCGTGGATCGTGACTTCGGCGTTTGGCGGCCTCGTCGTCGTGCTCCTGCTTGTTACCTTCATCGGGGAGGCCATTCGTGAAGCCTTCGATCCTAAAAAATTTACCGTATACCGCTGATGAAGTTTCTCATAATATCAACGGCGAAAGCCCTCCTCACGTTTCCGATCCTGTTTCTCGGTGCCTGCGGCGGCGATAAGGACGAGCCGCTCGAAGTTTCCGGAGCAATCCAACTTTCGCCCGGGCAAATTGAAGAGGCGCTGGCATATCGCAATCCGGGTGCGGAATCCTATTTCGCGGAAAATTCTGAATTCTTCCGCGTCAAAACGGCAGGAGATCTGCCGGATGGACTTGTTTGGGAAAGCGGAGACGGGGAGAAAGAGTTTGCTTCTCCGGAGGCAATCCGTGGCGGAAAAGAAAAGATCTGGATTCAGGATTTTCCACGAACCCTGCGCGTCGTCGGACCTGACTCGGCGACTTCGTTTCGTAGATATCTGCAGGATGACCACTCCGTTTCTCTCGTGAAAAAGCATCCGGAAACGGGAGGTTATTTTCCTGGACTCTGCTCGGAATGGGCGATTTCCGAGGATCGAAAGACTGTCTGGTTCCGAATCGATCCGGAGGCGCAGTATTCCGATGGTGTTCCTGTCGTGGCGCGGCATTTTTTCTTCACCTTTTACTTTATGCGGAGTCCCTGGATTCAGGCGCCCTGGTATAACAATTGGTACTCGGAGAAATACACTCACATTACCTCCTATGGCGATGACATCATCGAAGTCGGTTTGAAAGATGCCAAACCGGATACCCTGCGGTTTTTCGAAGAGGATCTTCTGCCGATTCCAGAATATTTTTACGATGAATTCGGTGAAGACTTCATCAACCGATACGCCTGGCGATTTGTTCCGACCACAGGTCCCTACATCATCAAGGCAGACGACATTCGCAAAGGCCGCACTCTCACACAAACCAGGCTCGGAGACTGGTGGGCGGACGATAAGAAATTCTGGCGCTACCGCTACAATCCCGATGAGAGGGAATTCTCCGTGATTCGGGATCCCGAAAAAGCGCTAGAGGCTTTTCTTTCCGGAGACTTTGACATGCAACGCATTCGCACGCCGGACGTCTGGCAGGAAAAGCTCGATAAGCCTCCTGTAAAAAAGGGCTACATCGTCCGCGCGCAGTTTTACAATCAAACTCCTCGCCCCTGTTATTCGCTACGGCTGAACAAGTCGAAGCCCTACCTTAACGATATTAACATAAGGCTCGGGCTGCAGCACGCTTCCAATTTCAGGCTCGTCCTCGAACAATATTTCCGAGGTAGATACGAACGGATGCAGAGCAGTTCAGACGGGTATGGTGAGTACACGAATCCCGAAGTCAAAGCGCGGAAATTTTCCGCCGCGAAAGCACGCGAATATTTTGCGAAAGCCGGATTCACCAAATCAGGCGCGGACGGTATTCTCGTCAACGAGCAGGGCGAGCGACTCAGCTTTACGGTAACCACCGGATACAAGCGTCTCACCGACGTTCTCACGATCCTCGAAAGAGAAGCCAGAAAAGCCGGTGTGGAGTTTCAGATCGAGATTATCGATTCCACTGCTGCCTGGAAGAAAGTACAGGAGAAAAAGCACGAAATTTGCCTGACTGCGCTGAACCGGTCCGTGGAACTTTACCCGCGCTACTGGGATTTCTGGCACAGCTTTAATGCCTACAAAGAGGATGGAAGCGTGAAGCCCGAGACAAATAACTTCACTGTTACCGCTTACCCCGAGTGGGACAAGCTGATCGATCGATACGAGAAGTCAACCGACCTTGCCGAGATCAAGGCCATTGCTCACGAGCTCGAACAAAAAATTCACGACGATTCCGCCTTCATTCCCGGGTGGGTTCGCCCGTATTTTCAATGCGCTTACTGGCGCTGGGTGCAATGGCCGGAAGGATTCAGCTCCCGTCTCGCTCGTGAGCACGATGAACTTTACGTCCATTGGATTGACCCTGAAATCAAAGCTGAAACCAAAGCAGCGATAAAAGAGGGGGAAGACTTCGGCGAAACCACACTTACGTTTGATCAGCATCAGCAAAAGCCATGATAAAATTCTCTTTCAAACTTCTTCCGCTTTTCGGAACGGCGATTCTCTTCACTTCCTGCGGTGGTGGAGGTGACAGCGACGGATTGGATAACGCATCAGAATTTCCTCCCTACGATAATACCGAGGAGGTAAAAGCTTTCTATAACGCGAGGCCGGAGCGATTTGTTTTTGCCAATCCGGAAGACCTGCCAGCCGATCTGCAGTGGGAAAACGGAATGGACCTGCCGGAAATCGGATCCGACGAGGCTACCAAGGGAGGAACCTTGTATGGCGGTCTTCCCGACTTCCCGAGAACACTGCGCCACGTCGGGCCGGATTCCAATGGAGCGTTTCGTCCCTACATACTCGATGACACGACCATGAACTGGGCGCATCGCCATCCCAATGAAGAGGGATACTTTCCGGGCGTTGCTTCCGAGTGGGCGGTCGATGAAGAGAACGGCACGGTCTATGTGAAGATCAACCCAGAAGCTCGATGGAGTGACGGGGAGCCGATCACGGCGGAGGACGCGATCTTTCCCTTTTATTTCCGGACTTCTGATTACAGCAATGCTCCCTTCGGAAAGAACTTTTTCGAAGAAAAATACACCAACGTGACAATTTACGATGACTATACCTTTTCGGTTACGGTGGCTGATAAGCGTCCCGATTTTGCCTCCTACGTATTGGAACTGGCCCCGTCTCCTCGACATTTTTACCGGGAGCATGGACCAGACTTTGTGCAGCGTTACCAGTGGCGTTTTGCAACAACTTCAGGCCCCTATGTGATCAAGGATGAGGACATCAAAAAAGGACGTTCCATTGCCTTGAGTCGACTTGATGAATGGTGGGCCAAGGATAAAAAATTCTGGAAAAACCGCTTCAATCCCGATCGCATAGAATTGACTGTGGTGCGCGACCCGGCCAAGTCGTTTGAATCATTCAAAAAAGGCGACTTCGACATTGCCCGGCTGAATCTCTCTGAATATTACTATGAGAAGCTCCCAAACAGCGATCCGCTGGTGCAGAAGGGATACATTCACAAATATACCTTCTACAACGAGATTCCGCGCGGCACCGTGGGGCTCTGGTTGAATACGTCCAAGCCGCCGCTCGATAATGTAAACGTGCGACGTGGCATTCATCATGCGTCCAATTGGGATCTCGTGATCGAAAAGTTCTTCCGTGGCGATTGGGAACGCCTCAGAACCACCAGCGACGGATATGGTGAACCCAGCCGCGCTGATATCGAACCCCGCGAATTTTCGGTGACAAAAGCGGCTCAGGAATTCGCCAAAGCAGGGTTCGATAAACGAGGTTCCGATGGAATTCTGACGAACGATCAGGGGCAGCGCCTTTCCTTTACGGTGACGACAGGCTACAAGACGTTTGGCGACGCGCTTACAATTTTAAAACAGGAGGCTCTCAAGGCGGGAGTGGAATTTCAGATTGAAATCCTCGACTCGACAGCCGGTTGGAAAAAGGCACAGGAGAAAAACCATCAGATCGCGTTGGTTGGGACTGCATCCTCTCCAACGGAATTCTACCCTCGTTACTGGGATTTCTGGCACTCCGACAACGCTCAGGACAACGGCAAGCCAAAGCCTCAGACAAACAATTTTACGATTACAGCCATTCCTGAACTGGACGGTTTGATCGATCAGTACGAAAAGTCCGAGGACCACACCGAAAAAGTCGACCTCGCTCATAAGATCGAAGACATTCTTTATGATCACGCCGCGTGGGTGCCGGGCGTGGATATGGTTTTTTACCGGGTCGGGTCGTGGCGTTGGGTCAAATGGCCGGAGCATTTCAACGTCAAACGAAGTGAGCTGGAGAGAACCTACTGGCTTCACTGGGTCGATGAGGAAGCCCGGACCGAAACCAGGGAAGCCATGAAATCCGGCAAAACTTTCGAGCCGGTCATCGAGGTTTTTGATCAATATAAAGTAGACTGACAAGGCTCCATTCGACCCCGTCGGGTTGATGATTCAAACTTGTTGAGTCCCCGACCCAACCCGCTTACCTTCCATGCCACTCCTTGAAGTAACTGACCTTCGCACCGGATTCGATACCGACTCCGGCCGCGTCGTCGCGGTAGACGGGGTCGATTTTTCGGTAGGGCGGAATAAGACTCTAGGCATCGTGGGCGAGTCCGGTTGTGGAAAAAGCGTCACGGCGCTATCCGTGATGCAATTGTTGCCGCGGCCCGCGGGAAATATTCTGGGTGGAAGTATTCAGTTTAAAGATCGCGAGTTGGTCGAGGCGACGCCCGATGTCATGGTCGATGTCAGGGGGGACGAGATTGGGATGATTTTTCAGGAGCCAATGACGGCCTTGAATCCTGTCCAGAAAATCGGACGTCAGGTCAGCGAGGTTTTCATTCTTCACAAGAAGATGGACAAAGTCGCCGCTCGCGAGGCTTCGATCGACATTCTCGACAAGGTGGGTATTCCTTCTCCGGAGGTCCGAGTCGACGAGTATCCACACCAGCTCAGCGGCGGGATGCGGCAGCGCGTCATGATCGCGATGGCACTGGCCTGCAAGCCGGACCTGCTCATTGCCGACGAGCCGACGACAGCTCTCGACGTAACAGTGCAGGCGCAGATTTTGAAACTGATCAGCGACCTTCAGGCTGAAATGGGGATGGCAGTGATTCTCATCACCCACGACCTCGGGGTGATTGCAGAGACCTGTGACGAGGTGGTCGTGATGTATGGCGGTCGAATTGTGGAGCGAGCTCCGGTATTGGAACTATTCGGGAATCCACAGCATGCTTACACCAAGGGATTGTTGCGTTCGATTCCCCGGCTGGACCGCGAGCGAAAAACAAAGTTGCCGACGATCGAGGGAAATGTGCCATCTCTCGACAAGATGCCATCGGGCTGTCGTTTTTCGACGCGCGCTGATGTAGAGCACGACGAGGCAGCGATAACGAACCGTTCGCCTTACGAAGAAATCTCACCCGGCCACTGGGTCGAGAAATGTCCATTTTGTTACGAGGGATGAAGCCGCTTCTGTCAGTTGAAAATTTGAAGATGCACTTCCCGGTGAAGGGTGGTGTCTTTCTACGCTCAGTCGCGTCGTGTAAGGCGGTCGATGGAGTGTCCTTGACAGTTCATGAGGGCGAAACCCTCGGACTCGTTGGAGAGTCAGGCTGCGGCAAGTCGACTCTCGGCAAGTGCATGGTCCGTCTCCTCGAGCCGACCGATGGCCGCGTGGATTACGATGGCTCTGACATTACTCATATGAAGCGGTCCGACCTGCTATCGAGGCGCCGGGACTTGCAGATGATTTTTCAGGATCCCGCCGAGTCGCTGAATCCGCGACACACGGTTGGCGAGATCGTTTCCGAGCCGTTTATCATTCATAGGATGGGGGATCGGCAGGAGCGACAGGCAAAGGTCGGGGAACTGCTCGAAAAAGTTGGGCTCAGTGCTTCTGCGGCGGAACGATTCCCGTTTGAGTTTTCCGGTGGCCAGCGTCAGCGCATTGGTATTGCACGAGCGATTGCCCTGAATCCGAGAATGATCATCTGCGACGAGCCGGTTTCCGCTCTCGATGTTTCCGTGCAAAGCCAGGTCCTCAACCTGATGATGGATCTGCAAAGCGATCTTGGATTGAGCTATCTCTTCATCGCTCACGATCTCGCTGTGGTTCGTCATGTTTCTGATCGGGTGGCGATCATGTATCTGGGCAAGATTATGGAGATTGCCGACGCTGATGCGATTTATGAAAACCCACATCACGCCTACACGAAGGCGTTGATATCAGCGATCCCGATTCCTGACCCTACGAAACGAGAAGAGCCGCGTTTTCTGGAGGGGGATGTTCCGTCACCGATCAATCCACCTGAAGGGTGTGCCTTCGGTCATCGCATGGATCACCCGGATTGGGAAAAGAGTGTCGGAATGGATCTGGGCCTGCGCGAGGTTGAGCCAGGGCATTGGGTTCAGCCCTGCCCGTGCTGCACGGATCTGTAGCTGGCCTCTGTGAGGCCGGATTATGCAAACGGAAAACCGGAGGCGTTTTTTCACGCGAACGCGTTTTCCGGGGTCACAGACCCCAGCTACAGGGATGTTGCTACACCACAATTTCCCATCCTTCGCGGTAGTCGCGACGAATGACCTTGTCGAGTTCGGGGTGCCCTTTCACTTTCATCTTCTCGGCGTCCCACTGAAGCTTTTTGCCCGGTGTTTTCTGGGCAAGGCATCCTAACAGAACGGTTTCAGAGAACGGTCCGGCGTAGGCGAAATCGGACTGGCCGCGTTCGGTTTTGCCCTCGATAGCGTCGAGCCACTGTTTGTAGTTATCGTCGTCGCGGGCACGCTCCAGGCTAGGCTCGGGGTATTTAAAGCCGTCGAGCAGGCTGCTTGGCTTGACGAACCAGATGTCCTGCTTGCGATTGAAGAACAACTTGCCGTGTTCCCCGATGATAACGCTCTCGTATCTTTTGTAGTCGACGCCTTCGAGGATTTTCTCGTTGGGTCGATTGAACTCTCCGGGGTTGAGCCGCCAGTTTTCGCGATCAAATTCGGCTCCGATCTGTCCATCATACCAGGTCATCTTTACGCCCTTGTCAGGAAAGTCGTAGGTAATCGTGGAATTGATCGGTGCGGAGATCTCGGTGTTGCCTTCCTGTTTTGCTCGGATCGTTTTCGGTGCGCCGAGTTCGAGCGCCCAGTAGGGCATGTCCATGATGTGGCAGGCCATGTCACCGAGCGCTCCCGTGCCGAAATTCCACCATCCCCGCCAAGCGAAAGGAGCGATCTTCGGGCTGTAGTCGACCCATTCGGCAGGACCGATCCACTGCTCCCAGTCAATGCCGAGGGGCACTTCCTCTTTGGCAGGAGGCTTAGTAAAGCCCTGTGGCCAGATGGGGCGATTGGTCCATGCATGGACTTCGGTGATTTTTCCGAGAAGCCCGGCTCGCAGCAATTCGATGACGCGGCGCATGTGGCTGTTGGCGTGCGCCTGGTTACCCATCTGGGTTTTGACTCCAGTTTTTGCAGCGACTTCGGTGAGGGTGCGCGCTTCCCAGATTGAGTGGGTGAGAGGTTTCTGGCAGTAAACGTGCTTGCCGGCCTGCATTGCGAGGAGGCTTGCGTGGAAGTGATGGTGATCAGGAGTCGAGACGGTGACGGCATCAATCTTGTCTCCCATGTCGGCGATCATCTCGCGGTAATCGGTGTAGAATTTCGCATCGGGAAATTTTTCACGTGCTTTCTCGATGGACTTGAGACGGGACTTGGTGCGTGAGTCGGTGTTGGCCTGGCTGATTTTTTCCGCATCGACAATATCGACCAGCGCGACGCAGGCCATTCCGGCATTCATCGAGCCGTTGATGTCCGCCTCGCCTTTTCCTCCGCTACCGATTCCTCCGAATTGGACTCGCGAGTTGGCGCCCCAGACATGGGAGGGGACGAATTGGAATCCGAAGGTTGTTGCTGCGGATGCGGTAACCGCCTTTTTCACAAATTCGCGGCGGGATGGGGAAGTGGAATCGCTAGATGACATGATGTAATCTTGAAAGATCTAGCGGACTTCGTCCATCGCGAAATTCAGACAGGTGCAAAGTCCACGAATCCGCGTTCGCGATCAATGTGAAGCAGGCGGACGCAGATGCTCTCGCCGGCTCGCAGGGGAGGGGCGTTGGTTCGGCTACGAAATTCGTTTCGTAGCCGATCAAAGAAGTATTCGTCGTAGCGGGGGAGGTCGTTTTTCCGGATCAGTCCTCGAATCAACAGGTCATCGATTTCGACGAAAGCGCCTATGGGGCGTAATTCCTGGATCGTCGCGGCGAATGAGATATCTGCATCTTCGGCCACCAGGTTTTCGAGATACTCGTAAATCTTGATGCGGCGGGTTTCCTGCTCCGCCTCTGCGGCAATTCGTTCGGTTTCAGAAATGTGACGGGCGAAGTCGCGGATTTCGGATGCTTTAGGCGTCCGGTCCGGCACTTCTGGCGCGGTTGGCTCGTGGCGTCTTGAAAGGATTTTCCGCAAAACCCGGTGCACAGCTAGGTCAGCATAGCGACGAATCGGACTTGTGAAGTGCGTGTAGTTTGCCTTCGCGAGTCCATAGTGGCCGAGCGGTTCGGCCGAGTAGGAGGCACGTTTCAGACTCTTAAGAAGGGCTAGCTTGATCCCGTTTTCGCCAATGGTACCTCGAATTGCGCGGAGAAGTTTCTGCAGCTCAGCTCTTTGCGTGACGTCGTGGACTTCGTGTCCAAAGGTGCGAGCGAGTTCCGCAAACTCCTCCAATTTTCCCTGATCGGGATCCTCGTGGATTCGATAGACCGATGCAGTCGCGTCGTTTTTGGTTTCGAGGGCGACGGCTTCGTTCGCCGCAAGCATGAACTCTTCGATGAGCTGGTGACTTTCGTCGTAGATGCTCTTCTTGGCTCCGGTGGGGCGGCCGTTTTCGTCGAGCAAGACCCGGACTTCGGGAAAATCGAGATTGAGCGCTCCCTCATCGAACCTCCTTCTTCGAAGGATCTCGGCAAGTTTCCAGGCGCGTTTCAAATGGGAGGCGAGTTGACGATCTTTCCCGGATTCCAGAGAGGCAGTCGTGGCTTCGTCAGCTCGCATCAAGGCAAAGGCCTCTTCGTAGGAAAACCGCCGTGCACTGCAAATTACAGCGGAAACAAAACGAGCTGATTTCCGCGCACCTGAGCTGTCGAAGCGGAGAACGGCTGCGTGTGTGAGCCGCTCCACATCGGGCTTGAGGCTGCAGACACCGTTGCTGAGTTTCTCCGGTAGCATCGGTATGACGCGGTCCGCGAGGTAGACACTGTTGCCGCGACGTCGCGCTTCCTTGTCGAGTTCGCTATCGGGTTTCACATAGTGGGAGACATCCGCGATATGAATCGCAACTTCCCATCCGTCTTCCAGATTGGTCACACTTATGGCGTCGTCAAAATCGCGAGCGTCCTCTGGGTCGATAGTGAAAACTTCGCGCTCTCGCCAGTCTTCGCGACGGACTATCTCCTCGTCGTCAATGAGATCCGGGATTTCTTCCGCTTCGGCGAGAACAGGTGCCGGGAATTCCAGTGGCAGGCCGAGACGATGAATCACGCGAAGGATATCGATTCCTGCCGTATCTTCTCGCCCCAGTATCTCCGTCATTCTCGCGACCGGGGGAAGGTTTGGATCACTCCACTCAACGAACTCTGCGGCAACGACATCTCCCGTGCTGGCTTCCGGAAGAATATCGATCAGTTGAAAGCGGGGAGGGAGCTTGGAGTCTTCAGATGCGAGGCTGGCTCGGGAGCCCTTGCCATGAAATGTTCCCACGAGCTTGTGGGTCTTTCGTTTTGAGATTTGAACTACCCGGGCCTGCCAAGTCTCTTCCTCGTCGTAAATGCGATCCTGATGCTTGCGGGAATGTTTGTGCCATCGAGGCGGCTCCTGCTTGCTTAAACGCACCTCCACTTCGTCGCCATCGAGTGCTGTGCTGCAGAAGCGACCCGGGACAAAAATGCGCGGGTTCTCCATCGAGGCAAAAATTGACGCTTCCGAATTCGCCGGGAAGAACCATGCACTGCGACGTTTTCGATCTTTGGAAAATCGAATCGTTCCGATCTGTGTTTCACCCTGATCATTTCTTGATGGAAGATGGTATCGGGATTTTTTCCCTGCGACAATTTCCCCGCTATTCTCCAGCTCGACTATGGCCTCACGGAGAGATTTGCGTTCTTTGGGAGTGACGCCGAGAGCCCTGGCAAGCTCAGACTTGTTGGCAGGGCGGTAGTCTGGTTGACGAACCAGTTCCCGAAGCTGTTGGATGAGAAGGTCTTTCAAGCAGAAAAAAAGTTATCGAAATCGCTGGACGCAGACCATGATCATGTGTTGACATTGTATTGCAGATGCAGTGAGTGTTTTTCCTGCAATTAGAACTGGTCAGGTTCGTCGAAACCCTTTACACAATGGCCCGACTCATGAAAATCTCATCCTCAAATTTCCCATCCCATTCAAAGCGAGGCTTCACTTTGCTGGAGCTTCTGGTCGTAATTGCGATTATCGCCCTTTTGGCAGGACTGATGTTCCCTGCGACGAGCGGAGCACTTCGCAAGGCAGAGACCACTCACGCTACGAATACCGCCTACAATTTGAAGAACTCGATTTCTGCGTATTACACGGAGTATCGAAAGTTTCCTGTCGATCCAAGTCAGACAAGCGACGAAACTCCTCTTCGCACTGATCACGAACTGATGGACGTTCTTCTCGGTTCCGATTCACAGGCCGAGGACGGCGGCTTAAATCCCCGCAGGATCGCTTTCTATGCTGGTAAGCAAGCTAAGCCGACCGGGCAAGCTGGAAAATACCGCAAGGGTGTGACTTTGGAAGAAGACGGTGGAGGCGAGCTTTGGGATCCGTATGGAGACTACTACTACGTTCGTTTGGACCTTGATTACAACAATCGCGTTCCCAAGCCCACCTGGGATGAGAAAACGGACGCGTCACAACTTCCAGAGCAGATTCTCATTTGGAGTGCGGGGAAGGATAATGACGAAACTTTGGCAAAGGACAACATCAAGACTTGGTGAGTCTCTTTGCTGAAACCTTCGAATTTTTAGAAGCACGTCGTGATCCGGACGTGTTTTCTATTCCACTGTGAAAAATGGATTCAGCAGATTCTCTTTGTTGTAACGCAAAGGTTCTCCTGTCTCGTGATTCAAAACCTTTCGGCCGGCCTCAGTTGCCACGGCGTGCGCAGCTCCGGTATCCCACTCCATCGTGGGGCCAAGACGAGGATATACGTCGGCGCTTCCCTCGGCGACGAGGCAGAGTTTCAATGAACTTCCAGAAGAGAGAAACTCGACGTCTTTTCCCTGTGATTTTAAATCATCGACAAACTCCTGAACGGCGTCTGTGAGGTGGGAGCGGCTCGCAACGACGGTGACGTCGGTTTTCTCCGTGTAGTGTGGGCCGCCTTCGAGTTTCACCGGTGCAGAATCGCCGATCGATTTCCACGCGCCCTGCCCTTCAAATCCCCAGAAGAGAATGTCACCGACTGGCTGGTAGACGACTCCTCCAATAGGCGTGTCACCACGAACCAAGGCAATGTTTACGGTGAATTCGCCATTTCGCTTGATGAATTCCTTCGTTCCATCAAGAGGATCAACAAGCCAGAAATACTCCCAGTCTTTTCGCTCCTCGTAGTCAACAGTCTTTGTCTCTTCGGAAATAATCGGAATGTCCGGGTATTGCTTCTCCAGGGCATCAACGATGACAGCATTGCCTTTTCGATCAGCATCAGTAAGCGGAGACGTGTCTTCCTTGATATCGACGGAAAATTTGGTGCCGTAGACTTCAAGAATGGCTTCTCCAGCACGAACTGCGATCTTCTTTACGTTTTCGATCTGAATGGATTCGATCATGCTAGCAACCAACACCGAGGTTTCCTCTTGTCAAACAGTCACGAGCCGAGAGCTCCGAAAGATTGTTGCTACTACTGCAAACCTCGAAGTTGATCGGTGGTCCAGCGAACGGCCTGCTCAGCAACTTCATCTTTCGGATTTTCGGCAACGAAGGACTCCCATTGAGCTTTTGCCAGTTCGAGATGCTCTTTGGCTTCGTTTTTATTTCCTATCTTGAGACAGGCGAATCCCACGAGTCCACGAGAACGAGCCAGCGCTCGACGGTGCTCAGGTCTGGCCCCCTCGGATTGGCAGATTTTTTCGAGGACTCGAATCGATTCTCCCAGGGGGGCTCGGGAATCATCAAAATCACCGGCATCTCCCAGGAGTTCGGCAAGGTGAGCGAGTCGACTTGAGTAAGAAAAAAGCAGGTCGTTCGGGGCTGCGGCTGGGTTCTTCCTGATGATAGGCTGAAGAATCGAGATCGCCTCCTGTTCGAGTTTGATCGCATTGTTCGGGTGCCCGCCATCTCGCTGGTTGCGGGCGAGTGTTCCGAAGACATTGGCCAGAGTGATCTGGTAGGCGGACTCGAATGGATTTGTCGCGACGACATCTCTCAGGACTTCAACTGCAGCTTCGAGTTTGTCGTGATCGTTTTTCAAAAAGCCGACGCGGGCAAGGCTGTTGCCGAGACCGAGCTGGTGGGCATCGATTGCGGCATTCAGCTTGACTGCTTTTGCATAAAGATTGCTCGATTGCTCGTAGGCTTCGAGAGCAGTTTCCCCATCTCCCTGTGTTTCGAGGATTCGCGCCACCAACGAAAAGGACTTCGCGAGCGCACCCAGAATGCGATCATTTTCCGGATCCTGCTCCTGCAATTTCAAAAGACCCGCACCGATTGATCGAGCGCCATCGAGCGCTGCTTCCGGGCGGTTGATCGCCAGTTCGCACTCGACGATGGCGAGGGAATTTTCCTGGATGCTCAGAGCAGATTCCTGAGCGTAAATATCGGAGACACTTCGGGTCTCGGCCCAGTATCGGGATGATTCCGTGTAGTAGTGACGTGCGATAGCGAACTTGGCATTCTTCAACGAAAGGTCGCCGAGACATTTTTTTGCGATCGCGATATTGCGCACGAATTCGGCATTCGGCGAATCTGTATCGTCTAGCAGGGCCATGTAGCGACGTTCGGTTTCGCCGAAGGAGGCGAGCGATTTCCCAAATTCACCGATCTCGCGGTAGATTCGTCCGAGGTAAAAATACGCATTCGCCGTGGAAACAATGAAATCGGGAGCATCGCCGTACACTTCAATGAGACGCTCATAATGTTTTCGCGCTTCATTCAACGAATCTGAACGCTGCTCTCGAAAGCCCGGCACGTCGGTGTCCCGATTCTCAAGTACGAGGCGGAAAAACTCGTCACCATTTTCCTGAATCTGTCGAATCAGTTGGCGTGCCAGCTTAGCTTCGCCGAGAAGGCGGCTGTTTGAATCGGCAATTTCGTTCAGCTCCGAGCGCATTTGCTCCGAGCTGCGTTGCTTCGCATCCAGTTCCTTCCGGTAGGCACTGGCCTGTTGCTCGATGTTCGCCTGAAGCTCCGCCTCGACCTCTGTCTTTGTCTCGCTGAGTTCGCTTTTTGGCACAAAGAAAACCAGTGTCGATATGCCGAGAAAAACTAGGGCTGCGGCACAAACCCCCGTAGCGATCTGCCATTTCAGAGCAGGGTGATGCTGGAAAAAAGAGGTAGTGCTATTCCGGACTAATTCGCCCTTGGGGACGATCGATTCAGGAGGCAGAATTGGCTCTGACAAATCGGACGAACCGAGATCGGATGCCGGCTCCATTGCTGCTTCTGCAGGAACTACCGTAATTGGCTCGGCCGGGATGTCGGCCTTTGTTTTGGGAGTGGGATTATCGGCGATCGGCGAAGGCTTTACTGGTTTGGCCACTGGCTTAGGTTTGGGCTTCGAGTTCTTCGCAGGCAACTTCGTTGTCACTGCGGGAGTTCGCAGTAGATCGGATAGCTGGTCGACCACCGTGTCGATTGAGGCTGCTCTCCGTTCTGGGTCAAACCAGAGACAATTTTGAATAATCTCGCGGAGCCGCTTCTCTTTTCGATCCGACGTTTTGTCTGGCCACTCGGCTGGTTTTTCCGCCTCCAGTTGATTGAGTAATGATTCGGTGAGCTCTGTCAATTCCCCGTATGAAATTGCCGGAGAAGAGCAGAAGACTTCGGGATGCTGAAGTAAATGCTGGCGGTGGCGATCCAGACGTGGGAGGTGCCCGGTCAGTATCTGAAACGCGATCACCCCGAAAGAGTAGACGTCCCAGAGAAGTCCAGCATCATTGGAGAAATCTCCCGTCCTCATCTGTTCCGGACTCATGTAAAAGAGCTGCTCGCCCCCTTCGAGATATTGAAGGCCACCCATGAAGATCTGACCAAAGTCGCCGATCTTAATTTGGCGATCACCGTCAGGACCGTTGGTTACATAGATTCCGGAAGGACGAAGCCCTCCGTGGAAGATTTCTTCGCGGTGAATCGACTGAATCGCTTGCGCCAGCTCTTCAATCAATTCACTGGCCTGTTCGCCCTGGAAGAACAGGCCAGTGAGATGCATCAATCTCTTGAGTGACGTTGACTGCCAGTTTCCGCTTTCTTTGCTCTTCCAGCCGTAAAAGGGAGTAGTGAAGTAGGTCGGGGAGTTCTCGTTGCCGATGTGGAAATGGCTCACCTCAATCGCCGACTCAGGTCTTTTGATCCCGCCGTCACCCACGACGGAATCGGAAGAGAATGGCTCGAGGAACTGGCGCACAAAATCATCGTTCGTAGCCTGCGCCTTGAGAACTCGCACGAGACGATTTCCCTTTTCGGTCCGGGAGACGAAACTCCAACCGAAAGGGTCGTCTTCTATGAGGGCCAAATACTCATGGCCGATGACTTCTGGAAGCCGCATAAGTGCCTTTGAAACGGTTTGCCGGGCAAAACCTTATGGAAATCTACTCGTTGAGATTCTCCTTTGCAATTCGTTCCCACTCGATGTCGATCTGATCCTTAGTAATAGGAGGTTCGTCGGCCCGGTGAAACCAGTAGCCTGAATTTCCAAAGTCTCCCTCAATGGCGTGAAGCAAAGCGTGAATCCAAGAGCCCATTTTCGAGGGAATATCCTGAGCAATGTCGTGCGCAGCATCCCATTTGCCGGCTTTGGTGAGCCAGAGTGATTGGAGCTCCGGAGAAAGTTCGTCAGGAGGGGATGAATCGGTCTCGATCGATCGCACAAAATCGGCAAAAGTCATTGCCCACATCATAATTCCACTCAGTGACTTGCGCAATCGTGTAGTAAGGAAGTCCGAAATGCTTCTGAAATGACGAAAAAGTCCCGGAAATTACACGAAACGGATGGCAATTGGCGGGGTTTTCGTTTGAGTAGCATTATACATGCCTTCTTTCACCTACACTGCCATCGATGTCGCCGGGAAACAAGTTTCCGGCAATCTTGTCGTGCGGAATAAATCCGAGGCCTATCGCGAGCTGGAATCGAAGACGCTGACTCCTATCACGGTATTTCCGTCGGGAGAGGAGGTGCCGACTCGTGCATCGCGGAAGGCGGCTCAGGAGGCAGGTTCGGCAAAGCTGAAACGCCCGGAGTTGGTCCTCTTCACCGAGGAGCTTGCCGACCTGCTTGATGCCGGAATGCAGCTGGAGCGAGCTTTGAAAATTCTACATGATCGACAGGCGAACAAATCGATCAAAGCGGTGTCGGGCATACTGCGTGACGAAATTCGGGAAGGAGCGCGCTTTTCCAAGGCTCTCGCGAAGGCGTCGCCATCTTTCGATGAGCTATACCGAAGCCTCGTTGCGGCAGGGGAGGCCAGTGGATCGCTCCCCGAAATTTTGCGTCGTCTCGTGGTGAATCTGAAACAGCTCTTTGATCTGCAACGTCGCACGATGGGCGCGATGATCTATCCGATCACGGTGATGCTCGCCTGTGTCGTATTGCTTTTTGTCTTCTCCACTGTCCTCATGCCGTCGCTCAGTGAGATGATGCAGAAAACGGGCCAGGACCTGCCCATGATCACCGATTTGCTTATCAAGTTCACAGATTTCATGGGTGCCTGGTGGTGGCTGATTCTGGGAATTCTCGTTGGATCTTTCGTTCTTTTCCGGCTTCACATCTCGACGGCCAAGGGGCGCGAATGGTGGGATGGTTACAAAATGAAAATTCCTGCCTTTGGGCCGGTGATCATGGGGCGGTTTTATGCGCAGTTCTGCCACACAATGTCGAACTTGATCAACAACGGGGTGCCACTTCTCAATAGCCTCAAGTTGATCGAGAGGGGAACTCCGAATCGATTTATCAAGCGGCACCTCGAAACTGTTGTAGCCGATGTTGGGGAGGGTGCCAGCCTTGCGCGTTCGATGGAAAACACAGGCTCCTTTCCCGAAGCGCTTGTGGATCGGGTCGCGATTGGCGAGCAGACTGGCGAACTCGGCAAGTCCTTTCAGAAAGCGGCAAAAAAGTATGATGACGATCTCGACATCCGAATCTCGCGATTGACGACTGTTGTTCCGACCGTCATGCTCGTTTTTGTCGCCATGATTGTCGGAGTGGTTGCCTATTGCATGATCACGACGATCTTCGGATCAATGGCCGGAATTCGCGGCCGATAACCATTTTCTCTCAAATAATATGAAACATCTACCTCGCAAACGTCACCGCGGCTCTTCCGGTTTCACACTCGTCGAGCTCGTCATTGTTATCACCATCATTGCAGTTCTCGCAGGGTCCGGGATTTATCTGGTCGTCGGCTTTGTCGACGATGCGAAATACCAGCGAGTCGATTCCGATCTAAAAGCGCTCGATCTCGCTTTGAAGAGCTACGAGAGAAACAATTACTTCAAGCCACCAACGCAGGACCAGGGGCTCTCAGCATTGTACGAAAGACCTACGACCGATCCGCAGCCGGAACGCTGGCGGGCCTATCTCGATGAGCCGATGCTCGATCCGTGGGGCAATGAATATCAGTATGCTTTTCCTGCGCAGAAGAGTTCGAAAAAATACGACCTCTATTCTCTTGGCGAGGATGGGGTGGAGAGCGATGACGACGTCGGGAACTGGTAAAGCGCGTGATTGGCAGGCGTCGGGTTTCACTCTCGTGGAACTCGTCATTGCTATCACCGTGCTCGCCATACTTGGTGGGCTAGCTGTTCCGGCTATCGACAGTGTTCAACGCGAGCGCCTTGCTCGTGAACCAGTAAATCAACTCTATCTCCTTGCGCGCGAGGTTCGGGTTCGCTCGATGAAAGAGCGTCGACCGTACCAGATCGTTTTCGATCGAGAAGGCTTTCGCGCTTCCCGTTTTTTCCAGCCCTACGGGGGAAGTGAAGAGTTTGAAGCGCTCCGCACTGAACTGGAGCAGCGCGCCAGGGAGCAGGAAATGATCGATGCTTCCCGCGCTCGTGGCATCGATCTGTCGGCGGAGAAAGTGAACCTGAAGCAAATCGAAATCGAAGAGGGTCTCCAATATTTTAGAGAATACGAATGGTCCGATGACGTAGAATGTAGTCTTCGGTTCTGGGATGAAATGCAGTGGGTGGGTCTCAGCAGTGGAGAGTTTCGTCGCTGGATTTTTCAGCCTTCCGGTATGTGTGAACCTCTCAGGTTACGCATCGAGGCGGACGGAGCTTACTTTGAAATCGAGTTTCACCCACTGACGGCGGACATCAAATCAGAGCGTTCATGGGTGGAATGAAGAAGTCGGAAAACAATGCCGCTTATGCCCTGCTCGACGTCGTTCTGGCTGTCGCGCTTTTTGCTCTCGCTGCTACAGGATTGATTTCGGTTATGCAGGGAATTAACGAGACCTCCTCGAATTTTGCCTTCGACCGTGTCGTCCAGGACCGGCTGCTTTCCCTGCTCACCGAGACGAAGCGACTCGACATTGGAGCGATGACGTCACAGGCAGTGGATCCCGATCTGAATATCACTTTTCGCACCTACGTCGAGTCATACGAAATAGACAATGGCGAGGGCGCTGCGCTCACTGATCTGTATCTGCTAACCGCAGAGGCGCAGTTTGTTGATGAAGGAGGAGAACAAACCGAGCGTGTCATGCTGCTCATTCATCGGGAGGAACAATGAGATTGGATCGAAAGAATCGACCCTTTTGGGTCGGTGATCGAACCCTGTTGAATCGGGGGCCTGCCCCTGTTTGCCCAAGAGTGGCGACTTCACGAATTTCGGCTTTCTCGCTTTTTGAAATTGCGATAGCGATGGCCATTCTCAGCCTGATCGCGGGGACGGTTTTGTCGATGCTGATGCAGGCCGGCGATTCAGCGGCGGAGATTCGTCACCTCGATCGGCGCGATGAAGAAATCAATCGATTCGTGGTGTTGTTGCGGGAAACCATTGAAGGACTTCCTCCCGACGCTTCCTTCTCCATGACGCCTGCGACAGAGACAGAGTCCGGCTTTGACGAACTTAAATTGGAGAACGCGGCATCCGGTTTTGTTTTTGGGGAAACTGTTGGGAGCACGGAGGAAGTTTACATTGCCCTGCGACCCTCTGTTGATTTGTCGAACGAGGGTGAGCCGACTTTCGATCTTGCGATCAGTCGTGATGATTTTGTTCCTGACGATGACGGTTCGGGAATGGTTTTTAATGCGGGGAGCGATGACTTTCTTCAGCAGGATGACGAAGGTCGTTACTGGCTGCCGCTTCTGTCTGGAGTGTCTTCCGCCGTTTGGCGATTCTGGGACGAAGAGCAGATGGAGTGGATTGATGAATGGACCGATGAAGAAAAGATGCCGCCCTTGATGGAATTCAGTCTTCTCGATGCGGGTGTGACCATTCCGGCGACCGTTGTTTTTCAGGTGCCGGACCGACTCGTGAATCCCGAAGAAGCTGAGGCGGCGGCGACGGCGGCGCAGGAAGCTGCATCCGTGACGACAAGTAGTTCCGCGAGTAGCGCTGCCCGCGGTGGCCGAGGAGATTCGGGGCGAGGAGATGGGGGCAACAAGAGTGACTCGGGACGAGGGAATAGCGGTCGTGGCGACTCTGGGAAAGGTGACGGTGGTCGCGGAGGAGGTGGTCCTGGTCCAGGCGGCGGTGGGGGTCCATCGGGTGGTGGCAATTCCGGGGGAGGGGGAAGGCGATGAAGATCGTTTTTTTCACCAAACGGGATGGGGGCTTCGCCCTCTTGCTTGTCATGATAGCAATCATGACGCTGACACTGATTGTTGCCGGGCTTTGGGAATCTTCCCAGTCGGGCTGGGAAGAAAACACTCTCGATCGGGCGCGTTTTCAGGCAGGCCTTCTCGCGGAAAGTGGTCTTGCTGTGGCGCTGCATCCCGAAACCGAGCCGGGAGATGACGCCTTGCGCCACGAGCTGGCACCGGGTCGTTCCTTTGAGGTTCTCATCACCAGCGAAGAAGCTCGAATCCCGGTGAACAGTCTCACCGAGGAGAAATGGCGAGACGCAACGGTTCAAATGATGGAGCTGTGGGGATTGGACGCGGCGGCAGCGAGCGTCGCGGTCGACTCCCTAGCTGACTGGGTCGACAGCGATGATGATGTCCTTCCCAATGGTGCAGAGAATGCCTACTACTCCGGATTGGATTATCCCGAATACCCCGAGAATGTTCCTTTCACTGACGTTGAGCAAATGCTATTTGTCGCGGGAATGGACCAGGTCGCGAAGATGCAGCCGATGTGGCGAGATTATTTCACGGTATTCGGAGATGGTCTGGTCGATCTCAATGCTGCGCCATGGGAGGTGGTCGTCGCAATCACTGGAACGACGGAGGATTCCGCGAGAAATTTTGTGGCTGTACGAAACGGCGACGATGGCATCATGGGAACGATCGATGACAATGAGTTCGATGATCCTGGCGAGATTCAGGCTTTGTTAGGATTGACCGATAGTGAGTGGACAGAGATCAGTGATCTTGTCACGCTCGTTGGAGGCGTTCGCAGGATCGAAAGTAAGGGGCGCATCGGCGAGTTTGAAGAAACTCGGATCGTACTCGCCCAGGAACGCGCCGAGAGCGATGGCGATGGTTACCTCGTGCTGGCGAGATTTCGGGAATAGCACGGGAAGTTCTGCGCTGTAGCTGGCCTCTGTGAGGCCGGATTGGACAATCTCTGGGAGAATCGTGCACATTCCGGAGTCACAGAACACAGCCACAGTTTCCCGATTCGCGGTTGAGTCGTCGCGTACTCTGAGCTTAGCTACGGATGTGAAAATCGACATCGTCACTATCTTCCCTGAAATTGCGGAAGCTCCACTACGATCCAGTATAATGGGCCGTGCAGCGGAATCTGGAGCGGTGGCGTTTGCATTTCACAACTTGCGTGATTTTACGACGGACAAGCACCGGCAGGTCGATGACGCTCCCTTTGGCGGTGGCCCGGGAATGGTGATGAAGCCTGAGCCATTTTTCAGAGCGGTCGAAGCGTTGCGAACCGAAAACGCGAAGGTCATTCTGCTGACGCCGCAGGGCACTCCCTTCATCCAGGCCAAAGCAGTCGAGTTGTCCGAAGAAGACCACCTTATTTTTCTCTGCGGGCATTATGAGGGCGTTGACCACAGAGTGGTGGAGGCTCTAGTCGACGAGGAAATTTCAATTGGGGATTACGTTCTCACCAATGGCACTCTCGCTGCCGCAGTGGTTGCTGATGCGCTGATACGTCTGATCCCCGGTGTTCTTGGGGACGAGAAATCTGCGGAGGTGGAGTCTTTTTCGGGAGACGGATCCCGGGTTGAGGCCCCCCACTACACGAGGCCAGCGGAATTCCGGGGGTTGGAAGTGCCCCCGGTTCTTCTTTCCGGAAACCATGCCGAGATTGAAGAGTGGCGTTTGCTAATGGCGGAAAAGCGCACTAGAGAAAAGAGGCCTGATCTTCTTTGATTTTTTCCTTCTGAAATCTTGACTCTTTTTGAAACAGTTCACTTTCTACACCGAGCCTTCCGCTATCGGTTCCGCTCGGAAAAACTTGCCGTGCAGTTTATGCTTTCGAGGCTCTCGAAGGGGGGCACTGTTCTGGATATTGGTGCGAACCGCGGGCTGTTCAGTTACTGGATGGCAAAGTCTGTGGGCCCGGAGGGAAGAGTGCTCTCGTTCGAACCGCAACCGGAGATGCAGGAGCAATTGAGCTTGATGCGGAAGCGGTTTGGATTTCATTCCGTGGAACTGATTCAAAAAGGACTTTCTGATAAGCCCGGGGTGCTGACTATGGCTCGGCCTGAAAATAATTGGGGAGGCGCATCTTTTGAAAATCGCACCCATCAGTGTGCGATGGAAAATTTTGATGTCGAGGTTATCTGCCTCGATGATTTCATTCGGGAAAACGAAGTCAGCGGAGTCACATTTGTAAAATGCGATGTAGAAGGGCACGAAGAAAAAGTATTTCGCGGCGGAGAACGTTTCCTCCGGGAGCAGCGCCCGGCTCTTCTCTTCGAATGCGATGATGCGGAAGATCCGGAGTGTTCGGTGTTTGCCTACCTGAAGACGATTGGATATCGAGGATATTGCTTTCACGAGGGGCTGAGCCCGATAGAGGACTATGGACGGCTGCTACCCAATTTGAATCCCAAGGCATTGAAGGATTTTGTATTCCTCCCGGATTCATAAATCGAACGGTCAGTCATTGCGAGAACTGATCTGAGCGGGGAGATCTGTTCCCCGCAGAAAATCCGCTACCGGCAGTCGCTTTTTCCCCTCCAACTGCAGATCGCCGCGTAGCTTCAACGAGCTGTCGCGGCATGCGACAGTCAGCATTTTGCCGTCGCTTCGCAGAGTGCCAGGATCTCCGATTGATTCTGAAATGGCTTCACACTTCGGGTAGATTTTGCACTTCTTGACCCGATTCCGTATCTCGAGTTCCAGGTAGGTGCCGGGCCATGGGTCATAGGCCCGGATGAGTCTTTCGATGGTTTCTGCAGGTTGGCTCCAGTTAATGCGACCATCTTCGCGTTCCAGTTTCCCCGCGTAGGTAGTAAGAGCTTCGTCTTGTGGAATGGACTGCGTGGAGCTGCTGGCGAGAAGAGGGAGGCCCTCTTCGAGAACAGCTGGTCCGAGTTCAGCAAGGCGATCATGGAGGCTGCCTCCGGTGTCGTCTGAACGAATCGCAGTGACGTGTTTTAGAATTATGTCGCCGGCATCAAGTTTCTCAACGACACGCATCAGGGTGATGCCCGACTCCTCGTCGCCCTCGCGAATTGCCGCCTGAATCGGCGAAGCTCCGCGGTGCCGAGGCAAAAGTGAAGCGTGCAAATTCACACAGGCGATCGTCGGAGCTTCGATGACTGCTCTGGGAAGAATTTGACCGTAGGCCATAACGACGATGATGTCGGGGTTCAGATCGCGAAGAGTTTCGAGAGCGTCCTCGTCATCACGAAATCGAAGGGGCTGAAAAACGGGAATGCCAGCTTCTTCAGCGAGAACTTTGACTTCCGGCGGCGTCACGACCTGCTTTCGGCCGATCTTTTTGTCTGGTTGCGTGTAGGCGCCCACCAGTTCTCGATCTGGCGAGTCCTTCAGGAGGAGACGAAGCGATGGTAAAGCGATTTCTCCTGTTCCCATAAAGACGATACGCATGAGCCTACTCACGGTGGGAAGTGGAAGAGGTCAAAGGGAAATGCTCCCGGTTGCGATTACAAATTGGCGACAGAATCGCACCTTGCGAACTTCTGATGTCACGGCAGATTGCGCGGGATTATTGACTCTTCTGTTACATGAAAGGATTTTTCGGAACTCTCATTATTGTTTGCCTCATCATTGGCGGGCTTTGGTATGCATATGATCCCTATATCAAGCCGCTGCTGGATAAAAATCCGACAATGTCGGAGAATGATACAGTGATCGGAAAAGAGGCTAAGGAAACCACTTCGTCCAAGTCTGCCGACAACTCTTATGCGCCTAAGTCAAAAGCTCCCGGCAAAAGCGCTCCTTCCAAGTCTTCGGCAACAGCAAGCAAGCCTGCGGCTCCCAAGGCTGCGCCAAAAACGGAACTCGATTTGCTGCTCGAGGAAAAATATCCGATGCCCGATGTGATCCCGCTTCTCGAGATCGTCAGCAACTGGACCAACGTTCCCAAGCGAGCTTATCCCGCTGAAGTTTTTGCCAAGGAGACTGTCGCGTTTCAGCTGGTCGTGAATGGTCAAGCGATCGGGTCGAGCAATGTTGCGCCCGGTACACCTCTGACTCCGATTTCCTTTCAGAATGGGCAGATCCAGGTTGGTAACAAAGCTAATCCTGGGATGAATACGATGCTCCCTGTCGAAAAGACGGACTTCAAAGAGCGCATCGAAAAGCGATACAACGACTACGTCGAGAAAGCCAAGACCCGCATTGCGACACAGCGTGCCCGCGTCAAAGAAGTCGTGCAAAAAGATCCTGCAAAGCTCGCAGCTCTGAAAGGAGAAGCGCCTCCTGCCACGGCCGCAAATGATAGCAATGATCCACGATTTTCTGCTGTAAAAACGAGCCTACGAAATGGCGAGGCTGCCAGTGTAACCCTGGAAGAAGCAACATCTTTCACGTGGAACGGCTCGGAAAAAATCGGCGGGGAAAAAGCAGGTACCTATGAAACGGTGACCGTTCACTTTGAGGTGGCGACGATTTTTGGTCGATTTCCGGTTGATTACAAAGCGCTTCTGCAAGGCGGGCGAGTGGTTGGCTGGATCGATCCCATCACCGAGGATCGGATCTAATGCGTGCTGCAGCTGCGTTGTTTATTCTCATCGGGACGAGCTTTTGTGCCGCCCCTGCGATTGCCGAAGACGGAGGTATAGCACCCATACCACGGAGACTCCCGCCAACTGGAGGAGTTGAAATTCCGGAGGGAACCCGGAAAGCGCTTCGCGAGCGAACAGACCAACTCAAAGACCGCGTTTGGGAAATTGATTTCAAAGAGCACGCCGCTGACGTCGGTATGCTCGTGAAGGCTGTCGACTTCGCCCTTCGCCACAACGAATTCTATTCGGAGAAAGACATTCCTCTCGCTGCCGAGATGCTCGATCTCGCCGAGGCGCGTTACAAAGAGATCGACGAAAACGATGCTACCCCGTGGCTGGATGAGCGAGGGTTAATGATTCGTGGCTACCGTTCCGAGATCGATAAATCCTACCAGCCATATGGTCTCGAAATTCCGAAGGACCTCGACCTGACGAAGCCTGTTCCGCTTCTCGTTTGGCTTCATGGCCGTGGCGATAAGATCACGGATCTCCACTTTCTCAATCGATGTCGCAGCAAGAGTCAGGCACTCGGAGGCTTCGCCTCGGGACAGCAGGACGCGATCGTTCTTCACCCTTTCGGTCGTCAATGCATCGGCTGGAAACATGCGGGAGAGAAGGACGTTTTTGAGGCGATTGCATCCGTGATGGAAGATTTTCAGATTGATCCTGACCGGATCGCTCTCGCTGGATTTTCCATGGGTGGAGCCGGGGCCTGGCATATTGGGGCTCACTATCGGGACCAGTTCTGTGCAGTTCATGCCGGGGCAGGATTTGCGGAAACGAAAGAATACAACAAGCTGAAACCCGACCAGTATCCTGCCGACTACGTGCAGGCGCTTTGGAAGGTCTACGACGTGCCTCACTACGTTCGAAATTTCCTGAACGGTCCTCTCCTTGCCTATTCCGGTGCCGAGGATAAGCAGAAGCAGGCCGCTGATTTAATGGAACGCGAGCTTGCCAAGATCGACTACGAAATGAGTCACGTCATTGGTGAAGGGATGGGGCACAAGTACAATCAGGAATCGGTCGACAAGATCTGGGCTTGGTTGAAAGAGTCCTGGAAAGCCGGTCGTAAGAAGCAGCCTCAGCAAATTCAGTGGCAGACTCCCACTCTGCGATATCCCGGCTACGATGGCATCCGCATGCTGGGTCTTGATGAGCATTGGAAAACCGCATTCGCCGAAATGGAGTGGGATCGAACTGCAGGCACCATTGCGCTCGATCTGCAAAATGTCAGCGCTTTCGAGATTCGCGCGGGAGAGGGGAATTCTCTTGGCGGAATTCAGTTTTCCGTTAACGGATTGAAGCTCACGACTGATGATCCCGGTTTTCCCGTCGAAGCAATTCGTCTGTGCAAGGAGGGAGACAAATGGGTCTGGGGCGAACCTAACAAAACTGCTAAACGGCCCGGCGTTCAGGGGCCAATAGACGATGCGTTCCTCTCTCCGTTTGTTGTGGTGCCGCCGGATCAGCCTCCGGCTTCCCCGAAGTTTGCGCGCTGGGTTCAGTTCGAGTTCGATCATTTTCGCGATCGCTGGAGCGCGCTAATGCGGGGGGACCTGCTGGTTTCCGCTTCAGGTGATCTTGACTCGGGCGACATTAGTGATCGCAACCTCATCCTTTGGGGAGATCTGCAATCAAATCGTATGATCGCAGAGATCGCCGATCAGCTTCCCGTGAAGTGGACCGACGGCGGATTCACATTCCGAGGAAAGGAATGGAAGAGTGACGAGCACGTTCCCGTAGCCATTTTCCCGAACCCGCTGAATCCGAGCCGTTACGTGGTCATCAACAGTGGACTCACTTTCCGAGAGGGGCACGATAAGACAAATTCTCAGCAGAACCCCAAGCTGCCGGACTGGGCTGTGATTGGATTGGATCAGGATCCAAATGAAGATTCTCCCGGCCTCATCATCGAAGCAGGATTCTTTGACGAGAGCTGGAAATGAGCACAGTGGAGAGAAACGGTGAGCGCCGATCCGGGCATGATGTGGGGTTTCTGTTAGATCACTGGGAAGAACTGATTGCAAAGCGCGGTTGGAAAAAGACTGTAATTCACAATGCCGGGGAGTGGCCGGTTTTTGCCGTGGAAAATGGTCCTGCTGAAGCAGGAGAAGTCGGTGGAATCTATGTGTCGGCGGGAGTTCATGGGGACGAATGTGCTCCTCCTTGGGCTCTCCTCGAATGGGCCGAGTCGCACGCCCAAGAACTGGGGCAATTTCCTTTCTTGATTTTTCCCTGTCTTAATCCACAAGGCATTGCTGAGAATACTCGAGTGGATGGAGACGGTATCGATCTGAATCGGAACTTTCAGAATGCCGAGATATCTCTCATTGCTGCCTGGCAGAATTTTCTGGCAGAGAGAAAATTTCGGGTCGCGGTGAATCTTCACGAAGATTACGACGCAACCGGGACCTATCTCTACGAGTTGGCGAGGAGCCATTCGATCGGGCATCGCCTTTTGTCAGCCTGCGAAAAATGGATCGCTCGAGAGACCGTCGCGGAAGTCGATGGGTCGAAGTTCGATAACGGCCTTCTACGCAGAGAAGTAGACGAGAACGTCCTTCGCCAGATTGTCGAAGAAGATCTGGAAGGCGGCTGGCCCGAGGCGATCTGGTTGTATCTGGATCACACCGAGGATTCGTTCACATTCGAAACTCCGAGTGAATTGGAACTGGCTCGGCGCATCGCCGCGCATCGCGAGTTTCTGGACGAGATTTTGATAGCTAGTTCGTTGCGATAGCGATGCCGAGCATGAATTGCGATTGACTGGTAGTCAATTGCGGTGAAGCCCCCGCAGGTAGCGATTCACCTTGTTTCTTTATGTCGGCATATCGTGAATTACAGATGCCATGAGACCTCTACATCAATCCCTCGCCGGCTCTGGATCTCCTACTTGTGTGAGTAGGAATCAAACCTTGGTTTATATTTAGCAGAGAGCTTTCTTTCCGAGCCATTTCATTCAGGTCTGCCTGGGGCTATTGCTTGCTTTTGCTTTGCTCTTGCCTGGATCATCCTCAGCTAAAACGTATAGCAACCAAGAGCTTCGCAAAGAAGGCTTCACTGGTAATTGTCGCGGAACTATGAGAGGGACGCTCTATGGATAGAACGGAGCCGTTTACTTCCCGTCTATTTTCAATTTCTCAGGCAAGCAGAGAGTGCCCGCAATGGCGAAAATGTTGCTGTAGCGAACGGAAATCGATTCAGATTGACTTTTGCAAAGGCACGAGAACTAAAAAACAGTAACGATTTGATTAAGCTATTCGGGGGGTAGCTTCAATGCAGCGTATGGACTCAATATTGTGGGAAGCGATTCCTAAGTGATCACCTTGAGAATGATCACCTTGAGAAAAAAGGCACAGGAAGGCGAGCTGATGTAAAAGCTACTATTTTTGGTCGCTTTTTTATGGGTAAGGTGAGGTGACCTCTAACACTTCCAAGTTGCCTGCCTTAGTTTTGCCATGGGGGAGTCAGGCATCTTCTCATACCAGACGGTGACAAGGGAACCGTCATCCAGTTCGACGGTGGAGGGGTAGCCCAGGTCGCCGCTGACTCCGTCGTCGGAAATGGTGAGTGGATCGGACCAACTCTTGCCATTGTCTTCGGTGATGCGGGCCTGGTTCCCGTAGGGCTTGCGGCGGTAGCCATAGCTCATGATGATGCGGTCGTCGCGAAGCCGGAGCAAATGAGATGGCAATCCCCAAACGCCGATTTCTTTGGGAGTGCTCCACGTTTTTCCTCCGTCAGTCGAGCGGCACTGCAGCGTCTCGCCGGCGTTGTTTTTGTTGTGATTTCGAATTTGCGCGAGGATGGAGCCATCGGCGCATTCGACTTGATGCAATTCGTGATAGGATTTGGTTGGGTCGTCGCCTTCGCGAGTCGGGATTTCGCTGATCCATTTCCAGGTCAGTCCATCGTCCTCGGAAACTGCGGCACCGATTCGTTTGTTCTCGGTCCAGAGTTCTTTTCCCAGGTAAAGGAGTCGGCCGTCGGCTAGCTGAGTCGGTCCATGGGGACTGTTGACGACGGTATTGATGCGGTTGGAGAATGTTTTTCCTCCATCAGTCGAGCGATAGGCCCAGCAGCCGAGCTCATTCTGCCGTGCCTCCTTCTCGGGAATACGATTATGAGCTGCTTGCCACGTCGGGTCGTCGGTGTTTTTTTCAAGATAGCCATGAGTCTCGTAGGCCAGGGAGGTGAAAGAAGTAACGATAATAGTTCCTTCTTTTGTCTCCAGAAAACCAGCGTCGCGGTCGTCGATGAGGGAGTCGTGAATGGTGCGGGGAAAGCTCCACGATTTTCCATTGTCGCGAGAGTGCATGCTTTCGACGGTTCCAAATGGGCAGACGTGCCCGACTCGTCTGCCCGACCAGGCGACGACCAGCTCCCCGTTGGATCGACGTCCGAGCGTGGGCCACCCATGGTAGTAGTTCGATTGTTGGGAAATGGTTTTGACCTCGAGAATCTCGCCGCCGGAACTGCTGCGTAGCAGGATTTGTGGAGCGGCGATGGCTGCGGAAGCAGCGAGAAAACGACGTCGAGTATGGGGAGTGTTCATGCAATGATCCTGCTCCTGATTTCCCATCGGGCGAAGTCCGCAATTGCGTTTCAACATGTTATAACGCCAAGTGGAGAATCCATGATGTCAGGATTATGACAGTTTTGTAAGCATAATAGTTTTTTTCCCGATCCCGATAACGATGTGCTAAGATATCTCATTCAAATTGACACGATTATGCCTAGAAGAGCCAGCTCGGGAGCGAATATTGGACTTATTGCGGGAATTGCCGCCGCCATCATTGGTTTCATCGTCATTGCTGCATTGCTCTTTAATCTGATCGCAGGCGACCTCTTCGGCGGTGGTGGGAACAGTGGGGCAAAGCGCTCAAGCTCGAATGCGACAGCACTCAATTTAACAACCTATCGCGACAACGGGAATAGCCTGCGGGGCAATATCTATCGCATCGAAGGCAAGGTGGAGGAAACGCTGCGTTGGACGGCAGACCGCGGACGTTTGATCAGTTTTGAGGCCCGCGACGCGACGGGCGCAATCCCCGTTCCGGTGATGGTCCCTGAAGATTTTCGAAATGTAAATATCGAACGCGGTAGCGAGATGGCGATGGTCGTCCGCGTGGATCGCGACGGCACGCTCGTGGCCGAAGAAATCGAGTAAAATAAACCCACCCTCCGATTTGATCATGAAAATACGATTCCTCCTCTTGTCGATTCTTCTCCTCTGCGGCATTACGCAGGGGCAGGTTTATACTCCGCCTTCCGGTGGTGGTGGTGGCGGAGCTCCGCAGTCGAATAACACAACGATCGTCAATCAGAGCCAGCCGCAAGGGAATCAACAGATGGTCGGCAATGATGTGCCGTATTTCGACCCGACCACAGACGTTTTTAGTTTTGATGGGAAGGGCTTTAATGTGAACGACAACCGAGTCTTTCGCGCCCGATTCGAGAAATTCATTAATGCGGAAGAGGCAAGCTCAGAAATGGACTTGGCTTATCGGAAAACGATTCAGGACATTCTCGACACGCTTTCTCCTCACAACCGCGATCCGAAGAAATTCCCCAAAGCGGTGGCGAAATTGCAGTATGCCGCTCAGTTCCCACAGGATGCTCGGCTTTGTGATTCGCTGGCCAATGCGGTCTATCGTGTCTACCTGGCACAGGGAACAGTGGGGCAGTTGCAGACCCTGAATAAGGAGCTCGATATGCAGCGCCGTCAGCTCGATTGGAATTTTGACAAGTGGAAGGAAGCAGACGCGGGTGGTCGCGAGCGAAAGTTATCCGACGATCCCAATCAAAGCGAGAGTGACGCGGCAACCGACCCGACAAATGCGGGCCACATCCAGCGCTACGTTCAGAGGATCGGCGAAGTCGAGGCGGAGCGTGTTGCGAACAAGGCGAAAATGGCACTTTCAGAGGTTGAGGCGAAACTCGAGTTTCAGGCTCTCGTCGTTCAGTATTTCCTCCAGCGTAGATTCGAGCACGTAATCATGGCGGCACGTTTTTACACCGAGTTTTTTAAAGATGGCGCAGGTCGTCTCCAATTTGAAGAGGGCTCGGAGGTGGAGCAGAATTTCAGCAAAACGATTGGCTTCAATCCTACGATTACGACCTTGGATGCTTTTGCTAACGAGGCGATTCGCGATGTTGATCAGCAGGTTGAGTCCTTCGGCTTTCTCGTCGAACGCGGTGAAATCGACGGGGCGATGCGCCAGCTTCAGCAGGCATTTGTGACGGGAGAGTTTTTGCCATCGGTGCAGAGCATTCCGAGAGAGCGAAAACGCGAGGTTCTCGGCTACGCGCAGAATTCGTTTCAGCTCGTTAATTCGATCGAAGTGAAAGACTACACGCTTGCGGAGGAGTTGGTGACGAAAATGCGGGAGCAGGCAAGTGATTTCGATCACTCCAAACCCACCGCAGCGATTGAGGGTGCGAAATTGAGCAGCAACATGCGAATTCGCTCCGCCAAGAACGCTGCCCTGAAAGGCGACGAAGACGGCTACGAAAAGAACATCATGGCGGCAGCTCAGATCTGGCCGACCAACCCAATGCTGAAGGAGCAGTTTAACCTCATTGCCGATTCGGCGGATGTGCAGCAGCAGGCAAAAATCGAATTTGATCGTCTCCTCGGGACGCAGAGCTACCGACAGATCTTTAACAACAAGGCTCGCTTTATTGCGGCAACGGTGGATGACGCCGAACGCCAGCAGGCTCTGAATCAAATCGTCGAAAATATTCAGGAAATTGAAATGGTAATGAAGCAGGCAGAGACTCTCAATAAGACCGGAAATTCACATGCTGCCTGGGAGATTGTCGAAAAGACTTTTCAGAAATTCCCCGACGATGTAGCTCTCAGCGCAAAGCGCTCGGATCTCTCGACTGATGTGGCGCCTTTCGTCAAGGCTCTCAAGAATGCTGAGAATCTCGAAAATCGGAAGCAGTTTGGATCTAGTCTGACCTGGTTTCTTTCGGCTCGCCGCATCTATCCGCAGAGCGAATTCGCAGGCGAAGGAATCATTCGAGTCATCGATCGCATTCTGCCGGAAGACGGGGGCAGCGACTTGTCTTCGATTGGCTCATCCTCGGACAATGTTGCTCCCGTTACCGCTGGAGACGGCTCTTCGCTCTGATATCTGGTCCAGCCGGCCGTATCCAAGTAGAAAATCGCGCAACGGAAGTGTAACGCAATTCATAGGAAAATTTCCTACAATCGGATTGACTCCGAGGCAAAACCATTGATTTTCTCTGACACCTTATTTTGATAACCTTCTCCTAATGGAAGCTTGCGCTTTTCGTCGTTTTTTCCTGACTTTCACCGCATTTGTCGGCGTCGCTTTCCTCACTTCCTGCACTGTTGATCAGGAATCTGCTCTTTTCTCCAGTGGCTCTGCCGCGGGAGACAAGAAGAAGGAGCGCATCACTAAGGTGAAGACCGACAACGAAAGTTGGGCGGAGAAAATGAAAGCAGCTCGTGAAGAGCGCGAAGAGAAAAAGGCGGAAGAGGCAAAGAAAAAGATAGAGGAACTCGCTGCGAAGAAAAAGGAAAAGGACGCTGCTGCTCGAAAAGCAGCATATGAAAAGCGGAAGAAAGATGCTGCTGATAAGGCCTTGGCGGAAAAGGAAGCGAAAGAGAAAGCCAAGGCAGAGGCTGAGAAAAAGGCTCTCGCTGAAAAGAAGGCCCGTGAGAAAGCCGCTGAAAAGGCTTACGAAGAGAAGCGTCTCGCTGCGGAAAAGAAAGAGCGCGAAGAAAAGCTGGCTGCACAGAAGAAAGAGCGTGCTGCCCGACGAGCTGCTAAACTTGCCGCCCGGGAGCGCTCCGAGCAGGAAGCCTCTCGCCGAGGAAGCTCACAAGAGGTCGCTGCTGTTGCCAATCGTCGCAGTCGTGGAGGGCTTTTCTCCTCCTTCGCCTTATCTACTCCGAGCAAATACAGGAGCAGGGATCATCACATTGAAGTGAACAATCGTCTTCTTGATTCCCTGAATGCCTCGAATGCAAAAGTCGAAATTGATCTCGGTGACCAGCGTGCGCGGGTCTACAAAACGAGTGTCGGACAAAAGCAGCTCGTCATTGAGACTCAGATTTCCTCCGGCAAAGCTGGCCACTCAACCCCGACTGGTTCTTTCCGCATCCAAGAGAAGCTTGAGCACAAGCGTTCGACTCTCTACGGTCGCTGGCTCAACTCTTCCGGTTCCCTAGTTCAAAGTAGTGGTGACAGCCGTAAGCGTCCGCCAGGGGGAGCAACCTTCGTTGGTACAGAAATGCCTTATTGGATGCGCGTTAACGGTGGTATCGGAATGCACATCGGTTATGTTCCGAACGGCCCAGCCAGCCATGGATGCATTCGCGTTCCTTCTGTTATCCAGCCACTGATCTACTCCAAGGTCGGGGTCGGCACGCCCGTCACGATCGCTTACTAATTTTCCCGATTTTAAGGAGGCGGCATCCGGTCAACGGAGCCGCCTTTTTTCGTGTATAGTTTTCCCTCCTCCCCAGTAAATTCATGAGTGAACTTGATTCCTTTCTCAAACTCGGTGTCAACATCGATCACGTGGCGACGCTTCGTCAGGCGCGCTACGCTTTGATGGCTGATGCTCACAATGCCGAACCTTGCGTGATTGCTGCAGCTCATGAAGTTGAGGCAAATGGTGCTGATTCAATAACAGTTCACCTGCGGCAGGATCGCCGTCACATTCAGGATCGTGATGTCTTCGAGCTTCGGGAGAAAATTCATACGAAGCTGAATCTGGAAATGGGAAATACCGAGGAAATCCTCGCAATCGCGTTGGAGGTGAAGCCGGAATTTGTTTGTCTCGTTCCCGAAAACAGAGAAGAAATCACGACCGAGGGAGGGCTTGATGTCATAGCTTCGGAGGTCGCTTTGGAGAAAACGGTGAAAACGCTACAGGATGCGGGCGTCGCGGTGAGCTTGTTCATCGATCCGGATCTCAATCAAATTCAAGCAGCGAAGCGCGTTGGTTCTGAGATGATTGAGCTTCACACCGGTGCCTATGCCAACGCTGCTCCGGAAGGAGGAGAGGCACAATTCCTTCTCCTCAAGCAATCGGCTGAAATCGCGCATTCGCTCGGGATTCAAGTGAATGCCGGGCACGGAATTACGATGAGCAATTTACCAAAACTAATGGGTATTCCCAATCTGGACGAGTTGAATATTGGCCATCACCTCGTTGCGCGCGGTGTTTTTACCGGTCTTGGTCGAGCCGTAAGGGATATGAAGACCCTGATGGCGGGATATGGGCAGATAGGTGATTCCGCGATGACGTGATGCCTTTTTCTGCCGTCATTGTAGCCCTAATTCCTTCAGCCATGGCGCTGGAATTTCCGGAGGCATGCCGCCGAAGGGTTGGTAATTTGGAAGCTGAATCAGACTTACGCTGTGCTCTTGCGAAGCGATGAAGAAAAGGGAGTCGCCGCAGTCTTCGCACTGAAGCATCGCAGAGCGATGTTCATCAGTCGGGAGAATGGGTCGATGGTCCACGAGCGGGGTGTTGGCTTCGCCCGGAGCATACTCAGAGAGGACGACGCCATGTTTGCTTAACTGCTGGCGAGCGGTGAAGAGGAGTCCATGCACCGCCCATTTGCCTGCTGTGTAGGGAACTCCTGCGAAAGAATCGAAGCCGTGGCCCGCAGTGGAGGAAACAACCACAATCTTACCGCCACCGTTTTTCGCCATCAGGGGAGAGATTGACTGGATCATGTTAACTACGCCGAGCACATTGATATCGAGCATTTTTTTCCAGGTTTCTTCGCTGGAAATTCTGCTCGGATCTTCATGGGCCATAAACCGATCGGCAGTGTTGATCCCGGCCGTGTGAATCAAAGTGTCGGGAGTTCCTGATTCGAGAACGATATCGAGTGCCGATGATATGCTCGCAGCATCTGAAACATCGCAAACGAGCGGAACGATATTTTCGGAAAGCTTGGCAGTTTCTTCGAGGGACTCGAGTGTGCGACCACAGACAAAGGTCTTCGCTCCTGCGTCGGCGAAGCGTTTTGCTGCAGCTTGTCCCATTCCGCCACCGCCTCCGGTGACAATTACGATTTTATCGGCCCAATTGGATGTCATTCGGCAGGATAATTGGCTTGCCGTGGATTGCACCGGGAATTTCTATTTCTTCTTTGCCTCGGCTACCTTCTTGGCAACATCTTGGTGGCGAAAGAGAATTTCACCGACCTTGAAGAGCTGCGACCGACCGGAGAGAATCAGTGTGTATGCTTCACCGGCCTTCAGCGAATACACCGCGACGCGTTCGTTGCTGTGCCCCCCGGGGGAATGCGGAACTTTTTCCCGCAAGGCCGCCCGCACCGTAGGTAGGGCGCGATTCATACTCTCGGAAATATCGAGTAAGATTCCGAGGTGCCTGGCATCGGCTGTGACGCTCAGAATTTCCCCGGAAAACGCAGGCGCGAGTGCTCGCGGTTTTTCATCGGCTTGAGCGGTGTCCAAGATGAGCAGAGCAATCGCCCAATATACGGTTCGGCTGGCGAGAGTGGTAGTTTGCGATTGCCGGTATATGAAGGAAAAGTCTACCGAAAAGCGTGCAGCTCTTTCAACTCTTGTCGTGATTTATCGCGATGGCTGGAATAGAGTTCCGGCTCAGTCTATCCCACTCGATTTTATTATGTTCTATCGCGTTCTTTCTTCTGTTCTCTTCGTTAGCACCATCTTCGTGGCCTTAACCATTTCAGCAGCCGACAAGCCCAATATTGTTTTCATTTTTTCCGATGATCACGCCACACAGGCGATCAGTGCCTACGGGGGACCGCTCGCCGAGATTGCGCCGACGCCGCATCTTGACCAAATCGCTAGGGACGGAATGCTTTTCCGCCGCTGCATGGTGACGAACTCCATCTGTGGTCCAAGCCGAGCTACTATTCTCACCGGGAAATACAGCCACAAAAACGGCTTTTTCAAAAACGAAGCAACTCGCTTTGACGGGAGTCAGGTAACTTTTCCTAAGCTTCTTCGTAAGGCTGGTTATGAGACCGCTATTGTCGGGAAATGGCATCTTGCCAGTGATCCGACCGGTTTTGATCACTGGGAAATTCTGCCAGGGCAGGGGAGCTACTACAATCCCGATTTTCGTACCGAAAAAGGAAAGCACCGGGAAACCGGTTACGTCAGCGAGATCATTACCGAGAAGGCGAGGAAGTGGATCACCGTCGATCGTGACCCTGATAAACCATTCATGATCATGGTGCAGCACAAGGCTCCGCATCGTGCGTGGGATCCCGCACCAAAGTATCTGACAGCCTTCGACGATGTCGAAATTCCGGAACCCGAGACGCTCTTCGATGACTACTCGGGGCGGGGAACCGCGGCGCGTGATCAGGACATGACGATTGAGAAGACGATGACTCTCGGCCGTGATCTGAAGGTGAAAGAAAAAGACGAAACCGAGCAATTCGTCATGAGCGCCTACAATCGGATGACTTCCGAGCAGCAGGCGCAATGGGACGCGGCTTATCAGAAAAAGAACGAAGCATTTGTCGCAGCCAATCTAACGGGGAAAGAACTCGTTCGTTGGAAATACCAACGCTACCTCAAAGACTACCTGCGGTGCATCAAGTCGGTTGATGACAGTGTCGGGGAAATCACGGAGCTTCTTGAGAAAGAGGGGCTCGCTGAAAATACGGTCTTTATTTATTCCAGTGACCAGGGGTTTTATCTCGGTGAACACGGCTGGTTCGATAAGCGGTTCATGTTCGACGAATCCTACCGAACGCCACTGTTGGTTCGGTGGCCAGGAGTGGTTGAGCCTGGGTCGGAGAGTAGCGATCTTGTCTCGAATCTCGATTTCGCCCAGACTTTTCTCGATATTGCAGGAGCCTCTGAGCTAGAGGAAATGCAGGGCGCAAGTCTGACTTCGATTCTGAAAGGCGATACGCCGGACGACTGGCGGGATGCGCATTACTACCACTACTATGAATACCCTGGTTGGCACATGGTCCACCGACACGAGGGGGTGTATGATGGTCGCTACAAGCTCATGAATTTTTACGAGATTGAAGAGTGGGAGCTGTATGATCTGGAGACAGATCCTCAGGAAATTGAGAATCAGATTGCGAATTCAGAATACGCAGACGTCGTCAAGAGGCTCAAAGGAGAGTTGGAGCGGCTCCGAGTGGAGTACGACGTTCCGGAAAACGTGAAGCAGGATCTCAGTAATATCGACATGCACTATCACTCCGAAGAAATTCGGAAACGCGGTCTGGAACGTCGACGGCAGCGTGAGGCGAAGGCACAAAAAGCCAAGCAGTAGAATCCAGGTGAAAAGCGAATCCTGCAATATATTCACTCGTCGAACCTCAATTCTTTCCATCGCATCCATGCAAGCCTTGAGAAGTTCTTGGTGCCCCTCGTCGTTCCACTCCGGCTTACCGATTGATCCGGCGAAGCCCTCGATTTTCCCCACCGGCTCTTCCGTCACTTTTTTGATTTTTTGTAGATAGTAGTCCGCCTGCTTCCCCAGTTGAGTCTCTTTTCCGATCGCGGAACAATGCACGAAAATGCCCACGATCCCTGCCGGGATCATGATTTGGTTTTTCGGAATAGATTTTTTGCCGGATTTCTTCAGCGCAATAGGAATCAGCCGCACATCTCGGAGAGAAGCAGCTCTAAAAGGAATTTATCATTATAATTAACATAAAATATTATAAATAAGGTCAACTTGTATTCCAAAAGAACTTTAGAGTTTAAAAATGGAAAACGGGCAGTCCTTTTTGCGTGCCAAATCAAGGTCCTCTGCTCCAAAAACCGGGTTGAAAGACCGCTAACTATCCGCTACAGTTTCGCCGGTCTGACCAGACAGTAAATCCATGGAGGGGTGGCAGAGTGGTCGAATGCGTCGGTCTTGAAAACCGAAGTGCCGCAAGGTACCGTGGGTTCGAATCCCACCCCCTCTATTTGCTTTGCTCATGGTCCAGCGAGGCGGGCCAAAAGCGAAGCAAAATGTCAGTTGGGGGTTTGGACTTCAGTTCTAGCTGGAGAGAGCGAAGCGAACGGAGTCAGGCGGAGATGCGGAGCTTCGCAGCCAACCCCACCTTTTTCGATTCTGCTACCATATCGCACCTCATGCGAATGGTGGCGATGTATTGTCCCCAACCGCGGCTCTGGTTCAGGTCAGCATCTCCGCGGATCGCATCGGATTTGCGAATTACTCCATTTTCTGCCTGACCAACGTTATGAGAACCGAGGCAAGGGACGTCGTTTCTGGATTCGGTATTCACTTTGGAACCGCCATCGAGGGTGACTATTTTTCTTTTGATAGTCTGATTGATTCTTCGTGGGAGGCGTGGTCGAGATTGACCAGCGAATGTGTCATTGGAACTTTCTGCCGTGCTGGCCCACGACAGGAAGCCGCTAAGTGAATCAGTGCGAACGCGGCACGTTTCTTGACCCTTTCGTCTTATTCCGAATGTTTCTCCGATGGAATTCACGCCGCGGGACCCATTTTGCTGCCGCTTCATCTCTTTCTTCAGCTTTGAAGTGATTCCGTCTTCTGCCAATCTAGCCAGCCCGCGACCCGCCTTTTCTCCCGGGTTAAACACGCTAGATCGCCTACCGTGCGTCGCCCACACGATGGAAGCGAGGTTGCTGTTCGCCCGGTTTTTCGCTGTAATTTGGTAGATGCGATCGGCACCAGATGCTTGCGAATTCAATAGTGATACGAAAAAAGCGAAAAAGCAGAGAGTTCTCATCTGCGAATCAATCTGATCAAGCCCTTATCGAAGGACAGGTCAATTACATTTGGAAGATGGCCTCCCAATCAAACGATCAAGCTCTCGAGTCGAGCTGGAACACCTGGCCGGAAATGTTCTCCGACTTCGCGAGAAATGCGATGAAGTCGGCCGCGTCGTTCACAGTATTGAAACGACCCAGGGCATGCCTTTTTAGAGCCGCCACTCTGGCTTCTTCGCATACTTTGGCTGTCATCTTCGTCTCGAGAAAACCCGGCAGCACGCAATTGCAGCGGATGTTTCTTTTTCCCAATTCGCGCGCATAGCTTTTTGTCAGGCCGATCAGTCCGGCTTTCGATGCGGCGTAGGCAGTCTGGCCAACGGGAGGATTGAAGGCGGAATATGATCCGATATTGATGATATGACCGTCGTGCTGGCGCATCATTGTGATAGCGGCCTGTTGCATGCAGAGGTGGGTTCCCTTGAGATTGGTGTCGATCACATCACCCCAAACCTCGGGATTCTGGCGCGCCAGCAAGGCGTCTCCAGTGATTCCCGCGTTGTTGACGAGAAGATCAATGCGTTCCAATTCGAAGAACCACGCCTCGACAGCGGCTGCAGATCGAACGTCGAGCTCTCGGCGACCGGGCGCGTGGACGATGTATCCGCTCGATTTCAACTGCGCCGATATCTCCTTGGCGAAATCCCCTTCGCCCCCGGTAATCACTGCGACAGGATCGCTCAAATCAAAGGGATGTGGGAAGGGGTAGGAGAGTGGGCAAGAAAACGTCGATCCGCTTACTCAAACGGATTGTTTGACTTCGGCTTCTCAGTCTTCAGAAATGGATTCGTCCGATTGGCTGCCTCCTTTGCTTTCTTCAACAGCGCATCCTCTTCGGACACGGTAGTGCTTGCAGAACTGTTCGGGTCAATTACGACGGCATGATCTTCGTAGCGAACGTGTGAACGGCTCAATTGCCCCACATACTTGACGATTTCGGCCATTGGCACCGAACGAAGGCTGAGTGAAATTAGGGTGTTTTCGCGCTGCTCGGGACTTCCCTTGTAGATGAAGTTGGGAACCAAATTTCCTCCGGTTAATTCTTCCGTTTTATCGGCGAGAAAAGCGAGGACGTCGCCGACAGGAGCGTCCTTCAAATCAATTTGCGGAACGATGACTTTCGAGAGCTGGCCTTTGAGATTGTTCTTTTTCCCAACACCGGCAGCAAGGGCTGTTTTGCATTTTGCCGCGTAGCTGCGGGCGTAAACGTGGGTGGCGTTGGCTTGCAGGATTCGCTCGAAATTCTGCAGGGCTTCTTCATATTTTTCCTGATTGTAGAGCCGGACTCCATTGTTGAATACGGACTGAACTGTTTGCTGGGCGTTTGCCATTTGAAGTACGAAGCAGCAGGCAATAGCGAGCAGGCTGGCGAGAAAAGGTCGAGTAATCATTTTTCTAAGCATCGGGGTGAGTATTTGTGGATCAGGAAGCGATCCTGTTGTTTGCACGATCAGAGCGGTCGCAGTCCGACCGACACTCGGGGAGAAATCGATCGGCCATTCACTAGCCCTTCTCGATAATTCGGTCCGAGAATATCAAAATCTCTAAGTTGTGTAAACGCAAATGCGTTAGAGAGGGCGACACGGTCCTTTCTCCGCTTGTAAGGCTACTGATTGTGAATGTTTCACAATGACCATAATAACTGATTGAATTTTTGTTCTCTTATTGGACGAAACCCCTCGTCGGGGTTAAAATTGATAAAGATTTTCAACTTCGATAATCATGACTGACAAAGTCCGCAGGAGCTGCCCGGCAATTTTCCGGTCCTCATTTTTCAAATTTCATGCCCTTCGACGGCTCTCGGTGAGTTGTGTGATCCTGTCCTCAGCCTGGGCTTCGGCACAGACCCCTTCGGCAGGTGCCTACCCCATTGATCCCGCAGCTGCTGCGGGGATGGCGACAAGCACGACAAACGCAACCAGTTCGCTTCAGTTGCAGATGATGCAAATCAGGTCCAATGCTCAGCAGGCCCAGGGTGAGGCAGTGGCAGCATCGATGGCGCGCACTGCAGATCGAACCATCGACGAGCAGAATCAAGACCGCGTTCTCCAGCAGGCTCGCGAGGAGAAGGCCATTAAGCGTCAGATGGCGGAGCGAGTGAAGTGGGAGCGCAATTCGGCACAAGTGCGCAAGGTCTCTGCCAACGACATGTCTTTCTGGAATCAAAATGGTGGAGTGCGTGTCGAGCGCAATGTCCCCGATCCCTTCATCACTTCGCTCATTGAGGAAGAGCGCCAACTCGCTGCGCAGGAACGAGCTGAGAAAACACCGGGAATCGGACCTTTCGGCAAAGTAAAGCTGAACCCATTCAAAAAAGATAAATTTGAGACCCATGTGCCCGGATTGATGGAGGCGATGATGGATGCCCAGCCTCAGGCTGCTCCAGCACCCGCAGCTCCCGGCATGGTCGACCCAAACATGGCAGTGAGTTCTGAGCCAAGCGGTGGAGGCGGTGGATTTTTCAGTAAACTGCGCCCACCGAAAATTGGAAGAGGACGTGAGGAAGCTTCCGTCGATGCCTCTGGAATCGAGCCACAGTTTGCGCAAGGCAGCTCCGTGGGTAATTCAGCTCCGGAAGCACCTGCTTCCAAGCCGGGGACGATTCCTCGCATTTCCGGGGCGGAACTCGTCGATGGCAGTTCACCGGTAAATTCAGGTAGCCGGGCTGCTTCAACTCAGTCAGCAGCGCCTGCCCAGGCGCCATCCACTCCAGCGGGCCAGCAAGTATCTTTTGCCGATGAAATGCCAGACGCCAGCGGATCAAGATCGGGAGTTGGTCTATTCTCCAAGCTCAAATCGAATGGTGGGCGATCTACAGCCAGCGCTGGAAGTTCTGGCGGAGGGTTGTTCAGTTTTGGAAAGAAAAAACAGGCGGCACCGGCGCCAGGAATCGATGCGAGTCTTTTCCCTGCCGGGGCTTCTGCGCAATTTCCAACCGGAGGAAGTCTCGGGGGGGGCTACACTACTGCTGATGTTGCCGGTGATTCGGTTGCGATGCCATCCTCAACTGGATCCGTGCAGCTTCCCGGAACGGAAGTTGAGAAGCCCTCACGCGGATTTTCCATTACGCCTTCCAGCTCGGGACGCAGTCGCAGCAGCAATTCCTCGGGAGTAGGAGCTGTTCCTACCAGCACGACATTCAACAGCTCGGGCAACGACTACTATGTCACCACAGGCACCGCACAGATGATGGTCTACGGAGAAAATCAAATGCAGTCTGAAGTCCGTGCTGTTCCCGCCGGAATGGTTGTGCGGATGACCAAGCCGGGAGAAAACTGGGTTGGCATTCGCCTTTCCAATGGCACGGATGGAATTGTGCAGAAGAAATTTCTCCGGCCCGCCTCCGCGTCTGAAGCGGGTAGTCAGTTTACACCTTGATTTGCTCGGGAAGAGTTGACTTGGATTCACTGAATATAGGCATGCCAACTTTTAGAATCATTTTCGTTCTGATCGGCACAGGTATTCTTTTATCGTGCATGGGGATCGCTGGTGAGACAATCACCGTGGCGGGCCAGACATACGCGAATGCCGAGATGGTTGAAGTCGCGCCCGATGGAGCCGCCTATGAAACGGAGGAAGGCGAAATCGTGATTCTGCCCTGGATCGAGCTCAGTTCCAGTCAGCTTTCTGCGATTAAGGCGAAATATCCGAACGCGATTGCGAATGCCAAATACGGGGCATTCTACGTAAAAGGCTCCGTTTTCCATGTGAATGAGGACGGGCACATCATTCAGATCGGCCTCGCTGATGAAGAGATCCCCTACGAGTTCAAAGAGGGGGCGACAGTTCCCAAGTCCGGTCTCGTGATGGTCAAAGACATTCCGACCTCGATACCACAGGGAGTGGGAGCCGATATTGAAATCGTGGCCCACAAGCGCAAGACCTACACTTTCAACATCGGAATCGCCGCGAAAGAAATTCCCTATCTCACCGTCGCCAAACCGCTCTGGGCAATGGAGCAGGAGTGGATCAACTCGGACGGTAAAAAAATGTATGCCCGCCTCGTCGCGGTGAAGGGCGAAAAAGGCCTTTTCGAAAAAGCGGGAAAGCAGTTCGTCTACGAACTTAACAAACTCGACGACGAGGGGCAAAAGAGAGCCAGGGATATTGCCGAGAAACTCGCGAAATATCCTATGGAGTAAACGCTCCCTTCGGTTGTGGAGTCGACTCTTTACTCCACCTCGACAATTACTTCGATTTCGACCGGAATGTTGCCGGGGAGAACGTTCGTGCCGAGGGCACTCCGTGCGCCTATGCCAGCGTCTCCGAAGACCTCTCCAAACAATTCACTGAAGCCGTTGATGGTTTGCGGTTGGTCGGCGAAATCGTCGGTGCTGTTCACGAGAGCGAGAGTCTTGATGACCCGCTTGACCCGATCGAGTGAGCCGAGTTCCGCCTTCATTGTTGCGAGAAGGGCTAGGCCAACCTGTCTTGCTGCGGCCTGACCTTGTTCAAGAGTCAGGTTTTCCCCGAGGCGGCCAGTCTGGTATGTGCCGTCACTTTGGTAAGGGCCGTGTCCTGAGAGGTAGGCCAGATTGTTCACTATGACGATCGGCTTGTAGACTCCGCCTTTCGGGGGTGCCGGAGGAAGTTCGAGACCGAGTTCGATGATTTTTGTTTCTGCACTCATGAAGGGGTTGCGATACCACGGGATGATGGCATGGGCAATCGAGAAGGCCTCAGTAGTAGCGATCGGGAAATCACCACTACCATTCCCCGATTCCGTCCCTCAGTTTTCCTTGAGCGACTTCGGATCGCTGCGTTTATTTTCAATTATGATGAAAAGACTTACCCCGATTGTTGTTTTGCTTGCGGCATCAATGTTGGCAAAGGCTGCACCCGATTCCTGGCCTGCCTGGCGGGGAGATTCTCTTGGATCAGGGAAAACGGAAGCTTCCGGCCTGCCAACCGAGTGGGGCGAGGACAAGAATGTCGTCTGGCGTGCCGAATTACCAGAGCCTGGGAATTCGACGCCGGTCGTATTCGGCGATCGCATCTTCGTGACCCAGCCCGATAGCTCTAACAAAAGTAGAAATCTTTTCTGCTTCGATCGGAAGTCTGGCGACCTGCTTTGGGAAAAAGGCGTTGTGTATGAAAAAGATGAGCGAACCCACCGCACGAATCATTACTGCTCAGCATCGCCTGCCGTCGAGGAGGGGCGAGTCGTCGTCTCTTTTGGCTCGGCTGGATTGTTCTGCTACGACTTGGAAGGGAACGAACTCTGGAAGCGCGATTTCGGAGCTATTGATCACGTTTGGGGAAACTCGACCTCACCTGTCCTGATCGATGATCTCGTCATCCATTATCATGGCCCGGCGAAAAACGCGGTTCTCTATGCACTCGATAAGAAAACCGGCGAAACGGTTTGGAAATGGGAGGAGCCTGTCTGGAAACCGACGGAACGAACTGATGGATTCAAAGAGCGCCCGGCCCAGGGTGTGATCGGTGCTTTCAGCACGCCCATTCTCGTCGAGACCAGCGAGAGGCGCGAGTTGATTATGAGCTTTCCTATCGAAATGAAAGCTTTTGAGCCAGCAACTGGAGAAGTCCTCTGGACGGCGAACGGGCTGAATCCCTTGATCTACACTTCGCCCGTCTATGACGACGGCGTTGTTGTTGCAATGGGTGGTTACTACGGAAACTCGATCGGAGTGAAGGTGGGTGGTAATGGCGAAGTGACTGAGTCTCATCGGCTCTGGCAGGAGGTCCGCCACAACGGCGGCATCGGCAGCGGTGTCGCGAAGGGCGGCAAGCTTTACTACCAGGATGCCGGTGGAGTTGTCTACTGCGATGACATGAAGACTGGCAAAACGATTTGGAAAGACCGCCTGCCAGGTGCGGGAAAATCGTGGGGCTCATTTGTGCTCGCGGGCGATATGATCTACACCTTGAGTCAGGCGGGAGATTCGGTCGTTTTCCGAGCATCAACCGATGGCTTTGAGTTGATTGGGCAAGGGGACTTGAAAGAAGAAACCAATTCTTCTATCGCCGTAGCGGGGCAGGATCTCTATGTTCGGACTCATGAAGCTCTCTGGTGTATTCGTAAACAGGATTAACTCCATACAGTTTCTCGTCGCGATTTTCGTTTTCGCGATCGGCATGGCAGAGGCGGCGCCGTCGAAATCAGAAGTCACTGATGCGCTGAAACGGGCTTCCGTCTTTTATTCGCAGACTGTCGCGCGACACGGAGGCTACGTGTATTTCTACTCACTTGATCTGTCTCGGCGATTGGGAGAAGGGGAAGCGCGAGCTACTGAGATCTGGGTTCAGCCGCCCGGCACTCCTACTGTTGGTCTGGCCTTCCTCGAAGCTTACAAGGCGACAGGTGATCGGGTGCATCTGGATGCGGCGATCGCAGCGGGGGAAGCCTTGATGTACGGTCAATTGGAATCCGGTGGATGGCGAAATCAGATTGAGTTCGATCCGGCGGGTCCGCGAGTTGACCAGTATCGAAATGGCGAGGGAAAGGGCAAAAATCAATCGACTTTCGATGATCAAATCTCGCAGGGTGCCCTGCTGTTCCTGGTTCGTCTCGACGAGGTGCTGGAGCAGGAAAATGCGACCCTCCACGAAGCCGTTGAGCATGGGCTTTCCGGAGTCCTTGATGCACAGTTTTCCAATGGGGCGTTTCCTCAAATATGGACGGGCAAGGTAAAGGCAGTTCAGGAAAAGAAAGCTAGTTTCCCCGATTATGACTGGCGCACCGAAGGGCGAATCAAAGAATACTGGGACCAGTTCACTTTGAACGATGGGGTAGCCGGTTCCGTGACCGAGTTACTCATCGCCGCGCACCAAGTTTATGGGGACAGCCGTTACAAGGAAGCGCTCAAAAACCTTGGGCATTTTCTGATTCTCGCGCAGATGCCGGAACCTCAACCTGCCTGGGCACAGCAATACGACGAAGCTATGCGCCCGATCTGGGCGCGGGGATTTGAGCCGCCAGCAATCAGTGGACGGGAGTCGGAAGATGTCATGATCGCGCTCCTTCGCATCGCCGAGTACACCGGTGATCAACAATTTCTCGAGCCGATTGTTTCCGCTGTGAAATACCTCGAATCGTCCAAGCTTCCAGATGGACGGATGGCACGCTATTACGAGTTGGAAACCAACAGTCCACTCTACATGGAACGACAAGGCGATGTTTATTCCCTGACAAATGATGACTCCAATTTACCGAAGCATTACAGTTGGAAAAACGAGCCCCTGCTGGATTTGATCAAGAATGCCTATCGAGCCGTTGTTGGTAAAAAGTCACTCGAACCGATTTTGGATCCGGTTGATAACAGCGACGCCACGGTCGAATCGATTCTGAAAAATCTCGATGCGACGGGTCGGTGGGTTTCTACTTACAACGGAGAATCATTGATCGGTCAGGCAAAGTTCAAGCCCGGTGACAAATATCTGAGCAGCGAAGTATTTTCCGACAACGTAACCGCTTTAGTGCGGTGGTTGGGGAGGTGAATAATTTGAAGGTTTTCCGCAATCGCCTCCTCAAGACTCGTTGAAAAAGATGCGTAGATTCTTGGTCTGTCGAGCGGCAGCGACGATGTCGACTTTTCCGTCCCCGTTCAGATCTGCGACCTTGATATCCTCGACGGCGACTTCGGCACCGGAGATTATTGTTTCCGTCCACTCGGATCCGTCGTCTCTGGTCGGTGCGAAAAGTTTGATACCAGGATCACCGGGGACTTCTTTGGGATGCATCGCGCGCCAACCGACGACGATCTGATCGGAACCCGTGCCCAGAAAGTCGGCGCAGGCAACGGCGTGTCCGTCTTTGATTGCGCTGTCGAGCACAGCGAGCCGTTTCCAGAGACCGGAATCGGTCTCGACGTGGGCGGCACACGAAGAGCCGTGCATGGGCTCAACAGTTGCGATGAAACGTTTTCCGTTAGGGAGTTTGCCGTCGCGCACTTCTCCCGCGAAGTCTCGGGTCAATTGATGAGTCTCCCATTTGCCGTTGACTCGGTCATGATGCCAGACGCCTTCCTTTGCGGCGACGATAAGTTCTTCTTCGGGATCGTCATCCCAATTCACGGGGTGGAAGTTGTGAGAGAGATGAAGAAAATTACTGACGACTTCGGTTTTCCATTCTTCCTCCGGATTTTCTGGCTTGTGGTAGGTGAGAATCCGTAGCCCGGGGCCGATGCCGTCGAGGGAGCCTTTTCCGCGGAGCGGCTTTACGGCGAGAGAAAATTCTCCGTCGGCTCCTGCGATCCAATGCATGCGGTGGGTGCTGGGATCGTTGTAAAGCTTCACGGGCTTCCACTTCTCCGTGCGATCTTCCGGGGCAATGAGGTAGTGGACGGCGCCATCTTTCAGGGTCTCCCGAAAATTCCACTGCCCGCCCACGGCGATCTCGCATTTGCCATCACCGTCGATATCGCGGGCGGCGATGCAGACATTATCGCGAAGCGTCAGCTTTTCAGCGATAACGTGTTTTTCCCAACTCGGATTCTCATACCACTGCACGGTGGTCTTGTCGGCGAGAAGGATATCGATGTCCTTGTCACCATCAACGTCAGTCAGCGCAAGTCCGTAGCCAATCTGAATTTGGTCGATTTCCTTTTCGCTCCAGCGAAATTCCGGCGGCTTTGCATTGGTAAAGCCGGTAAGAAAAACGAAAACGGCGCAGAGCGAAAGTCGAAGCAGGCAATTCATGATGCCTGACGGAATACCAATTCCGTTACCGACGAGCAAGGTCCGAATTCTAGGTGATTCGATTTACCATGTCTTCACATTGTCACCTTCACATTGTCACAACCCTTTCCCGATTCCTTTTCGGGGCCGGTGCTCCAGACGATAATTGAATCGGTCAGCTCGAACGAATCGGTCCTTTCGTCCCAGCTAGACTTTTTGAGGCGGCCATTGCCGTCCGTATTAAGCACGACGTAGTAGTCGCTGCGCTAGGGATCGTAGAGTTCGGCGCTGCCATCGGAATCAATTCTAACTCCGCTGTGGTTTTTTCCGTTACCCAAGGGGCGTGCGGTTCGATCTGTGAAAAAAGTAGCAATCGCGGATTCGATGAGGATGCTTACCGAAAAGGGTGTGATCAGTCACCTGACCCTATTATGCCCTCAACCTCCAAGGGGTTGGGCGATCACCGATCCGCGGAAATGCCGATTGAACAAATTGGCGGGTTCCCAGTCTAAGTTGCAGTAAAGCGGACTTATTCTTCTTGGACTATCCGTTCTCCGATTGTAAAATCTCATAGATGACTACCGCCTACGCTAACCCTTATACCGTCGCTGATGCTGCTCCTACGGAGCGCGCGGCTTTCATTCGCTCCACGTATCTTCACCTCGGTCTTGCCATTGTCGCCTTTATTGGGCTGGAGTGGTTTTTGATTCAGCAAAGCTGGGCGCAGAGTTTGATCAGCAAAATGACGGGCGGCTTTGGTTGGCTGATCGTGCTGGGAGCATTTATGGCTGTCTCCTGGATTGCTGAGAGCTTCGCCAACAAGACGACCTCGCTGGGGGCACAGTATTTTGGGCTCGGATTATTTGTTGTTGCTGAGGCCTTTATCTTCATGCCGCTGCTCTACATTGCGGCAAATTTTGCGGGAGACAGTGGAGTGATCATGAAAGCCGGTGTCACCACAGGCTTTATCTTCGCAGGTTTGACCTTTGCTGCTTTCGTAACGAAAAAGGATTTCTCATTCCTCCGCAGCTTTCTGATGATTGGTGGATTCGTCGCTTTGGGGATCATCGTTGTATCGATCATCTTCGGTTTTAACCTTGGAACGATTTTTGCGGGAGCGATGGCGATTTTTGCTTCTGCCAGCATTCTCTACACGACCTCGAATATCATCCACCACTACCGCCCGGATCAGGCGGTTGCGGCCTCGCTTTCGCTTTTTGCGAGTGTGGCACTGTTGTTCTGGTATATCCTTCGCATCTTCCTGTCGTTCACGAGCAGTGATTGATCGCTCCAGAGCGTTTCGACTTTTAAGAAAGGGTCGTCGGTTTGTGCTCGACGGCCTTTTTTGTATTCAGCTCTCTTCCTGTGGCACGCATTCGCGAAATATTCGGCATTGCCGCGTGGAGTGGGATTTCCTAGATTTCTAGTCTCAATCCAAGAATTTTTATGAAAAACACCGACCAACCTTCCACGATCGATCGTAGACAAGCTCTCAAATACGGCGCCGGCTTCGGCCTCGCTCTCGCCTGGCCAAACTCCAAAGTGCTCGGAGCGAATGAAGACATTCGCGTCGGCGTCATCGGTGTGAACGGTCGTGGTAAATCTCACATCAGTGCCTTTTCGGGAATGAAAGGGGTTCGGGTTTCGGCTCTTTGCGATTGCGATCCCGCAGTGCTCGATGCGCGGGTCAATAAGCTCGCCGACGACAAGGGCTACGGGGTGACCGGTTTCGCGGACATGAGGAAAATGTTCGATGAGGGCGACATCGACGCAATGTCGACGGCTACGCCAAACCACTGGCACACACTCGCTGGAGTCTGGGCGATTCAGGCAGGGAAAGATGCCTATGTCGAGAAGCCAATTTCTCACAATGTTTGGGAAGGACGACAGCTCGTGAAGCTGGCGCGGAAGAACGGAAAAATCTGTCAGGGAGGGACGCAGAGCCGCTCGATGGGATCGATTCAGGCTGCCGTAAAATTTGTCCAAGATGGTAAGCTCGGAAAAATTAAATACGTCAAAGGCATGTGCTACAAGCCTCGCGCCTCGATTGGAAAAGGCGGCGGCGGCGACATTCCTGAAGGTGTCGATTACAATCTCTGGTGTGGACCGGCGAACCAGGAATCGCCGCTTGGTCGTCAGCGCTTTCACTATGATTGGCACTGGTTCTACGACTACGGCAATGGAGACATGGGGAACCAGGGGATTCACCAGATGGACGTGGCACGTTGGTATCTCGGCGAGGACAAAATCGCTCCTCGCTCGATGAGTATTGGCGGCCGCCTCGGTTATGATGACGATGGAGAGACTCCCAACACGCAGATAGTGTATCACGATTACGACGAGGCACCTCTCATCTTCGAGACACGTGGCTTGCCGAAAGGAAAAGAATTCCAAGAAAGTGGCTGGGGTAAGAATATGGACCAGCCCGATGAGTTTTCCGGCGAGAGCGGAATCTCTGTCGTGGTCGTTTGCGAAGGTGGATGCGTTTACACAAGCGCTGGTGGCAAGGTGAAGATGAAGGATGCCGAAGGCAACGAAATGGAAGTACCGAAGGCGCTCGATACCGATGATATCTTCACCAACTTCATCAATGCCGTGAAGAGCCGGAAGGTCGAAGAGCAGTATGCGGATTGTGAAGAAACTCACATCTCCAGTGCGCTTTGCCACACGGGCTTGATTTCTCACCGCCTCGGTTCGCTGATGACAAATGATGAGGTCCTTGAGTCAATTAAGGACGATGCAACCCTGACCGATCGCTACCAGTCGATGGCTGATCATCTTGGGAAGAACGATGTCAAAGTCGACGAGAAGAAAGTCGTGCTTGGACCAATGTTGAAGTTCAATCCGGAGACGGAGTGGGCCGAGGGCAATGGCGATCTCGACGGGCCGGCGAACAAACTCGCGACTCGCGAATACCGTGCGCCGTTTGTTGTTCCTGAAGTACTCTGACAATCCCACCTGTCGTGAATAACCTGATTTGTTTCGCCCTCGCGGTTTTGCTTTTCGTGCTCAGCGCGGAAGCTCAAACCGTGCCGGCGAATCCGCTCGTTCCGAAAAAGTCGGGCGGGACCTCGTCTCGCAATCTGGGTGGGGGCAGTGACCTGGGGACCTCGACGGGGGTAAATATCGACTCTTCGAAGAAGACGGTGGTGATTCAATATGTCACGGTCACGCCGTTGCAGGATTGGACGAATGTGGATGGCAAAACCGTAAAGGCTCGAATCCTCGCGTTTTCGGCTCCGTATGCGGGAGAGGACGGCCCGATCGAGGTGATTCGAGAAGGGAAGATTCGCATGCTTATTCCCGGCAATTCGAAGCCGGTCGATTATCCGCTTGCCCAACTGACGCGAAACCATCGCGACGAGATCGAGCAGATCGCCAGGGCCGCTGCGAAGGGGCCGCCTAAACCAGCTGGGGAAAAGAAGAAGGAATGAGGCTTTGGCTCCTCGTTTTATTGTTCGTGATCCCGCTTGGTGGATTCTCCGGAGATATTCCGGAAAACTTCGAACGCGAAAACCTCGTTGCCTGGTGCATCGTTCCTTTTGATGCCAAGAAACGTGGTCCTGAGGCGCGGGCGCAGATGGTGAAAGACCTCGGCTTGAAGCGAATTGCCTACGATTGGAGAAAGGAGCACATTCCGACCTTCGAGCAGGAGATCCTGGCCTACAAAAAGCACGGCCTCGAAATGTTCGCTTTCTGGGGCGGTCACGAGGAGGCTTTCGCTCTGTTTGAGAAGTATCAGATTCGTCCTCAAGTCTGGCGAACCTTGCGTGCTCCAGACGGAGACACGCAGGAGGAAAAAGTCCAGTCAGCCGCCGCTGCGATCGAGTCTCTCGCGAAACGGACGGGGGAGATCGGCTGCGAGTTGGGTCTCTACAATCACGGCGGCTGGGGTGGCGAGCCAAAAAATCTTGTCGAGGTCTGCGAAGAACTGCGGCGTCGAGGGCATGATCATGTTGGGATTGTTTACAATTTTCACCATGCGCACGCACACTTTCCTCCATTGAATAGCTCGATCGGACACTATCGGGACTGGGAGATGGATTTTGAAAAGATGAAGCCCTACCTACTTTGTCTGAATCTCAATGGAATGGTTTCATTGCCACTGGATCGCGGCATTGAAGGCAAGGAACCCAAGAAGGACAAAATCCTGACGATTGGGAGAGGAGCGGAAGAGAGGCGCCTGATCGAGTCCGTGATCCGAATCGGCTATGACGGTCCGATAGGCATTCTTGATCATCGCAACGAAACTGATTCCGCGGAGACTTTGCGGGAGAATATTGAGGGGCTTACTAACCTCCTCGCGGAAGAGTGAAGAACGGCTGGGGGCCTATACCCCCAGCGCCAGCCTCGCCGATTCGCTGATACCAAAACAGGTTTCTTCGAGAGAAAGGCCGTCGGTTTTTACCTCGAAGTCGTTTGCTGCGCCGTAAGAGTCCTTGCGGTCTTCCAGCATTTCCCTGATTGTTTCTTCGGGATTCTCGGTTTGGAGAAGAGGGCGGTTCCGGTTTCTTCGGACGCGCTCGTAAATGGTTTCGGGTGAGGCCTTCAGCCAAATCACGTAACCAGCATGCTTCAGAATCTGGCGGTTTTCTTCCCGTGTCACGATCCCGCCTCCTGTCGAGATGACCTGGTCCGTTTCGGCGGCGCAATCTCTTAGAAGTTCCGTCTCCAATTGCCGGAAAGCTTCTTCGCCGTCTTCTTCAAAGATTTTGGGGATCGATTTTCCGGCCCGTTTGGAAATGAGATGATCGGTATCGACAAAGCGAAACCCCAGGCTCTTGGCCACCTTTTTACCAATGGTGGTCTTTCCCGTGCCCATAAATCCGATCAAAATCAGATTGCGACTGCGCTGGTCTGACGTATTCACTATCTTGTAAGCATAGCGGGGAAAGATCGGTTGCCCAACTTTTTCCGAAATCGTTTTCCGCATCGACGATAATTTTTTATGGAAACGCAAATCGCAACGACGGATAGCGAGATCAATACGAACGAAACAGTTCGCCAGGCTGTGGCGCTGCTCCAGTCAGGTGACTTGGTGGCCTTGCCGACGGAGACGGTTTACGGGCTCGCCGCCGATGCCTTGGATCCAGCGGCAGTGGAAAAGATTTTCGCTGCTAAGGAACGTCCGCATTTCGATCCGCTGATTGTGCACGTTCATCACAAAGATGCGCTCTATGAGGTCGCTGAGGTTCCGGAGGAGATTCGCAAAACCGTTGTGAAGTTGACCGAGACCTTCTGGCCGGGTCCCCTGACATTGGTCCTCCCTAGGCGCGCAACGATTCCGGATCTGGTAACCGGAGGGCTCGATACGGTAGCAGTGCGCCAAACGGATCATCCCGTTTTTCATCGAATCCTGAGAAATTTCGGAGGTCCGGTCGCGGCCCCGAGCGCGAATATGTTTGGTCAGCTCAGCCCGACTTCGGCCCAGGCGGTGGTGGATCAGTTAGATGGACGCATTCCGTTGATTGTCGACGGGGGCGCGTGCGGTCGCGGACTCGAATCGACGATCGTGAAAATTGCCCCCGGGGAGAAAAAGCCGATCATCGAGGTGCTACGTCCCGGTCCAATTACGGAAATCGATCTGAAGAAATTCGGGAAAGTCGTATTCGCGAAGCGAAATGAAGTAGTCGAGGATTCCGCTCCGGAAGCACCGGGAATGCTGCAGAGTCATTACGCACCACATAAGCAGCTTCGCTTGTTGGAGCGGCCCGAAGATTTCTCCCCTGAAGAAGGCAAGCGCTACGCCCTTTTGAGTTACCGAGGTCAGCAGAAAGACGGTTATCTCGATCTGCATGAATGGGATGAGATCGCTATCCTGAGCCCAGGTTCGGGGCGAGTTGCTGAAGCCGGGATTCGCTTGTTTCACGTGATCCGGCAATTGGATCTCTCAGACGTGGACGAAATCATCTCGGAGCCTTTCCCTGATCGTGGGGTAGGAAAGGCGATCCTCGATAAGTTGCGGAAAGCGAGTTCGTAGCGATCACGTCCCGCGCTTTGCTCCGTGGAGACGGAGGTGGAATCGATCGGAGTAGCGGAATCCTTGCTCCCGTGCGAGATCGGCGACCCAGTTTTGCCGTTCGTTCAGCTCTTCGACTGTCGAAGCTTTCGGCATGAGAAAAACCCGATCCGCTGCGATACCAATGTCATCGATCAACTGCTTCAATTCCTCATATTCGGATTGGTTTTCGATCACGAATTTCCAATCGGCCATTTCCAGTTCGGCAAAGGCAGAGAGAGCATCTCGATTGATTCGCTTTTCTTCCGGCATACCTGCATGGGCAAGTTTGGGGGATACATTGATCTGATTCACATTCGCCAGGAAAGTATCGGAGGGAAAGAGCGTGCCATTGGTTTCCACTTCGAAGCTTCCGGGCAGCAATGTTATCAATTCGAGCCATCCTTTTTCCTGCAGGAGCGGTTCTCCACCAGTAAGGACATAGTGCGAGCAGGTAAAACGCGAGACTTCGCGGGCAATGTCCTTTGCCGTCAGGTCGAGAATTTCCGTTTCGCGAGAATACTTGCGTTCGCTTTCGTGTTCGAAGGGAGTGTCCTCCCAATTCCAGGTGTAGGGCGTGTCGCACCACCTGCAATGAAGGTTGCAGAGTGAAGATCGAATGAAAACGGAGGGTTTGCCGGTGTTTCTCCCTTCCCCCTGCAGGGTGTGAAAAATTTCAGGACTCCCGTCCGGCATCCGGGCCAGCTTCATATTCTGCGAGTGATTGATAAATCTCTGACTACCCGGAAACCATCGTGACTTTTTCAGTTATATCGCCACGCGTTGACTCTGGCCATTCCTCTTTCGCTGGCCATCCGAGGTAGAAAAATCCGAGGCACTTATCGCGAGGATCTTCGAGACCGAGCCATTCTCTCATTTCGTCGGTGTAGCTGATGGGAGGAGAGGACCAGAATGCAGCCATGCCTAGAGCGGAAGCGGTCAGGTGCATGTTTTGGACGGCGCAGGCTACCGCTTCTATCTCCTCGATCTCGGGGATTTTTTCGATCTCCTGCCGTTTCATTCCAACAGCAATAACAACAGGAGCGAGGAGCGGCTGGCTGCCGAGCTTCTCGTATTTCTCGGGTCGGACTTCCTCTTCCGGCGTGATCTTCCTGTAGAGCGACTGACAGAAGTCAGCGAGTCTCTGGCGGCCTTCTCCGCTGAAAACGAAGAAACGCCATGGTTCTGTCATTCCATGAGAGGGAGCCCAGTTGCCGTTTTCCAGGATCGCGGCAAGGTGAGTGCTCTCGATCAGCTTTTCTGACATGTCGACTGGTTTGATCGTGCGTCGCCGCCGGATCAGGGCATTCGCTGCGGCGAGCCGCAGTGAGAGAGGATCGACTGGAGGAGTGTTTTCGGAGTTGTCGCTCATAGGTGAAGAGCGGGAAACTATTCCCGTTGCTTCGATGGAACAAGGGGGGAATCTCAGGTTTCTACTGAAGCTGCACCTTCAGGCAGTCATCGTCCAGCGGGACAGCATCGCCGACTGTTTCGACAGGATGAGTGAAAAGGTACCTCCAAACATCTTCGTGCAGGAGATTACCCTCTGCATCTTTGCCGGAATTTCGACCGGGAGTTACGGCGCTATGAGCTTTTTTCGCATCACCGCCAACGTCGCAGTTGGTGATCAAGCGTCGGCTGTTGCCAAATGGGAGAGGTGTTTCGTCCACATTCACGATGGGGCCAAACTCATGGAGTCCGAGTAGCTCCCAGGAGCGGCAGTAGTGGTCCGCCGTCCATCCTCCGTCGAGCACGTGAGAGAATCCGAAAATACGATTGGCTGGTGTTTTTGACGGGAGAGCCTGCCAATCCTGGTGCTGGTCCCGTGGGCCGCAGAGAGCGACAACGCGGCTGACTTCGACGTGTTTGGAAAAGCGGGTCGCGGTGGTCGAGCCGTGAGAAGACCCCGCAACGATGACGTCCGTCCAACGCAATCCGTCTTCCGTTTCATTAAAGAAATAATCCCATTTTCCTTCGGGATTTTCTTTGGCGAGCCATTTTACGAATTGAAAACTGCGCTCCATCATCCCGTCGGGCTGCGGAATCGAAACTTCATCGCTGAAGCCTTCACCGGTTGCAGCTTCCAGCCTGACATTGCCGCGACAATGAGAGCCGACCGGCTTTTGTTGGCAGACGATTCCAAACCACTTGTTCGCATAGTGTGGCTGGATCGCGTGGAGTCCGTAGGAGTTGAGCCTTTTGAAAAGCTCTCCGTTGTGACTCATCAGCCAGATCACGAGTTTGCCGCGAGGTTCCACCGAGGTGTCGACGGAGGCATTCTGCACATCAGCTGGTTTGCCATCTTTGCTGGCAAAGACAAAATTGATCTCGGGATGCTCTTTTGCGCGAGAATCGATTTCGCTGGCGCGAGCGGAGAGTTCATAGCGCTTCGGCGAGGAGCCGGAAAATTTCAGATCATCCCCCGCACAGGCAAAATGAACGCTACAAGCCAGGGAGAGAATTGAGAGAAGGTATTTCTGGTTTCGTATTTTCATTTGGTTTTTCTATGAAGCATTGCGAACCGGAGCCGGGATTTTCTTCGAGATATTTTTTATCGCTTCCCAACTGAGTCTAGGATGATTCTCGGGTGGCATGACTTGATCGAAGTCAATTTCGAGCTCAGCAGGAAGCGGCGGGATCCAATCAGGAACTCCGAACAAGGGGCGGTTGGCACGCGCCAGGTCGACATGAGGATCGCGGCGACCATCATGGCAACAATTTCCAATTCCGTCATCCATTGCTGGGGAAGTGCCGAATCCAGGAGAACCCCGGATGCGAATAGTGAAAATACCGATCTGCATGAAAATCTTCGAGATGATTCCAAAGCCATCGAGCTTCAAGCACCATGATGAGTCCCCAGAGAATCCGGAATACTCCCAAGGCCGAGCCGTCGACGATATCGAACGCGGCGGATTTCCATCGATCAAGTCGACCGCTGCTCTTTTCTTCGCTCATCTCAGGAAATCAATTCCGACACATCGAACAACCAGAGCTGCCGTCCGGTTCCTTCATGCGGGGAGTCGACGCAGACAAGCTTTCCATCGTTGCTGGAGCGAGGGTGTGCATCGCATCGCCATTCGCCTTTGTAGGGAGCTGGCGAGTGTAGGTGAGCGATGTCTTTGCGAGTGTCCGTCGGGACATGATAGAGATAGGGAATCTGATGGCGCTTCACACCGCGCGGGTAGGTGTCATTCAGGATCCAGTCGACACCATTGCCGGTGGGCAGATAGGTATTGTGTCCGTTTACCGGCATCTTCTCTTCTCCGACGAGTTCGATTTCATCGGTCTTATCGCGGAATAAATAGAAACGGGATTCCTTGCCGTCCGGCTTGGTCCATGCGCAAACATGCTCCGGATCTCTCCAGATGAAGTGAGAGGTGTAACCCGAAGGATCAAGGACAAACAGATCCGAGCCATCCATGTTCGCGGTGAACATCCGAGTTACGAATCCATTGTTCACTTTGAAGTCGGTATCATCGGGACCCTTGGCTCTCCAGCGATGAAGAAAGATGAAGCGTTTGCTGTCGGGAGAGACGAGCAGATGATTTACGTAGTTCCACTGATCAGCGAGAGGTTTTCCACGATAGGGAATTTCAGATAGCTGCTCCAAGGTGATGATCAATTCTGTCTCACCCGTTTTCATATTGACCCGCCAGATTCCTGATTCCTTCGGGTTACGCTGCTCGCGGACCGGGTCATCCACTCCCTGGTATCCATACCCGGGACGAAGATTCTGGATTCGCGCGAAGTCTGCCGAAACTCCCCATTTCCCATCAGCAGAAAGTGCATAGATAGGGCGAGGTATCGTTCTGGTTTCTCCCGATTCAACATTGTGAATGCGACAGACGAAGCGGTCTTTTTCCCTGTCGTTCCAGACCACTTCTGATTTCGAGCCGGGAAGCCACTGCAGCATGCAGCCCTGTTGCCAGCCCCAGGCATCGCTTTTCCCGATATCGATCCATTTGTCCTTGTCCTCGATGTCGACCATGCCGACACGAATGCGGTCATCGGCAGTAGGGGTGCGCCCCTCGAACTCGACCTGATTGGAAAGCACGAATCGATTCGCCGGATCAAACTGCAATTTGTCGTAGTAACCAAACCAATGGAATTGGGGACCTTTCGTGATTGCGCGAGCGGGAACGAAATACTCGCTGAATTTTTCAATATCGTTTTCCGCTGACAAAGGGAGCTTGCCCGCACTTGCGAGGGCTGATGCTGCTGTGGTCGTTCGGAGAAAATTGCGTCGATTCATTTTTCGTTTTCGTTAGGCTGATCGTGGAACATTGGGCATGGACTGCCAAGCGAGAAATCCTCCTGGTTGTCAAAATTGGGGGCATGGGTAAAACTTTCTGCAAATGAGCGATCCCATTCTCCAATCTTCAGTTCCCTCCGGTCATGCCGTTGCCAAGCCTGCCGTCGTCGGATGGTACAAAGCCTATCTCGGCTTCCTGGTTTTCCTTTTTCTATTGGTCGTGGGTGCTGGAGTAGCGATACTATTTGCACCTTTGTCACCCGAAGATCTAGATGGTATGCCGAAAGAGCTAATGGCTGGCATATGCATTGGTGGTGGACTGGTGATGTTGATTCCTTCGATTATCGGATTTTTTCTTCCGAGATCAAAGGGTGCCTCGATTTTTCACCTCGTCATGATCTGCATCGGGCTGACCGGGTGCACGCTTGTGTTTTCCATCCCGCTCCTGATTTTCTGGATCAAGCCGGAAGTGAAAGATTGGTATACGCAAGGTCGGCAGTAGAGACCTAGTCGGCTCCTTGCGAGCCAGTTGACTCGAGCAAGTGGATCTGGTCTTTTTTGATCTGGATTTTTCTCTCTCGATAGAGGGCCCCAAGCGCTTGCTTGAAGGCCTTTTTGCTGACACCGAAGTGGTCTCGGATTTTCTCCGGGGGGCTTTTATCGCTGAAGGGTAGAGAACCGCCTTGCTCACCCAATTCTTTCAGGATCCGGTCGCCGAGGGATGTGACCCTGCGGTAGCCAATCGGTTCGAGGGAAAGGTCGATTTTTGCTTCGGGCTTCATCGCAGCGATGTAGCCGTTGTATTTTTCACCGACTCGCAGCTTTTTGGAAATTCTTTCTCGATGGAGTAAGCCGCGAAATTCTCCGTCGACAATCGCCATATAACCGAGCGGTGTTTCCTCCTGAATGATCAATAAAACTTCGTCGCCAGTATCGTATTCGGGTCGTCGCTTGTTGAGGTAGCGGCTCGTCCGCGCTGAGGCAACAATCCGGCTGGAAACATCATCAAGGAAAACGTGCACGAGAACTTTGTCTCCTGTTCTGACTTTTCCCAATTGTTCGCGAAAGGGGAGGAGCAGGTCTTTGGAGTAGCCCCAGTCAAGAAATGCTCCAATCTTCGGGTGAACCGCTTTCACTTCGAGGACGACGAAGTCGCCGACTTCGCAAGTTGGTCGGGATGAAGTCGCAACGATGCGATCTTCGGAATCGCGCGAAACAAATACTTCCACTTCATCACCCTGTTCCACGTCTTCCGGGATTTCCCGATTGGGCAGAAGGATTTCGCCCAGCTCGCCGCCGTCGAGATAGAATCCGTGATCGGAATCACGAACGATAACGAGGTGATTGATTTTTCCCAGTTGAGCCGATTGGCTGGTCATTGGCCAAGGTAGGCGAGATGAGAAAAATTGCGCGAGGAATTGATCATGGGAGCAGCAACGCCAAAATCGCGCCGAAAGAAGTTTTGCGCATCTGATCTGGTTTCGAGATAGAGGTGCGCCGACTTCGTGCCACAGAATCTTTCCTTGCCCCGGCATCGATTTCGCCGATGTTGACCGCTTCCATTTTTCTGATGCCCACGACCTTTCAAGACCAGATTGAGAAAGCCGCCGTTCTGGTGGAGGCACTCCCGTATTTTCAGGAATTTCGTGGAAAAACCTTTCTCATCAAAGTCGGGGGCAGCGCGATGGATGATCCGGATCTCGTTAGAAGATTGCTGAGGGATATCGTTTTCATGGAGTTGGCTGGCATCAATCCGGTGATTGTCCATGGAGGAGGAAAAGCAATTTCGGCTGCGATGAAGAAAGCCGGGCTCGAAGCGACTTTCGTCGGTGGCCAACGCATCACAACTGACGAAGCGATGGGACTCGTTGAGAAAACTCTCAGTGGCAAAATCAATCCCGGACTCGTCGAGGGAATTGAGAGTTACGGAGGGAAAGCAGTCGGCGTTCCGGGTAACGAAGCTTTTATCGGAGAGCGACTCACCGGTTGGTCGGATGAAGAAAATCGCGAAGTCGAGCTTGGTCGAGTCGGTCGAGTTGTTGGATTTGAACTTTCCAAAATACAGGCGGCGCTTTCTACCGAGACTGTTCCTGTCGTTTCTCCGGTCGCGTCCGAGCGTGATACCAAGTTGAGTCTCAACGTAAATGCTGATCTCGCAGCAAGTGCGCTCGCGGCGGAGCTCAAGGCTGCCAAGCTTGTTTATTTGAGCGACGTTCGGGGGCTCATGCAGGATCCGTCGGACGAGTCGACTTTGATCCAATCGCTGAATGCTTCTGAGGTCGAAGGGCTCATTGAGGATGGTACCATTGGCGGCGGAATGATTCCGAAAGTGCGGTCTTCCGTAGAGGCTCTCGGTGCTGGCGTCGGCAAGGTCCATATGATCGATGGGCGCATCTCGCACTCTCTCCTTCTCGAGATTTTCACGGAGAAAGGTATCGGAACCGAAATCGTAAAATGACCACCGCCGAACTCACCGACCAATACGTGCTCGGCAACTACGGCCGTTTTCCTGTCGCCATGTCCCGAGGGGAAGGTGGCTACATTTTTGACGAGGATGGAAAACGCTATCTCGATTTCGCGACTGGCATCGCGGTGTGTTCGTTAGGGCATTGTCCCGAAGTTGTCAGCAAGGCGCTTCGCGAGCAGGGCGATGAACTCATCCATTGTTCCAATCTCTACCTGATTCGAGAGCAGGCGGAACTCGCACGTTTTGTCGTTGAAAAAATGATGGAGCGGGCCGGAAAGGTTTTCTTCTGCAACAGCGGTGCCGAAGCCAATGATGGCCTCATCAAGCTGGCGAGAAAACGCGCATTCGACAAGTATGGTAAACAGGCCGGAAAAAACGTCATCATTACCTGCAAGCAGTCCTTCCACGGAAGAACTCTCGGTGGCATCGCTGCAACGGCTCAGGAAAAGGTGAAGATCGGATTCGATCCGCTTCTTCCCGGGTTTCTTCACGTGCCTTTCAACGATGTGGAAACCTTACGTGATGCAGTCTCTGATACCACCGCGGGCATTCTCTTCGAACCGCTTCAGGGCGAGGGCGGGATTAATCCTGCAACGCCGGAATTTATCGCTGCTGCCGCCGAGCTGCGTGATCAGCACGATCTGCTTCTGATGTTCGATGAAGTGCAGGTCGGTTCCGGCCGTTCCGGCGATTGGTGCGGGTGGCGCACGATTTTGAAAGGAAGCGGAGTCGTGGCCGAGCCTGATGCGGTGAGCTGGGCAAAGGGATTTGGCGGTGGCTTTCCGATAGGGGCGATCTGGGCAGATGATGTCTGTGCTCCGGCTCTGGGACCTGGGACACATGGGTCAACTTTTGGAGGAACTCCGCTCGCCTCTGCTGTGGCGCTGGCTGTGCTTGAGGAAATAGAGAATTCCGGTGCTTTGGAAAATGTGAAGCGACAGGAGAAGGTGATTCGCGATAAAGTTGAGGCGTGGAACAATCCTCTCGTCGATTCGCTTCGCGGTGTGGGATTGATGCTAGGTTTTGTGATATGTGAGGATGCGATGACTGGCGTCCCCGGTTTTTCGGAATCCGGCAATGCACCTGCTCTTTTTCTCGTTAATAAACTCATGGATGCAGGCATGTTGACCGCGCCAGCCGGGGACAACGTCGTGCGCTGGCTTCCTAGGCTCAATGTTACTGATGAGGAAATCAGTGAGGCATTCGACATTTTTACGGAAACGCTCGACGGACTGAGCGGATAATTGAAGGGCGAAATTATGAAACATCTTCTCGGAATCGAAGATCTCACCAAGGAGGACATCGAGTCTCTCATCGGCTCGGCAATGGAGTTGAAGGCTGCTCGCAGTCTCGATGGAGATAAGCCTCTGTTTGGTCAGACATGGGCGATGATTTTCACAAAGTCGTCAACCCGAACCCGCGTCAGTTTTGAAGTCGGGCTTAATGAGCTCGGCGCCCGACCGCTCTTTCTGAACGCCAACGACATTCAAATTGGGCGTGGAGAACCAATCAAGGACACCGCTCGAGTGCTCGGTCGCATGGTTCATGGAATCATTATCCGTACTTTTGATCAGGAAGATGTCGAACAGCTCGCCAATTACAGTGGGCTGCCCACGATCAATGCGCTGACCGACGAGGAGCACCCTTGTCAGATTCTCGCGGACTTGCTCACCATTAAGGAGAGGCTCGGGGGATGGGAAAGAAAGAAGGTGGTGTTTTTCGGTGACGGCGACTGCAATATGGCTCGCTCCTGGGCCTGGGCATCGAAGCGGCTCGGCTTCGAGCTCGTCATCGCAGCGCCGGAAGAATTTCAGCTTGATGCCGATTTTCGTGAAAGACTCGGGGACTCGCCTGTGACGTTTACGGATGATGCTGAAGCAGCTGCTGCTGGTGCCGATGTGCTTTACACCGATACGTGGATCAGCATGGGGAAAGAAGAAGAAGCAGCCGATCGACTTCGGGTTCTTGCTCCGTTTCAGATCAATAGCGATATCGTCGCCAAGGCAAACCCAGGTGCTATTGTGCAGCATTGTCTGCCTGCTTATCGTGGCAAAGAAATCACGGAAGAGATTCTCGAATCCCACGCTGATGCGATTTTTCAGGAAGCCGAAAATCGACTGCATGCACAGAATGCCGTCCTCGTGGCGTTGGCTGGAGCGTAGCAGAAGATGGTAATCTTCCGGAACTAATGAGCCTTCAAGGTGCGTTTTTTACGGCATTTGTCGGATTTTTTCCAAGTTCCGCTGCTTTGTGAGTCGAGTTTCTCCCGCGATCATTCTTGCCAAGTTGAGTCAAAAATTATTATGACAGTGGTGATATGAACACCCCAGTCCGCAGCGAACTTTGCGAATCTCCAGGTGAGGAACTCGCAAATGCGATCAGTCATGGCGTCGGTGCAGTTCTAAGTGCGATCGGGCTTGTCGTGATGACCTGGATCGCCGTGCCGTTGGGTGCGTGGCACATCATCGGTGTGACGGTGTTTGGTGGCAGCCTGGTTCTCCTTTATCTGGCTTCGACGATTTATCACATCGTCACTCGCGACCCGTGGAAGCGCTGGCTGCAGGTGCTCGACCATGCGCTGATTTTTGTGCTCATCGCCGGGAGCTATACGCCGTGGCTACTGGTGAATCTTCGCGGCCCGTGGGGCTGGTCGTTGCTGGGCACGGTATGGGGAATCGCCCTTGCGGGAATGGTATTGAAAGCTTTTTTTCTTCCCCGCTTCGATAAGCTCGGAACCGCTCTGTATGTCATCATGGGATGGTTGATTTGTGTCGCGCTGAAGCCTCTCATAGAGAATGTCAGTGGCTTTGGTCTCGCCTGGCTCGTTGCCGGGGGACTATGCTACACCGGAGGAGTGATTTTCTATCTGCGGAATCGACGATTCTCTCATTTCACCTGGCACCTCTTCGTGCTTGCTGGCAGCCTTTGCCATGTTGTTGCGGTGATTGTTGGGGTATTGGCTGCATAGAATGCAGAAATCTCACTAACGCGATTCGTGAATTGCAAACGCGGTGTGATTCTGAAAAACTCATCACTTCTTATGATTCGATATCTGTTTTCTATTCTTCTTCTCACGGGCTTTGTGTCCGCTGTTTTGGCAGATCAGCCGAAAGCTCAGGTTGTTCGCATTTCCATTCCAGGAAAAGGCCGCATCCTCACTCTCGCGGAGGTCGAGGTGATCAGCGGCGGCAAAAACATTGCCCCCTCTGGGAAGGCAGTCCAATCCAGCGAGAGTGCCGGAGGCAAGCCAGAACGAGGCATCGATGGTAACAAGCATCCCGATTACAACAAAGGTGGGCAGACTCACACCGCTCAGGGCAAAAATGTAAGTGACCCCTGGTGGGAACTGGATCTGGGGAAACCTTATGTGATTGAGAAAATTCAAATCTGGAATCGTAATCCGCTCGGGGAGCGCCTCGATGGATTCACTCTTCAGCTTCGCGATCAAAAGGGTCAGACCAAATTTGAAAAGAAAGGCGTGGCTGCTCCGGATGGTTCTGTTGCTTTCACTTTCGGCAAAGAGGAGGCGGAACTCGCTTTCTACAAGGCCGACGGCAAGCCAGCAACTGTCCCTTTAAAGCCCGAGTCTGTGCCGGACGACTACCGCGATCCAGAGCCGTTCGCATTTCAAAAGGGCGACCGAATCGCCATCATTGGAAGTGGGCTTGCTGACCGCATGCAGCATGACGGTTGGATGGAAACCTATCTGCAGGTCTCCAATCCTGACCAGGAATTGAGTTTCCGAAATATGAGCCTGACGGGAGACCGCATTGATCGCTACCCGCGTAGCAAAGGCTTCACGGAAATGAACGACTACCTGCGCCACGTAGAGGCCGATCTAATTTTTGCCTTCTTTGGCTACAACGAGTCTTTCGCTGGGGCTAAAGGCCTCGACGAATTCGAGAAGAAGCTAGCGGAGATGATCGATCGTTACCGTGGAATCAAGCCGAATGGGGAGGACTTTGCCCGGATGGTGCTTTTCAGCCCGATTGCCCATGAGGATCTTGGTGACAAGAATCTCCCGGACGGAAAAGCGAACAACAAACGCCTCGCCCTTTATACCGCTTCGATGCAGAAAGTGGCCGGTCATGAGGGCGTTGCTTTCGTCGACCTGTACAATCCGACAAAGGCTCTCTACGAAAGTGAAGAGGAGCCGCTCACCATCAATGGGGTGCACCTGAATGAAAATGGCAATCGTCACGTTGGCCTTATCATAGCGAAAGCCCTGTCCGGCAGCGTTGTTGAAGATGATGTGAAGCTTGCTGGAACGCGTGAAGCGGTTCTAGATAAAAACTGGCAATGGCACAACCGCTACCGTGCTACTGATGGAAACGATGTCTGGGGCGGTCGTTCGACCTTGAAGTTTGTGAATGACCAGACCAACGCGGAAGTTCTCGAGCACGAGTTAACGATGCTCGATGTCATGACGGCAAATCGTGACCCGTGGATCTGGGCGAGGTCGAAAGGCAGTGATTGGAAAGTGGACGACAGCAATGTTCCCGATCCGATTCCGGTTATTTCGAATGTGGGTGGCGGTAGCAAAAGCTCGAATGCTGAGAAGGAGGGGAACCTCAACTACGTAAGCGGAGAAGAAGGACTCAAACACATGACGATGCCGGATGGGTTCGAAATGAACCTTTTTGCCGACGAAACCCAATTCCCTGAGTTGGTGAATCCTGTGCAAATGCAGGTCGATGGCAAAGGGCGTCTCTGGGTTGCGGCCTGGCCGACCTATCCCAAGTGGGAGCCAAAGAAGGAGATGAACGACGCACTTCTCATTTTGCCGGATGATGATGGCGATGGGAAAGCTGATCGCTGTATCGAATTTGCCCGCGTACACAACCCGCTTGGATTTGAATTCTGGAATGGGGGAGTTGTCGTGACTTCGCAGCCAGACATCATTTTCCTGAAGGATACGGATGGTGATGATGTTGCCGACGTTCGCTATGTGCTTTTCCAGGGGGTCGGATCGTCTGATACCCACCATGCAGCGAACAATCTGATTTTTGGCCCCGACGGTGGAATCTACTGGCAGAGCGGAATTTTCCTACAGCACAATCATGAGCATCCGTGGGGACCTTCGCTGGAAGCTAACGCATCTGGGATGTATCGCTTTGACCCCCGTCGTTACACGATCGCTTTCCACGCTGCCAATTCTCCGAATCCACACGGAACCTCGTTTGATGACTTTGGCTATCTCTACGCGTCCGATGGAACAGGCGGTCGTGCCTATCAGGTCCGCCCCGAGGGGGAGGGCTTCAAGATGCACAAGTTGCTCGAAAAGGAAGTTCGCCCTGTGCCTGCCAACGAGATAGTGGGAAGCTCCCATTTCCCTGACGAGATGCAGGGTAATTTCCTCGTCTGCAATGCGATTGGCTATCTCGGAATCAAGCAGTACAAGCTGAATCGTGATGGCTATAAGGTGGTCACCAAGGAACGAGTTAAGCGTGGTGAGCCTGACAAAGAAGTCACTCTGGAATACAAGCAGGGTGAAGTTTGGGGAACCCCGACCGATGAACTTCTCGTCAGCTCAGACAAAAATTTTCGTCCCACCGATGCCGTATTTGGAGGCGATGGGGCCCTTTATGTTTCCGACTGGCACAACGTCATCATCGGACACATGCAGCACAACATCCGCGACCCCAATCGCGATCACAAACACGGTCGAATCTACCGGATGACGTATCCGGAGCGCCCTCTCCAGAAGCCGGTCGCAATTGATGGGGAGTCCGTTGTCGCCTTGCTTGATAATTTCAAGCATCCTGTCGTGCACGTTCGCCATCGCACTCGCGTAGAGCTTTCCGAGCGGAGTGCTGACGAGGTTATTCCGGCCGTAAAAAAGTGGGTGAAGCAGTTTGATCCCAAGAAAAAGGAAGATGCGATTCCACTTTTGGAAGCCCTTTGGGTGCACCAGCAGTTCAATGTGCGGAACCGCGAATTGCTGGATGCCGTTTCAGGATCGGCGGAGCCCCATGCCGTAATTGCCGCCAATGTCGTCAGGCATCACTGGGATGTAGCTGACCCCGTGAAAAACGTGGTCACCAGCCCGATCGAGCAAGAGGAAGAGAAGATCGAGGTCACTGTGCCAAAGCATCTTTCAAAAGCTGATGCGAAAGCCTACTCATTGGGGGCGGAAGTCTTCCATCGGGATGCTCACTGCGTGACGTGTCACCAGGCATCGGGCGAAGGTCTTTCCAGCGGTGATATTCACATGTTTCCACCGCTTGTGGAGAGTCCATGGGTGACTGGGAGTGAAGAGCGTTTGATCAAGCTGACCTTGCACGGCCTCTGGGGGGCGATCGAAGTGAATGGTATTACCTACGATCCATCAAAAGGAGTTCCTCCAATGACTGCATTCAAAGCACTTCTCGATGACAAGGAGCTTGCTGCAGTTTTAACTTTTGTCAGGAACAGTTGGGGCAACAAAGGATCGGTAGTGAAGCCGGAAACAGTGAAGAAGGTTCGCGAAGCGACCAAAGGTCAGCAGGTTTTCTACAAGCCCGAGGATTTGTTGAAGGATCATCCCTTGGAGTGAAGGAAATCTGACTGGGGCGAAGTCATGTAGCGGAAGTGATTACACTTCCGGGCTTTGCTCTTCCACTCCAAATTTTGGAAGTAACGGAACTTTTCCAAGTTTCTCTACAAGACTCTGCTATTTCTTTGAGCGTTTTGGATTGCGGGCAGGATTGAGCAGGAGGGGAATGAACTGCTGCTGCTCATCTTTGCGAAACTCTTCGAGACCCAGGCGGATGCTTTCAAGATCCTTTCTCAGGCGAAACGATCCGAAAATGCGATCCCAGATCGAGAGCAGGGAAGTGTAGTTGGAATTGGTTTCCGCGACCTGGTCGGAGTGATGGACCTTGTGCATGGCTGGAGAAGCAAAAAAGAGGCGGAAGGTCCGATCGATGCCATCAGGCAGGCGGATGTTGGAATGGTGAAACTGAACGATAGGGAAAAGAATCAGCTCATAGAGAGCGAGGTGCCAGAGTTCCGTGCCGAGTAGCATGAGCAGGGGGATTCGAAGCAGAGAAGAGAGAGCGATTTCCCCGAGATGAAAGCGATTGGCGGTCGTCACGTCCATCCTCGTATCGCTGTGGTGAACGCGATGGAAACGCCAGAAAAAAGGAACGACGTGATTGATCCGATGCCACCAGTAGGTCCAGCAATCGAGTAGGAGAATCGCAATCACTGCCTCGGTCCAACGCGGCCATTCGAAAAGCCGGAGCAAGCCGAAGTCCCGGGTAGAGGAAAAGTCGACGGCCCATTTCCAGGCGGTTATGAAAACTAACCCGACGACGACAGCGTTAATGATTGCCAATGCGAAATTCACAATTCCATGAAGGAGACGTTCCTTTCCTCGATGCCGAAAAAAAGCGAAACATGGCGACACGCTTTCCCAGAGAAGCATGACGAGAAGGACTGCAACCGTAAGGATCGGTGCAATGGAGTCGAATGTCTGGGCTGGGTCTTGCATTGCGGTGACGTAGAGAGTGTAAGTTCGATTCAAGGTCGCTGCATTTCGTAAATGCGGACTCTTCGAGTAACCCATTTGTCGTATCAGCGCGCCGCAAAACGGTAAGAGAAAGTGAATTCTTTAGCCTGATAAGAATTGACACCTTCGAGGGAATCTTTTCCCCTCTCTCCATGCTTGATGAATCGGAAGCTCTTTCCCGGATTGTCGCCTCGGTCTCGCCGGGGCCGGTGACTTGGGTTCCGATCGAGTTAGGCCTTGGGAAAGTGTTGGCCCGGGATGTGATCGGCGCGGTTGATTCGCCACCCTTTGATAATTCAAGCATGGACGGCTATGCGGTTCGTGCTGCCGAAGCGAAAGCGGGTGCGACGATTCGGGTCTCTGCGGAGGAGCAGGCCGCTGGTCCTGATCTGGGACTGAGTCTCCGTGAGGGTGAGGCGATTCGCATTTTTACCGGAGCTCCGATGCCGGATGGTGCGGATGCAGTGATCATGCAGGAGGATGTGAATCGAGACGGCGACGTGATCGAAATTCTGGAAGGAGTCGAATCGGGCGAGTTCATTCGCCGGCAGGGAGGAGACGTCTGCGCTGGTCAGCGGCTCTTGTCGCAAGGGGATGAAATTACACCCGTGAGAATCGCGCTGCTTGCTTCACAAGGAATCTCAGAAATACCCGTCCATACCACGCCCCTGGCGCAGATCGTTACCACAGGTGATGAATTGGTTTCTCCGGGAGTATCGCTTTTGCCGGGAGAAATTTACAACAGCAATGGCCCTCTGCTGCAGACCGCAGTGATGGATGCGGGTGGAACAGGAGCGAGGTCTCACGCGATGGATGATCCGAAGGAGTTAGCTGAAGTTTTGCGCGAGGCTTTCCGGGTGGCTGACATGGTCATCATTGCCGGCGGAGTTTCAGTTGGGGAAAGAGATTACGTGAAGGAAGTTCTGACCGACATCGGTGTGGAAATGGATTTCTGGCGGATTCGATTAAAGCCGGGGAAGCCCTTTCTCTTTGGGTGCCATCCCGATGGTCCGGTTGTGTTTGGATTGCCGGGGAACCCGGTCTCTGCCTTCGTTACGTTTTCGCTCTTTGTCAGGCCGGTGATACGACGCCTTCTCGGATTTCCCGAAGAGCAAACGAGTCTTGAGAAAGTCCATGCTATTGCCGGCGAGGAAATTGGGAATCGGGGAGATCGCCCTCATTACTTGCGTGGATTCCTGAAAGATGGAGTGTTTCGTTTGTCAGGATCGCAACAATCCCACGCGGTATTTGGTCTGAGCCGGGCAAATTGCCTCGTTCGTCTGGAGCCCGAGGAGATAGTCGAGAGTGGGGGAGATGTGGATTGCTTTCGGCTGTGAGCCGACCTTGACAGGCTGCGGGGCAACGTCGATGCGTTGGGAATCATGACCCAACAAGTTTCCGACCTTCATGTGGTCTCCAATGTGCCGCTACCAGCGCCTGCTTTCATGGCGCACGAACACCCTCGCACGGAGAGTCAAGCTAGCACGGTAATCGAGTCACGTCAGCGTATCGAGGACATCCTGCAGAGGCGCTCGGATCGCTTTCTCGTCATCGTTGGACCATGTTCCATTCACGATCCTGCCCAGGGTATCGAGTATGCGGAGCGACTTGCGAAATTGAATGACGAGGTGAAGGATAAGCTCGAGATCGTGATGCGTGTCTACTTTGAGAAACCGCGCACGACGGTAGGTTGGAAGGGATTGATCATGGATCCGGATCTCGATGGCACGGCGGATCTTGCGACCGGTCTCGTCATCGCTCGAAAACTTCTTTGTGATATTCTCGAACTCGGTGTTCCGACGGCGACGGAATTTCTGGATCCGATCACGCCGCAATACATCGCTGACTTGATCTGCTGGGCTGCGATTGGGGCTCGGACCGTCGAGTCACAAACGCACCGCCAGATGGCATCTGGTCTTTCCATGCCGGTTGGATTCAAAAATGCGACATGGGGTGGAATGAACGTCGTCGTCAATGCACTGAAGGCAGCAGTCGCCGAGCAGACCTTCTTCGGGATTAGTCCAGAAGGTGTGGCATCTATGGTCAGCACGAAAGGGAATCCGAACTGCCACACAGTTCTGCGTGGCGGTGATGACGGTCCCAATTATGATGCCGATGCGATTCAGTCAGCAATGGGAGATCTGCAAAAAGGCGGCGTTTCTGAAGCTATCGTAGTGGACGCAAGTCACGCGAACTGCTCAAAGGATTTTGAGAAAATGCCAGGTGTGTTTGAAGATGTCGTAGCGCAGCGAGTCGCTGGAAATACGAGCATCGTGGGAGCGATGCTGGAAAGTAATCTGGTGGAAGGAAACCAGAAGATTCTCGAAGACCGTTTCGCCATGAAGTGGGGGCAGTCAGTGACGGACCCGTGCATCAGTTGGGAAGTGACCGAGCGGATTCTGCGCGAAGCGGCTGAAAAGCTCTAGCGTTCCGCGAGCTTTTGCGCATAAGCTAACGTGTCGATATCGTCGATCGTCTTGTCGCGTCGGATCGCTTTGATCCGCGGAAACCGCAGGGCGAGACCCGAATCATGGCGCTTGCTCGGATTGATGGAGTCGAAGGCAATCTCGAGAATGATGTCGGGCTCGACGATGTGAATGCCTCGCGATTTTTCGATCGTGCGCGTCTGAAAATGTTCTGTCAGTTCTTCGATCTCGACGTCTGTGAGTCCGGAGTAGGCCTTTCCGATGATGCGAAGTTCATCGGAATCTTCCTCACGAACTGCGAACGTGTAGTCACTGAGGACATGGGAGCGTTTGCCGTGTCCCTGCTGCGCTTTTACAACGACAACATCGAGTGTGGGCATGGCTTTCTTTAACTTCAGCCATTGTTTCCCGCGGCGGCCAGGGGAGTAGATGCTGGTTGGATCCTTTGCGATGAGACCTTCATTGTCGCGTCTTCTCGCTTCGTTGAATGCATCGTCGACTTGTTTTGCAGTGCGTGCGAAGGCGATGTTGCAACGGTAGATGGATCCTGACATTGCTATCTCATCAAGAAATCGTCGCCTTTCTTGAAGCGGAGTATCGAGCTTTCCTTTTCCGTCGATTCCGAGAAGATCAAAAGCGATGAAGCGGACCGGAATGGCTTCTCCCAAAAAGAGGTCGCCCTGCTCCGTGTTAAGTCCCTTCCGGCCGAGGCGTTTCTGAAGATCGAAAAAGGTGAGCCGTTTTCCTGCCGCGTAAGCGATGATTTCTCCATCGAGAATGACGTCGCGTTCGAGGTTTCGGGCAGATTCGGTAATTTCCGGGAATTGCTCGTGAATGGGGCGAAGATCCCGAGAGAATAGTTCCACCTCTTTTCCCTTCCGGTGCAATTGTGCGCGAATGCCGTCGAATTTGTCCTCCAGCCAGATCGGCTGATTTTCTCCTCCGAGTCTGGCGACGATGTCTTCGGCGGTCTCTTCCGGGCTGGCGAGCATTACCTTCAGTGGAGTGAACCAGTTTGCGTCAGCTTCCTCAAGGCTTCCGCTGCGGGCAAGGTTTGCAGTTTTTCCGAGATCACCTGTCAGCATGTGAGCGCGACGAACATCATTGCCTTTTTGATGAAAGGCTTCTCCGATCGAGCTTTCCAGTAGTCCATCTTTGAGACCGATGCGAAGATCGCCGGTTAGAATCCCGACGAGTAGTGCTGCTTCGCTGTGATGAAAGGTGATGAGCGTTTCCCGAAGGATTCGCAACTTTTCGGTCTGTCCCGACTGGTTAGCGAGTTGTGCGAATGCCTCTGCCACTTCCGCGATCGAATGAGGTTGCGGTTCGGTTTTTTCTCGAAGAACGAGATTTGCGGTCCGCGCAGCGTCGGCCTGTGAAGAAGAGATTTGTCGATACTGCGCCAGTGATAATCCTGACACATCTAGAAGAGCCTGGCGAACGATGGCCCATCCGACGTTTGCGGCACGAACTTCGGAATTCCGAGTGAAGGGTTTTCCACTGAGAAAAGTGACCGCTTGTTCCAGCGTTGGAGGTTTAAGTGAGCGCAGGTATTGGGCGAGGATTTTCTGCTTGGCCAGTTTGCCGGTGGATGTTGTGATTTCTTCGCAGACGCTGACAAAGTTACCGAATTCTGATTCGGGTTTCGATGCAACCCTGTTGAGTTGGTCTTTCGACCCTGTTGGGTCATCGATCATTCCCTGTTGAATGCCGGGTTGCCCAGGTAAGGCGAATTCGAGTTGGGTTTCTTCCCGGAGTGGCCAGGCTTCATAGCCCCGGTTGCGGAGGTCGCGGGCAAACTCGTCGACGTAGCCGTGAATGGTGTAGACTCGTTTTGGAGCTACTTTTTCGACAAAGTCGAGCAGGTCTCTGTAGCCAGCATGGTCCGAGAGAGGAAATACTTCGTCGCACTGGTAGCGATATCTCGCGCCGGAATCCATTCCCCAGCCACTGATCATCGCAAGGCGAAGCGATTTCCTGACGCGGCGAATCGCTCGACTCCGGGCGACGTTTGGCGGCATCACGATGAGGTGTCCTTTGGGGATGCTCCTGGACGATTCCAATTCGATACAGGCAGGAATATCGTAGCCCAGGGTTGCGACAGCCTCGTTCATTTTCGCGACCGAACTATGAACGAGGCGCGGGATTTCCGGAATGCGCTGGTGGAGGGAAAGGAGGATTTCCTGCGCTTTTCCCAGTGAGTAGGCGAGAAACACGGGGACTTGATCCTCTTCGATGGTCTCTCGGACGAACTTGACCATGGCGTCGATCACTTCGTCGCTGGGCGGAAGGGTAAACTTCGGAATGCCGAATGTGGTCTCCATGATGAGGGTGTCGGCCGGTTGCGGCTCGCATAGTTCCGCACCAGGAGCGGGCAGCGTTTTGAAGTCCCCGGTATGGAGAAGGGAGACGCCGTCACTCTCTCTTTCGAGAAGGAGCATTGCGGATCCGGGAATGTGCCCTGCTGGGTAGAGGGTTGCCCGGTATCCCGTTTCGAGCTCCACGCTTTCTCCGAAGTCGAGAGAGAGGAATTCGCTTCCAGTATCTCGGTAACGTTTTTCGGCAATCTTCCTCGTTCCGGAAGAACAGAGAATTTTCTGGTGGGGCGCAAAGTGGTCGGCGTGAGCGTGCGAAACGAAAGCAAAATCGCGGGGGCGGTGCGGGTCCAGCCAAAGCCCGGCCTCGCGAATGAGCGGGTCACCGCGCTCAACAGTAATTTTGATTTCTTCCTTTTCCTGGGCCCCTTCCGGCATGGGTAAAGTTACGGTCAGATCTGATGATCGAGCGACGCAAAAATGCGCTTTTCAATTCTGCAGAACGGTTTGATGCTGACTCATGCGACTCTTGTTTATTCTTTTTCTGTCTGTCGGTTTTGCGAATGCGATAATTGCCGCGGATCGACCGAATGTTGTCTGGATTGTCTCGGAGGATAATTCGAAGCACTACTTGAAGCTTTTTGATGAAGTGGGCGCGGAGACGCCAAACATAGCTGCCTTGGCAGAGAGCGGCGTGCTTTTTACGCGCGCGTTTTCCAATTCGCCGGTTTGCTCCGTTGCGAGGACCACCCTGGCGACCGGTTGTCTGGCACCAAGAATAGGAACGCAGTTTCATCGACGTTCCGAGTTGGCGAACTTGCCGGAGGGCCAGAAGATGTTCATGTCGTATCTCAGTGAGGCAGGCTACTACACGACGAACAATTCAAAGAAAGACTACAATGCGGTCGAGTCGGCAGGAACTTGGAATGAATCTTCGAAAACAGCGACTTGGAGAAATCGACCTGACAAGGCTACTCCATTTTTTCACATGGAAAGCCACGGGCAGTCTCATGAGAGCAGCCTTCATTTCAGCGAGGAGTCTTACCAGAATGACCCAACGAAGAATGATTCGGCCACGGTGAAACTCCCGCCCTATTTCCCTGATACTCCGCTCTTTCGATACACTTACGCCCGCTATCTCGACAACATTCAGACGATTGACGGGATGGTCGGCAACACAGTAGCGAAGTTGAAAGAGGACGGTGTATTGGAGGACACCTTCATTTTCTACTTTGGCGATCATGGTGGAGTCCTGCCGCGCGGAAAGGGATATGTCTACGAGTCCGGTCTGCATGTGCCGCTGGTCGTTCGCGTGCCGGAAAACTTCCACCATCTCGTGAATCTCGAGCCGGGGACAGAATGTGATGGCTTTGTCAGCTTTGTAGATTTCGGTCCGACCGTTCTGAAATTGGCCGGTGTTGATGTTCCGGAAAAGATGGATGGAGTGCCCTTTCTCGGGAAAGAAGTCACTTTGGAGGAACTTTCTCAGCGCGACTCTGCTTTTGGCTATGCGGATCGCTTCGATGAGAAATATGAGATGATTCGAACGCTGCGGATTGGTGATTGGAAATATATGCGGAGTTTTCAGCCGTATTATCCGGATGGGTTGCAGAACAACTACCGCTACAAGATGCTGGCATATCGCGAGTGGAGAGATCTCTACAATCAGGGCAAGCTCGGCTCGGATCAGCGCCATTTTTTCGAGCCGAAACCAGTGGAGATGCTATTTGATCTGTCCACGGATCCTCACGAGGTGGATGATCTTTCCGGAGATGCCGACCACCAAGGTCGTTTGCTGGAGATGCGTGAAAAACTGAACGAACGCCTCATCGCTATGCCGGACCTGAGCTTTTTCCCTGAGAATGTGTTGTATGATGAGGCTATGGGGGATCCTGTTGCTTTTGGCGAAAAAAACCGGGAACGGATTACGTCAGTTCTGGATGTCGCCAATTTGATGCTGAAGCCGATTGGCGAAGCCGAGGGTCCCTTGCGCAGTGCGTTTCGATCTGCCGATCCAGTAATTCGCCAGTGGGCGCTTACGAGTTGCGCAGCGTTTGGAGATAGCGCGAGTGAGTTGATTGAGGCTGCGAAACCATTGTTACGAGATGAAGATCCGATCGTGCAAGTTCGGGCGGCGGAGTTCCTGGGGCTGGTAGGGGCTGTTGACCCACGCGGAACTCTGATTGAAGTCATCAACGACTCCGATCATCCGGTGGTGCATTTGATTGCCTTCAATGGGGTGGCCCTGTTCCACGATCATTCGAAAACATCCTATCCGTTTGAGGCTGAAGATTTTGTGGGAGTGAAAGGGGAAGCCGAGAGGCGAATTCTTTATCTTCAAGGAGACTGGATTGGCAAAAAGCCCAATCGAAAGAAGGGCAAAAAAGGCAAAAAGTGACCGGGTTTGTCGAGGGCTGAGGATTTGGGGGCCTCGCTACCTGCCATTACAAAAAAAGCTTCGATTTATTGAAACAATTGCTGGTAGCGCGGTTGTATTAATGTGGCCGAAGTCGCTTTGGGCGGCGGAGAAATGGGGGGTAGTGGAATAGGAGAGGGATCGGAATGATTTCTTTTTTGTTTCCGAATTTCCCGAATTGTCAAACTGGAGCACTGAACTTCTGCTTCATCATTTTTACCGTCCCCCTTCGACGCTCCCTGGGTTTCCGCTTCGGAACCCGAAGCCCCATTTCACGCCGTATTCCTTGCACCACGAGCTTGCCGATCTGGAGAAGCCGGAGGATTTTCGTGTAGCCTAACTGACTGAACCAGGACTGAGAGCACTGCAACAAAGCAACTCTAACAGAAGGTCGCCCACGCCATCGATTTCCAGACTTCGGAGCGGGGGATTTTGATTTTTTCCCTCATGACTTGCTCCACTCCAGCTTCGCGAAGTTGCTTCGCAGTTTTTGCTGCCAGAATCATGGGGAGGCGTGTAGAAAATCGCACGCGCGCATTTCGAATGGATCCCGCGTAGCTCGGCGTTTCTTCGAGGTAGGACTCGCAAAGAGCCAGCCAGCGGTCGAAAACCGGGGCAAGATATTCGGGAGTGAGAAGCGACTCACCATCCCAGCCTGCGGTTTGCAGTTCATCCTCGGGAAGATAACAGCGCCCAGCAGGGAGATCTTCGTGCAAATCCCGGAGGATGTTAATGAGCTGTAGAGCTTGTCCGAGTTTCTTTCCTTGCCTTAGCAAGGTAGTAGCTTTGTCAGGGAGTGCAAAATTCTCTCCCAGGTTCGTATAGCCGACCTTGGTCCAGAATTGCCCGACCGATCCAGCGACCCAGTAGGTGTAGTGAAGTAAATCGTCTTCGCTTGGAAGCGTGGTCAGTTTTCCCGGGGGGAAAGAAATCAGATCCTGACTCTGTCCGTGAATGATCGTCAAAATGACTTCTTCGAGATGACTTCGATTGTCGTCGTCAATTTCACCCAGCAGCCCGAATATGTCATCGGCATGGGCGACGAGATGTTTTTCCCCTTCGTGAGAATGATTCTGCGGGAGAGGGATCGCATTTCCCGGTAAGGCACGGTCTCCCGCAATGATTGCCTGACGCATGCGGGCCAGAATCTCGAGCCTTTCATCATGCTCAAGCCCGGGCGCGTCCGCTACCGTATCACTGAGCCGCGCCAGCAAATACCCCAGCGAGATGGGTTCCCGCATTGCTTTAGGAAGAAAGCGCATGCTGAGAAAAAAAGACCGCGAAACAGAGCGGAGAAGATCATCATCGACCGGCATGGCGGGAGTCTAGACCGGAAGCCGCGGTTTTGCCAGCCGCCGCATCTTTGCTCAGTTTTTTTGGGTGATGATTTTTTTAATTCGATCGACGAATGATTCTACGGTCCCAACCTCTGCGACTGAGAATGGATAGCCGTTATTCGCAATCTGATCACCTTTGATTTCGTGAATGCAGTAGGCTGAAATTGGATGGGCAAAGTGCGCGTATTCCCAGATGTCGAGAAACGCGATGTAATCGGTTTTATCCCGTAAGCCGCAAGGGTCATCGTCAAAGTCGTAATTGCAGGGAATCATCAAGTGCGATCCGACTTTAAGTTCCTTTCCCTTGTATACTTCAAGGATTTCGCATTTTGCGATGCCGTGATAGGTGAAATTCTTACCCTCGTTTATTGGGAAATCAGAGACCTCGACGACGCGAATTCGCGAGACCGAATCAGAATTCTTTACCTTATCGGTTAAGGTCAAACGTACAGTCAGTCCGAACGCGACCGGAGTCAGCTGAAAGAGAAGTAGCAGGCTGAGAATTGCGATTATTTTCATAGGATGTCTGGTATTGTGTGAGGCCTGCCACCCGCTATTGGGGGAGCCCCTCTGGGCTTGATCGATTCGTGCCGGTCTGGGGCCGCCTACTCTGCCTCGTTCTGCTCATTTCGTGGTATAGACAACGGGGAATGGACTTCCGAGTCACGCCATTTTGATTCATGAATTCCGAAGTTGAGTCGGAGAGAATTATCTGCCCTGAACGGCTCGGTCCAGTGCCTCGTTGTAAACGCGCAATCGCACCTCAGAGTCGACACCCCTGTTTCGCATTTCCATGACTCGTCGGGCAATTTCTTCCCGCTTTTGCGGTGTGATCTTGTTCAACTTTGACAGCATTTCCGGAGAAGGGGGGCCGCGGTGGCCGTCGCCACGAAAACCAATCCTCGGATCCCGGGCCGCGCGACGGGCATCCTCGATTTGTTCGGCAGTTAGCGTTCCTCCACCAGAGTCATTTCTTCCACCCGTAGTTCCACCGGAACGGTTGCCCCCTTGGCCCTTGAATTCGACCTTCGCGTAGCGAATCGCAACAATCTGGCCGCCGTCGACTTGAATCTTAGCCGTCAGCGATTCGAGTTCAGAATCATTGCCATTTACCCCGACGAGCCGCCAGCCATCCTTATTCGCCTGCGCAGTTACGACACGCGAAACGGTCGCGCTGGAATCGAAGAGAGTCGCGTAGACTTGCCCTTCGATCGTTGCAATCCCGGTGAGCACGAGTGTTTCGGAAAGATTGATCGAGCGACGGAAAGGCGAAGCGCTTTTCAAATCAGCGAAGTTCTCGGCGGTGACCGCCTCAGGCAGAAAAGCGACATTCGCTTCTCGCGGTTCTCCCCATAGTTCAAACGGAACTGTCGCCAAGCTGACTCCAAAGCCCGTTATCAAGAGCAGGGACTTTCCACAGAAATGACAATAGAGCCGGAGCGACATCTGGGAGGAGGATGACGTAAACCGCTGTTCAACTCAATCTGAATTCTCCACTTCTTTTTCGCAAGCGGTGGGGGCAGTCATTTCAGCTCACAACGGTCAGGGCTTGGGCTCCTCGGCTTGTTCGATCCGTTTCGCGGCCTCCAGAATCGCGTCGGAATTGTTGGAGTAGTGGAGACGAATCATCGATTCCGCTTCGTGCTCAGGGACCGACTCAATAGTCACCGTTTCCTGTGTCGATTTCGGAAAAATCCCAAGGATGCGTCTGGAAATCGTGTAGTGATAGTGCATCATCATCCGGCCGGAGCCGTCGGGGCAGAGGTGAAGAATAGTTCCTGATGGATGAACAAATCCAATCCCCGCAGAACAGAACTCCTCCCCTGCATCTTGTTTCCTGGAGGCTAATCGATCTTCGGTCACCCAATCGGTCGTCTCGAATTGATTCAAGGCGTTATCGACTGTTGTATCAGCAAGATCCGTCGAATTGAAGTCGTGGCGCTGAATCCAAACATTCATTTCTTCGAACGTCCGAGCGCTGGCACCCGCTACTGGGAGCGTCCCTCCGATTCTGGTTGAGGTTTCAAATCACCCTCTGGCTTCGACTCCGGAGCGGTAGCGGGTTGGTCAGCGCCGTCTTGTTCGCTGTTGTTGGTCTTCAGGAAGGCCTCTCGAATCATTGCCTGCCGGGCCTCTGGTTCTTCAATCAAGCGAGCCTTGCGAAACGCCCACCCGCCCGCATAAAACACGCTAAACTTGTGTTCTTTGCTGAGAGCCATGAGCTTCTCTTTGAGCGCAATGCCTGCCCCCCAGTTGTTCCCAGCCACAATAACATTCAAGCGTTCAGTCCCGACTTCTTTGGGCTGATCCAATGCGTAGAATGCATGTAGAAATAACTCAATCCGCTCCCGCGAATGAAAGCCGTCAATGCCGCTGATTTGATAGGACTCGAATTTGCCATTTGAATCAGGCATCCAACAGATAATCAAAATCGAGTTGTTGAGCTGGCGTATCCGTTGCTCAGGCTTTCCATCCCTAATCCATTCATAAATCGAGATCGTTTGACGGGGATCATTGAAGTCCCCAAAGGGACTAGGGGGCGACTTCTCATCGGCGTCCACGCTAAATTGCAGGAGACCAATGCAAACCATAACAATAAGTGGGAGCTTCATTTTTCTCAGCGAACGTCCGAGGCCTGCCACCCGCTACTGGGGGCGCGCCTCCGATTCAGGTTTAGGTTTCGAGTCACCCTCCGGCTTCGACTCCGGAGCGGTAGCGGGTTGGGCAGCGCCGACTTGTTCGCTCAATTGTTTGTCGGTTCGCGGCCGTATACAGATGCAATACTTGTTATCACGAAATACCTCGACTCCAACGCCCTCGTAGATGAGCCGCTTTTCAATGGTGCGAACAGCACCGTTTTCCGGATAGGTGATCTTTAATCGGTAGTAATCCTTCGCCGAGTTTGTGCCCTTGTAATGAAGTTCAACTTGATAGCCTTCTGATCCACACTTGAAGTAAGCTCCATCGTAATCCCAGTCATACAAGTTAGGTCTGGTGATGTGGCCCTTGAATTCAGATGCTTCGTAGTCATAGCGAAAAATCTCGAGGCTTTGATTTTCGGGAACCTTCCATTCGCGGTCGAGCGGCCAAACATTGTGTGCCTTTGTCCAGACTTTCCCCTCTTGGGGGGATTTTGGGGCATTTTCCTTTTGAGCAAAAGCTCCAGGGGAAAGGAGCAGAGAAAGCGCTCCTAACATGATCGAGATTCTGATTTTCATGTGTATTGGGTGGTCGTTGTTTCAGAGCGAACGTCAAGCATGAGGCGCGGCTGACCGGGAGCGCGGGCTCGATACAGAACAGAAGTTTGGAATTTGGTTTATCTTTTCAACGCGGATCGGGGAAGCCGTTGCTCTCCATGCTCTTGTTCGGCTTGGATTGTTCATCAAGGGGTCTCTCGACTCTCATTTTCGGGTGAGCAAATAACAATGTAAGGCTGGCGATCCACATCATAAAGACGATCAAACAGGCAATCGCTTGAAAAGCCCTACTTTCGTTGTCGACGAAAGGACTGAAAGCATTGATGAGTGAATGCGTCAAAATGCACAGAGCAATACTTCCAGTAGCGACTCGAATGATTCCGAATGCAATCGCGATGGGAAAAGCTAATAGGATCGTGAAAGCCACTTGCTTGATAGACGCTCCATAGAAATAGTTCGCAATGTGTAACAAAGCGAAAACGAATGAACTTAGTAGAACTGTAGTCTTCGGAGTACTTTCGCCACCTCGGATGAAGCAGAACCCGCGAAAAAAGAGCTCTTCGCTCGTCCCTGCAAGCGCATTGCCCAGAAATAAGCTGATAACCGCCAACATGGAGAGTTCTGCACGGCCGAAATCGACAAACAGAAGATTAGCAGCCAGAGCACTCAAGGGGATTATTAGAACCCAAGTCCATCTGAGCTTAAAACTGCCGATATTACGTAGCAGTGGCACCAAGCAGATTGCGAGGAGAGTCGGAAGCAATGTCACCAGCTCGCTCAAGCGTTCGGAATAGTCCCAAGGCAGGGCGGCAAAGTATTTGACCAGAAAAGTATCCTGGAGGAAAGACAAGGCCGCGAAGCAGATGGCAACAACAAGAATGATGCATGCTCTTCTCATTTACTAAGGGCCGAACGTCAAGCATGAGGCACGGCTGACCGGAAGCGCGCGCTCAATGCGGAATAAGGGTTAAGTGTTGTAGTAAAGAGGGTCATTCCAACTCACAGCGAGTAGCCGCTTGTCCACCACCGCCTTGTTCGGCAGCCGATTGCATTGCTCCTAAGGCTGAATCGATAGTTGGCTAGAGCGTATCCCAACCGGGCTCAATCGCCAGAAAGTAAATCTGCCCGTCCTCCCATTTTGCACGAACGATGAATCGGTCACCAAGAGAGTTCCGAAAGTAGTAGTGATTGAGGCTCGAGGCCTCGTTCCACCAGAGAGGATCGGTGACGAAGTCCTTCACCTGAGGATCGCTCATGATGCCGTGCTGCTCGGGATCATATTCGGTGAGCCCCAACGATTCAGCACACGTCCGGAACTCCGCTTCCGTAAGGGGGCCCTTCATCTGGTACACGAAACCACCGGTTCCAGAACCTTTATAGGAACGGCTAGCCAGGTCCGAGGTAGAATGCAACACCTCCATGGTCTTCGTAACGTAGAGCCTGCTACTGATTGGTGGATAGCAAAGGGCGACGATCGCGATGAGGAATAAGGCCACCGCGCTCGACACCAACCATTTTGTCTTAGTTGTCCATTTCGTAGGCATATTTGTATGCGTAGAACTCAAAGAGCGATCTCGTGGCTGGAAGTCGCTCCGTTTTCTGAGCCGAACGTCCGAGGCCTGCCACCGGCTACTGGGAGCGCCCCTCCGATTCTGATTTGCGTTTCTCTTTGTCCTCCGACTTCGACTCCGGAGCGGTAGCGGGTTGGCCAGCGCCGTCTTGTTCTGCTTTGCGGGCGTTCGTGCCTGTCAGAGCTTCTTTAGCCTTCTCATCCAAATCGGGTTCAAGGACCTCTGATTCAAGGGTGTCGCCCGTATCTGCTCCCGAATCGACGGCTAAGCTAGTGGTTACAATTGGTGCGACCACCAAGAATATTGGCGCCACTATTAGGCTCATCAGAAGAATGACGACCCCTTGCATCGTTCCTCCTTTTGAGAGGACGATAATACCAAGAATGAAGGTGATAAGCAGGATGGGAGCACCAATGACCCATGTTAAAAAACCGACTCCCGGTATCAGTGCAACGAGGCAAGTCAAAATGATCATAACCCAGGAGGCAATCACTGCTCCTTTGTAGTCTTTCTTCTGTTGATTTGGCGCTTCCATATCAGGGCATTCTTGTGGGTTAGGTTATTGGCAGAACGTCCGAAGTCATCTCACACCTGACCGAGAGTAGACTTCGACTTCAGGGTTGATGGTTCAAAGGTCATGACGCTTTCGACTCGCTAAGGGTCAGGTGTTGAGATCGACCTCTTGTTCGATCTTACTGGATTTCTGTTCGAATACTCCTTTAGCGTAAAGTAAGACAAAGATGCCGATAGAAAGGATAATAGACGAAACCAAAACGCCCCATGCGATATCCCAACGATCACGGGAATTGATGAAGTAACTTATTGGCCCGCTGGAGCCCCATGATCCCCGTCTTGGCAAGAGGGTAGCCGTAGCTACAAAAATGCCTAAATTTATAAAAAGCAGAGCGCAAACGGTTGGGGTCTTCTTCATAGTGATCTTCTGATCGAACGTCAAAGGTGTGGCAGTGGCTACTGAGAGCGCCACTTCGAAACCTGGGTAGCTGTTGAATTGAAAAGGGTCATGTCGACTCGGACCGAGTAGCCGCTTGTCCACCACCGCCTTGTTCGGCGTTTTTATTTTCTGGTCGATCTATCGCGTCCAGTCGCTTCCGCAGTTCAGCGTTCTCTTTTCTCAATACAGAGAGGTATACACCAACGAAATAGAAGCACGTCGGCATGAACAGAATGAATGCCCCCGTTGCGACGCTTTCTGAGCCCGAAACCGCAACGCCCCAAAGATTCCCGATTGTTGTGAGCACAGCTAACGCCCCGCAAAATATCGCTGGCTGCCAGGGTGCAATCTTGTTACGCAATTTCTCTAAATTCCTCATTTTGATTTGTTTCAGTGTCTACGGCGGATGAACGGAGATGGTAAATGGCTACTTTCGAGACGCGAGGAATCCGGCAACCATTAGGCCCGCCCAGGCGCTTGCTGCGTAGATGCCAGCCACGATCCAGAGATTAGGTGAAAACCCGACGAACTCCAAGACAAGAATCGCTATGATCAGTCCGGCAAAGGCTCCGAGAAATCTCGCCCAATATGGCGTTCCCGACTTTTTCATCGTCATTTTTTCTAAAGCCCCTTTCGCCTGTTAATTGAGTTTATTAATACGCTATGTGAAGATTGGCTCAATTAAATCTCGTGCTGCTTTTGTAAGCAGAACGTCAAAGTGCTGCCACAGGCTGCCTGGGTACGCGCTCCGATTTCAAGGATGATGGTTTATCTGTCATGACACTTTCGACTTGCGGCGGGCAGCCCGTTGGTAGCCACGCCTTGTTCGCCCTGTAGCGATTGCTTCCTAGCGGTGCCGAGAGAGTTGCTAGTCCTCCTCCCGAATCACGACAATCTCGACGCTAAACCCAGCATTCTCCCCCTTATGCTTGAGATGGATGACGCGAATATCGACTCCGGAAACTTTGGCATTCTCGTATACGGCAAGGTTGACCTCGGCATTTGAGGTTCTGCCTTTGTTGGCTGCTAGAATCATCTCCTCTCGGTTGAGCTTTCGCTTGCCCCATTCCGGTCCGAGAAACTTGCTCAGCGTGGTGGAGAACTCCTTAGAACTGAGAGTTGTCTTGAGGTGAAAGGTCTCGTGGTCTTCGCGCGTCTCCTTTTTCGCCAGCTTCACATCCGGCATACTTTTTGAGAAATCCGGAACGCCTGGCTCTTGAGCAGAGAGCGGCAATGCGAGCAGGGCAATGCAAGCGAACAACGGCATGAAAATGGGTAGAGTTTTTTTCATGAATTCAATTGTTGAGCTAACGTCAACAGTCTACCACGGCGTTAGCCGTTGGTAGCACCGCCTTGTTATGGCTTGATTGATTTGTGCTTCGCGTGACCGAGAATGCCTTTGAAAGGACAGAAAAGCTTAGGGATCGTATGGATATCATGTCAAGGGTTTCCTGCGGTCCTCGACCTCGCTGGAAGGCGGAATGCTCGACTGTTATTGAACGATAAATTCCTTTTTTGAGAACTAGCTGAATATGAGTGAACTGAAGAATCCGAAATCGAACCAGTCAGAGAGCAAAAGGCTCGTCGCGAAAGGTTTGGAATCGCTGGAGCAGGAGTTGCTCGAAGTCATGAACGCGCTTCGTGATGTTCTCGTATCGGCGGGGAAGGATCGACTCGCGAGTTTGCTGCCATGGATCGAGCGGGGGAAGAATCCGGAAACGCTCGCCGAGGCGGAGGAAATTGCGGAGGTGTATTCAATTGCTTTCCAGCTTCTCGACATGGTCGAAGAGCAGGTCGCGCTCGAAGCGCGTCGGGAGCGGGAAATGGTCCTCGGGCCAGAGGCGGAAAAGGGGATGTGGCCTCGCTGCCTGAAGCGCCTCAAGTCGGAGGGCTATTCCGAGCTCGACATCGCCAAGGCGATGCAGTCTGTCCGGGTCGAGCCAGTTTTCACCGCGCACCCAACCGAGGCGAAACGCCCCAGCGTGAGGGAGCGTCACCGAGCGCTTTATGATCGCCTTCTCGATCTCAATGATTGCGGCCTGACAAAGCGACAAAAGAACCGGGCGAGGGATGAGTTCATGACGGCGTTGGAAGCTCTCTGGAACACGGGGGAAATCCACGAAGAGCGCCCCACGGTGGAGCGTGAATTGCGAAATGTTCTCTTTTACCTGCGGGAGGTATTTCCCGAAACGCTGGAGCAAATCGATGATCGTCTCGAGCGAGCTTGGGAGGATACGGGATTTGATTCTGACACATTGAAAAATGTGGGTGAAGGTCCGAGGATACGTTTCGGTCTCTGGATCGGGGGTGATCGTGATGGGCATCCTTTTGTGACGTCGGAGACAACGAGGGATACGCTCGCGGAACTGAGGCGGCAGGCGATCAAGCTGTATCGCAGGGAGCTCGCGAATGCGGCATACCAGCTCACGGTGACGGCACCGTCGCATCCCGCTTCGGATGCACTGATGAGTCGTCTTTCGGACCTTGCCCGCGAATTGGGCGGCGAGGGCGATTACATTCTTTCCCGTAATCCGGACGAGCCGTGGCGTTCTTTCGGCTACCTGCTGCGTGCGCGTCTCGAGCAGAATGATTCTCACACGGTTGAGGAGCTCGCCTCTGACCTCACCCTGATGAAAGACTCACTCGAGGCAATTGGAGCGCATCGTCTCGCCGAGAAAATTGTCGATCCGATTTCGGACAAGCTGGAGGCATTTGGCTTTCACCTCGCCGACCTCGATGTGCGGCAGAACAGCGAGTTTCACGACAAGGCGTTTTCACAGATTCTCGTGAAGGCCGGGGTCGAGGATGGCGATTCATTCGCTTCCTGGTCCGAGGAAGATCGAGTGGCCTTTCTCTCAAAGGAGTTGGAATCGTCCCGACCCTTCCTCCATCCGAATTATTCCGCTGGTCCCGAGGCGGATGCGGTAAGGGATTGCTACCGCGTCCTTGCAAAGCATCGCCGGGAGCGCGGAGCGGGGCTTGGATCGCTCATTGTCAGCATGACGCGGCAACTTTCTGATCTGCTTCTGGTCCATCTCTTTGCCCGCGAGGCCGGCCTGACCGAGGAAGTCGACGGTCGTCCGACTTGCGCGCTGCAGGTTGTGCCGCTCTTTGAAACGCTGGAGGATCTCGATAATGCGGCCGGCATCGTCGATACGTATCTTTCTCATCCGGTAACGAAACGAAATCATGAGGTCACCACAGACCCTGACACACCCACCCAACAGATCATGCTGGGATACAGTGACAGCAACAAGGATGGTGGCATTCTCGCGAGTCAGTGGGGATTGCGATCCGGGCAGAAGGCGATCGCCGAGGTGGGAGAAAAGCATGGGATTAGGTTCCGCTTTTTCCACGGCAGAGGGGGAACGATCAGCCGGGGGGCTGGTCCGACGAACTGGTTCATGCGGGCGCTTCCTCATGGGTCTTTGTCCGGCGATTTCCGGATGACGGAACAAGGGGAGACGATCGCGAAGAAATACGCGTATCCCGCGAACGCCTCCTATCACCTTGAGTCTCTCGAAGCCTGCGTGACCCGATCGACGGTGAAGCATCTGCTGGGAGAGGCGGATGAAGATTTCGGGCTCGATCTCTTTCCCCGTCTCTCCGAAGCAAGCCAGCAGGCCTATCGTGAGTTGCTGGAGGAGGAAGGCTTCATGACCTTTTACCGCCAGGCAACGCCAATCGATGCGCTGGAGCTGACGCGGATGGGATCGCGTCCGTCGCGCCGGACTGGGGGAGCCAGTCTCGACGACTTGCGAGCGATTCCCTGGGTCTTCAGCTGGACGCAGGCGCGGTTTTATCTTCCGGGTTGGTATGGAACGGGAACGGCTCTCGAAACGATTCGCACCGAGCAGCCGGACGAATATCAGAAACTCACCGAGACGATCAGGCAGTCGACTTTCGCCCGCTATGTCTTCACCGGGGTGGAGACCAACCTTTTCAGCGCGAATCGAGACCTGATGCGAGCCTACGCCGGTCTCGTCAAAGAGGAGGATGTGCGAGCAAAATTCATGGAGCGCATCGAAGGCGAACAAAGCCTGTTGCGGGAGCGACTTGCGGATTTATTTCCCCGTTCCATTGAAGAACGTCGCCCTCGCTACGCCAAAACCTTGACGATCCGGGAAGAACCTCTCCGCGTGCTGCATCAGCAGCAGGTGGAATTGTTGCGGGAATGGCGCGCGAGTGGTGATGAATCAGCCGAGTTGCCAAGAAGCCTGATTTTTTCCATCAGCGCCATCGCCAGCGGGCTACGGTCTACGGGGTGAGCTTGTAGAGGGCAGAGGGCAGAGGGCCCTTTTACCATAGATAGCTCCCCCTCATCGCGTCTTGCCGAAGCCGAAAGACCAGATCGGTGGAAACAACTTTCCGACCGAGAGCAGCACGGGCCGGACAATGGGCGAAAAGAGACTTTGCTGGATTCGTCTGGCCCAGGCGAGGCGTTCCGAAAAATCGCTGTTTAGATCGTTGGCGATGAACCTCACGGTTTCGTTCCAGCCTTTCTTACCTTCGCTATATTCCACGAGAGGCTGGACTGCGGCATAGGCTGATTCGAGGGCCATCGACATTCCGTTTCCGGTCAGCGGGGGAATCATCGTAAGCGCATCACCGAGCCGGCAAGTCCCACCATCAGTCGCACTTCGGGGATGCAGATCGAGTCCGGCGACGGCGCATTGTGTTTTGGTCAGGAATTCGGTGGACTCCGTCTTTTCATAGAGGATCGAGCCGGGGAGTCCCCGCAAAAGTTCGATGGGCGAAGATTTTTCCCCGGCCGCATTTTCCGCCGGGCGGCGAAAGAGCCCGCAAAGATTGACTCGGTCATTTTCGATGCGGCAGGCGCCAATGTAGGCGTCCCGATGCAGATGCATCTCGAGATCTGACTCGATCGCAAAATTCCGGGTGTGAATTTTCAGGCCATACCACCGCCACCCTTCGTCGATCGCGAGTCTCCTGCGACCGACCGCACACACTGTTCCTTCCTGATCCCATTCCGACTCTCGAATGCGGGCATTGCTTTCGAGGTCTCCGTTCAGGTCTTGAAATTTTTCTGCGAGAGCATCATCCATCGCGTAGCGCGACAGACATAGGGCGGGGCGGGGGAGCTCGAAACGCTGGAGGACATCTTTCTCAGAGAAAAAGGCGACCGATTTCCCCCATCGGGCACCTCGGTCGAGAAAGGGATCGATCATCCCGGCCTGACGAAGCAAGTCGACCCCGGCACCGCTCATGAATTCCCCGCAGACACGATGCCGAGGGTAGGAGCCAGCTTCGGAAAGCTGGGTCGGCACGTCATTTTGCCGCAGGCGAATTCCGAGAAGAAGTCCTGCGAGTCCGCCCCCGACAATATGAACCGATTGTTTCTCTTCCAGCTTCATGGCTTTTCCGTGGCGAGAAAGAAATGAGAAAACGGAGGGGAGAGCTCCTCCTGCAGGTCCCAGTTTTCCTCCTGGTCCCAGAGCGTGGATAGATCATCGTCGCGAAAGCCGGCCCGGACGCTGACAACGGCGTCGTGTCGGGTCACACGATTGCATCCCACGAGGCGAACGAGAGACGCAGCGAGAAGTGCGATGCGCGAGCGGCGCGGTTCCACGCAAAAAAAGTGTTTCGTGTGATTTCGAATCAGCGAAAGCAATTCGGCGAGATCTGGATCGGTAAAATGGTGGAGAAACAGATTCGCGAGAACAAGATCCGCTTTTTCATCGAGGGTATCCCTGACGTCTCCCGTCTTCACGGTGACGGCCCAACCGAGCGAGGCATATTCCTCCTTCACTTCCAGCGTGATGAGATCGACCAGATCGAGAAAGGTGATTTGGGATTCCTGTTCCGGTCGCGGAAGAGTGCGAAGAGCCTTGAGGAGGAGCGTCCCATTTCCGGCTCCGATCTCGACGATCTTCTCGGGTGGCTTGGGCAGGGATGCGATTCCCTTCGCGAGAAGACGGGAATTTCCCATGATGCCATTGAGACGCTCCAGATCGCGTCGTGACTGCTTCGCTTCCGGGTCGTCTGCCGGAAGTCCGTCAAGTATCTCGGGTTGAACGAAACGATTCACGAAAATGAGGTGTGTTTGTCAGGATGCTTTCAGTAAGGCGCCGTGACTGCTAAAGCCTGCGCCGAAGGAGGCGATCCACCAATACCCGGCGGTCAGATTCTGCTTTCGTGCTTCGTCCAGCGCGAAGAGCACAAAGGGACTGCTGACATTGCCGAGGCGACGCAGGAGCGATGCACTGATTGCTACATCGTCACTTGTGAGAGAAAATGCTGACTGCAGTTTTTCGAGGACATTTTTGCCTCCGGCATGCCAGAGCCAGCCGGCAATCTGCGATTCATCGACGCCTGTTACTTGAGCGACAGAATCAAAGACCTCTCGCGCATGTTTGGCTGCAATGTCAGGGACTTCGGGGGCAAGGACATTGCGAAGCAGGCCAGCGCGATGCTGGAAGCGCAGCGATTCCCTATCTTCAGGGATCATGCGGGTAGTCGAGTTAACCCATTCAATCGAACGGGCCTCGGCGGTTTTGTCCCGGGAAACGACTGCGGCGGCCGCGCCGTCACCAAAAAGGCAGGCACTGATGAGGACGCCGGGGTCGTCGTCGAGATAGAAGGCGGCACTGCAGACTTCCACGCAGATGCAGAGGACGTGTTTCACCCCTCCGGAACGGACAAGCGACTCAGCCGTCTGCAGATTGGGTAGCGCGGCACCACAGCCCTGACCCACGAGATCGAGACAAAAGGTATCGGGCGCGAGGTTGAGACGCTCGAGTACATAGCTGCTAAGGCCGGGACAGAGGTAGCCGGTGCATGTGCTGACGACGAGGGCATCAATTTCACCGGCTGCGATTCCTGCGTCGTCGAGAGCTTTCGTTCCTGCATCCGATGCCAGGGTCGGCGCTGCCGTGGCAAATCGGGAATGCAACACATCCGGATCGTCAATAAGACCCTCTTCGAGCTGTTCGACGGCGAGATGACGCCCATCGATGCCATTGTTTCCGAGGAGGACTTTCTCCAGAATTTTTCCCGAGCGAGGGAGCAGAGAATCGAGAATCGAATGTTCCCGGAGCACTTCCCAGACCTCTCTCTGTGAGTAGTGCTGGGAAGGTGTCGAAGTTCCTGTTCCGTTAATATACATGCTGTTTTCCGGCGGAGCCAATTTCGAAACCTCGCCGAGGTAGTTACGCGACAGGAGATTTCTCGTAGTCAGATATTTGCTGCATCAACGAGCCAGTTCCTCTCGTAGGCGATCCCGAAACCACCCCCGCTTCGAGAAGCGTCTCGCGGATCGTGTCAAATTTCACAATCGGGGCGATCGGATCGTTCCGGTAGTGGAAACCAATGATGCGTTTGTCAGGGCTTTTCCGCAGGGCGGAAACGGTTTTCTCCCATTGTTTTCCGGATAGCCCAAGTGATTCCGCTAACCGACTTGCGCTTGTCTGTCGTTGCCGATTTAATATACCGACTCTGCACTAATCTTTGCCTGAAATCATGCCAAAATTTTTCGCCCTCTTCGCCCTGTCTGCTTTCTCTGTTTCTTCGATATTTGCCCAGACTCCAGGCGACACCTCCGTCGAGATCGAAATTTCGAAGGAAGCAATCGAGAAAGCTCCGCCCGCGAAGAGCACTGGCTTTTCGTTGGAGCAAACTCGCTTCGATGCCTCGGCCGATCTGACTGGGGAGAAGAACCGCAGCGGCGCCGTGTTCCAGTCTTTCAAGCCCGGCAATATCTGGTATGGAGAGCTCCCGGGATTTGTCCCACCCGAGATCGAGATTGGCGGCGAAGAGCGCTTTTCCTGTACCGATGTCTACGATGACGGACCCTTTCTATACGCTCACTATGGACTCGACCACTACAAGACGCAGGTCGTGGTCGTGATTGATCAAAATCGTCACGAAGTTCTGCGATTGAACGCCTACTCCCAGCCCAACATCTCGCGTGTCCACTACGATCCCGAGACGGAAATCATCTACTACACCATCGAAGAGGCCAACACGGGGACGAAAGCCAACGCAATGCTGCACGCTTTTTCCCTGACCGAAAAGAAGCAGCTCTGGCGCAGCGACGTGGGGATCGCGCACGGGAACTTCATTGCCTACGAAAAGCACATTGTGACCCACTACGGATTCACCGGGGAGGATGATTTCATCTGTGTGATCGACAAAGGAAACGGCAAAACGCTGAAGAAGCACAAGATCAAGACAGCGGCGAATGCGCTGATTCGAGATGGCGAGACGATCATCGCTCCCTGTTACGCGGGTGTGGTGGAGGTGAGGTTCGAGGAGGAATAAATCAGGCAGGGCAAGGCGTCCCTGCCGAGCCCTAGTGCGTGCAAGGAGAGGGTTGCTTCCGAAATTGCCGGAAAATTTCCCGGAGCCAATCAAATCCGCGCCAAATTTCAGTAGCTTTAAATTCTGCATGGATTGAATAGGGAGTGAAAGGATTAGCAGGATTTTTCCAGAGGCATCACCACACCGCTGACTCTCCATCTGCACAAAATCGCATCCATTTTTCCCAATCTTCTTGCCTCCTTTCCGGCATTCATTAAGATGGCCGAGCGTTCCCCCATGGGTGGCCCATTCCGGGCACCATTCCCCTCCGCACTGCCATGCCTGCCGATCCGTTTATCCATCTACATCTGCACACCGAACACTCGCTTCTCGATGGGGCGGTTCGGGTAAAGGACCTCATCAAGAAGGCCCAGCGCTGCAAGATGCCGGCGGTTGCGATGACGGATCACGGCAACATTTTCGGAGCGATTGATTTCTATCAGGCGGCAAAAAAGACACAGGGAGGCGAAGATTTTGCGGTGAAACCGATCATCGGCTGCGAAGCATACCTAACCCCTCCCGGAGTCAAGCTGACCGACAAAAAAGCCGAGCCGGTCACGGTGGGTGGAAAGCAGAAAAGGCGCCGCAATTCTCACATCACGCTGCTTGCGGCAACAAATCAGGGATACGCGAACCTGATGAAGCTGACTTCAATCGCTCATCTCGAGGGAATGTATTACAAGCCGCGGATCGATAAGGAGACGCTCGCCGAATACTCGGAAGGCCTCATCTGCCTGAGCGGCTGCATCAATGGCGAGGTTAACCAGTTCATCCAGAACGACGATCTCACTAACGCCCGCAAGAGTATCGGGGACTTCGTTGATATCTTCGGGCGGGAGAGATTTTTTCTGGAAGTTCACGACCACGGTTTTTCCGAGCAGGCGCTGTGCACGAGGCAGATGGTGGAGTTCGGAAAGGAGTTCGATCTCGGACTCGTCGCAGCGAATGACGTGCACTTTTTAAATCGCGCCGATCACGATGCCCACGATGTTATGATCTGCATCGGGACGGGTTCTCTCCTCATGGATGAGAACCGGATGAAATACTCGCCCGAGGTCTATTTCAAAACCTCGAACGAGATGCGCAAGCTCTTCAAGGACTTGCCCGAAGCGATTGCTAATACCTATCACATCGCCCAGATGTGCGACGTCGAGATTCACCTCGACGCAACCAGTTCGGAGAAGTATCCGCAGTTTGATTCTCCCGACGGCAGCCCACGCGAAGCATACTTTCGCAAGGTCTGCTTCGATGGACTCAAGCAACGCTACGGCGAACGCGCCGACACCGATCCAGAGCTACGTCAGCGTCTCGACTACGAGATCGGGGTCATGGAAAAAATGGGCTTCGTCTCCTACTTCCTGATTACCTGGGACTTCGTGAAATGGGCGAAAGATAACGGTGTTCCCGTAGGTCCGGGTCGTGGTTCGGCGGCGGGTTCGATCGTTGCCTATGTGCTGGAAATTACCGACATCTGTCCGATCCGATTTGGTCTGATCTTTGAGCGATTTCTCAATCCGGAACGTGTTTCTCCTCCTGATATTGATATCGACTTCTGCCAGACGCGTCGTCCCGAAGTCATCGAATACGTGCGCCAGAAATACGGAGAGAAAGCCGTTTCTCACATCATCACCTTCGGCACCCTCGGAGCGAAAAGTGTGGTTCGCGACGTGGCCCGCGTCATGGGCTTGAACTTCACCGAAGGGGATCGCCTCGCGAAGATGATTCCCAACGAGCTGAATATTACGCTCGCGGATGCGAAGAAGAAAAATCCCGATCTCAAGCAGGAGCTCGAAGTCAATCCCACTTCGAATGAGCTCTGGAAAACCTCGATGTTCCTCGAGGGCCTTACCCGTGGAACCGGTATCCACGCGGCCGGCGTCGTGATCGGTGACAGCGAGCTGTCGAACCACATTCCGTTGACGCGAGGTAAAGAGGGCGAGGTCGTGACCCAGTATGCGATGAGCCCACTCACCGATGTCGGGATGCTGAAGATGGACTTCCTCGGTCTCAAGACTCTGACCGTCATTCAGGATGCGATGGATCTCATCCATGCCCACACGCCAGACTTCGAACTCGATAATGAAGGCTACGATGACAAGGCCGCTTTCGACCTTCTTAACCGCGGCGAGACGACGGCAGTGTTCCAGTTGGAATCCGGTGGCATGATGAGTCTCTGTCGTCAGTTCGAGGTGAATCGAATTGAGGACATTATCGCCTTGATCGCTCTCTATCGCCCGGGCCCGATGGACCTCATCCCTGACTTCATTGACCGGAAAAAAGGGAAGAAAAAAGTTACCTACCTCCACCCGCTTCTCGAGGAGGCCAGCGAGGAAACTTACGGAATTCTCATATACCAGGAGCAGGTCCAGCGAGCCGCTAACCTTCTCGCCGGTTACTCACTCGGTGAGGCGGACCTTCTTCGCCGTGCCATGGGTAAGAAGAAGGTTTCGGAGATGATCAAGCAGCGGAAAATGTTCGTTGAGGGCTGCGACCGCGTGAACGGAATCCCCGAGAAACAGGCCAACGACATCTTCGATTTGCTCGAGAAATTCGCGGGATACGGTTTCAACAAGTCGCACTCAGCCGCCTATGGTCTCATTTCTTACCACACCGCGTTTCTCAAGGCAAATTACCCCGTCGAGTTCATGGCTGGAGTTCTCTCGAATGAGATCAACAACATGGACAAGATCTCGGTTTTCGTGGCCGAGTGTCAGCGAATGGGGATTGAAATTCTCGCTCCCAGCGTCAATCGCAGTTTGCTCAAGTTTGCGCCCGAGACTCTTCCAGATGGAGGCAAGGCGATTCGCTTCGGATTGTCCGCGATCAAGAACGTCGGGTCCGCCGCCATGGAAATGGCGATCCGAGATCGTGAAGAAAACGGTGAATTTGCCAGCCTCGAAGATTTTGCCAGCCGCCTCGATACCAAGTCCGTGAACCGGAAGATTCTCGAGAACCTCATTAAAGCCGGTGCCTTCGATTTTACGATGGAGCGACGCGATGAAATGTTCTCCCGTGTCGGTCAGGTCATCGCCGGATCCAGCGCCGCGCAGAAAGATCGTGCCTCTGGCCAGACCTCGCTCTTCGACATGAATGACCTCATCTCCGCCGCGCCTGCGCCGGTTTTTGATGAAGAGGAGCGCGTCGAGTGGAACCAGCGGGAGTATCTCTCACACGAAAAAGACCTTCTTGGTTTTTACGTCACGGGTCACCCGCTGGACGAATATCGCAGCGCACTTGAACGCAGTGGCTATCTGAATCTCGGCGACCTTGCCGCGATGAAGCCTGGCAGACGAAATCAACGATTTGCTGGCCTCATTGCCGAAGCGACCGTGAAATACACGAAGCGCGAGGGAAAGCCGTTCGCGATTCTCGTGCTCGAAGACTTCACCGGAATGTCCGAAGTCATGGTCTGGAATGAAACCTTCCAGAAGTGCAATCCACTTCTCGTAAAGGGCAACGTCATCGAGTTGAAAGCCAAAATCGAGCAGGACAACCGTTCCGATGAAAACCGGCTTACTGCCGACGATGTTAAGCAGATCGATCCCGATCCAGGATCGGGAGGATTTGATGTTACCCCTAACCCAACCCGTCCGAATGGCGCCGCCAAGGTGGCAGAATCCAACGGAAACGGAAGTAATGGGTCAAATGGTCATCACGACGCCCCACCGTTCGCGATGCCGGTTGTGCTTCAGTTAGACTCCGTCCGGGACACCCTCTCCGTCCTGACAATGATACAAGAAATCGCCCAGCAATTTCCTGGCGATCGCCCTTTGCATCTTCAGGTCCGCTCTGCCAGCGGAAGAAGCGTCACCCTGGAAGCCGGAACCAGTTATCGAGTCAGTGATGAGTTTGCCGGTGCTGGAGAGATCAGCGGCTGGATGAACAAGATGTAGCGGAGGAAAGAAATCTTCTGGCTCTGGGACGTCATTCTGCCCTTGCCTCGCCGTCTGATTCTCCGTATGTCGGGGCATGCAGATTCGGCAAATATTCACCTCTTTTCTTCTCTTCCTTTTTACCTTTGCCTCCGCGTCCTTTGCTGCGGATGCGAAACCGAACTTCATCATCGTCTTCACGGATGACCAGGGCTATGGCGACTTGGGTAGCTTTGGGTCGAAGACAATCAAGACACCCCACTTGGATCGGCTTGCGGAGGAGGGGCGCAAATTTACGAACTTCCTCGTCGCTTCTCCTGTCTGCACACCGTCGCGAGCGGCCTTGTTGACCGGATCGTATCCGAAGCGAGTCGGAATGCACCAGCACGTGCTGTTTCCCGCATCGACGAAAGGGTTGAATCCGGAAGAGCACACCATCGCGGATCATTTGAAGCAGCAAGGCTACGCCACGGCGGCCTTCGGCAAATGGCATCTTGGGCATCACCCAGAAACCTTGCCGCGCCAGAACGGGTTCGACACCTACTACGGCATTCCCTATTCCAACGACATGAACCACCCCGACAACAAGGGCAAGCCTCAGGGCGGTTGGGAGGGAATGGACATCCTCTGGAAAGATCCCGAGTCGACACTCACGAAGTGGAAGACTCCTCTGATCGAAGATGAGGAGATTGTCGAATTGCCGGTCGATCAGCGAACGATCACTCGTCGGTGCACGAACAAGGCAGTGGCATTTATCGAGAAGAACAGGGAGAAGCCGTTCTTTGTCTACCTGCCCTATTCGATGCCGCACATCCCGCTCTACGTTCCAGAAGATGTTCGCGATCCCGATCCGAAGCGTGCCTACATCAACACGATTGAGCACATCGACACCGAAGTCGGGCGAGTCTTTGACAAAATTCGCGAACTCGACCTCACGGAGAATACCTACATTATTTTCACAACGGACAACGGGCCTTGGCTGACTTTCAAGCATCACGGCGGTTCGGCCGGTCCTCTGCGCGAGGGGAAGGGGACGACCTTCGAAGGCGGGCAGCGCGTGCCCTGCATCATGTGGGCACCGGGCCGGATTCCGGCAGGAACGGTTTGCGACGAAGTTGCGGGAACGATCGACTTGCTTCCGACCATTGCTGCCCTGACAAACACACCTTTACCCAATGACCGCAAAATCGACGGGCTGGACATTTCCACCTTGTTGACTTCGGATGCGGAGTCCCCCCGCAATGAATTTCTCTACTACACGTCGCGGGGAATAATCGAAGGGATTCGCCAGGACAAGTGGAAGCTGCTCGTGAAAAAGCCCGGCAATAGACGCAATGGAAAAGGCAAGGGTAAAGGAAAGCAGCAGAGTGCGAAAGCTGTAGCCAAGCCGGAGGTCATGCTTTTTGATCTGGATGCGGACATGGGGGAGCAGAACAACTTAGCTGATGCGAACCCGGAAGTAGTCGAGAAACTGCAGGCTCGAATGCTGGAGCTCGATGCCGAGATTGAAAAGAATGCCCGCCCGACCTGGGTAAAGCCGGGTGCGTAATTGCCTCTCCTCATGGAACCTCCCATTTGTTCCCTCTGCGACCGCGATCACCGAGACCAACCGGACCTCGATTTCGATCTTGTTCGGTTCACCGACTACGAACCGATCGATCATCCCGGCCATCCGAAAGGGCTCCACTGGTTTTGTTCGGATCATCTCGAGGCAGCCAAGACCCTCGAATATCTATACAGCGGCGAAGCACTCGAGCGGTTGCGGCGACAATTTGGAGAGTAATCTCGATCGGGTAGCAAAGCGTAACCTCTCGCGAATCTCCCTGAAATTTTGCCCAATCTCGCCATCATAGGTGCCGGAGTCTCCGGACTCTCTGCCGCTTTCCAACTGAAACAGGCCAACATCGAAGCTCAGGTTTTCGAAAAGAGCCGCGGTTTCTCCGGGAGGGCAGCATCGCGTTCGCGCAAGGGTTGCCGATACGATTATGGGGCGAATTACTTCAAGCCTGACAGCGATGAGGTGGCTCGGCTCATTTTTCAGTCGCTTCCGACTGATGATCTGTCTCCCGTTCCCGGAGACATTAGCGTGTTTGACGAGGACGGAAACATTTCCCCCGGTGACCCGAAGCAAAATGCCCAAGCGAAATGGAACTACCGGAGCGGCATCAGCACGTTAGGAAAATTGATCGTGCAATCCGGACAGCTCGATGTCACGCGCGAGACTCGAATCACCTCCCTGGCACGACTCGATTCACAATGGTGGGTGAATGATGAGAAAGGCAGGGATTATGGGCCCTTTGACGCCGTCCTTCTCACCGCGCCCGGTCCGCAGACTGTCGAATTGCTTACCAGTGTGGAAGAGTTCCCGCCTGTTCCAGCCATGGCTCGAGAGCTCAGCAAAGCAGAATATTACTGCCAGTTCGCTGTCGCTTTGCACTTTTCTGAACCGATTAAAATGCCGGGTGACAGCTATGCGCTCATCAACACCGACCGCGGTCATAGCCTCGCTTGGATCAGTCACGAAAATCGAAAGTGCGGGCGCATTCCGGACGGCGAATCCATCCTCATGGCGCAACTCTCGCCGGAATGGAGCGAAACCCACTACAACGATGAGCTGGATTCAATCATTAATTACGCCTGGAAATTTGCTTCAGATCTTTTGCCCGATTCACTGCCTCGTCCTGATTGGGGTGACACGCAGCGGTGGCGATTCGCTCATCCTCACACCGCAGCCGACCCGGCGGTTCTCCAGTCCGGTCAGGAAATGGGATTATTTTTCGCTGGCGATGCTCTCGTAGGAAAAGGCCGTGTCACTCGTGCGATGGAAACAGGGCTTCAAGCCGCGACCGCCATCGAGGCTCATTTGGCAATGAGCAAACAGGGTTGAGTCACTGACCCAACAGAACTCGCTCTCGTAGGTCTTCATTCGTAAACCTTCGTGTTTCCGGGGCTTTCCTCAAAAGGTTTTGGGGGCGTCCGGGGATGTTTTCGCAGGATAAATCAGCTCGTTTGTCATGTTTTGTCATGCAGGCGCCTTCCGGCATGGATTAGGAGTGCGTTGCACCCCCTTCAACCTCGGGCAGTGCGCGGTAACGGAGCCGCGGGGTTGAAAAAGCAAATCCCTAGCAGTAAAGAAACAAATTGTTAACCAAAAGGCTGGGTATTGGTAGTATTGAAGCTGGAAAGGGGGTGGTCATCATAGCGTCTGAGGGACCTTCCGAAGGGGGTGGTGATGTGAAGCTGTCAGTGATCAAAGTCCACTTTGAAAAGTAGACTCGGGGTGTTGGAATAAAGAGGAAAGTGAGAATGGTAAGGACTTAAGGCGCTTTCTTTTGCTCATTTCTCTACATAGACAATACCTACTTAACTAATTCCTTGAACGCTTCATCAATCATCGGAGCCAAAAGCGAAGCGCCATAGGCCGATAGGTGGTTATCATCTGAGTAAAGACCGTTTCTATTTTTCGCCATCAAATAGGTTCCACTATCATCGACAAAAAATGGGATCGGATCGAGCATTCGTACATCTGTATTAGCAAGTGCTGAGTCGAGCACATCATTTGTGGGTTTATCCTTTTTTCGATGAACGGAAACCGGAAGGGCTAATAAATTTAGATCTTTGCCTCGTCTAGCTATCTGAGCCAAAGTTTCCGGAACTCGCCTTGGTTGATAGGCGACTGTTCTCATCACCCACACCTTGATGCCACGGCTTTCAAGTTGGCGAACGAGCGGACGGAAATGATCATTGAAATGGCGGATCGCATCCTTTGGTAGAGTCGCCCTGTTTTCAGTAGTGCTTAGTAACCGATCCACTTTGCCGTCATTTCTGCCGTAAAGGTACATCGGCCATTTTGCGATGAATAAAACACCTTCCACAGACTCATTGGTCAGCCATTTTTCGACTGTTTCAGAAACAGGTAAAGCTTTTGGACCGCGACCTGCGGGAAAGGTGTTCGGAACGGGTGCGATCCCTGCCTCTGCGGCAAATACCACTTCGATTTGGTTAGCAGTACCTTGCTGGTCGATCACATCTGCCATCATCAAAGCGTGGCTGTCTCCCCAGACAAGTAATCGTGCTTTCGGTTTTTCCGTTTCTCCCAGTAGGCATGGGCCTCCTTGTTTTTGCCATTTTCGGATACTATAGATGGGCTCGGGTGGGGTTGAAGGTTCGTCTGCGAGAGGAAGCCCGGCAGCAAGACGATTCACCTCTTCCGGATAGCGGCTTGGAAATCCCTCAAACCGGTCGAAAACGAATCCAAACATTAGGATCGTGATTCCTGTAGCGGCAGCGAGTTTTAGCAGTGCACCATTGGAAGTCGCGATCCGCCTTGACCGAATCGGCGATTCGACAAATTTCCAGGTTAGCCAGGCTAGTAGGAAAACCGCACCCAGCATCAGGTTCATCAGCCATACCGGGGGCTCTTCAATCCAGTTGTATCTTAGGAAAACAATCGCAGGCCAATGCCAAAGATAAAGTGGGTAGGAGATTTTTCCCACCCAGACGAATTCTCTCCTGGAAAGCAACCGCCCCACCATAGTGGCACCGCCTCCACTGGTGTATAGAAACAAGCCGGTTCCTACGCATGGCAAAGCAGCTGTGTAACTGGGGAAAAGAGAGTTGTGATCGAGTAAAAAATAGCTGGCAACGATCATGCCGATACCAAGCAGTGCTCCCAGCTCGTTACGTTTCCGCGAAGTGAACCCACGGGTGGTCATCATCGCAAGTATTACCCCGATTCCTAATTCCCATATTCGGGATGGTAACATGAAAAAAGCAAACCCGGGGTGCCGCGCTGAATAGTAGATACTGACAGCTAAAGAAACAGCTAGTACGATGAGCCATGCGATCAGGGTGAATTTGCGACCGAGCTTTAGCGTCGGTATAAGGAAGATCGGTAATAGAATATAAAATTGTTCCTCCAGAGCAAGAGACCAAGTGTGGAGTAGCGGTTGCAAATCGGAAGCGGTTTCGAAATATCCGGTCTGGTTCCAGTAATAAATGTTGGCGGCGGGAATAGGTTGGTAAAAGAGAGCTTCGCCAAAGTTTTTTAAATGAGGTGGGACCAACCAGAATGAGGCAGCCAAAGACGTGACCAGCACAACCAGGGCCCAGGCAGGTAACAGTCGACGAATCCGTCTGATCCAGAATGAAAGTAAGCTAAACTGTCCGGCTGCCACCTCTTTCACAATGACTGAACCGATCAAAAAACCTGAAATCACAAAAAACACATCAACACCGGCAAACCCACCTGGAAACCCGAATCCAGCATGAAAGAGTAACACCGGCAAAACCGCCAGTGCCCGCAAACCATCGATCTCGGGATAGTAGGTAAGAGATGAATTCCGATTCATAAAACCCCAATTCCAGCCGGAGGCTTATATTTTTAGTTTGGATAAAGTGAGCATCGTAACTAAGAAGCCGGATGCTAATTGCTCTGAGGTTTTGAAACAACGTGAAATGTTTGGTCTCACGAAGGTGTTTTAAGGCCAACAAGAAGGATGCATCCACTCGATTTAAGCAGCGTATTTGCGAACTTTAAAGAAGTTTATGAGGATGCTGGTGCGTCAGATGTACATGCGCTGTTTGTTACGAGAGCTCCCTATAAACATTTTGTATCATACACCCATCAGTTCTTTCACGAGATTGAAAGTCTAAAGATGGAAACGTTTAGCTTTGATGACATAGTTAAGGCCGTAGAGTTGGGGCGCAAAGATTCAATAGAGTTTTTATTTTGGGATCTTTGGTATTCTTACTTTGACTATTTTAATTATAAAGCCCTTAGTAAAAATATCTTTGGACAAGAGAAAACTAAGTTTTTTGTGTATGAAGAACTGAATAACGAAAGATTTAAACCACTCAATACAGGGTTTCAAAGTATTGATAATAGGATTCAGCTTAATTTCCCAGAAGCCAATTTAAACGTTACGAATAAAAAGAAGAAAAATGTGAAAGTTGAAAATTTTCTTAGTTCAGTATGTGAGGAAAGCTTTAATGCCTGTTATAGATCCCGATACTAAAAAGGAAAAAGCCCCGTATTGCAACGTTGCCCAGCCTTCTAGTGAAAGCGGTTTCCGTAAGGGGATATTGATTGATTCACCAGAGGGATTGGGCCCTATTGTGGGTCTTCGTCGATGAAGCCCCCCTTTAATTGTCCCCGCTTTATACGCGCCTGCCTTCCGGCTCGCGCTGGCGAGTGCTTGGACTCGCGTCTTATGACGGGCGAGGTGGAAGTTGGCAGTATTCTGATGGGAGAAGTCCGTTTGATTGGTCCGGTTAGAGACCACCTGAATCGCCTCAGATCCGAGCCAACCCAGTTTCTGCTTCGTGATACCCCTCGGCTCGGTGTGATCATTCCGTATCGGAATAGGAGAGAGCACCTGGATCGCTTTCTCCCGTATATTAAGAATTTCCTGAACGATCAGGGAGTTGACTATCGAATCATCATTGTTGAGCAGACAGATGATCTATTGTTCAATCGAGCGGCTCTCTTAAATATCGGAGCAAAACACTGTGAAGGGGATTGCGACGCGCTTTGTTTTCACGATGTGGATCGTTTGCCTGTCGAAGTGGAATACTTAGTCGGAAATCAACCGTTGAGCTTGTTTACTCAATCAACAGACGAGGATACCGGTCAAAAGTCAGATTACTTGTCCCATTACTTCGGTGGGATTACGACCGTTCGAACTGATGATTTCCGGAAGGTGAATGGGTATAGTAACAAGTTTTGGGGCTGGGGAGGAGAAGACGACAATTTACTTTTTCGGTTTCTGTATAGCGGCTTTGAGCCCTGCAGGGTTCGGCGAGGGATATTTCTAGAAATGAGCCACAAGCCTCAGGTCGAACTGTCCGTCGACGGCTCAGCGCCGGATCGGCACGAGCGGAGAAAAATCAGAATGTCACTTAAGGCGAATCGCCGCTATCAGTCGGCGGTGCGACGGGGAATCATGGATCCGTGGGAGAATGGATTGGACGAGATTGACACCGTGCCCGAATCGCTCTCCTCAGTGGATGGTTGCGAGCGGTTGGGAGTTGATCTCAGGAGCCTCTGGATGAAGGAGGGTTAAGAGGTTGCCAATCTCAGCTAATCCCACCGAGACCTCCCAAAGATCGTCGCCAAAGACACGGGAAGCCCGCCTCAGGCCAAATCGAATGGGCCCTACTCCGTGACGCGAGGCTAAAATGCTAATGGCGATCGAAAAGAAGGTATCGATGTCGAGACCACTTCGCCAGTGATGTCCGTGGGAGTTCTCAAATTCTTCCAACTGGCCCAATTTTTTGAGGTGTTCGATATTCTCTAAATGAACGCTTTCCCTTAAAGCATCGCCTTGGATCTTCCTCACAGGACATCCAAAATTCCGAGGAAGGACCAAGGTCTCCTCCCCCTTCCTGGGCATCCATTTTCGATACTTCGGATCATCATGAAAACTCCAAAAAGCCGCGGCTATCGGAGTACTCCACGCCAAATGTTCGATGCCGACTTCTCGAGCCATTTCTTCGAGCATTTCAGGAGCCGAGAGACCTCGACTTGCTATCTCTCCCGCTACTTTAACTCGTTTCAGGAAAAAGGCGCTCTTGTCTCCGAATTTCAACTGATCAGAAGCGTCCTGAATTTCATCAATCAATTCCCTGATGCATTCGTGTTGTTTGCCCAAAAAACTCTGCCTCAATCTCAGAGCGACCAGCAATGCAGCGAGTCGCGACTCCACACTCGCGTGTGTCACACGGGTGAATTGATCTGTAGTCGCAACCAGATCTGAAAAATTTTCCGCATACGCAGCAGCAAGCGGCGCGACTTTCATCGCAGAGCCGTCGGAAACTCCATCGGTAGCAAAGAAACAGGGATCCTCACTCTGAATCAGCTTAGATATCTGCCCCCTGTAATTGGAACTGACACCCCCTGCCTGGAGGTTCCTTCCTCTCAGTCGATAATTCGGAACACGGCGATAGCGGTCAACAACGTCTCTGTGGTCGAACCCCCCGGACTTTAGCAGAGAGCGTGCAACTATCATTGTCTGCACATAGTCATCCGCATCGCCGGCGTCACCAAATTTCCAGGACACCCATGCCGTTGCCGCAAGCGAAGCATGCACCCGCTGCAGAAAGTCGGAATTACCGATCATTGAATTATTTTATTCACCGTTCTCCCAATCGCCCTTCAGGGCAAGGGATGCTCCTGACCGCGAGAGCGCACAGCAAAAAACTGATTGGATTTTGGTTTTTTAAGGAGTTCTTGCCGGCGCGTCGGTCCTGCCGGGATTGAGGGGGCAGCGGGAGAAAAGGTGAAATCTCGTCTTCATGGAGAGAGTTGGCCATGAAAACAAGCTAGGGTCAAGGCTGCGAGCCGTGGATCAACTGGACTGCCCTGAAAAGGTTGGGGGTTCGGTCGAAAATTCGGGGGATTTGTTGCACTGGCGATGGAAGGGGCAGCTGCCGGATGGAGCACGGTGGGATTGCTAGTGCTATTCAGCACCGCCCGCGGATTAAGTTCAATTTCGTCGAAGGATCTCCTCGGAAAGACGATACCAAAAAGCGACGCGGACGATAGGGGCCTGAGAGAGCTCACACCTCTGCCACTTCAGCTGGCGCATTGATCCATCGATCGTGTTCCTTGATGAGATCGATGAGTCGGTCGACGGCTTCGTCTTCCGGGATGTTGAACTTCACCGCTTCTTTACCGACATAGAGATTGATTTTACCGGGGGCACCTCCGAC